>Ga0209382_10008988_pt1 | contig 12533 bp, 9 predicted proteins | sample SoiMetdeltSBSDD5_FD_187599 | JGI IMG/M metagenome (GOLD analysis project Ga0209382, IMG submission 187599) | Bulk soil microbial communities from a Populus tree surrounding site in Tennessee, USA - Soil MetaG P. deltoides SBSDD5 (SPAdes) (version 2) | ecosystem: Environmental > Terrestrial >... | reverse complement strand
GGGCGAGAAGCGCGCCCGCGCCGCGAAGGACTTCCTCGTCTCGTACGGCGTCACGGCGAGCCGAGTCACCACCATCTCCTACGGCAAGGAGCGTCCGTTCGACCCGGGCCACAGCGAAGAAGCGTGGGCCAAGAATCGCCGGGCGCATTTCGTAGCCAAGTGATCCATCGAACGTCCCGGGCCGCATCCCTCTTTGCCGCGATCGGAACGGCCGGCGCCCTGATGGCGCTGGCCACCTCGGGGTGCGCGCCGGGCGGCTACTACAACCGAAGCCAGGGCCAGCTCGACAGCCTCGTCGTGACCCAGGCGGATATGCTCCGCCGCATCGATCGGATCGAGAAGAAGCTCGAGACCACGCGCGAAGGCGTGGCGGGGGGTCGCGCCAGCTCGGATGCGCGCCTCGGCGAGCTCTCGCAGCGGCTCGGCGTCCTCGAGGGGAAGATCGAGGAATCCGCGGAGCGGTTCACGCAGCTCAACCTCAAAGTGGACAACGTGAAGCAGCGGCTGACGGCAACGGACGCCGCGGCCGGCGCGACGGGCCAGGCCGCGCGCGATACGAGCGGACGCGTCGATCCCGAAGACGCGTACTCCGCCGCCTACGCGGACATCTCGGCGGGGCGCTACGATCTGGCGCGCGACGCGTTCCGTTTGTACCTGAAGCACTATCCGGACACGGAAGTCTCCGACAACGCCCAGTACTGGATCGGCGAATGCCTCTACGCGACGGGCGACTTTCAGGGCGCGATCGCGGAGTTCAAGCGGGTCGCGGAGGTCTACCCGAAGGGGGACAAGGTGCCGGCCGCGCTCTTCAAGGCCGGCGTCTCGCAGGCCCGCCTGAAGCATAACGAGGAAGCGAAAAAGTCGTTCCGGCTGGTCATCCAGAGGTATCCGAAGAGCCCCGAGGCCGCGCTTGCGAAGGAGCGACTCGCGCAGCTCCTCTAGGCTCCGACGGCCCTCCTAGGGTTAGGACCAAAGCCGTGCGGTTCGAAAAGCTGACCACCAAGAGCCAGGAAGCCCTCGCCGACGCCGAGTCGCGCGCGAGCGACTTGGGCCACCCCGAGGTACGCCCCGAGCACCTCCTGAAGGCCCTCCTCGAGCAGAGGGAGGGCGCCGTCCCGGCCGTTCTGGAAGGGGCGCGCGTTCCGATTCCCGACCTCTCGCGATCTCTCGACGCGCGCCTGAAGGCGCTCCCGACCGTCTCTGGCGCGAACACGATCGTGCTCTCCACGGCGCTCGGCCGCGTCCTCGAGCAGTCCGTGCAGGAAGCGGAGCGCCTGCAAGATCAATTCGTGAGCACCGAACATCTCCTCCTGGCCCTGCTCGATCCCTCCACCTCGACGGAAGCGGGCGACCTCCTCCGGAAGGCCGGCGCCACACGCGAGGCCGTGTACCACGCGCTCGTGAACGTGCGGGGCGGCGAGCAGGTCACGAGCCCCGACCCGGAAGAGAAGTACCAGTCGCTCGCCAAGTACGCCCGCGATCTCACGGAAGCGGCGCGGAAGGGATCGCTCGATCCGGTGATCGGCCGCGACGAGGAGATCCGCCGCGTGATCCAGGTGCTGTCGCGCCGGACCAAGAACAATCCGGTATTGATCGGCGAGCCCGGCGTCGGGAAGACGGCGATCGCCGAGGGGCTGGCGCAGCGCATCGTGAGCCGCGACGTGCCCGACGGGCTTCGGGACCGCCGGCTCCTGGCGCTCGACCTGGGCGCACTCCTCGCGGGGGCGCAATACCGGGGCCAGTTCGAGGACCGGCTCAAGTCGGTGCTCAAGGAAGTCACGCGCGCCGCCGGCCAGGTGATTCTCTTCATCGACGAGCTCCACACGCTGGTCGGCGCCGGAGCCGCCGAGGGCGCGCTCGACGCGTCGAATTTGCTGAAGCCCGCGCTGGCGCGCGGCGAGCTCCACTGCATCGGCGCGACGACGCTCGACGAGTATCGAAAGCGAATCGAGAAGGACGCGGCGTTGGAGCGACGCTTTCAGCCGGTGTTCGTCGGCGAGCCGTCGGTCGAGGACACCATCGCGATTCTCCGGGGACTGCGCGAGCGCTACGAGACGTTCCACAAGGTGAAGATCCAGGATTTAGCACTCGTGGCGGCGGCCGTCCTCTCACACCGGTACCTGCCCGACCGGCAGCTCCCCGACAAGGCGATCGACCTCGTGGACGAGGCCGCCTCCCGGCTTCGGATCGAGATCGACAGCCTTCCGGCCGAGATCGACACGCTGGAACGGAGAAAGCGCCAGCTCGAGATCGAGCGGCTGGCCCTCAAGCGCGAGCGGGACGAGGCGTCGAAGGCGCGTCGCACGGCGATCGAGGCGGAGATCGCGCAGGTCGAGGCGGAGCGCGCGCGGCTTCGCGCGCATTGGGAGAAGGAACGGGACAAGATCGGGGCGATCCATCAAATCCGGGAGCGGATCGAGACGCTCAAGACGGAGCAGCAGCGCGCGGAGCGGGAAGGAGATTTGGAGCGCGTCGCGCGGATCCGCCATGGGGACCTGCCCAAGTTGGAGCGGCAGTTGGCGCAGGAAACGAAGGCGCTCGCCGAGTTCCAGGCGGATCTCAAAATCCTGAAGGAGGAGGTCGACGCGGAGGACATCGCCGAGGTCGTGGCGCGGTGGAGCGGCGTGCCCGTCCAGCGGCTCCTCGAGAGCGAGCTCGAGAAGCTGCTTCACATGGAAGAGCGCCTCCGGGAGCGGGTCGTCGGGCAGGAAGCCGCAGTGCGTGCCGTGTCCGACGCGGTGCGCCGTGCGCGCGCGGGGCTCCAAGATCCGAATCGGCCGATCGGCTCCTTCCTTTTCCTGGGACCCACCGGGGTGGGCAAAACCGAGCTGGCCCGGGCGCTCGCGCAGTTTCTCTTCGACGACGAACGCGCCATGGTCCGGATCGACATGTCGGAATACATGGAGAAGCACGCGGTCGCGCGGTTGATCGGCTCGCCGCCGGGCTACGTGGGATACGACGAAGGCGGACAGCTGACCGAGGCGGTCCGACGGCGTCCCTACGCCGTGATCCTGCTCGACGAGATCGAGAAGGCGCACCCCGACGTGGCGCAAGTGCTGCTCCAGATTCTCGAAGACGGGCGCCTGACCGACGGCCAAGGACGGACGGTCGATTTCAAGAACGCGCTGGTCGTGATGACGAGCAATATCGGCAGCGACCTGATCTTGGAATCCGGAGGCGCCGGCGGGGAAGGAATGCGGGCGCGGCTCCTCGGTGCCCTCCGCGGTCACTTCCGTCCGGAGCTCCTGAACCGAATCGACGAGGTGCTGATCTTCGAGCCGCTCTCGTCGGAGGCGCTTCGCGAGATCGTGGCGCTCGAGCTTCGAAAACTCACCCGGCGTCTCGAGGAGCGCGACCTCCGTCTCGAGGCCGATCCCGACGTTCTCGACCTCTTGGCGCGCGAAGGATACGACCCCGTCTATGGGGCGCGCCCGCTACGCCGGTTGATCGAGCGGAGGATCCAGAATCCGCTCGCGCGACGAGTGCTCCAAGGCGAGTTCCCGCCGGGCACCACCGTTCGCGTTCGTGTCCCGCTGGATGGGGAAGGCGGTGAATTCCAATTCGAGGTCGTGCGACGGCCCAGCGCGGCGGTTTCTCCTTGACCGACCTGGACCCGGACGGTAGCGTGGCGGATCGCTCAAATTCAAAGGTAGCGCTCCACTCGCCGCTTCCCGCCGGCAACCCTCGGCGATTCGGGGAATTCATGCGCCTTTCCGAGCTGCTCAATGAACAGTCGGTCAGTCTTTCGCTTCAGGCCCGCGACAAGGAGTCGTGCATCAAGGAGCTGGTCTCGCTCCTCGAGTCGGCGCACGGCGTCAACACCAAGGGCGAGATCCTGAGCAAGGTGCTGCAGCGGGAGTCGATGATGTCCACGGGCATCGGAAACGGCGTCGCGATCCCCCACGGTAAGACCCGCCTTCTCGACCACCTGATCGCCGCCTGCGGCGTCTCCCCGTCCGGCCTGGACTTCGACACGATGGACGGCGAGCCGGCGTCCCTTTTCATCCTGCTCGTCTCCCCCGAGAGCCTCCGGGGTCCCCACGTGAAGGCGCTGGCCAACGTCTCCCGTCTCCTCAAGGAGGAGGCGGTCCGAAGTTCCCTCCGGCACGCCCCCACGCCCGGGGATTTCCTCACGGTCCTCCGAGACGCCGAAAACCGCTTCCTGTAAGCGCCGGTTGACGCGGTAGGGGCCGCTTGGTACCGTTTCCCTCGAACTACCGCCGTGTCCCCCAGAAAGGAGTTTTCCCTTTCCATGAAGTTGATTCGAGGGTTGTGGGTGGGGGCCATCCTCCTCCTGGTGTTCCAGGGTTGTTCCAAGGATCCAGATGAAGTGAAGGGCGTTGGATCGTACTCGCCGATCATCACCGGGCTCGCGATCGACAACGAGCCGGCTGTGCGGGGCGTTCCCAATCAACTGACCGCGCACGTCACGAACGTGAACGGGCTCCCGTTGACCGTGCACTGGAGCACCCCTTCGGGCGTGCTGACCGATTCGACCGACCTGAACGCGACCTGGGTTCCGCCGGACTCGATCGGCGTCTACGACGTCACCGTTTCCGTCGAGGCAACCGACGCGGCGGAGGGCAAGTACTTCTTCAAGACCTCGACCTTCCACGTCGCGGTGGACAACGAGTTCGTCCGCTGGACGCGCTCGGAGGCCGTGCAATTCGATCCGGCGCCGATCGCGCAGGGCGGGCTCTTGTTCGCCCAGATTCGCAACAACGCGACCGGCCAGTCGGACATCTGGCGTGTCGACGCGCCGATGGCCGGACCGGACAAGGTCGTCTCCGATTTCTGGTTTGCGACCTCGCCTAGCCCGCGCGCCGATCAAGCGGAGCTGATTTTTGCCGGCCGCGCTCGCCAGCCGTACGTAAACCCTACCGACCGGACGACGTCGATCTACGCGGTCGACTGGAGCGGTGGGGACACGATCACGGCCCGCGTGGTGGCTCAGCAAGGGCCGGCACAGATCTTCCTCCAGTGGCCCCGATTCGCTCCCGAGGGGACGCAAGCGCTTTACTCGTCCGACTCGCTGAACACCACCTTGCCCAGAGTGTGGCGGCGCGACATGTCCAATTTCGCGCTCGCGCCCCAGCCTTTGATCTCGAGCTCCCTTTTCTTCCTCTCGACCTACTTCACGCCGAATTGGGGACCCGACATCAACAACGATGACTTCCCCGACTCGATCATCACGCGCGGCTATTTCGGCTCGGGCTCCGGCGCGTCGGCGCGCGGCCTTTACAAATTCGGGTTCACCACCGTGGACCCGGCGCCCGACGAAGTGCTCGCACTCGACGACAGCACGGCGGCGGACCCGGACTGGTCGCAGGACGGGCAATATTTCGTCTTCTCGCGCCGGAACGTAGGCGCCTCGACGGACCGCGACATCTGGATCATCCGCGCGGACACCAACGATCCGGCGAACGCAATCCGCGTCACGAGCGGGCCGGCGGACGATTCGCATCCGCGCTTCTCGGCGGATGGGCTGACGATCTACTTCGTGTCGGACCGGGCCGATCGCTATGGCCTGAACGGCATCTTCCCCACGGAACGGCGTGGAACGAACCTCTGGTCCGTCCGACTGTTTGACCGGCCATAGGCCGGACTGCGACGGGGGCGGCCGCCTGGCCGCCCCCGCCTCGCCTCTTCGATGACCCGCCCCCCCGCCCGCTCCGTCGCCCTCTACTGGCTTCCGGTCTTCGCCTACGTCGGCGCGATTTTCGCGCTCTCGACGATCCGCGGCGGCGGCACGTCCTGGCTTTTTCCGAACATGGACAAGGTCATGCACTTGTTGGAGTATTCGCTCTTCGGTCTCCTCCTCGGGCGCGCGGTGCGCTTCACGCTCTCCGGCTCGAAACGATGGGTCGCGACGGCGGCGACGATCGGGCTCGGCGCCGCGGTGGGGGCTTTGGACGAGTTCTACCAGTCGTTCGTTCCCACGCGCACGTCGAGCGTGGCCGATTGGGCGACCGACGTGGCGGCGATCGGTCTCGCCGTGCTCCTGACACAGATCGTGCACGTGCGGCCGCTGGGGCGGGGCCCCTCCACACCCAACTCTACGGAGAAGCAGGCGTCATGAAATTCCAGGCGCCCAAAGGGACGCACGACATCCTTCCGGGCGAATCCGAGCGGTGGGAGTGGCTCGAGGCGACCGCGCGCGACGTCCTGTCGCGCTACGGATACCGCGAGGTCCGCACACCGATGTTCGAGGCGACGGATCTCTTCGTCCGGAGCGTCGGCGAGTCGACGGACATCGTGCGGAAGGAGCTCTACACGTTCGAGGACAAGGGCGGACGTTCGCTCACGCTTCGGCCGGAAGGCACGGCGCCTTTGGTGCGCGCGTTCCTGGAGCACGCGCTGGCGCACGGCCAGCCGATCGCGAGGCTCTGCTATCTGGGCCCCATGTTCCGATACGAGCGGCCGCAGGCCGGCAGGTTCCGGCAGTTCTGGCAGATCGGCGCCGAGCTGATCGGTCCCGGCGCGGCGACGGCGGACGCGGAGATGATCGACCTCTTCGTGGCGATCATCCGGGGCGTGGGATTCCAGGACGTGACCGTACTCGTGAACTCGCTGGGCGACGCGACGTGCCGTCCCGTATACGTCGAGCGGATTCGCGACTACTTCGGGAAGCACGTCGACTCGCTTTGTGGCGATTGCAAGGAGCGGTTGAAAACGAACCCACTCCGCATCCTCGACTGCAAGATTCCGTCGTGCCAGCCCGTCCTGGCCGGCGCGCCGAGCATGCTCGATTCGCTCTGCGACCCATGCCGAGAGCACTTCGAAAGCGTCCAGGCAGCCCTCCGGGCGCTGGCCATCCCGTTCGAAGTGGCCCCGCGCCTCGTTCGGGGGCTCGACTACTACACGCGCACCGTCTTCGAAGTGCACGCGGCGACCCTGGGGGCGCAGAATGCCGTCGGCGGCGGTGGCCGGTACGATCGCCTCGTGAAGGATTTCGGCGGACCGGAGACGCCGGCCATCGGATTCTCCATCGGCATGGAGCGACTTCTCCTCTCCGCTGGCGAGGCGGCGGGCGGCGCATGGGCGCCGGACGTGTGCGTCATTGTTCGGGAGGAGGGCGCCGCGTTCGAGGCGCTGGCGCTCGCGCGCGCGCTTCGAGGCCTCCACGACTCCCGGCCGGCCAAAGCAGGCGGACTCCGCGTGGTCGTGGACCTGGCCGGGCGAAGCGCCGGCGCGCAAATGAAGTGGGCCTCGAAGCTGGGGACGCGATTCGCGGTGTTTCTGCCCAAGGACCCGGACGGCTATTCGGTGAGGGACATGATCGCAGGCACGGACGAGCCCAAACAAGGCACGCCGGATTCGCTTCAGCGCTGGCTCCTCGAGCGGGCGGCGTCGTGATCGAGCCACTCGACGGGCGAAAGCGAACGCATCGCTGCGGCGACCCCAGGCCCGAGCACGCGGGCACGCGAACTCGGCTCATGGGGTGGGCACACCGCGTGCGCGATCACGGCGGTGTGCTCTTCCTCGACCTTCGCGACCGCTACGGAATCACGCAGGTCGTGTTCCGGCCGGAGCGCCTGAACACGAAGACGATGGAACGCGCCCGGGCGATCGGCAGCGAATGGGTCGTGCTCGTCGAGGGGACCGTGCTCAAGCGCCCCGCGGGAAGCGAGAACGCCGAGCTGCCGACCGGTGGGATCGAGGTGGAGGCGGACGCCCTCGCGATCCTGAACGAGAGCAAGACGCCGCCGTTTCCGATCGAGGGCATGAACACGGCGTCGGAAGACCTTCGCCTCCGCTACCGCTATCTCGACCTTCGCCGGGAGGCGCTTCGCGAGAACATCGTGTTCCGCCATTCGATGACGAAGAGCGTGCGCGACTATCTCTCCGACCAGGGATTCCTCGAAATCGAGACGCCGCTCCTCGTGAAGCCGACGCCCGAGGGCGCGCGCGACTACGTCGTCCCGTCGCGGCTCCATCCCGGAAAATTCTTCGCGCTGCCGCAGTCGCCCCAACTCTACAAGCAGGTCCTCATGGTCGCCGGGTTCGACCGCTACTTCCAGATCGCGCGCTGCCTTCGCGACGAGGACCTCCGCGCGGATCGCCAGCCCGAGTTCACGCAGATCGACCTGGAGATGTCGTTCGTGACGGGCGACGACGTCTTCGCGGTTGTGGAGGGAATGCTCGAGGCGGTCTTCCGCCGGAACATGAAGCGCGAGCTCAAGATTCCATTTCCGCGCCTCACCTACCGGGAGGCGATGGACCGATTCGGGAGCGACAAGCCCGATCTTCGCATTCCGTTCGAGATCAAGGACGTGACCGACGTCGCCGCGCAGAGCGCCTTCGAGATCTTTCGTGCGGCCGCCGCGTCGGCACCGGGCACGATGACCGGTGCGCTTCCGGTGCCGGGGCAGGGCGTGGCCTCCCGAAAGGAGATCGAGGCCTGGGAGGCGGCCGCGAAGGTGATGGGCGCGGCGGGTCTCGCGTGGGCGCGGGTCAAGGGAGGCGGACTCGACGGGGGCGTCGCCAAGCACTTCGCCGCCGGCGATCTCGCGGCGCGTCTGATCGCCGCGGCCGGAGCGAACGAAGGCGACCTGCTCCTCATCGCCTCCGGCACGAGAGCGCTCGTGCTCAAGGCGCTCGGCCACGTGCGCACGATCGTCGGCGCTCAGAAGTTCAAGCTCGACCCGACCGAGTTCCGTTTCGTCTGGGTGCACCAGTTCCCTCTGTTCGAGTGGGACGAGGGAAGGCAGGCGTGGTCGCCGGCGCACCACATCTTCACGATGCCGCTCGACGAGCACATCGCGCATCTGGAATCGGACCCGGGGCGCGTGCACGGCCAGCTCTACGATCTGGCCGCGAACGGCGCCGAGTTGGCTTCCGGCAGCATTCGGATCCACCGGAAGGACCTTCAAGAGCGCGTCCTCGGCATCATCGGAATGCGACCGGAGGAGTTGATGACCCGATTCGGATTCCTGCTCGAATCGTTCGAGTATGGAGCGCCACCGCACGGCGGCATCGCGCTCGGCCTGGACCGCCTCGTGGTTCTGTTCCACGGCGGCGATTCCATTCGCGACGCGATCGCGTTTCCGAAGACCGCGAGCGCCACGTCGCTCATGGACGGCTCGCCCGCCGCCATCGATTCGGCAGATCTCAAAGAGCTGAGAATCCGTATCGCCACGGAGTAATTCCCGTCCGCTGGCACCCTCTCTGCGTAAGACTAGAACTGCGGGTGTGGGGGCCTTGACTTCCCGGTAGGGAGACCCTACGGTCAATCGAGGCTTGGCGCGCCCATGGGGGCCCGTGCGACATCACTAAGCTATTGCGAAGTAACCAATTAGTTCATGCGCGCCCGTCTTCGACGGGTCTTTCCGGCACCGCCCGTTCCGGGGCGGCCGGCCCGGCCTTTGCCGCCCCGAATTGGCCGAGCGCTCGATCGCGGTCCATCGCGCAGGTGCGATTCCGCCCCCCGGCCACGACCTGGTACCTTTATTTCTCGCTCCTGCTCGGATCGGCGGTATTCGCCGGATGCGGCGGCGCGCACGCGCCCTGCCCCACGCCGACGACCGACCTGGACCGCCATCGCGACGAATCGTTCGAGGCGCAACGCGAGGTCGGGGCGGTTCTCGCGGAGGAGCGCCCGATTCGGGTGGAGCGCGATTCGGCGGCGGCTCGCCTTCGGGCGGCGCGCGCCGCGCTCGACTCGCTCCATCCGGCGGCCGGAACGGAATGAGGCACGCGCTGGCCGCCCTCGCGATGGTAGGCGCCGTGACCCTGGGCGGGTGTGGAAAGCCCGTGCTCCGGATTGCGGATCCTTCGCTCGGCGACTACTACACCGAGGAGGAGTTCAAGAAGTTGCGGCAAGAACAGCGCGACGAATACTGCAACGAGCTCGCGCTCCAAGACTCGGCGTACCAGGAGGAGATCCGCGAGGCGCGCGAAGCGCTCCAGTCGATTCGCCTTCGTCGAGATCCGTTGCGGCAGGAAGCCGATTCGCTGGCGCTTGCCGCGGCGGACCTGGAGCGGCGCGTGGCCGAGGCGCGTGGCTCGAAGCCGCGCCGAGGCGGAACGACCGGGGACGGGGCTCGCTGGACGGTGCGCGCCGGCGACTCGCTGTGGCGGATCGCGGCCGACGACAGGACCTACGGCGACGGCCGGAAGTGGCCCCGCCTGTACGCAGCCAACAAGAACCGGATCGGATCGCCCGATCGGATCTATCCGGGACAGGAGATCACGATTCCACGATGAATCCCGCATCCTCGCATCCCGCATCGTCAGAGATCACGCGCCTGGTCCCGCTCGAGGGCATCGACCCGCTCTCGCTCTTTGGCCGGAACGACTCGAACCTGCGACTGGTCGAGCGTTCCTATCCCGTGAACGTCACGTTTCGCGACGGAAAGCTCGCCATTCGGGGCGACGCGGCGACGGTGGACGAAGTGAGCTCCGTCCTGACAACGCTCGCCGATCTCGTCCGGAGAGGCGCCGTGCTGGAAGAGCACGACGTCCATAACTTCATCGGTCTGACGGACGCGGCCGACCGCGAGGATTCCCGCGCGCTCTACGAGAAGCCGGTTCTGTTCACGTTCGACAAGCGGACCATCCGCGTGAAGACGCTGGGTCAAGCGCGCTACGTGGCCGCGCTCCAGCGTCACGACATCGTCTTCTCGATCGGACCCGCCGGGACCGGAAAGACGTACCTCGCGGTAGCCGCGGCCGTGAACGCGCTCAAGGCGCGCCAGGTGGAGCGCATCCTCCTCGTACGGCCCGCGGTGGAGGCCGGGGAGAACCTCGGGTTCCTGCCCGGGGACATGAAGGAGAAGGTCGACCCGTATCTGCGCCCGCTCTACGACGCGCTCAACGATCTCTTGTCGTACGAGAAGATCCGCCGCTTCCTGGATCTCCAGGTGATCGAGGTCGCGCCGCTCGCCTACATGCGCGGGCGGACGCTCAACAACGCGTTCGTCATCCTGGACGAGGCGCAAAACACCACGGTGGGTCAGATGAAGATGTTCCTGACGCGCCTCGGCTACGGCTCGAAGGCGGTCATCACGGGCGACGTGACCCAGATCGACCTGAGCGCGAATCATCCGTCCGGGCTGGTCGAGATCCAGACGATCTTGAAGAAGGTGCCCGATCTCTCCTTCGTGTATCTGAACGAGCGCGACGTGGTCCGGCATCACCTGGTCCGCGAGATCATCCGCGCGTTCGACGAACACGGGAAGGCGAATGCCGGACCGTCCACCAACGGGCCCCGAGGATCGAATGGGAGCTGATCGCTCGTCGCTCCAGATTCTGGAGCCGCGCCGGAAGGAGCGAAAGCCGTCGTCGGCCCGCTTCGCGCGCCTGTTCGGGCCGCGCACGCGGCGGGCCGCGCTCCTTCTGGGCTTCCTCGCGTTCGCGTGCCTTCTCTTTCCGCGCGATCCCGCGTTCGAGGTGATGACGCTCCGCGAGGGGTTCCCGGCGAAGCGCGATCTGATCGCTCCGTTCCAGTTCTACATGCTCAAGAACCGGGACCACCTGCGCGAGGAGCAGCTGGCCGCGGCGCGTAGCGTGGCACCCGTCTACTCCATCGACCGCGCGGTCGAGGCGAGAACGCTGGCGCTCCTGGACTCGCTCAAGAGCGGTGATCTGTCCGCGGCGGTTCCCGGAACGCGGGCGTTCGCCCGGCTGCGCGTGCGCGGGCTCTCCGCCGAGGCGGCGCGAGCCCTGTCGGGACCCGACGGGAAGCGGATCCTGGTTCTGGCGCAGAGGACGGCCGAGGCGGCGCATCAGGCCGGGCTGATCCCGGATCTCCAGAGTGCGCGCGCACAGACCGACGCTCCGGGAATCTCGGTCGAGCGGGACGCGCTTCGGCTGCATGCCCCGTGGGGATCGCTGCACGACACGGCGACGCTTCGCGATCAGGCGTGGGAGGAGGGCCAGCGCGCCTTCCCGAGCCGTCCGGAGGCGACCCAAGCGCTGCAGGAGCTGGTTCGGGCCGTCGTGGCTCCGAACCTTCGCTACGAGGCGTCGGCCACCGAGCGATTGAGGGCCGACGCGCGGAATTCGGTCGACCTCTACGATGGCCTCGTCCGGAAGGACGAGAAGATCATCGGAAGTCACGAGATCGCGACCGCCGAGCACATTCGCAAACTCGAGTCGCTCCGCGCGTGGCAGGACCGCATGCGGCCGACCTCGGACTGGCAGCAGGGAATCCCGGGGGTCTTGGGACGCGTCGTGCTGCTCGCGTTCCTGGTCATGGGCTTCCTCCACCATCTGAAGCTTCACCATCGGGCGGTGTACGCCGACACGAGTCAGCTCTTCCTGCTCGCCGTCCTGACCGCCGTGGTCATGGGCGTGGGGTGGCTCGTCGTGAGTCAGTTCCGCGGCTACGAGATGCTCATTCCGATCACCGTGCTCTCGCTGACCGTGGCGATTCTTTTCGGGCCGGCACTCGCCTTCGCGACCACGTTCACGGCGTCGCTCTTCACCGGCGTGGTCTTCGGTCTGGGGCTTCCGTTCCTGACGGGGAGCGCGCTCGCGGGAATCGCGGCGATCGCGAGCGCGACGGGCGTGCGGAGAAGGACCGACTTCTA
>Ga0209382_10008986_pt1 | contig 12535 bp, 12 predicted proteins | sample SoiMetdeltSBSDD5_FD_187599 | JGI IMG/M metagenome (GOLD analysis project Ga0209382, IMG submission 187599) | Bulk soil microbial communities from a Populus tree surrounding site in Tennessee, USA - Soil MetaG P. deltoides SBSDD5 (SPAdes) (version 2) | ecosystem: Environmental > Terrestrial >... | reverse complement strand
GGCAGCGGGTTTTAGAACCGCTCCTGCCCCTGCCGGAAGACGGCGCGGCCGCCGAGCCCGAGGTAGGTGCGCGCCGCATTCAGGAAGTAGAGGTTCGAGAGCACGCAGCCCTTGGGGCGTCCCGTCGTACCCGAGGTGTAGAGCAGCGCGCATTCGCTCTCGAGGCCCGGCGCGCCCGGTTGTGCCGGCGACATGGGACGCGGCAGCCCGGCGGGCGGCGCCAGCGCATCGACGACCGGGGCCGGCCGCGCCAGGCCGGCGGCGACCTCGGCGAGGTCCGCCACACGCTGCGGCAGGGCGACGACAAGCTGCGCCTCGCTGTGGTCGAGGAGGTAGGCAATCTCGTCGTGGCGATAGTCGGGGTTGATCGGCACGATGCCGGCGCCGAGCCCGTTGAGGGCCAGGTAGTGCAGGAAGAACGCCGGCCGGTTCTCGAGCAGCAGGGCGACGCGGTGGCCGGGGCCGAAGCCGGCCCGCCGGTAGCCCGCCTGCAGGCCGGCGACCGCCTGCGCCGCGGCCGCGTAGCCCATCTCCGCGCCATCGGGGCTCCAGTCGCGCCCGGCGCGCGGCGGCACGATCAGAAACGGGTGCGCGCCGTATCGGGCCGCGGTCGCCGCGAACGCCTCTGCCACCGTGCCAGCCATCGATCCACCTCCTTCGCGGGCGCCCTCCTCCGGGAAAATAGCAGAAAGCCCCAGCCCGGAATCAGGGGAAAGCCCGATGCCGGACATCGCATCCCTCCCCTAGCAAGTCTCGGGCGGGCGCCCTCTTCGCCGATGGCGCGAGCCGCGATCTCGGACGCTGCAGGGATTGAGCGATGCGCACAAGGCAAGACCAACTCTTCACCCTTCTCACCGGCCACGGCCTCCACCAGATCACCAGGAACTGGTGGCTCCTGCTGCTGCGCGGGATCGTGAGCATCCTGTTCGGCATCCTGGCGTTCGCGTGGCCAGGGGCCACGATCCTGGCCCTCACCCTTCTGTTCGGGGCCTACGCCATGATCGACGGCATCCTGTCCCTCGTCGCTGCGATCACCGGCAGCGACCGATCCACGCCTGCCTGGTGGCTCGCCCTGGTCGGCGTGCTCGGCATCGCCGCCGGGCTCATCGCCTTCTTCTGGCCGTTCAAGACGGCCTTCGCCCTCGTGATCATGATCGGCGTGTGGGCGCTCACCGTCGGCATCTTCGAGATCGTCGGCGCGATCCGCCTGCGCCACGAGATCGACGACGAATGGTGGCTGATCACGGCGGGCATTCTGTCGGTGCTGTTCGGCCTTGCGGTGCTGATGGCGCCGGCGTCGGGCGCGCTGGCGATCATCTGGGTGCTCGGGGCCTACGCCGTTCTCGCGGGCGTCCTGATGATCGCGTTCTCGTTCCGTCTCAAGGGCCTGCACGAAAGGACGGGCGGCCCACGCGGCAACTGACGGCGGCGCTGCAAGGGACGTGGGGCGGCCGCCGAGACGACACAGCCGGAGGAGCTCCCGGAGAAACGCCATGAGGTCATCGAAGCTCAGCCGCCGGCGGTTCCTCGCCGCCTCGGCCGGCGTCGGCGTGGGCGGCTGGGCTTCGGCGCAGGACCAGTCGGGCAGCTCCGCTCAGGCGCCGGCCAAGGAGCAGCTGCCATCCTGGAACAACGGCCCGGCGCGCACCGCGATCGTCGACTTCGTGCACCGTGTCACCGACAAGCGCGGGCCGGACTTCGTGCCTCCGGGCGCGCGCATCGCGGTTTTCGACAACGACGGCACGCTGTGGTCGGAGCAGCCGGTCTACGTCCAGCTCCAGTTCGCGCTCGACCGCGTGCGGGCGCTCGCGGCGCAGCACCCGGAGTGGAGAGAGACGCAGCCCTTCAAGGCCGTGCTCGAGGGCGACCGCGCCGCCCTGGAGGCGGCCGGCATGAAGGGCGTCGCCGGCATCGTCGCCGCGACCCACGCCGGCATGACACCCGACGAGTTCGGCAAGATCGCCGCCGAGTGGCTCGCCACCGCGCGCCATCCGCGCTTCGGGCGCCTCTATACCGAGATGGTGTACCGGCCGATGCTGGAGCTGGTCGCCTACCTGCGCGGCAACGGCTTCAAGACCTTCATCGTCTCCGGCGGCGGGGCCGACTTCATGCGCGCGTTCGCGGGCGAGGTCTACGGCATCCCGCCCGAGCAGGTGATCGGCTCCACGATCGTCGTCAGGTACGAGGCCGGCGCAGACGGCCAGCCGGTGCTGGTCCGGGAGCCGAGGCTGGAGCACGTCGACGACGGGCCCGGCAAGCCGGTCGGCATCGACCGGGCCATCGGGCAACGTCCGATCCTGGCGTTCGGCAACTCCGACGGCGACCTCGAGATGCTGCAGTACACGGCCGCCGGCAGCGGCCCCCGCTTCGTCGGCCTCGTGCATCACACCGACGCCGGCCGCGAGTGGGCCTACGACCGCGAGTCGCGCGTAGGCAGGCTCGACAAAGTGCTCGACGAGGCGCGGCGGCGCAGTTGGACCATCGTCGACATGCAGCGCGACTGGCGCGATGTGTTCGTGCCTGCAACCGCCACCGGCACCCGCGCCCTGCAGTGAAACCCGTCATCCCGGTCGGAGAGATGCGAGCCGAAGGCGAGCAGCGCTCCGAACCGGGACCTCCGGAGGCAGGCTTCAACTCGCCGAGATCCCGGATAGCCTCGACTGCGTCTCGGCTTCCGGGATGACGGGTGGAGAAGACTACGAGCGGGAACGTCAAACGACAGGAGCGGACCATGAAGGCGATCGACCCGAGGACGAGGCTAAGGCGCGCGAGCCCGAGTCGGCGAAAGGCGGCGGCATCAAGCGGCGCGACCTGTTGCTGAGCGGGACCTCGCTGGTCCATCCAGCATGCCTTCCTGGTGGTGCCGACGCAGGAGGTCGTGGCCCGGTTTGTCGAGACGTTCAAGGAGTTTCCGCCGCGCCAACGGCCCTCGAGCTTCTCCGTCGACCAGGTCATGGAGCTGCTGCGCCAGCCCAGCGGCGGATAGCGGGCCGGCTTGCCGCGAGACTTGCGCGGTGCGGGTGTGCGCTGCCATGATCGGCTCCTTGCAGGCAGCACCGACGGAAGGGCCGACATGGAGCAACACGAGCCGGCAAAGCGCAGCCTGATCGAGGGCTGGGTCGATTTCGTCAAGGGGCCGGCGGGCATCGCCGCCGGTGTCATGGCGCTGCTCGCCCTCGTGGGCACCGCGGTCACCCTTGCGAATGCGAGCTGGGCGCGGACCTATTGGCTGATGCTGGTGCCGATCTACGGTGCGCTCTGCGTGTACGAGGCCTGGCGCCGGACCGGCGAGTTCGGCAACATCGTGATCCGCCAGGTCCTGCACTGGCTGAGCGTGGCCGCCGCCATGATCCTCGACTTCGCCTACCTGCACGGCGCCGTCGAGCAGCCGGCCACCACGACGGGCCTGAGCTCGCTGTTGATCCTGGCGCTGGGGTGCGTGCTGGCCGGCATCCACCTCGAGTGGCTGTTCGCCCTCGTCGGTCTCCTGCTCGCGCTGATCCTTATCGTCGTGTCCTTGGCGCAGCAGTATCTCACTGTCGTGTTCCTGCTCGCGGGTCTCGCCGCGCTCGGCTTCGCCGTCTACTGGGTGATGTGGAGGAAGCCCGCCCCGAGCCGCATCCCGCCCGATGAGCCGTTCGCGTAGGCAGGAACCGCCGCCGCGAGACGCGGTGTGCAACATCCCATATCGGATAATCTGAAGCGCTCCGATGCCGCCGCGACACAGGCGGCATCGAACGCGCCCTCCAGCATCCGCCGCGCAGACCGCGACCCGCGCAGGCACCCCCAGAATCGACCCATAGTTCCCACCGTTCAGGGGTCAGGTGCCAGGTTTCTAAGTGTCGCCTGCCCAGCCTCTGAAACCTGGAACCTGAAACCTAGGGGGAGGCGGGGAGAAAGATGGGAGCTCTGAAGGTTACAGGACTTGCGCGGCGCCTTGCAGGAGCGGCGCTTCTGGGGGCGGTGCTCACGCCCGGGGCAGTGCAGGCCGACGAAGGCGGCATCAGCTACTGGATCCCCGGCTTCTTCGGCAGCCTGGCGGCGGCTCCGTTGCAGCCGGGGTGGTCGGTGGCGAACATCTACTATCACACCTCGGTCGACGCCGGCGGCGATGTCGCCTTCGCGCGCCAAGTCAGCCGCGGGAACCTGACGGTGCCCTTCAGCGGCCGGCTCGATGCGGTGCTCGAGGGAGACGCGGACCTGGGGATCGTGTTCTTGAGCTACACGTTCAAGTCGCCGGTGCTGTTCGGGGGACAGCTGACGCTCGGCGCGCTAGGCGCCTTCGGGCGCAGCCCGGCCGAGGTGGACGCGACGCTGACCGCCGCGGCAGGGCCCATCGGCTTCACGGTGTCGGGCGCCGCGAGCGACACGGCGACCGGCTTCGGCGATCCGGGTCTCATGGGCATGCTGCGCTGGAACGCGGGTGTGCACAACTACCTGACATACGTCAGCACCAACATCCCGGTCGGCAACTACGAGGCGCGGCGGCTCGCCAACCTCGGCATCGGCCATTCCGCATTCGACGGAGGCTTCGGCTACACCTACTTCAATCCGAAGACGGGCAACGAGCTCTCCGCCGTGCTGGGCTTCACCTACAACTTCGAGAACCACCACACCGAGTACCAGAACGGCGTCGACATGCATCTCGACTGGGCCGCCTCGAAGTTCCTGTCGAAGCAGGTGCAGCTGGGGCTCGTGGGCTACGCCTACCAGCAGCTCACCTGCGACGGCGGATCGGGCAACCGCGTCGGCTGCTTCCGGTCACGGGTGTTCAGCGTCGGCCCGCAGGTCGGCTACATCTTCCCGCTCCACGACGACCTGCAGGGCTACCTGAACCTCAAGGGCTACTGGGAGTTCGAGGCCGACCACCGCGCCGAGGGCTGGAACGTGTGGCTCACCTTCTCGATCTCGCCGGCCCCGCCCAAGACGGCCTCCAAGCAATAGTCGGGCACGCCGGATTTCGGCCCCAGGGCCGACGGCAGCGCCCTACACCGGGACCACGCGGTCCTTGGCGAAGGCGATGGACACGCGGGTGCCGCGGCCGGGCGCGCTCTCCACCGTGAGCGAGGCGCCGTTGGCCTTGGCGAGCGCCCGCGTCAGCGGCAGGCCGATGCCCAGGCCGGCGTCCCGGCCGCCGCCTCTGCGGTGAGCCTCCGGGGCCCGCTCCGCTCCGGCAGCGCCAGGCGCCTGCATGCCGGGGCCGGTGTCGGCCACGTCGATGGTGAGCGAGCCGTCGCTGCCGCAGGCGGCGCGCACCGTCACGCGGTCACCGCGACGCCCGAACTTGATGGCGTTGGTGATGAGGTTGAGCAGCATCTGCTTGACGCTGACCTCGTCGGCGACGATGCGCGGCATGGCCGCATCGAGGTCGGCGACGAGGTCGAGGCCCGCGCGCTGCGCCAGCGGTCCCGCGACGGCAAGGCAGTTCTCGATCACATCGGCCGGGTCGAGGTCGCGGAAGGCGAGCTCCGGCAGCCCGGCGCGGCCGAGGTTGCCCGCCAGCATGCCGTCCACCACGCTCAGCGCATGGCGCGCGCCGTCGTAGATGGTGCGGGCGTAGTCGCGGTAGCGTGGGTTGGCGATGGGGCCGAAATGCTCGTCCTTCAGGACCTCGGCGTAGGCGATGACCGCGCTCAGCGGCGTTCGCAGCTCGTGCGCCAGGCGCGCCGCGGCCGCCAGGCGGGGGACCTCCGGCCGGGCCATCGCCTCGTCCGGCGCTTCAGGCCGGGCCTCGAGCCCGCGCAGGAGGAAGCGGGTGCCGCCCGCCGGCTCGATGCGGCACTCGAGCTGCAGGAGGCCGCGCCCGGTCCAGAAGGTCAGGACCTCGCTGCAGCTCGCTGTGACGGCGGCGAGCCGCTGCAGCGCAGGCATCGCCCGGTCGAGCGCGGTGGCGGGGACGGCGTCGCCGCCGCCGAAGCCCCACAGCTCCCAGCCCGCCGCATTGGCGCCGACGATCGCCCCGGCGGCGGCGTCGATGACGAGCGCCGGCGGCTCCGGTGGGCCGTCGAGGCTCACCCGCGGCTCGGACCGGACGTCGTTGGCAGGACGGGTCATGAAAGCCCAAGCGAATCCCCGCAATCTCGTGCCCCCTTTAGCCGCGACCGTCCCCGACCGTCCAGGACAGGCCTGCCGGCACGGCTAATCAGCTGTTCGCAACGCCCGGGCGGCCCGGGAACGCCAACCGACGCCAACCCGCCCCGCCCGCTCCCGCCCCTTGGCTTTGCCGTGGTGCCCTACTATGGTGCTCTGTCGCCGAGGATCGCCGCGCGGCGCGCGCGGGCTCGATATTTGTGCCGCCTTAGCTCAGATGGTTAGAGCGCTAGATTGTGGATCTAGAGGTCCCTGGTTCGATCCCAGGAGGCGGTACCAAACGCCACCCGAGCCGAGAGTAAACGACGTTCAATCGCTGACTGGGCTGTGCTGAACGGCAGTCCGGGCGCTGTTTCGATGCCGATTCGGCTAACCCATTCTTGAATTACCAGCGGAAAATGCGGGCAAATCTGCCCAGTTTGGGCTTGACGGGCACCCCCTTTGGGGCTTGTTTCCGCGTCGCCGCTCTGCCGGAGGGGCCGAAAATCCTTCATGTGGCGCTCGAGGCGCCCGGCACGCGGTCCAGTCTTTGGCGAAATACAAGGACGCAACGATGAGCAAGAAGGATTTGATCGACGCCGTCGCAGCGGCGACTGAGCTGCCCAAGGACAAGGCCGGTGTAGCGGTCGATGCGATCATCGCCCACATCGAGGGCAGCATGAGGAAGGGCGAGGAGGTACGCATTCCGGGCTTCGGCACCTTCAAGGTCAGCGAGCGCAAGGCGCGCAAGGCGCGCAATCCGCAGACCGGCGTCGAGATGATGCTGAAGGCGTCACGCGTGCCGAAATTCCAGGCCTCCAAGACTCTCAAAGAATTGCTGAACTGAGACAGCTGAGCTGAGACGGCTGAGCTGAGACACTGGCGCGCTCCCCTCCGGCATCCGGTCGGCGGGCCGATCTCAGCAGAGTTCCGCGATGGCCGGCGGCTTTGCGCTTTCTCCGCCGGGCTTGCGTCGGGTGGTAGCGGGCGGGCAGCCGCATTGGCCCGTTGCGCCCACGCCCCGGCGCCTCTAGACAGGCCGGGGCGGGCGGTTAGCTCAGCGGTAGAGCGCCTCGTTTACACCGAGGATGTCGGGAGTTCGATCCTCTCACCGCCCACCATCATCGTGCGGCGCTGCGCGCAGGCCGCCAGCGGTGTCGGCTTGACGGGCCCCACCGCCTGACGTAAACGACCCGCTCGTGACAGCGTGCCGGCCCCCAAGTCGGCGCGCAGTGTGGATTGCGGGCGTAGCTCAGTTGGTTAGAGCGCCGGCCTGTCACGCCGGAGGCCGCGGGTTCAAGTCCCGTCGCTCGCGCCATTTATTTCAATGGGTTAGAGGAACGCTGAACGGCGTTTTGACACTTTACCGGCCGGCGCCATGGATACTTTCGGCCGGTTTCTGTTCCTCTGAGCCCCCGCTTTGTTCGCGCAGCCTACGACGGCCGCGCACCCTTGCAGCGTCGGCATCCCGCGCCGAGGCGAGCTGCACCGGCCCGTATGTCTTCTGCAGCCTGGTCGACTGCGAGATGGAGTTGGCCATCTTGCTCGAGAGGTCGGTCGGCGCCACCTTGCCGGCCAACGCCTCCACGGTGCCCCTGCGGCGGAAGTCCTGGAGCTGTCGCTTCTCATCGGGACCGAACACCATGGTGCATACGGCGCGGAAGTCGTCGCCGAGCGTGTCCTTGCTGTGCGGCGCACCCGACCTGTTGCGGAACATGGGGGCCATCCCGACCGGTGCTGCTCCCAGCTTCGCGCGGTAGGCGTCCAAAATGCGCACAGTGCGCCTGGAGCGGGTCGCCAGCGCCTTTCGGCCGGTCTTGGTCCTGTGGTTCGCTCTGAGCGTGCGCACATCGACCGGCGAGAGCTGGCTATCCCACGCCAACCGCCAGCAGCGCGGTCAGTCCGTAGTAGCCGGAGAGCCACGCCTGCTTCGAGATGCGGGCCGCCTCTCTTTCGCTCCACACGGCCTGACGCGGCTCCGGTGCAGAGTTGGGCAAGGCGAACGACGGGTCGAGGTCGACGTCGCAATGCTTGAACGTGGCGGCGTACTGCCACAGCCGGCGCCACACCTTGATCACGCGGTGCGCCTCGGTTTCAGACACCTTGGATGCCACCAGCGGTCGGAGCCCGGGCAGGTCATGGTCGAAGATTTGTTCCGGCGTTACCGTCTTGGGGTCCACGTCGCGCACGTGTTCCGCCCGCGATCTGTTGATACCGTGCACGGAATCACTTGATTATGGCGCTGCACTGTTCGATATCCCTCGGAGGGTGGGACAGCGTGCCGAATCTCGGCGTCCGGAACGCTTTGGTGCGGCGCAAGCTCGTGGGGGACAGCCATGCACAACCGCTCAAACCTAATCATCTCGTTCGCGATGTCATGCGCGCTCGTCGCATGCGCGAGCTCCGGCAACGACAGCATTGCTGACGCCACCGGCGAGTCGGTCTCCTCCACCCTCCACAAGGGCAGGACGACGCAGGCAGAGGTGCGCAAGGTCTACGGTGACCCTGTCAAAACGTCGTTCAGCTCCAACGGATTCGAGAGCTGGGAGTACGAGTTCATCAGGATGCAGTCGAGGCCAACCAACTTCATCCCCTACGTCAACTTGGTGCACAGCGGCGCGGATGGCGAAAGGAAGTCGCTGGTGATCTTCTTCGACAAGCGCAAGGTCGTGCAGGACTACACCATGAGTGCGTCGAAAGTCGAGGTGAGCCGGGGACTCATCACCCGTTGAAACTGGTCCGTCCCCAGCGCTACCAGCCTAAGGAGAGCGGTATTATCCGGAACGGCTTTCACCGGGATGCCAGGACCTTCAAACCGAGGCAACTTCCGTTCCGGGGCAGCGGACGCCCCCGGCGGGAACAGCCTACGCCGCGGCCGGCCCAGCGCGCTCCAGCATGCCCACAACCGACACCAGCGCGTTCATGAACTCCCCGCGGCGCTTCGCCGGTAGCGAATCGAGAATGCGATCCTCGACCCGCTTCGCCAGCGGCTCTGCCGTGCGCAAGACCTTGCGGCCCTCATCGGTGAGCTTCACGGCGTAGGCGCGCGCATCCTCCTTGGTGCGGCGGCGCTGCAGCAGACCCTTGCGATGCAGGCGGCGCACGAGGTCGGCGAGCGTCGAGCGGTCGATGCCCGTGCGGTCCACGAGCCCGGTCTGGCTGAGGCCTTCGTTCTGCGCCACCGTCACCAGCACGGCGAGCTGGCGCGCCGTCAGGTCGGTGGTGCTCATGCCCTTGCTGAAGATCACTTCCACGGCTTGCGCTGCGCGGTGCAGCAGGTGGATGGGTGATCGATCGAGCGGGTCGGCGGTGTCGGATTTCATGCGGTGCCCCCTTTTTCCCAAATAGGCGGGATGCCAACAAACCTATCACGGCAAATGTGTACGGTGCAATGGGAGGCACCGACCGTGGGGCGGTCGGGCCGTTGGTTCAGTACGTCGAGGCGGCTGAACCGAGCCTTGCGACGATCGCCCTGAGCATTGTCAAAGCCGGCCCAATCGAAGGCGCCAGCCTGGAGAGATGCGGCGGCAAGCGCCTTCCGCTTCAAACACCCGGTCACCTGACGGCAAGCCAACGAATCGGCCGCCGCTGAGAAGTACGCGGCGGCCGATTCTGTACGCCCGGGAGGACAGTCCCTCGCGCGAGATCTGAACGCTGCACCTTCCCGCCGGGTTCCCAACGAATTGCTGACAGGGCACGCTTCACGACCCCCGGTTGCGCCTTCTCGGCGTCGCCGATCTTGCGCTGTCCGAGAGCGCTCCGGAGTTTTTGCTTGCGATGCGGTGCGATGTGGCCCATGGCTATCGGCTCTCGTCACGCACATCGGAAGGCTTCTTACCTCATGCGAGTCTCTGGAACTGTGAAGTTCTTCAACGGCGCGAAGGGCTTCGGATTCATCACTCCGGACGGCGGCGGCAAGGACGTCTTCGTCCACGCCACGGCGCTCGAGGCCGCGGGCATCCGCGCGCTCAACGAGGGCGACCGGGTCAGCTTCGAGCTGGAGGACGACAAGCGCGGACGCGGCAAGCAGGCCGGGCAGGTGAAACTGGCCTAACCGGCTCTCTTCGCCGTCAAAGTGCAGAAGGAAGACCCCCGGCCGAGCGACCGGTCGGAGGGTGTTGGTTTCGAGGGGCCGCGCCCGTCCCACGGCCGCGTCATCGGCTCCAACCCGGCCTCGATACAGGCCCGATAGCGGTCGCGCCCATCCAGGAGGCTGCCGCCACGCGATTGGCCAGCAACGCGCGCGCGGGCACGCGTGCCCGTCATGGGGTACGGTGCACAAGCGGCAAATGACGAGACGTCGACATCGCTGGTAGTCAGCGTCTTACGCACGGGCCACCCGTGACGAGCGGCTGAGCATGGCGCGCGCGGCAGGGTTTCCCCTGCCGTCCCCAGTAGGTCGGATGTTGGCAACTCAGCGTTGGGTCGGGGCCGATGTTGGAGCAGGCAAGGGCATGCGATGGACCTCGGCGTTCATGGTGTTGCCATTGACGGCGATCAGGGCCGAGAATGCATAGCCTCCCGACGCCGAAGGAAGGCGGTCTTTCAGGTCGATCTGGAAGCGCCCATCGGGGCCCAGCGGTGCCGTGCCGGCGAGCGCAACCCGCCCCTCTGCATCGGTGATGATGTAGCGGCACTCCGGCGCAGCGCGCTGCAGGAGAGCGGCGGGAATTGACTTGATCGGCGTGCGCACCAGGCGGTAGCTGCGCTGGAACTTGTCCACCACCTCGATGTCCCCCGACACGATCAGACGCCCGGCCTCCCGCTCCACCTTGGTGATGAATCCACGCCGTGGAATAGCGTAGGCGTCATAGGAGCCGACACCCAGCGGGTAGCTGAGGTCGCGGAACGCCTCCAGCGTGACGACGCCGTCGGGGGACCAAGCCTTGAGCTTGTAGGGGCCGTTGGTCACCAGGAAATGACCGCTGGCGCGGTGGAATGCGGCCAGCGCCTGCCAGCGCCGGCGCGCCTCCTCCGCACTGACGCGCGCGCGCAAGGCGGTGGGGCGGAATGCCTCGCGCTCGAAGTCCGCCACTAGCGCCGCCAGCCTGGCGTTCAGCTCGGCCGACCTGACGAGGTCGAGCCACGGGACGCCGCGCCGCTTCGCCTCGGCCTCGGAGAAGGCCGCCCAGCCGCGACTCACGGCCTCCTCCATCAAGGCCAGCACATGCCAGGGCAGCGTGCTCCACGGCGGCGCCACCACGGCGTTCCAGTCCGCGTGGGCCGGCGCGATGTCCAGATACACCTCGAAGGTGAAGAGCTCGCGCTCGAACTTGACATCGCCCACGAGGAAAGACTTGGAGGCCGCGTCCACGCCCGCGGGGCGCACCGCCACCAGATGCCGGCGCAGGGGGGCGGTGGCGTCGTCGATGACGGGATCGTAGTGCGCATCGTCGGGCGCGTTCCGGACGCCCCAGCGATAGGCGAAGATATAGGCATAGAGCAGATCGGCCACGCTGGTCCTGGTGGCGTCGTGGAAGGCCGAGCCCAGCACCTTGTAGACCAGCCTCACCCTGGCCGTCTTGTCCGCCCCCGCCTCCTCGAGCGTGCCATCCTGCCCCCGCGGCAGCACGGCGCCGGGCGGCACCTGGATGACCTCGCTGGCCACGGCTGCGGGCGCCGTCCGGCTCTCGACGATGGGCTGGGCTGCGATCGACAGCCCGAAGAACGTATAGACCACCATCAGCGTGGTCAGCGGCACTTGCGAGCGCAGGGCGGCGCCGGTGGCATCGAGGAGGCCCATCGCCCTGACATGGGCCAGATAGACGGCGGTGACGTGGCCGATGACGATGGCGCCAACCGTGGCGTACCAGGTGAAGCGCGCCCCGACGAGGCCGACATCGACGCGATACCCGGCGGTGCCGAGGAGGTTCCAGCCGAAGCCGAACGGGTCCGACAGCAGCGGGATGATGTACTGCCCCTGCACCAGCAGGAACACGAGGTAATGCGCGACGTGGTAGCCGATGGCGATCGGCACCAGCGTGAGAGCGAAGCTGCGTGCCATCTCTAGCTGGCCCGGACGGCCCCCGGCGAGCGCGCTCATGGCGGCGCTGACCCCGAGGTAGGCGGCGAGGAATGCGAGCCACAGGAGGACGAGGCCCGCGGTCCTGATCGCCATCGTCACGGTCGTGCCGGGGCCGCCCAGCAGGGGGATCAGCGCCTCCTCCAGGATCGCCCACTCGCCGGTGCCGATGAGACCGTCGTAGAGCACGGTGGCGAGCAGCAGGAGCACGAACGCCATCATCGAGGCCGACACCGGCGGCGCGTCGAGCAGGCCGGCACCGAACGGACGCAGGGCGAGCGCACCGCCCCTCGCCTCGGTCGGCGCGAACCGGGCCAAGGTGCCAAAGAGCAACGAGAACACCTCGCCGTGCTGGAGCCACACGTCGCGCCCGAAGGCGAGCATGCCCGCCCAAGTGAGGATCGAGTAGCCGATGGCGAGCCACGCGATATGCACGGGGCTCGC
>Ga0209382_10008983_pt1 | contig 12538 bp, 15 predicted proteins | sample SoiMetdeltSBSDD5_FD_187599 | JGI IMG/M metagenome (GOLD analysis project Ga0209382, IMG submission 187599) | Bulk soil microbial communities from a Populus tree surrounding site in Tennessee, USA - Soil MetaG P. deltoides SBSDD5 (SPAdes) (version 2) | ecosystem: Environmental > Terrestrial >... | reverse complement strand
CGGTGGCGCTGATGTGTGGACGCTACGTCGCGCATGCCACCATCGCCAACAGCTTCGGGATTCAGCCGCCGGTCGCCTCCATCTTCAGCGAGCAGACAACACTCTGAAAGCTCTTCTGTAAGACTGAGCTGAGAAGAGGACATCACGACCACGGTGACGACGCTGAATCCGTCCAACGGTCAAGCGCTGCACACCTATCCGGTGACAACTCGCTCCGAGTTGAGCGCTGCGCTTCATACTGCCGCAACGATTCAGCGTGAGTGGAGCAGAACTGACCTCGCCCACCGTGCGCAGGCGTTGAGAAACAAAGCGGCGCAGCTGTCCCAGAACCGGGATCGCCTGGCACTACTTGTCACTCGCGAGATGGGCAAGCCCATCCGAGAAGCCCTGGCCGAGGTGGACAAGTGCGCTGCCGTCCTCGATTACTACGCGGAGCGCGGGGAGAGGTTCCTCGCCGACGAGATCAATGACGACACGGACGCCGACCACAGCTGGGTGTCGTTCGATCCGCTGGGCGTCATATTGGGCATAATGCCGTGGAACTACCCGTTGTGGCAGGTGTTCCGGTTCGCCGCCCCAGCATTGATGGCTGGTAATGCCGTATTACTCAAGCACGCTGCCAACACCACGGGATGCGCCCTGGCGATTCAGCGCGTGCTCATCGACGCCGGACTGCCGCCCGGCGTTCTCACCGCGCTCGTCATCGCTGAGGACGATGTGCCCTCGGCAACAGCGCAACTGGTCGCGGACCCGCGAATCGCCGCAGTGACCCTGACGGGCAGTGAACGTGCCGGGAGCGCCGTGGCGGCAATTGCGGGCCGAGAGATCAAGAAGTGCCTCCTTGAACTCGGAGGTTCCGACCCATTCATCGTGTTGGCCGACGCCGATCTCGAGCGCGTCGCAGCCCAAGCCGTCCGGGCACGGTTCCTCAACGCGGGACAGAGCTGCATTTCGCCCAAGCGGTTCATCGTCGAACAACCCGTTGCGACGCAGTTCACGCGGCTGGTCGTTGAGGCCGCGGAGCGACTCAAGACCGGTGATCCCGAAAAGCCCGACACTGACATCGGACCCCTCGCCCGCCGGGATCTCCGCGATGCGTTCGCACGCCAGGTGCGGTCCTCGGTCGAGGCGGGTGCCGTTGTCTTGGCTGGCGGATGTGCACCTTCGGACTGTGCTGGGAACTACTACCTGCCAACGGTTCTCGGTGGCGTACGGCCGGGAATGCCCGCCTACGATGAAGAGATGTTCGGTCCGGCAGCATCCATCATCACCGTCAACGATGTCGACCACGCCGTCGCCATCGCCAACGACACCCCCTACGGCCTGGGCGCCAGCGTGTGGAGTTCTGACCTCAGCATCGCCCGATCGGTGGGACAACAGATCACCTCCGGAGCATGTTTCGTCAACGCGGTTGTGACATCCGATCCTCGAGTACCGTTCGGCGGTACCAAACGCAGCGCCTACGGCCAAGAGCTCGGCCGAGCGGGTATTCGTGAGTTCGTCAACGCCAGGACATGGTGGGTAATGGACACGGCACGCGAACTGTGACCTCGCGGCCGGTGTTTCGATTACGGGTGCAGAGCATCGGCAGCATCGGCGACGATACCCATCAGAGTCTCGCTGATGCGGCGCTTGTCCGCATGGGCCATCCGCGGACGCGGCACTGCGGTGCTAAAGGCCAGCCTCGGCAGGTTCTCGCGGAAGGGAAACGCCACAGCAACCGACGAGACACCGGCTTCGCTCTCCTCCGAGCTCCACGAGTAGCCACGGCGGCGGATCTGCTCCAGCTGGCGATACAGCTCGCTTCGGGTCGCGACACTTCGATCGGTGAGGGTCACGAGTTCTTCTGCGGGATAAAGGCTGTCGAGTTCGGCGAGTGACAGGGCGGCCAGCATCGCCTTTCCGGATGCGGTCGTGCTTGCCGGCAGTGACACGCCGACGCGGGACGCGGTCCGCACCACCCCCGAGCCTTCAATCGCATCGACGAAGCAGACCGACGCGCCGTCGAGCATGGTGAGGTGCACCGTCTCGCCCAGCTCCAGGTTGAGCTTCTCCAGATATGGGTGCAATGTCACACGGAAATCGAATCGATTCAGGATGGAGAAGGCGACGGTGGTCAATGCGGCCCCGGCACGGTACGCCTTCGTCTTGGGGTCCTGTCGGACGAAGCCGCGGTAGACCAGCATCGCCAACATTCGGTGAGCACTCGACGACGCCACCCCGAGGTACTCGCTGACCTCGGTCAGCCTCAACTCGGTGCGTTCGGCGAGAAGCAGCAGGACCTTTAGGGCGTTATCCACCGATTCGATCGGATATTGCGGCGTCGGTCCGCTTGCCGCGACATCCGTGACCGCAGTTTTCTTCACAGCAGAGATAGTAGCGACGGCCGAGGGGCGTAGCCACGACGCCGCACTCGGACCCTGCAATGCACGGACTTCCACTTTTGGCTCTGGTCACGTGCGTGCGTCGAGCCGTGCCACCTCGTAACGCCAGGCCGCATCGGCGTTGAAGCTGGGTCCCAGGTCGGGCAGATCGTCCCAGTCGCTGTCGTCGATGTCATGCAACACCCCACCCGCGGCGAGGACACGTAGCGCCATACGTGCCATCTCATCGAGGCCGATCGCCTGAAGTACCGCCTGTTGCACCGATTCCGCGGTGCTGACGATGCCGTGCCCGCGGCAGATAACCAAGGGTCGATCACCCATCGCCGACACCATCGCCCCGGCCAGTTCGCGGTTGCGGATCAACACCGCCCGCGGGTACACGGGCACGCCTCCGCGCGCCAAAAACGCCGCCGGAATGTCGAACGCCCCGCAGATGGGTCGCATCGCGATGCCGGCGAGGTCAGCGGCGACAATGTTGGCCGGATGCAAGTGAGCCACCGCGCGCACCTGCGGCCGCGCAGCTAGGCACTCGACATGAATAGGCAGCTCGTTGGGGACACGATAGCCGTCCAATTCACCTGCGGCACCGGCTGATCCATCGAATCGGACAAGTCTGATGTCGCTTGGCCTGGTGAACTCGACGCCAGTGTCGTCGTCGCTGCGGCAACGGACCAGGAACGTCTCTTCGGTGATCCGCAGGCTGATATGTCCGAGGACGCCGTCCACCAGACCGCGGCCAGCCGCTATCCGGCATGCGCGTGCCACCAGTTCTCGCTGCCGGTCAAGCTCGTCGGTGAAGCTCACTTTGCACCTTCCATAGCTACGGGGGTGGGCATCGCGCTCAGCAGTTGCTCGATCGCCTGCCTGAGGTCGGTGTAGGACATGTTGTGGGCCAGGGCTTTACGGCCGGCGATGAGTGCGCGCGGCCAGTTGACGGCAACGATCCCCGACAACGATGCTCCATCGCAGCTGCTCAGCACAGCGAAACGCTCAGTCGCCTCGTCACCGATGACCTCGACGATGTCGCAGGTGCCGACACCAATCTGCCCGGCAATGCGGATCTTCCAGTCGTATTGATCACTCCACACATACTCGATCGGGGCGAAGGCGATCAGGTTTTGGGCGTGAATAATGTTGTGCGCCACCGTGTTGGCCTGCTCATGAGCATTGGTCCAGTGTTCGTGACGGGTCAGCAGGCCCCGACGGGGGTTATGCCAGCGGGCCACGTCACCGACCGCATACACATCGGGGTTACCGATCGCGCGGCAATACTCATCACAGAGGACGCCGTTGTCGATCCGCACGCCCGACGACGCCAACCATGCATCGTTGGGAACTGCGCCAATGCCGACCACACACGTGTCGGCGGTCAAGGCCGCGCCATCGCTGAGGTCGATGTGCAGCCGCCCGTACTTTCGGCTGACGTCGAGGACGCTGGTGCCGAATCGAGTGTCCACGCCGTGGTCTTGATGCAGACGGATGAACCGGGCACCCAGCTGGTTCCCGGCGATCCTCGTCATCGGCGCCGTGTTGGGGTCGACGAGTGTGACCTGCAGTCCCATCATGCGAGCTGTGGCGGCGACCTCGGACCCCACGAACCCCGCACCGATCACCACCAGATGCCCGCCGCGCTCAAGGTCGGCGCGCAGTCGCTGCGCGTCGGACATGGTGCGCACCACGTGCACTCCCGAAACTGGCCATGTCGACTCCCTGGCGCTCGCTCCCGTCGCGACAACCAAACGGTGATAGGCGACGTGCTCGCCGGTATCGAGCTCGACCAGGTGCTCCGCCAAATGGAGGCGGCGCGCACGAGAGTTCAAACGCACTTCGACGCCCAGTTCGTCAGCCTCGACTTCGGTTAACAACGCGATCTGATCAGGCCCGGCCGCACCGGCGAGAAACCCCTTCGACAGCGGCGGCTTGTCGTAGGGCATTACTGCTTCGTCGGACAACAACACGACACGTCCATCGAATCCTTCGCGCCGCAGGGCCTGCGCTGTGCGCACACCAGCAACTGAGGCGCCGACAATGACGACGCCGGCGGTACTGCTGCTCATCGCTCGACGCTCAAAACCGACACCGGGCAACTGTGGGCAGCCTGCGCTACGCGGCTGTAGTCAGTCTCAGGCACGTCGCTATGTAGGAGGACGACGCGTCCGTCGTCGTCGATATCGAAGTAGTCGTCAGCCGCTGCAACACAATTCGCGTATCCCTGGCACAGCCGCACGTCGGCGTTGATCCTCGCCATGCTCATACCACCTCCGCTGAAGATTGCGGGTACGTCGCGGCCTGCTTATCGGCAGGGCGTGACCGACTCGGGCCCAAGCTGAAGCCCCCGTCCGGGTGAAGCGTGTCACCGGTGATGCCGCGTGCGCGGTCCGACGCTAGGTACACGAAGCTCCACGCATGGTCATCGCCCGACAAGGCCACATTCAACGGTGTGCGCGCCGCGAGGCTGCGGGCACGATCGGCGGTGTCGTCCAAACGAATTGAGCTCTGGCCCAAAGACTCCAGACCGCGCAGATCGGTATTGACCGTACCGCCAGGGGCCACCCCGTTGACCCGGATGCGCGGAGCCAGTTCGTAAGCGAGCGTCGCGACCAACCCGCGTACCGCGAACTTCGACGAAACATAAAGCGCGCCACCACGACCCGGATAAAACGAGGAGGCTGACTCGGCCAGCACAATGGCCGATCCACGACCCTGCTGCAGCGCCGGGATGGCCGCCTTGACCGACTGCAGGTGGCTGAGCACGTTGACGCGGAACATCTCGACGAAAGCACGCTCGAGATCCTCGGCGGCGATCTCACTCAGCCCTCGGTAGAAGTCGAACACTCCCACGCAGTTCACCAAAGTGTCCAACCCGCCGAATGCCTGCACCGCCGTCGAGACGGCGTCGTCATTGGCTTCCCTGGTCGTGGCGTCGCCCGCGACAACCGGCACATCACCGGCCTCTTGGCGCAGGACCGCGCACTTGTGCAGGTCGCGCTCCAAGACTGCAACCCGAGCGCCCTCGTCACGGAACGCGTCGACGACGGCACGGCCGATGCCCGAGCCGGCGCCGACGATCAAAGCGCGCTTGCCCTCGAGTGAGCCGCTCACAGCTGCTCCTCTCCATCCGGTCCATCCGGGATCAACGGTGCGTGCATGCTGCCGACCATCGCCGCCAGCGTCGCGGTGTTCTGCCGCGTCAACGCCTCGACTTCGAGGGCGTCCAGGCTGATCCACTGTCCCGTGCGGGGCGCCGTGACGAGCAGCCGCGACCCATTGCGGGTGTCGATTCGGCGGATCTCGGTCGAGGTGAACTCGTTGGCGACGGTGATCGGCTGCCCAACAACCGAATCAAGCAGCTTGTCCAGTTCTGTCGCCCGCGAGGCTGCATCCTCGTGGTCGCCGCCTCGGTGCAAGTCCTCCCTCATAGGAAGATCGCCAGATTCTGCATACGGATGACGGACTCGTCGATGAAGATGGTGCGCCGCGCTACCTTCCAGCGGTCCTCGAAGCGCAGCAGGTCTTCGCGACCACACGACACCAAGGCCGCTTCGTTGACGTCGCCGCGACTGCGGAACAAGAGTTCGGCCGACTCAACGATCAAATGGTCGTCTTTTTCAGTGGCAAACGTACGCACGTTGGTGACGTAATGACGCAGCCGAGATGGCGGGTCCTCGGTCCAGGCGTGCTCAGTCAGGAAACGCGCCACCCTGCGGCTCAACGAGTATTTGTTCTCGTCGAAATGCGCCATCCCGGGCGAAGAATCGAACCCAGCGCCGAGGGCGGTCGTCACCCGTACCGGCATGACGTAGTGCACATCGTCGGTAAGCAGTTCGAGCCACTCTTCGTAAGCCTGGGCATCCAGCAAATACGCCTCGTCGACGAGGAATCGGTGCGCCACTAGGTGACGTTCGTCATCGAACGGCAAGCTGTCACCGACACGGTGATCGCGAGGAGCGTGGCCACCTAGGACTGCCTGCTCCGAGTAGGTGCCCCCACGTCCGGCTCGCCGAAAACCGACGACCCTGTCTGTTCCCGCCGTGCTCATGCCCGAGTGACCTGTCGGTCTGCGGTCATCGTCGACGCGTCGACGCAGCTGGTCTGGATCAGCGGCGGGATGCCGTCCATGCCGGTGCCCAGTCGCATGGCCTGAGTCGAGACGGCTGGTTGCTCGAGATAGTCCGCCCACAGTCGTAGCAGCGCACGCTGATTGGCCTCGTTGTAGCCGATCTGTGCAACCCCCGGTCCATGGAACTCTTGTGGCCCCAAGTGCTTACAGACAGGTGTGTCATCCTCGAGCAGACCCATCCGGCTATTGAGCTGCAGTCGCCGCGCCATCGAGCCGGCGGCGGTGTTGGTCAATGAGACCCAGTTTTCAACGTCGTCTTGCTCGAACATCCCGGTCGAGCCGAAGCACATCAGGTATGCCTTGTAGGAGTTCTTCTTGTATTCCTCGGGTGCTTCAGCGTCAACCGCAAACCACGAGTAGACCTCGGTCTCGTGTTCGCTGATCGGTTGCCACATCCGAAAAGATATGAACGGCAAGACGTTCTCGCCATCCTCGACCTTCGGCCAGTTGTGCACCATGCTCATGTTCGGAAAGCACGATGCGGCCGAGATCATGAACCCGTCATCGCCAACGAGACGCTGTTGATCCGGAGTCCAGACCTCCTTTATGCGGTCGATCATGTCATCGGTGTAGCCGACGTAGCGCATCCGCTCGCGGAAGTCGCCGGGGGGCAGTTTGTAGGTCGTGCCGCCGCCCTTGTCGGCCCAGTACGTTGCGCCGTCCTTGCGCTTTTCCGCCTTGGGCTCGCGAAATAGGCCGATCTCCACCACCGACGTATGTGTCTGGGGAGTGTGGTACATGTCGCCGGCGAAGTTCTCGGGACCGATCTTCCAGTTGGCCTTGATGCGCCACCGTTGCGGACCCCGGACCTCAAGGCCGGCCTTGCTCTGCCTGGTGTAGAAGTCCAGATAGAACGTGAAGTCGCCGAGATACTGGTCCAAAGGCTCGGCACCCGGGTCCATGCTGATGAAGATCAAGCCGTTGTAGCTGGCGAGATTCGGTGCAGGCAACAACGTTTGGCCGCGCTTCTTGAAGCCGTGTTCGCCGCCATAGGCCTCGCCGTGAAACGGCAGACCGATGATCCGGCCATCGTTGCGGTAAGACCAGCCGTGGTAGGGGCACCGGAAGTTCGACGCATTGCCCATCTCCGCCCGGCACACCTGCATGCCACGGTGCAGGCACATGTTGAACATCGCTCTGATATCGCCCTTGGAGTCGCGCGTGATGATGAACGAGTCATTGAGAACCCGTCGCACCACGTAGTCGCCCTCCTGGGGAATCTCTGACTCGTGGCCGACAAGCACCCATGCGCGGCTGAAAATCCGATCGCATTCCAGGGCGAAGAGCTTGCTGTCGTTGTAGATGTAGGCAGGAATCATGCCGCGCCGCACGGCTTCGAACACAGCCTCGTGATCCGTCATCGAACCCTCCAGTGCGCATCACCGAATCTCTGACAGACAGAATTATGATTCCGCTAGATAGAGAATGCTCTACCGGATGACTGGAGTCAAGTAGCCGACGACGACCTCCAGCCCGTTGCGGAATGCCGGACCGGCTGTCAGCGACAACGTGACCGGGATCTGCATGCTGGCCTGAGTGCCGATCTGATCCTGTCGGCCGCCGCCACCGTGCGGTGACCGTGTCGAGATACCGGCGAGTCCGGCTGGGAGCTGTAAAGCCCTGTGCAACAACGATAGTAATCATGCGGATTGATCGATTCCCGATCCGCAAGTTCGGCGACCTGGCTCAACCTCACCACCGTCACATCGCCGCTTACCCACCGCAACGACGTGCTCGGGGTCGCACCGCACCGCCTGCTGTTTCGCTCGCGTCACCCACATCACCCGCCCCGGCCCGCTACAGGTTCAGCATGAACGATCATGACGAATTTCTTGACAGCGTGGGGTGATCTGGATGACACTGAATTCGCCATGGTGAATTACGTGCTGGCAGCACCAGCCGCTGCCGATGTCACGGTCGACTGGGAGTGCCATTACCCGGGGCGACCTGTTGCCGTAACTCGGGAGTCAGCGTCGGCCCCACTGCCACAAGCGTCATCGATGGGACGGCTTCACCGCCGCTGTCGGCGGTACCGCAGGGGTGGTCTCGTACCGAGCAGCGGGTTCCCCAGTACAGCCATACCAGCATGCAACGGCTGTCTGCGACGGCGTCCTCACCACCGCGGCCGAGCTATGACAGCACCACACGAAGGAGACGAGCATGACTCAGACCGCCACAAGCGTCGGCCCGGCGAATCAACACGCGCGACGCATTCCCCTGCCGACCGGGCATCGTGAACCGATGAAGGTCAACGTGTTCAACTTCATCACCGGTGCGACGTGTCAGCTGTTGCCGCTCTTTCCCTACGACGATGCCGGAGCGATGGTGCCGTGCGGTGCAGTCTTCACCGGCGACCCCAAGGACAGCGAGTTCGGCCATTTCTTTCACTACAACACTGTCCAAGAAGTTGCGGTCACCTTCGGTGCCAACAACGGGATGCTACAAAGCGGTCAGATCTTCGTCACCCAACAGCTGCACGGGGTGAATTCCTTCTTGCGAGACACCACCGACCCCGAGGCATTCATCCTGATGACGATCACCCAACATCAGTCGGAGGACGGGGACCAAAACGAGGCGATCTTGTTCCGATGCCAGAAATGCCACGAAGAACTGCTCCGCCATGAATACAACGCGACGCCCAAAGGCGTTGACGGCTACGACCCGTCGCAATGGGGCGGCTCGATGACCGACGAAGTCCCGATGTTCACCACGATATGGGGCACCAACAAAGCTGCGGTCGACTATGACGACGAGTCCGTCCGCACCTGTCCCAAATGTGGCCATCTCAATGCCCCGCATCCACACCACAAAGCAGGCTGGCAGCGCTACCTCAACCAGGTACGCGCAGCGGAGTCCGCGAAACGGGCATTGCGCTCAGCGGCACAGTCGGCTACGGAATCAACGGCGGTGTGAACATGGACAGACGCAGGATGCTGCACACGTTCAAAGCGGCACAAGAAGTCGGAAACTATGAGGACGTACCGGTGCTTCCGGCCGACGTCGACCCGCAGCTCTACATGTCGCGCAACGCCGTGGCGCAGCCGTTCTATCTGATTTGCGGCAAAGACACTGTCGTCGTGCAGATGTCGGGGACCGCGGACATGCATCTGAAGGAGTCCTCGGTTCGCCGGTTCCATATGGCGGTCGGCGACCACGTGTACGTGCCCGCCGGAACCCCCCACCGCGTCGTGCCGTCCGAGGAAGGCGTGCAGCTGCGATATAGAGCGCGGTCTGCTGGGCTGGAGGGCGTTGCCTGGTACTGCCCCGGATGCGACCGCGAGTTGTACCGCAGCGAGTGGGACACCGCTGAAACAGTCTCTCAGCAAGTCTATTTCGATGCATGTGTCGCCTTCAACGACGACGAGTCGCTACGTCACTGCCCCGACTGCGGCGCCCAACACCCACGCATCGACCTCGAACCTTTCAGCTGCTGGCTGCCGCTCGCGCAGCACCTGCGCGACGAGTTGCTCACCTCGTGACCAGCGAGCAGTGCTAAAACCCGTTCTGATCCAATGCGGCCCGGTTTCGTGACCAATCCACCATCAATGCTCCGATCACACTCTCCTGTCGCACTCACGCGACCCGTGCCGCCCCGCGACAACAGGCGTTCGACACCGCCCGTAGTCACTCAAACACAATGCGAGCGTCGTCGTCTGGGGTAGCCACAAGCACCGCAAGCGATCGCGTAAGCGCCCATCGCGTTTCACCCAGTCGCCGTCGACGCCGACGGCGCATATCCCGAGTATCACCGTCGTTTCGAGCCCGACAGGGAATTGATGTCTGTGTGCACCATCGATGAAAGGAAACACCGGCCATGACCACTTCAACCACCAGCGATCTCAGCGCCGACTGGATCACGCTGACCACCACCGACGGGCCGATGCGGGTCTACCGGGCGCGTCCGCGCGCCGGCGAGGCGCTGGATCCACCGGCTGCGGTCATCGTGTTGCAGGAGGCTTTCGGCGTCAACGACCACATTCAGGACGTGACTCGCCGGTTCGCCGAGGAGGGCTACCTAGCGCTCGCCCCGGACCTCTTTCACCGTTCCGGAAAGAAGACAGTCGATTACTCCGACTTTGACACCGCGATGCAGCTGATCGGTGAACTCGGTCGCGAACCGATCATCTCCGACGTCGCCGCGGTGCTGGCCACCCTCGCCGACGATGACGGAATCCCTGCCGATCGCATCGCGGTCGTCGGGTTCTGCTTCGGTGGCCGCGCAGCGTTCACGGCGGCTACCGCGCTTCCTGTCGCCGCCACGGTCGTCTTCTACGGGCCAGGTATCGCTAGCGGCCCCCACGCGGTCGTGGACCAAACCGCCCAGATCACTGGCCCAGTACTGCTGCTTGTCGGTGATGCCGATCCCACGATTCCTTCCGCGGATCTCGCCGCGATCGAAGCGGCCGCCTGTCAATCAAATGTCAAGCTGCGCTCGGTGGTCTTCGCCGGGGCCGGGCACGCTTTCCACTGCGATGCGCGACCGGACCAGTACGTGGCTGACGCCGCAGGCAAGGCATGGCAGGACACTACAGAGTTCTTGGCCCAGACCATCACGCGACGGACGTGAACCGCACCGCGGTGCGGCCATCCGACTACCTGAGATTCCTTGCCACCTACGGCTATCCGCGCTCACCGAGAGAAGAAGTCTTCACCGGTAAGCGCGCTTCTGAAGGGGTCGATTCCGAATATTGCAGCTTCGGGGGTGATCGTCCGATAGGCGGCGGCGAATTGGCGCAGCCGAGTGGCTAGCAGTCGCTGCTGCGCGTTGGCGGTGTCGATCTCGCGTTGCATCGAATCGAGGCTTCGTCCATCATCGACACCAGCCGCTGCACTCCGGCCGCAACCCGCACGTCCGTCGCTGCCCCACCCGTGCGCTCGTTCTCGGAACGACTGGCGCTGCGCTGACTATCCGTGTGGGCATCTAGCTTTGGTAACTGTGCGCCAGTTCTATTGATAGTCGTCAGCGGCGGCATCCATGCTGAGGCTGACTCCGCTTTTGCGGCGGTGGCGGTATCGACCGTAGGTCAGTAGGGCTCAGACTTGTTGGGCCGGTGGACTGTCCGAACAGCGCCTGTCCGGCAGCAAGCAAGTCGTCGACGTGCGCGACATAGGCACTCACTGAGCCGGTCACCAATCAACGTTAACCAGCGGCTGTGGTCACAACCACACCCAAGCGCAGGTGTCTCGGGTCGAGTCGGCGAGGTCAGGTGACTCGCTTCACCACGACGTGACCCGACGGAAGCTGGAGTACTACACATGGCCACCGGGGGTCGGGGCATCGATCACCGCCGTCGGCGACACCGCCAACTACACATGTTCAGGGCGACCTGGAGCGGAGAAGTTCGACATGATCACCTCGCGTCGCCGTAGGTTGTTGGGTACGGGGATCGTATCGCTAAACTGTTGGCCATACGGTAAGCGCATCTTCTGAAGGGAGCGTCCTGTGAACAAGGACGACATGATCCTGATCAGCGTCGACGACCACATCGTCGAACCGCCGGACATGTTTCGCAATCACCTGTCGAAGAAGTACCTGGATGAGGCGCCGCGGTTGGTGCACAACCCTGATGGGTCGGATACGTGGCAGTTCCGCGATGTGGTCATTCCCAACGTCGCGTTGAACGCCGTGGCCGGCCGCCCGAAGGAGGAGTACGGCCTGGAGCCGACAGGCCTCGATGAGATCCGGCCGGGCTGCTACAACGTCGACGAGCGCATCAAGGACATGAACGCCGGCGGCATCCTGGGCTCGATTTGCTTCCCGTCATTTCCTGGTTTTGCCGGTCGGTTGTTTGTGACGGAAGATCCCGAGTTTTCCCTCGCTCTTCTGCAGGCGTACAACGACTGGCATGTCGAGGAGTGGTGCGGGGCCTATCCGGCGCGCTTCATTCCGATGTGTCTGCCGGTGATCTGGGATGCCGAGGCATGCGCCAAAGAGGTGCGGCGCAACGCCGAGCGCGGCGTGCACGCCCTGACGTTCACCGAGAACCCTGCGGCCATGGGTTATCCGTCCTTCCACGACGACTACTGGACACCG
>Ga0209382_10008982_pt1 | contig 12538 bp, 9 predicted proteins | sample SoiMetdeltSBSDD5_FD_187599 | JGI IMG/M metagenome (GOLD analysis project Ga0209382, IMG submission 187599) | Bulk soil microbial communities from a Populus tree surrounding site in Tennessee, USA - Soil MetaG P. deltoides SBSDD5 (SPAdes) (version 2) | ecosystem: Environmental > Terrestrial >... | reverse complement strand
GGATCCGTCGCGGCCCGCCGGCGCGCACGACCAAGCCCAAGGCGCGCATCCATCGCTGGGAGAAGCTGGTGGCCGACGCCCCCGCGCCCAGCGGCGCCGACCTCGAGCTGGTGATCCCGCCCGGGCCGCGGCTGGGCACGCGCGTGCTGCAGGCGCACGGCATCTCCAGGCGCTTCGGCGCGCGCACCGTGCTGCCGCAGCTGGACCTCGAGATCGCCGCCGGCACGCGGCTCGGCATCGTCGGCCCCAACGGCGCCGGCAAGACCACGCTGCTGAACATCCTCACCGGCAGGCTGGCGCCCGACACCGGCCGCGTCGAGACGGGCGAGACCGTGCGCTTCATGGGCATCGACCAGCAGCGCAGCGACCTCGACCCGTCGCGCTCGGTGGCCGAGGAGGTCGCGGGCCGCAGCGACCTCGTGCTGGTGGATGGCCGCGCTCAGCGCGTGGAGGGCTTCCTCGAGCGCTTCGGCTTCCCCGTCTCGCGCCAGCACACGCTGGTCGGCCACCTCTCGGGCGGCGAGCGCAATCGAGTGCTGCTGGCCAAGCTCCTGCTCGCGGGCGGCAACGTGCTCGTGCTCGACGAGCCCACCAACGACCTCGACCTGGCCACGCTGCGCGCGCTGGAGGAGGCGCTCCTCGTGTTCCCCGGCGCGGTGCTCGCGGTGAGCCACGACCGCTGGTTCCTGGACCGCATCGCGACGCACATCCTGCACCTCGACGGCCGCGGCGGCGCGCGGCTGCACACCGGCGACCTGTCGAGCCTGCTGGAGCGGCTGAAGCAGGAGGCGGCGGAGGCGCGCGAGGCGGTGGCGAAAGCGAAGTCCAGGGCCGCGTCCGCGCCGACGGCGACCGCGGGCGGCGGCGCGACCGCTCCCAGGTCGCGACGCCTCACGACGTGGGAGGAACGCGAGCTGGCAGAGATCGAGGAGCACATCGCTCGGGCCGAGGCGGAACTGGCGACGCTGGATGCGCGCCTCGCCGACCCGGCGCTCTACGCGGGCCCCGCGGCGGAGCGCGAGCGTGTGATCGCGCGCCGCGCGGCCGTGGCGGACGAGAACGAGAAGAGGATTGCGCGCTGGGAGGAGTTGGAGGGGCGGCGGACCCAGGGAAGCACGTGATCCGTGCTAGCTTGGAGGGACCCTCTGGCAGGAAGGCGAGTGTGATCAGCATCTGGATCATCCCTCACGGGGACGTCCGGCCGCACTTTGTAACCGCCTATCCGGGGGCTGCGACGTGAAGCTCAAGACTCTCGACGCCGTCGTGCTGGAGGTCGACCTGCCCGACCACGGCCTGAAGGCCGGGGACCTTGGCACGGTGGTCGAGGTCTACGGCGACGAGGCCGTCGAGGTCGAGTTCCTGCTCGGGTCGGGCGACACGCAGGCCGTAGTGACGCTGCCGGCCAGCGATCTGCGTCCCGCGACGCACGACGACGTCATTGCCGTGCGGCGCTCAGGCAAACGCTGACCGCGCCTACAGCCCGTGCACCTGCACGGCGTTGCTGATCGCCACGCCCTTGGGCGCGCCCGCGTCCTGCACCAGCGCCTGCAGCCAGGCCACCGGCGATCCCGGCGGCAGAGCGAACGGCAGCGGCAGCTCCAGGTGGAAGCGGCCGTCGCCGTCGAGCAGCACGAATGCCAGCAGGTTCACGCTGGGCACGACGATGCCGCCGAACGCCGGCACGGGCGTTGCGGCGCCGCCCACGATGAGGCCCGCCAGCGCGCCGGGCGGCCCGTCGTTCACCGAGAAGGCGAACGTCTCGCCGGCCTGCGTGCCGCCGTAGGCGTGCAGGTGCGGCGCGGTCGCGCCGGCCAGCCCGCCGCCGAGGTCGGTGACCGGCTCGAGCAGCAGCAGCGAGCGGTGCGCATTCACGAAGCCGGCGCCCAGCTTGCCGGCGAAGGCGGGATTGAGCGCGTCCACGCTGACCGCGCCCAGCTCGACGAGCCGCCGCAGGTCCGGCGCCGGGAAGGTGTCGTCCTCGGATAGGAGCAGCGCGACGGTTCCCGTGACTGCGGGCGACGACGCCGAGGTGCCGCTGCCCGTCGCGACCCCGAAGACCGGATCGATGAGCGGCACCGTGTCCGCGGCGGCGCTCACGTCGATCCAGGTTCCGTAGGTGGAGTCGGACCACTTGGCCCCGCTGCTCGAGAGGCCCGCCACCGCGAAGGCCGCGGGGATCTGGCTCGGCCAGCCGACCTCGACGGGATCGTTGCCGGCGGACATGACCATGAGCGCGCCGTTGTCGGCCGCGTACTGCACGGCGTCGAGAATCACCTGCGTGGGGCCGGTCTGGTCGTTCCACGAGTTGTTCACCAGCCGCGCGCCCTCGTCCACGACGTACTCCACGGCGGCCGCGGCCGAGAGCTTGCCCGGGTACGGACCGCCGGTGGGGTAGTCGCCGCTGTCGTCGAAGGCCCGCGCGTGCAGCATCTGCACGCCGGGCGCGACGCCCGCGATGTCGATGCCGTTGTTCACGCGCGCGGCGAGGATGCTCGCGATCCAGATGCCGTGCGGGTGGCCGCCGTCGGGATCGGCCTCGCCGACCACGAAGTCGTAGCCGTGCAGGTCGTCCACGAAGCCGTTGCCGTCGTCGTCGAGGCCGTTCACGACCTCGCCGGGGTTGGACCACAGCATGCCGAGCAGGTCCGTCGGCGGCGAGCTCACGTCGAAGCCGCTGTCGACCACGGCCACGAACAGCGGATCCGCATCGAATGTGCCGCGCAGCTCCCAGGCCTCGGGCAGGTCCATGTCCACGTCGTTGGCCTGCTGCACGTGCCACTGGAAGGAGAGGAAGGGATCGTCCGGGAGCGGCGCGGCCAGGGCTGGGCCGGCCTCGTTGCGCTCGGCGCGCTCGACCGCGGGCGACGCGGAAAGCCGCGCCAGCGCAGCCGCCTCGGCGCCGGGCGCCACGCGGACGCGCTGCCAGCGCGCGAGGCCGACGAGGTCGCGCCCCTTCGGCGCCGGCAGGGCGGGCGCGGCCTGCTCGCCGGGAGAGAGCGGCAGCGCGGCGGCGTCGGCGCCGGGGCGCAGCTTGACCAGGAGTTCTCCGGGCAGGGGGGCGGACTGCGCGGCGACGGCGAGGAGCGCGGAAAGTAACGCGAGCATGAGGTGTCCTCCGGGGATCGGGAGCCGGCGGGCCTGCGGACCGGGGGCGAGACTACTCCGCAGGCGCATTCGCGGGGGTCGGACTTCGATGGCGAATCGCGGGTGGCCGGTCCCGACCACCTTTGGCGCATGAAGCGCCAAGACCAGCTCTTCCCATGTCGGGGAGCGCGGCCTGTCGTACGAGACACACATGCCGATCACCGATGAGCCCATCACCCTCCAAGCCAGCTTCGGCCGCTACTACGCCGCCAGCATGCTGCCGATCCTGGCCGGCATGCTGGCCGGCTCCTCCCTGGTCGCGGCCTGGGCCGGCGACGGCGCCTGGCTGATCGTCCTCGGCTCCGTCGCCGGCGGCGCGGCCGGGACCTTCTTCATGTGCGGGCTCGGCGTCGCACGCGCGCACGTGGAGCTGCGCGACGGCACGCTCGACGCCCCCGGCCCCTTCCGGCAGCGCCTCGTCATCCCCGTCGAGCACGTCGACACCGTGCGCTCGTCGCAGCGCAGCGCGCAGCAGCGCCTGCTCGGCGAGCGTGCGCTCTGGACCCGGGACGGCCGGCGCGTGCTGCTGAACGAGCGCTGGTTCGCGCCCGGCGCGCTCATGGAGCTGTGGGTGAAGCTCGGCTGCCAGCCCTGAGGGCGGCTCAGCGCTTCTCGAAGGAGAGCGCCGGTACCAGCAGCCCGCCGCTGCGGTCGAGCAGCACGTTCACCGCGCGCCGCGGCACCTTGGCGATCTGGCTGCTGCGCTCCAGGCGGTAGGAGAGCGGCGTGCCGTCGGAGAGCTTCGCGGTGCCGGCGAAGCCCTGCAGCGGCGCGTCCTGCTGGCTGAAGTCGGTCACGCGGTCGGCGCGCATGAGCATGGCCAGGAACTCTCCGCGGACGGCGTCGAGGTGCGGCTCGGGCACCGAGAAATGCAGGTCCAGCCGCGCGTAGGGCGGCCACTGGATCGAGTCGTCGTCGCCCTCCAGCCAGAAGCCATCGATGCGCGCGTCCTGCAGGAGCTCGACCACGAGGCGCCGCACGAACTGCGTGGGATGGTGGTCGGCGCCGCGGCCGGCGGGACGGGAAGTGGTCACGGCGGCGCATCGTAGGCACGCGTTGCGCGCCGGGGAAGGGGCCGGCGAAGATGCGCACGTGCAGCCCTACGAGCCGCGCCCGATCGACTTCCTCGGCCTGCGCCGACACGCAGACTGGACGCTCAAGGAGTACTCCATCGCGTACGGGGCCGGCGCGCTGCGGCGCGCGGACTTTGCGCCACCTGGCGGCCGGCGCGCGACGGCGAATCGGTGTGCGTGTGGGACCTGCAGGTGATCGGCTTCGAGCGCGACGCGTGGGTCGAGGCGATCATGGCGTAAGGCGGCAGCGAGGCGGCCTGGGCCCGGCGCGCGTTGCGAGCGCCCTGAGCGCCCACCCTTCGTCCGCCACGCGGGCAGTGATAAAACCTCCGCATGCAAGTCCTGATCGTCGGCGGCGGCGTGATCGGCCTGACCACGGCCTGCGCGCTCGCGCGCGAGGGCCACGACGTGCAGGTCGCGGAGCGCGAGACGCCCGGCCAGCGCGCGAGCTGGGTGGCGGCCGGCCTGCTCACGCCCAGCAGCCCGTGGAAGTACAGCCAGGCGCTGGTGGACCTGTGCTTCCGCTCGGAGGGCCTGTACGCGGACTTCGTGGCGGACCTGCTCGGCCACACGGGCATCGACTGCGAGTACGAGGTGGCGGGCATGCTGTACCCCGAGGGCACGGGCACGTCGGCCGCCGAGGTGGCCGAGCAGGGCCGGCGCCGCGCCGCGATGGGCTTCGGGATGCAGCATCTCGACCGCGCGCAGCTCGATGCCCTGCAGCCGGGCTTCGCGCCGGCCGTGGGCGGCGCCGGCTGGCAGGCGCGCAGCGCGCGCGTGCGTCCACCGCGGCTGCTGGCCGCGCTGCGGCGTCGCGCGGTGGACCTCGGCGTGCTCGTCACCAGCCGCTGCAGCGTGGCGTCGCTGGCCCGCGACGCGCGCGGCCTGCGCGGCGCCGTCGCCGAGGGCGGCCAGCTGCTGGAGGCCGAGATCGTGGTGCTGGCCGCCGGGTGCTGGAGCGGCCGCATCGCCGCGACGCTGGGACTGACCGTGGACGTGCGCCCCATCCGCGGCCAGATCCTGCTCCTGCGCGGCCCGCCCGGCCTGATCGGTCCCACGGTGAACAACGGCGAGAGCTACCTCGTGCCGCGCCGCGACGGCCGCATCCTGGTCGGCAGCACGATGGAGGATGCGGGCTTCGACGAGTGCAACACGCCCGAGGCGCTCGCGCGGCTGCGCTCCCGGTCGCGCGCGCTGTTTCCCGCGACGGCGGGCCTGCCCGAGGAGATGGCGTGGGCCGGGCTGCGGCCGGGCACGCCCGACCGGCAGCCGTACCTCGGCAGGGTTCCCGAGGTGCCGGGGCTGATCCTGGCCACCGGCCACTATCGCAACGGCATCCTCCTCGCGCCGGTCACGGCGCGCATCGTGGCGGACCTGCTGGCCGGCCGCGTCCCGCCGGTGGACCTTTCTCCCTACGCGCCGCGCTCCATCGATCCGGAGCTCCTGCTGGCGGGCGTGCCGTGAGGCGCGCTCTGGCCGCCACGCTGGCCGCGGCCCTGCTCCTGCTCGGCGCCCGGCCGGCGACGCCGAGCGTGGACCTCGCGCACGCGACATGGACGCGGCAGGGCGTCGTGCCCGCGTCGCCGCCGGTCGTGGAGGAGGGGCCGGGATCGGCGGCGGTGGTGGAGCTCGCCTTCGACACCGCGGGCGTGCGCTGGGCCTGCGAGTTCACGACCGCCGACGCGGCGACGCGCCGCCTGCACCTGCGCTGGCGCGGCGCACCCGACGGCCTGCTGTTCGAGGTGGTGCTGGACGGCCAGCGGCTGTCGCCGCCGCGCGACGGCTGGCGGCCCGGCGCGCGCGACCTCGTGTCCGATCTCGGCGGCGTGTGGCTGGGCCGCGGCGCGCACCTGTTCGAGGTCGTGGCGCGCGAGCAGCCGCCCGACGGCGTCGGCCGCCTGCGCCTCGCGGCGCTCGAGCTGGACGAGCCCTGAGCGGGTCGCCGCAGGTCGCGGGAGCCTGGCGACCGGCGGGCGCGGCGCTCGTGGCGGGGCTGTTCCTGCTGTGCGTGTGGCGGGCCGCCACGCAATCGATCAGCCACGACGAGGCCCTGACCTGGCTTCTCTATCTCGACGGGCCGCTGGTCGGGGTGTTCGCCGGCTGGCGCGCCAACAACCACATGCTGCACACGCTGCTGGCCTGGTTCGCCGTGCACGCCTTCGGCCCCGGCGAGTTGGTCCTGCGGCTGCCCGCTCTGCTCGGCGGGGCGCTCTACCTGCTGGCCGCGCGGCGGCTGGCGCTGCGGCTCTTCGGCGCGGGGCCGCTCCACCTGCTCTGCCTGCTGCTGCTGGCCGCCAATCCGCTGGTGCTGGATCTGCTCGTGGCCGCCCGCGGCTACGGCCTCAGCCTGGCGATGCTGCTGTGGTCCGCCCTGGCCCTGCTGTCCCTGGTCGAGCGCGTCGCGCAGGGGGGAGACGCAGGAGCGCCCGCGCTGGCGCGCGTGTCGCTGCTGCTGGGAGCGTGCGTGGCCGCCAGCCTGTCCTACGCGCCGGCGGCGCTGGGCCTGGCGCTCGCGGCGCTGCCGTTGCTGCGCCCGCGCTCCGCGGCGGCGCCCATGCTGCTGCTCCCGGGCGCCACGCTCGCCTGCGCCCTCCTGCTGCCGGCCATGAGCGGCGTCCCGCGCGAGGCCTTCATCGCGGGCGCAGAGCGACCCTCCTCGATGGTGGACACGCTGGTGGAGGTCTCGCTCGCGCACCACGAGGCGCCCGGGCTGCCGGCAAGGGGCGGCAACTTCGTGTTGCGCGTGCTGCGGCCGGCGTTCCGCGGGCTGGCCCTGCTGCTGCTGGCGGCGCTGGTCCCGGCGCTGCTCGCCAGCGCGCGCCAGCGGCCGGCACGCGACGGCGGCGAGCGCGCGCTCCGGCTGCTGGGCGGCGCGCTGTGGCTCGCGGTGGCGGGGCTGGTCGCGGCGCACCTGGCGACGGGGCTGCTCTATCCGGTCGACCGCGGGGCGCTGGAGCTCGTAGCGCTGGCCGTCCCGTGCGCGCTGCTGCTCGCGAGGGGCGGGCTGCGCTCGCGCTGGCGGCCGCTGGCCGCGAGCGTCATCGGCGTGCTCTGTCTCGTGGCGCTGCTGCACGCGGGCTCGCTGCAGGCCGGGCACTTCGCGCTGTGGCCGCTGGACGCCGGGGCGAGGCGGCTGTTCGCGGCGGTGGAGGAGCGCCAGGCGCTCATCCCGCGGCGCGAGGTGCAGGTGCGCGTGGCGCACCGCTTCCTGGCGCCGGCCTGGCAGTTCTACCAGCGCACGCGCGCCGCCGGCTGGATGGCGCCGGTGCCCGCCGAGTGGGATCGCACCGATCTGGCCTTCGACTACCTGGTGGTGCCCACGGGAGACTGGTACGACGTGCTGGCCGGCGACCCCGAGCGCTTCAACCTGATGCTCGAGGACGAGGCCTCGGGCGTGCGCCTGGCGCTGCCCAAGCGGCGCGGGCGCTAGAGCGCGGTGGCGTGGAAGCCGCCGTCCACATACAGCACCTCGCCGGTGATGGCCTGCGCAGCGTCCGACACCAGGAAGGCCGTGGCGTCGCCGACCTCGGTGGCCTTGATGTTGCGGCGCAGCGGCGAGCGCGTGCGCGACAGCTCGAGCATCTGCGAGAAGCCGGCGATTCCGGCCGAGGCCAGCGTGCGCAGCGCGCCCGCCGAGATGGCGTTCACGCGGATGTTGCGCGGGCCGAGGTCGGCGGCCAGGTAGCGCACGGTGGCCTCGAGGGCCGCCTTGGCCACGCCCATCACGCCGTAGCCCGGCACCACGTGGCTGCTGCCCAGGTAGGTCATGGTGACCAGGCTCCCGCCGTGCGGGCCGCCTTCCATCCGCGGCGCGAGCCGGCGCGCCAGCGCCGTGAACGAGTAGCACGAGATGTCGAGGGCGAGGCGGAAGCCCTCGCGCGTCGTGTCGAGGAAGGCGCCTCCCAGCTCCTCGGTGCGGGCGAAGGCGATGGAGTGCACGGCGAAGTCGGGGCGCGGCATGACCTCGTCGAGCCGCGCGAAGAACTCGTCGATGCCCTCGTCGGTGCCCACGTCGCAGGGCAGGGCGACCGCCTGGTGCGGCAGCGAGGCGGCCATCCCGCGCACGTCGTCGGCCAGCCGCTCGCCCTGGTAGGTGAGCACCAGCCGCGCGCCCTGCGACGCCGCGGCCTGCGCGCAGGCCCAGGCGATGCTGCGCTTGTTCGCGACGCCGAAGACGATGCCCTGGCGACCGCCGAGCATGCCGTCAGGCGCCGGCCTTGATGCGCATGGCGTAGAACGAGCGCCAGACGAAGACCATGGACACGAGCAGGAAGGCGGCCGAGAAGCCGAGGGTCGCGGCCCGGCCCTGCTGCGCCTGCAGGCTCACGGCCAGCTCCACGGCCAGCAGGCCGAAGAGCGTGGTGAACTTGATGACCGGGTTCATGGCCACCGACGAGGTGTCCTTGAACGGGTCGCCCACGGTGTCGCCCACGACGGTCGCGGCGTGCAGCTCGGTGCCCTTCTCGCGCAGCTCGGTCTCGACGATCTTCTTGGCGTTGTCCCAGGCGCCGCCGGCGTTGGCCATGAAGATGGCCTGGTACAGGCCGAAGTTGGCGATGGACACGAGGTAGCCCACGAAGAAGAAGGGCTCGAAGAAGGCGAAGGCCAGCGTGGCGAAGAACACGCCGAGGAAGATGTTGAACATGCCCTTCTGCGCGTACTGCGTGCAGATGGCGACCACCTTCTTGCTGTCCTCGACCGAGGCCTTGGTGGCGCCCTCGAGCTTGATGTTGCGCTTGATGAACTCGACCGCGCGGTAGGCGCCGGTGGACACGGCCTGCGTGGACGCGCCGGTGAACCAGTAGATGATCGCGCCGCCGGTGATGAGCCCAAGCAGGAACTCGGGGTGCAGGATGGACAGCTTCTGCACCAGCAGCGGGTCCAGCTTGTCGGTGAGCAGCATGACGATGGAGAAGATCATCGTGGTGGCGCCCACGACCGCCGTGCCGATGAGCACCGGCTTGGCGGTGGCCTTGAAGGTGTTGCCGGCGCCGTCGTTCTCCTCCAGCAGCAGCTTGGCGTGCTCGAAGTCCACGTCCACGCCCCAGTCCTTGCGGATCTGCTCCCGCACGCCCGGGATCTGCTCGATGGTGGAGAGCTCGTACACCGACTGGGCGTTGTCCGTGACCGGGCCGTAGGAGTCCACGGCCAGCGTCACCGGGCCCATGCCCAGGAAGCCGAAGGCCACGAGGCCGAAGGCGAACACCGCCGGCGCGAGCATCAGGTCCCCGAGGCCGAGGGTGCTGACGCCGTAGGCCGCGCCCATGAGGGTCACGATGGCCAGGCCCAGCCAGTAGGCGCTGAAGTTGCCGGCGATGAAGCCGGACAGGATGTTGAGCGAGGCGCCGCCCTCGCGCGACGAGGTGACCACCTCCTTGACGTGTCCCGACTTGGTGGAGGTGAAGACCTTGACCAGCTCGGGCACCACGGCGCCCGCCAGCGTGCCGCACGAGATGATGCTGGCCAGCTTCCACCACAGCGTTCCGTCGCCCAGCTCACCGATGAACAGCCACGAGGCGGCGTAGGTGATGACGATGGAGACGACGGACGTGAGCCACACCAGGTTGGTGAGCGGCTGCTCGAAGTCCATCTGGCGCGAGTCGGCATGCTTCGCGCGCGTGGCCGCGGCGTTCAGCAGGTAGGACAGGCCGCTGGCGACGATCATCAGCACGCGCATCAGGAAGATCCACACCAGCAGCTGCACCTGCACCTGCGGGTCGGTGACGGCCAGCACGATGAAGGAGATGAGCGCCACGCCCGTGACGCCGTAGGTCTCGAAGCCGTCGGCCGTGGGGCCCACCGAGTCGCCCGCGTTGTCTCCCACGCAGTCGGCGATGACGCCCGGGTTGCGCGCGTCGTCCTCCTTGATGCGGAAGACGATCTTCATCAGGTCGGACCCGATGTCCGCGATCTTGGTGAAGATGCCGCCCGCGATGCGCAGCACCGAGGCGCCCAGCGACTCGCCGATGGCGAAGCCGATGAAGCACGCGCCGGCCCAGTCGCCCGGCACGAACAGCAGGATGAACAGCATGATCAGCAGCTCGACGCTGATGAGCGCCATGCCGATGCTCATGCCCGCCTCGAGCGGGATGGCCAGCAGCGGCAGCGCCTTGCCGCGCAGGCTGGCGAAGGCCACGCGCGAGTTGGCCAGCGTGTTGATGCGGATGCCGAACCAGGCCACCGCGTAGCTGCCGCCGATGCCCACCAGGCTGAAGAGCAGGATCATGGCCACGCGCGTGGCCTCGAACCCGCGCAGGTAGCCGAAGTAGAAGAGCATGACCGAGCCCAGGATCAGCTCGAGCAGCAGCAGGAACTTGCCCTGCGTGAGCAGGTAGGTCTTGCAGGTCTCGTAGATGAGCTCGGAGATCTCGCGCATGGACGGGTGCGTGGGCAGGCGCGAGACGCGCCGGTAGTTCACGTAGCCGAAGAGCAGGCCGAGCAGGCAGACCAGCAGGCCGCCCATGAGCAGCGTGCGCCCGTTCATCCCGTGGAACTGCGCGGCCGCGAGGTCGGGGATGACCAGGCTCGCCTCGCCGCCGCCGTGACTCTCCTGCGGGCCGACCGGCTCGGCCGCGTGCGCGGCGCCCGCGCAGGCGAGCAGGACGGCGACGGCGCCGGAGAGCGCGTGCGCCCGGGCGAGCCGGAGGAGGGAACGGACGTGCATCGACATGGAGCTGGACCTGCCGCTGGGTGGTGGGTGCCCTTCCCGCCGGCGCCGCGGCGCCCGCTGGGAGCGCCGCACGCCACGGCCCGCTCCGCGCACGGCGCGCGGCGGGGGTGGAGAGCCTAACTTCTGGCCGGGCGGGACCTCAACGGAGGACCCGGATCCGCAGCTTGCTGATGAGCAGCTCGGTGCCCTCGGGCACCATGAAGCCGATCGCGCCCTTGCGCGAGCGGGTCCAGCTCACGTCGCGCCCGATCGGCTGGCTGTTGGCGGGCGTGGCCACCGCGAAGTGGCTGCCGATGTAGGACACCACGGTCGTCGTGCGCTGGCCGAGCACGACGGCATCCGGGCCCTCGGCCGCGATCGGCATCTCCTGCACCGTGGAGTTCACCTGGTTGCCGAGCCGGAAGTACATCGAAGTGCTGCCCTTGACCAGCGTGTACTCCATGTCGACCACGATGTCGCGCCACTTCTCCAGGTCGCCGATGCTGATGACGGCCGAGCGCCCCTGGGAGTCCACCGGTCCCGCCAGCCGCAGCGCGCCGCCGGCGAGCTCGTGCACGAACTCGAGGCCCTGCGACGGGTTCCACTTGGCGGCGTCGTTGCCCGAGAGCAGGTCACGCCACGGCACGGACTGGATGTACTCGCTCGTGAATTGCGTGGCGCACAGCTGATCGGACTCGGTCAGGCACTTCTTGTAGAGATCGGTGAAGAAGAGCTCGGCCTCCTTGTCACCGGACTTCATGGACTTCTCGAGCCGGTCGCGCAGCTCGTCCTCGGCATTGGCGTACTTGAGCAGCGCGGCCATGGGGCCGCCCGCGCCCGCCGAGGCCTCCTCGCGCGCCTCCTCGATCAGCTTCTCGGCCGCCGCCCGGTCCACCTGCTTGCGCGCGGCCGCGAGGCTGGCGGCGAAGTCGGCGCCCATGAGCTCGGGCGTGGCGCGCGCCTCGAGCTCGTCGAGGCGGCGGCGCGCCTCGGTCAGCTCGACGGCGGACAGCCCGGTCATGTCCTTGATGGTGCCCTGGATGGTCTCGAAGCGCTCGCGCGTGTCGGTGCGCAAGAGCTCCGTCTCGAGCGTGTTCTTGGCGCGCGAGATGAGGCTCAGGATGTCGCCTGCGACCTCCTCGCCCTGCCACACCGCGCGATCCTTGTCGGCCTGGGCGATCAGCGCCTTGGCCGACTCGGCCTGCGAGACGTCGAAGGACTTGAGGTGCTCGACGACGTCGCTCAGGCGCTTCTGGTAGGCCTCGGCCTCGACCCTCTGCTGCTCCTTCTCGGCCCGCACCTTCAGGAACACCACCGTGGCCAGGATGCTGATGCCGATGGCCAGGCCCCAGCCGATGAGCATGGTCTTGTCGGGCGGTTCCGTGAGGCGCTGCTCGCGCGCCTTGCGGCCGCGCGGGCCGCGCGCCGGCGGCGTCTCGCGCAGGTTGCGCTCGGCGGGCCGGGCCGCGGCCGTCCGGACGGGAGCAGCGGCCGGGTTGGCGGGGCGGGCCGCGGCCGGTGCCTTGGCCGGCGGGCGCGCGGCGGGAGCGGCTGGAGCCGACGTGCGCGCCGGCGGCACGGCAGGCGCAGCCGGCCGCGCGGCACCCGCTCCGGCGGGCGCGGGCGGCGCCGCGCGGCGCACGGGCGCGCCGCCCGCAGGCGTGCCGGCCGG
>Ga0209382_10008980_pt1 | contig 12539 bp, 11 predicted proteins | sample SoiMetdeltSBSDD5_FD_187599 | JGI IMG/M metagenome (GOLD analysis project Ga0209382, IMG submission 187599) | Bulk soil microbial communities from a Populus tree surrounding site in Tennessee, USA - Soil MetaG P. deltoides SBSDD5 (SPAdes) (version 2) | ecosystem: Environmental > Terrestrial >... | reverse complement strand
ATGTTGTGGGTCCCTTGCCAGGCTCGCGGAGGGCTTCAATTGGACGACGCTGTTGTCTGTGTATTTGAAAATATAGTCGAAGCGAAATGGATCGGGTTGAGGATTCAATCGCGGAAGGATCTGCACATCGAGGTTGCGATCCCGGTAAACAAGCTGCAGTAGGCCGCGCAACTGCCATCCGTCCATCTCGAACGGCTCATTGAGAAATAAGAGCTTAGCGCCCTGGGGGAAGGTTGGGTGCAATCGCCGAAGGCGTTCCACCGAGGATTGCAGCTTGTTTTCCCTTCGCATCCACGCCGGATCGTAGTGCGAGCGATGCACCCAAGCGAGACCTAGTGCAACCACAGTAAAGAGAATCGCCTGATCGAATCGAATTCCAGGGCCCATCGCCGTTATTCCGGCCCTCGCCAGTTTCCGTAACCCAACCAACATCGTCGCGCCGAACAGGGCCCATCCGAACATCGGGATATAGAGGACAAATCCTCCGCGCGGCGTGATGAAGGCGACGGGGAGAATTCCCAGTGCGATGATGATCCAGCTCAGTCTTAAATACGGTGATTTCCAGACCCAGGCAGTCATCAGCAAAGCAAGCAACAACGCCACTCCGATCGCTGGCGTAAACCACTCCTCCTTATAGAACAGCTTTCCCGAGTAGTTCTGAAAGGCCTCGACGTAGTGGCGCAGAGAAACGGAGGGCCGGTACTCAGGGTTGGTGGTCATTGGCTCGGGGCCGATCGCCTTTCCGGCAATAGACAAAATGGTGATGACGGTCATCACGATTGCAGTTCGCATTCGTTCAATCGCCAACCGAAGCGTGACTGGCCGATGATAGAACCACTCGTAAGCAGCGATGAAAATCGGCAAGGTAACGGCCATCTCCTTGGAGTTGAGCGCGGCGACGTAGAGCGCGCAGCAGGCGACGATCTGCCGGACTTTTAAGACCTCATCGTCCTGTCGAATTCTCACGTAGTAAAGAAACGCGCCGTAGAAGAAAGTGAAGCAGAGGAGATCGTAAACCGTGCCCGTACTGTAGTAGAGATCCGCGAAACGCGCGTGATAGCAAGCGATCAACGTCGCGAGCAGTCCGACTTCCCTCGATCCAGTAAGCCGTTTCGCTAGACAGTAACAGAGATAGAGATTGAGCGCCATCAGGAAATAACAGGCGATGCGAAACGGAAGCGGGTCGAACCCGGCCACCGCATAAAGCGCTAGATAAAATGCGGCCCCCATGGGGCGATACAATCCCAAAAAGAAGAGAATATTGCCCTTGATCGCGTCCGTGGCGGGCCTAGTCCAGGCGGCGTATAGATTCATCAGATCGTCGAGAGAGAAATACGCAAACAGTCCCTCGCCAGCCAAAACCAGGAAATAAACTACGAGGGAGAGGCCGGCTAAAGCTGAGACCATCCGATTGGTGGGTTGCATCCATCTAACAGGATAGTCCGGCCTAACGTCTTAGATAAGCGTCGTCTCCACGCACCCAATCCTCGCGAACCGGTGAAAAGATGTCCACCACGACACAGTCTTCCAGGCACTCGACGCTATGTGGTAGGTTTGCCGGTATGCAGAGCGACTCGCCGGCCCTGACGATCACCTCTCCCGATGGCAGGACGAAACGAAGCGTGCCCGATTCCACGCTGCTGATCTGCTCATTGATATGACTATGAGTCGGAACGGCCGCGCCCGTCAAAAGACTCAACCGCGAGACAGTCATGGTAGCGGTATGGATCATTTTTCGTTTGATGCGAGGATTCAGTTCCTCTTCGGCGACCTCATCCCATTTGTAAAGCTTCATGGCCGCGGTATTGTATCATGAGAACAATGATGAAAGGCGTTGTTTTGGCAGGTGGAACCGGGAGCAGACTTTTTCCCCTGACGAAAATCACAAATAAACATCTGCTTCCGATCTACGACAAGCCAATGATCTACTATCCGATCCAGACATTGGTGGACGCCGGGATAAAAGACATCCTGGTCGTGACAGGCGGCAAAAACGCCGGCGATTTCTTGCGTCTTCTCGCTAACGGGAAGCATTTCGGATTAACCCACATCGATTACACCTATCAGGAAGGGGAAGGCGGAATCGCCGAAGCCTTGAATCTCGCCCGTCATTTCGCCGAGAACAGCAAATTATGCGTGGTCCTCGGCGATAACATCATCGAGGGCAGCATCCGGACCGCAGTCGACGCCTTCCGCAAGCAGTCGCGCGGCGCCAAGATTCTGCTCAAGGAAGTTCCCGACGCGGAACGATTTGGCGTGGCCGAGCTCGACGGTGACCGGGTGGTCAACATCGAGGAGAAACCGAAGAAGCCCAAGTCCAACTACGCCGTCACCGGTTTCTACATGTACGACGAGACTGTGTTTGAAAAAATCGACACACTCGTTCCCTCCAATCGCGGTGAGCTCGAAATCACCGATGTGAACAATGCTTATATCAGCGAAGGGACCATGACTTTCGCTTATTTGGAAGGTTGGTGGACCGACGCCGGCACGTTCGATTCGCTCTTGCGAGCCGGAAATCTCGTCGCCCAAAGCGCCGGCGTGCATAGTGAGGCTGCGGAAGTCGGGAGCCAGATATGACGACGCCAGCTGTTCTGGAACCGTCAGCGCGACTAACACTTCCGGAGTTGACAAAAGGCATCGGCTCGGTAATCACCGCCGTGGACTCTCCTAAGCTTATCGCCGGGGTCCGGGCACAGGCCCTCGACCTCTGGCCCGACGATCGTGGCTATTTCCTCGAGATTCAGCGGATCGGAAAAGGTCTCGCTGCTCACTTTCCTCCGGCCACTTCGCAAGTGTCAGCGGCTTTGAACTATCCCGGCACGATCAAAGCCTTCCACTACCATGTGCATCAGACAGATTGTTGGACGCCGGCCATGGGCATGTTCCAGGTGGCCCTGGTCGACCTCCGTGACGGCTCCCCAACTTATGGCGAGCGCAACACCATCTACGTCGGCGCGCTGCGACCGTGGCAGCTACTGATACCGCCCGGCGTCGCCCATGGTTACAAAGTGATCGGAAGAGATCCGGCGATGTTGATCTACATGACCGACAAATTTTACGATCCGAGCGACGAAGGCCGCGTCCCTTACAACCAGCCGGGCATTAATTACGATTGGGAAACGCAGTACAAGTAAAACATGAAACTTCTGGTCACCGGCGGCGCCGGCTTCATTGGATCCGCCTTCGTTCGATTGTCATTGTCCGACGATTCCACGCGGATCATTAACCTGGATAAATTAACTTACGCCGGCAACCTGGCGAACCTGGAATCGGTTTCCGGAAACCCACGTTACCGTTTCGTCCATGGCGACATCTGCGATGACGAACTCGTAAAGTCTCTCCTAGCCGAAGAAAGCCCCGACGCCATCGTGCACTTCGCCGCCGAATCGCACGTGGATCGCAGTATCCTTTCGGCGGCGCCCGCTTTTGAGACCAATCTGCGAGGTACGTTTACACTTCTCGAAGCGGCGCGGGCCCATCGGATCGGCCGGTTCGTCCATATTTCCACCGACGAAGTTTACGGCAGTCTCGCCGCGCCGCTCGAAGCCGACGAAGGATTTCCGCTCAATCCCAGCAGCCCGTATTCGGCGTCAAAAGCCGGCTCGGATCTGCTCGCCCGATCCTACTTCGTCACCTACCGGCTTCCGGTCGTCATCACGCGCGCATCGAACAACTATGGACCGTATCAGTTCCCCGAAAAATTGATCCCGCTCATGATCTCGAATGGCCTGGAAGCCCGTCCCCTGCCCATCTATGGCGACGGTATGCAGGTTCGCGACTGGCTCTATGTCGACGATCACTGCCGCGGGATTCGCGCCGTGCTCGATAAGGGCCGCGACGGCGAGATCTACAATATCGGCGGCGACCGCTCATTACCGAATCTGGACGTGGTGCGGAAGATCCTGGCCGCAACCGGAATGCCCGAGAGCCTCATAAAGACCGTGGAAGACCGTCCCGGTCACGACCGCCGTTATGCGCTCACCAGCGCCAAGCTGATCCGGGAAACGGGTTGGAAGCCGCAGGTCGATTTCGAATCCGGCCTCGCGCGGACCGTCCAGTGGTATCGCGAAAACGCCGCCTGGGTGAATAGCGTGAAATCCGGAGAGTACCTCACCTATTACGCGCAGAATTACGAGAACCGCCCGCCGGCGTTCCGGAACGGCAACTAGCGCATGCGTGTGGCCATCGACGCCACGCCGCTCACATTGAGCTCCGGTGGCCTCACGCGATATACCGCGGAACTGGCTCGAGCCTTGGCCGTCCAGTTTCCCGAGGACGCCTACTACCTGGTATCCGATCAGAAGTTCCAGTTCCCATCCGGAGCGCCTCCCAATCTGCACTCCGGAACTGGACCCGCCCAAGGCCTCGATCGCCGATGGTGGCTTTGGGGAGTGCAGCGCGAGATGCGACGTCTCGACGCGGCCGTGTTCCATGGGACGAATTTCGCCGTTCCCTACTTCTCGGCCCGCCCCAGCGTCATGGCGCTGCACGATCTTTCGCCGTGGATGGATGAGGCGTGGCATCACGCCGCGGGTCGTGTGCGCCGTCGAACGCCGCTGCTTATCGGGCTCGGCGCCGCTACCATGATCGTCACCGACAGCGAGGCGGTTCGAAAGCAGGCAATCAATCGCTTTCGCATAAGCCCCGATCGAATCGCCGCCGTGCCATTGGCCGCTTCGGCACACTTCCGGCCCATCGCCTGCCCGCCGCCGGAACGCCCATTTTTCCTCTATGCCGGCACGCTCGAGCCGCGAAAGAATATCCCGTTTCTAATAAACGCGTGGCGTCCCGTGCGCGATCGCCATGGCATCGACTTGGCTCTTGCTGGACGACGCCGGAACGATTTTCCTGCCCTCGCCGACGAGTCCGGTCTGAGATTGCTCGGCGAAGTAGCCGACGATGATCTTCCCGCGCTATACTCCCAGGCGCTAGCTTTCATTTACCCTTCCCTGTATGAAGGATTTGGATTGCCCGTTCTCGAAGCGATGCAGTGCGGAGCTTGCGTAATCACGTCGACAGATCCAGCCATCGGCGAGGTCATCGGCGATGCCGGCGCGTGTCTGGACCCTCGCAATGGAAGAGCCTGGACCGAAGCCATGCTGGCGTGCGCTTCCGGCAGTGAATGGCTGCAGCTCTGTCGTGACAATTCGCTCCATCGGGCCCGGCAGTTTTCCTGGCGCCAGACAGCGATTCTCACAAGGGACATCTATTCTCGCGCCCGGCGGCGGTTCCATGCTTGACACTCGGTTTGAAACTCGGCCCGAGACTCGACGCCGCGCGTTGTTTGTCGCCCCCGAGCCACCCTATCCGCGGATCGGCGGAGGCGCTCTCCGGTCGGCGTCACTGCTCGAGTACCTCGCTCAGTCCTACGCTGTCGATGCGATCCTGTTCCACCCGCCTGGCATGCGCGTCGCTGTTCCACATGGCCTCGTCGAGCGCCTGGACACTATCGAGCTGCCGCGACACTCCAAAAGCTATGCCGCGCGCCTGCTGCGAAACGGAGATCGTCTATTCCGACGCTCCCCACCGCTGCTCGATCGCTTTGGAGGCTTCGGCGCCAAAATCACCGCATTGCTAAGGGATCGCCCGATCTACGACCTAGCCGTAGTGGAACACTTCTGGTGCGCTCCGTACCACGAGCAGATTGGCCCGCGCTCCCGGCGGACCATCCTCGATCTGCATAATATAGAGTCGGCCTGGCACTTGGGATGTGGCAAAGTCGCGACCTGGCCGATGTCCGCCGCCTATGATGTCTTCCATCGCGCTGCAATGGAGTTGGAGCGGCAATGGCTGCCCCGCTATTCGCTCGTCCTCACCACGTCCGCGCAGGACGCCGAGCGCGTCCGGCAGGTCACGCCGGCGGCCAGCGTCGCGGTCTATCCCAACGCCATCCCGTGGATCGATTGCCGGCCGCGCCAGGAAGAAGATGTCATCGTGTTCTCCGGCACTCTCGACTACGAGCCGAACCGCACGGCAGTCCGATATTTCGCTTCTCAGATCTGGCCGATTTTGCGACAGAGATGGCCAGCGCTGAAATGGCGTCTGGTTGGGAAGAATCCGGAAACCGTCCAAAGCTATATTGCCGGCGATCCACGGATCGTGTGTACGGGCCTCGTCGAAGACGCCATTGCCCAGTTGTCCACGGCGAAAGTGGCCGTCGTGCCGCTACTTTCCGGCAGCGGCACGCGGCTTAAAATCATCGAGGCCTGGGCCGCCGGAACTCCGGTTGTTTCGACGACCCTTGGAGCCGAAGGGCTCCCCCGCCACGACGGCGAAAATATCCTGCTCGCGGATGATCCAGCAAGGTTCGCTGAAGCTGTCTCCCGGCTCCTCGCTTCCCCCAGCGATCGCGAGCGGATCGGCTGCCACGGCAGGCGGCAGTATGAGCGTGAACTCACCTGGAACGTGGCCTGGAAAGCGTTGGACAAAGATCTATATCCACCGCCCCGACAACTATAACCCTGTTATACTGGCGTCACTCTGATAGGGGATTACGCAGATGGCCTTCGCTTCGCAGCAACCTGCCCGCATTGAGTCAAACAGCTCCCGGCAATTCATCCGCTTCGGATCTTTCGAGCTTGAGACAGACTCCGGGGAGCTGCGCAAGCAGGGTGTCCGGGTCAGATTGCAAGCGAAACCGCTGCAAATCCTGCGAGCGCTCCTCGAAGAGCCAGCTGTCGTGGTTACGCGCGAGGAGCTGCGCCGCCGCCTGTGGCCGGAGGATACATTTGTCGACTTCGAGCGCGGACTGAACACCGCCGTCAATCGGCTGCGGCTTGCTCTTAATGATTCGGCCGAAAATCCGCGGTACATCGCGACCGTTGCCCGCACTGGCTACCGTTTCATCGCGCCCGCCACGAAGGAGGGTTGGACCGGACCGGCGCTGCTCGTCCCCAAGCCGGAGCCCGAGAGAAGACGCCACCGATATCCGCTGATCGCGGCCTCGGTTGGCGTTCTTGGGCTCGTGGCTCTTGGCGCGTATTTGGCCGTGCGGCCCCCCGCCGCTCCCGCTTCGGCGCGATACAGACAGATCACCTTCCGCCGCGGGCAGGTGCTTGGCGCGCGATTCGCCCCGGATCAACAGAACATCCTATACGCGGCTCAGTGGGAGCAGGATCCGAGACAGCTCTTCATTACCAATACAAACAGCCCCGAAGCCAGGTCGCTGGGATTTTCGGGCTTGACGTTGGGAGCCGTATCGCGCCGTGGCGAACTGGCGCTGCTTCAGTCGACCGGCATCGCCAATATCGCGGGTGGGACGCTTTCGCGCGTCTCCATGAATGGCGGAGCGTCGCAGGTGCTTGAAAAAAACATCACGGCGGTCGATTGGTCGGCCGACGGGGCGCGACTGGCCGTTGTCCGCGCGACCTCTGGCTCACAACAGCTCGAATTCCCGATCGGCCGCGTGCTCTATCGCACAGCGGGATGGCTGAGCAATATGCGGCTTTCCCCCTCTAACGACGCGGTCGCGTTTATCGAGCACCGTGGCCGGCACGACGACGCAGGCGCAGTGCTGTTTGTGGACGCCGGAGGAAAGATTACCACGCTCTCCAGCGGCTGGGTGGCCGCCGTCGGCCTTGCATGGAACCCACGTCAGAACGAGGTCTGGTTTACTGCCTCCCGAGAGAACGCGCCGAGGTCGCTCTGGGCGGTAAGCCGCGGGGGAAAACTGCGTTCGATTTCCCAATCTCCAGGCGCCCTAACGGTTCGGGATATTGCTTCGGACGGACGAGTATTGCTGTCGCGCGAATCGCGCCGTCTGGAGATGGCGGGTTTGATTCAGGGCGAATCGGGTGAACGGAGCTTCTCATGGATGGATTGGTCGCGTGTACAGGAGCTATCGCCAGACGGCAGTCTTGTTCTATTCGACGAAAGCGGCGAAGGCGCCGGCTCCCACTCGATCGTCTATTTGAGGCAGACTCGTTCCGGCGAGACTATTCGGCTCGGCGAAGGACTCGCCCAAGGGCTCTCGCCGGATGGGAAATCGGCGCTACTGCTGACCGAGGATCGCACCCACCTGCGGCTGACGCCGATCGCAGGTGGCGTCGGCCGGGATCTGCTCGACGCCGCCCTTCATTATCAATGGGCGCGATTTTTCCCGGAAGGTAGTCGTCTACTCGTTCTCGGCTCAAAGTCTGGCGAGAACCTGCGACTGTACATCCAGGAAATCGAATCCGGCGCGCTCACCGCGCTGACCAAGCCAATGATGGTGCGGAATGTGGCCATCTCGCCAGATGGAGCCAGCATCGCGGCACTGACGTCTGAAGGCAAGCTCGCCATCTATCCGGCGACTCCAGGTGACCCGCTGATGCTGCCATTCACAGAACCGCTCGCGCCGCTCCGCTGGAGCAGCGACGGACAGTGGCTGTTCGTTCAACACCTGAGATCGTCGGCGGACGTGATCGCCATCATCTCCCGCCTGAACATTCGCTCTGGCGAATTGCGCCTGTGGAAAAAACTCACGCCTGCCGACCCCATGGGTGTCAATTCGATTACAGGAGTCGCAATCTCTCCGAGCGAGCAATCTTACATCTACTCCTACCGCCGGGTGCTCTCGGAGCTCTATCTGGCAGAGGGGCTCCGGTAGCGTTATACCTCATCAGAACTAACGTGGTTTCTTAACGTTGCATCGTGATCTAAAGCTTATCCAAGATCCATTGACGCCGGCGCCGGCGACAGCCTAGAATCGCGCAACGGAGACATTATGAGGTTATTGGCAACACTCGCTGCAACAGGACTGCTTTTCTTCTTCCCAGATCAGAAAGCCGATGGCCAAGGGTTTTCTGCCCCGACGGTCGACCGCGTTGGCTTCCCAGCCGATTATAAGAGTACCTTTACCAGATTGTTAACCGTGGACCGGCCAGATAACGGTCAGATCCGCGTCATCTGGGGGAACGCGCTGGCTGCCGGAACCAACTGGTGGCAGAGCTACCCCTACGGCTCGGTGCTGCTTTTTGAAAGCTGGACCTCGAAACGCAGCTCCGACAATAGCCTGATCTACGACGAAAACGGCCGCCTGATTCCCGAGACGTTGGGTACTATTTTCGTGAAACGGAAGGGAGAGGATTTCGGCGTGGATTACAAGGATGTGCGAAACGGAGAGTGGGAGTACGTCGCCTACAGGCCCGATGGCAGCGTCCAGACGACGCCTCAAAACAGCGGCGGCTGCGCGGCATGCCACTTGCAAGGCGGCCCGACGAGGGACTGGACATTTCGGCGCCAGGCGTTTGGCACTCGAAGCGGCGGGGCTGCGCCTACGGTTACGATGTCGCAATACGCGTTTCTCCCCGGCAACGTGACGGTAAAGAAAGGAACCACCGTAGTGTGGCGAAACGACGACGATATCGAGCACAACGTGATCATCCCCAATCTGAACGCAACGTCCGACACAATGTACAATAGCGCCACATTCGCGCAGAAGTTCGATACGGAAGGAACGTTTTCGATCCGCTGCAGCATCCACTCCGGGATGCGGGCAACCGTCACCGTCGTGAAGTGACGGTGAGTTGTCTGCTCTCAGCCCCAAAAGCAATCGCCGGGCGCCTAACGGCAGGCCCCGGCGCCACTGGCCACCTGAAAATTTCGAAAGAGCTGCTCGATCTCGCTCACCTTGTCGGCGTTTCCAGTGTAAATGCTCTTGAGAATCGGATCCAGGAAACGGCTGTAGCGATCGACCACGGACCAATCGCGCTTGGCAATAGCTGATTCCACTGAGCGCTTCGTTTCGGGAGTGACTAACTCGATCCGCCCGACGAAGACCCGCGCCGTCTGCGACGGAGCGGGGTCGACCTGCAACGGAAGAATAGCATCGACTGCCGGAGTAGGAAGAATGTAGATCAAGCGCGAGCCTTCCTCGAACCAGGAATCCCGCCACGTCTCGACCATGGCCTGAGCTTCCTTCGCAAACAAACCTTGTGCGATGAGCGCCGACTCCAGTTGCTGCCGCAACTGTGGGAACGAGTTGTCGAGTGAGGGCGCATCGAGTGTAATAGTCTGCTTAATCGCGCCGGCCGTTCGATACCCGATGCGTCCTTGACGATTCTCAAAGAGGATCACGCTTGGCACAGGCTCCTTGCCGCGGTTTTCGACGATGATCTTTCCGTCTGTGGACAGGCGGGCCGATAGAGGAACCGGGAAGCGTCCTATGCCGCGATAGAACAGGAATTTCTCATGCTGGCCGTCGACTGAAATCGGAGCGGCGTCCGTTCCACGCGCGGCGTAGTAGTGACTCGGACCACTCTCGACGGGCAGAACAGGGGCGGCGCCCGGGCGAACATTCACGTTTTTCCATTCGATGGCGCCCGTAATGGTCCGCATCGAGGCGTCGATCCCGCTCAGATTTGCTTCGAGCCTGTGCATGGGACCGTCGTTCCCGTTCCAGCCCTTCTGATAGACGTGGTTCTCGGCTTTGGGATACCACTCGGTAATCAGCCCTTGCGGGAACGATACCTTCACGTTTGCACTCATCTCGCGCGAACTATAGAAGTAGAGCACCGGCGTTTCCATGCGGACGGTACCCAGCAGTCCCCACTTGAGCCCTCGGTAACTGTCGACGACGAAGCGGGGCAGGTCGCTCTTGCAGCCAAGGGTGTTCCACTCGACGGCGGATCCATCCTCCCCGGCGACGGAGGTGAAGGTCCCCCACTCGTGGACCGTGAGGTCAGTCGGCTGGACCCGGTGAAGTTCGGCCGCCAAAAGAAATGCGGCAGTCGAGATGAGCAGCGTCACAAAACGGACTGGGGATCTCATTTGTTTCCTCCTTGCGTCAGTGCTTTTAAGGACGTTTCAATTTCCGCCTCGGTAGCCGGTCGGGCAAAGAACTTTGACGATTCCCGGATGAATCCATTCGGGCCAACGGGGACAATGGCCCCTGCATTCATGTCACTGCATGTGCCCTTGAGGTTCACCACCCACCGGCCTTCGTTGGGCCAGGTCTGGTACACGGCATAGACGCCTGGTTTAGACGTCGCCGCCACTCTAAGGGCCACCGATTTCCGCGTTCCGTTCATAATTCCTTCGGCAGTACCGCCGACTTCTGACTTTGTGGGATCGGCGCAGCCGTCCGTGCGAAGCACAAACACCGCCACTTTTGACCGGAAGTCCTGGGATGCCACAGGGCTGCCGATTGTGAAGGTAAAGCCTTGCGCGAATGCCACCCCCACAGCGCAGGCGACAATACCAAGTCGGAACATCGTAAACTCCTTTCGCAGGCATTAGACGCGCGCGCCTAAGTTTTCTTCCCGAATCACCACGTCCAAGCTAACTCTTCTTTCCAACGATTTAACGTTTCAGTGTCCAAATTGAGCGCCTTTTCGCGCGAAACTCCGGCCGGGACCGGTGTCAGAGCCGCAATACGGTCGAATACGCGCGCCCGATCTCCGGCCTCCACACGTGAGAGGAGATGCCAGAGCGTGAGCGTATCACGGACGCGAGACTCAGAGAGAATCGTGGTGAGTGAGCCGCTTCCGAAATCCTCTAGCGCCCGTTTCATGCTCTCACGTGCATCGTCGAAATAGGGAATGCCCGGCGAGGCTTTCGGTCGCGTCCTGCAGCTTGCGCCCGCTGGAACAAGTGATTCGAGGCCATTCGACTGGAATGATACCCACCCCTTGCTGACGTGGAGTATACAGAAGCCGTCGTCACCAGTACTTAGCGTGTATTCGCAACCCATGTCTACGGCTGTGCCGGCGGGGGTGTCCACGAAGAACAGCTTCGGCGGCGCCGAGATCTTAGCGCGGATCTCTCCCCGCGCAAGCGCGAGCCTATGCTCGCCTGGCCGCGTCTTGACCACGCGCACCCTTGTGTTCGGCTCCACGTCGACCGACCCGATCTCGCCAACCTTGACCGTGGCCCGCGACCTCGCATCCGTCTCGATCCACTCGCCGGCTCCAATCTGACCGTCTCCACGGAGAGGTTTTTCGTTCACCGATGGCGAACCATCGACCGTCGCGACTTCCCATTGCGTCCCCGTCAGATGCGCGAACCGCCAATATGCGGCGCTAGCTAGGGCGAGTGCTGCTGCTAGCGCGAAAGCCAAACGCCACCGTGGAACCGCCGGCGTCAGGCGCGAACGATTCTCCTGCAGCGCCGCCTCGATCGACGACCATATCGCCTCAGGCGCCTCGGCCGACGGGAGATGCTCGACAATCGCCATTCCCCACTTGATTTGCTCGCACTCGGCCCGGCAATCCGGACACTTACGCAGGTGGATCTCGGTCTGCTGCGCCTTGGACTGCGCAAGTTGGCCATCCACATACGCTGCGAGTTTCCGCGAGACATGTCGTGTAAACATCGCTAAGCCTTCTCGCCGATCACACCCTTGAGCCGCTCGGTGAGAATCTTATGTCCCCGGCTCAGCCTGGACGCCACAGTTCCCATGGAACAATGCAGAACCTCCGCCATTTGTTCATACGATAGGTCTTCGAAATACCGCAGTAAGACGGCCATTCGAAATTTCGGGGGCAGAGTCGACACGGCCGCGCGCACCGAATTTGCCATCTGCGCGCGCGCGTAGTCCTCCTCCGGGGAACCCGGCG
>Ga0209382_10008979_pt1 | contig 12539 bp, 11 predicted proteins | sample SoiMetdeltSBSDD5_FD_187599 | JGI IMG/M metagenome (GOLD analysis project Ga0209382, IMG submission 187599) | Bulk soil microbial communities from a Populus tree surrounding site in Tennessee, USA - Soil MetaG P. deltoides SBSDD5 (SPAdes) (version 2) | ecosystem: Environmental > Terrestrial >... | reverse complement strand
AAGCGGCCGTCGGACGGTAAGCCCCCGGGGCGTTCCGCAAGCCCCGTTCTCGCGCCCGAGCAATCAGCAAGTCTCCGGGAGCGCTTGGTCGCGCAACTGGATGCCATCGGTTCGACCGATGATGCGGCCGCCTGGGCCCATCGCAGTCTTCCCGCCAAGAACACGCTAACAGCAGCTGACGCCCAAATTGTCGAAGAGCGATTTCAGGCAAGACTGTCAACGATCGGCGACGGCCAGGGCCGCAGCGAGCCATTTCATACTGTCCCCGTCCAACGCGTGATGCCCGCGCATCGGCCTGATGCGGCCGATGGCCAGGAAACTTCGACGGGGTCCGGGAAAGCGTCTCGCAATGGGGTAGTCCGTGCCTTGGGCAAAACGGTTCGCCTGCGCGATAAGGAGCACCGCAAGTTCGTAGCCAGGGAGCCATGCCTTGTGTGCGGCCGAACGCCGTCCGACCCCCACCACCTTCGGTTTGTCCAGCCTTATGCGCTTGGCCGCCGGGTCAGTGACGAGTTCACAGTACCAGTGTGTCGCGTCCACCACCGTGAGCTTCACCGCCAAGCTGACGAGGCTGCATGGTGGGGCAGGCTCTCCATCGATCCGGTACCGATCGCGCTCAAATTATGGCAGCACACACGGTTCAATGGCACGGCCATCCCGATCAATGGAGGCGTCGAGCTTGGGTCTGCGACCGCAACGAAAGCGTCCCCCCAAGGCCCAGGCAGCGACGCGGGAAGCTCCATCCGCAAAAATGCAGATGGCGGCACAAGCCAATGACCTCGTTTCGATACAGATCGAAGCCAATCGCTCCAACGCGTTCAGGAGCACTGGTCCGAAAACTAAAGTTGGCAAGGGGCGGTCGCGGCAAAATGCGGTTCGGCACGGATTGACGGCCGAAACGGTCGTTGTCGCTCTGGAAGACCTCGAAGACTATCAAGCATTCGAAGCGGCTATCATCGCTGATTAGGACGCCCAAACCGCCTTGGAGCGCGAGTTGGTGCTCCGGCTTGCATCGCTCCTCGGGCGCATGCGTCGCGCCACCGCCGTTGAGACCGGCCTCCTCCAGATCCAGGCTGAGATTCTAAGTGACCGCCGGTATGAATGCGAGGCTGGCGACGATACCGCGCAAAAGCCACAGAGCGTCTTTTTATTGCGTCCATCAGCGAGCAATTGGTCCAACCCTACGCAGGCACTCGGAGAACGGTTCAAGTCATGCTGAGAGCGACTCCCTCGACGATCCTTACGATCCCTTTGGGGCTGCTCGCAATGATCCAGCAGCCATATCGCGGCGTCTCGCCGACCTCGACAATGGAGCGTTTGAACGGCTGGGGCGCTAGGCTGCGTTATGGCGGCAAATCGGGGGATGCCCCAGATTCTGTTGAAGTAGGCGCGAAGCAGGCATTGCGGTTGATCATGCTAACGGTCGTCGCATAACGTTCGAAATCGCGAGCCAAGCAACGATTGCGACTCACCCAGGCGAACGTCCTTTCGACGATCCATCTTTTAAGCAAGACTTCGGAGCGGTTGGGCGCATCGCTTTACGATCCCGAGCTACCAGGTGCGCCAGACAACGAGCGCTATCTTCTCTCCAGCCCATCGGCAAAGAACGCTTGGTAAACGGGAACAGCCGTTGCGCCCGGCGTAACAGATGGAACGCTCCATCGCGGTCCTGAACAACATCGGCGGGATGAACGACAACGTTCAACAGGAGACCGAGCGTGTCGACCAGGATGTGCCGCTTGCGACCTTGATCTTCTTACCCGCGCCGTAGCCCGAAGGATCGCGCCAAGCCCCTTGGGCGCTCTTCGCAGTCTGCGTGTCGATGATTGCCACCGAAAATCTCGTACCTCTTGCAAATTCACCGAGCGCTCCTGAAGGCGGATCATGGGGTCCACGATCGCCCATTCGTAAGATCGCTCGGATAACGAAGGCCACTGCGGTCCGCTAGTGTTCGGGTTTCCACATCGGGCGCTCTCCAAAGAATCAAGCGGTCACATCCGATTCATTCGATTCAAGAAGTTTCCGCATCGGCTCTAGAGCCAACCCAAGAGTTCGGCCACCTGCTGCTGCCCGAACGGCGCCTCGTCAATGATTTCAGTAGGTTATATAGTCCTTGGGCACAGTCGCGCAGACCTGTTCCGCTACAAGCTGACCTTGAGAACGCCTTAATTCTTCGTCTGCTTGATGTTGACACCGGCATCAGACACAGAAGTGCAGGGGGCGCCACACATGAACGCTGGCTTTGACGCAATCCGACTCGCCCTGGCAACGCTTATGGTATTGGAGCAGTCGCATTTTTCCATTTAACAGCATCACGCATGTGTACTTTTTTCTGGCGGACAGGTTGATTTCGGAAGGCTAGCTGTCAATTTCTCAAGGTCGGTTCCTCATCACCAGAAGTTGGAGGGAGGCGCCCAACACGCCGGAGATTCTCAACTGAACCATTCTAATTTTTTGGACATGTGCTCATTAGTTCAACCGTCTCAGCCGGGCTACTGTTTGGGAGTACCTCATCATGAGAGTTGCCATGCTTCTTGCGGTGGCCACGGTGCTCTTGTTGGATGGTCAATCGAACTTCGCCGACGCTCAAGAAACGCGAGCGCTGCTCCTCACTCTCGATCAGGTGCAGGCGGCTGGGATTGACGGGCGCGAATGGGACAAAAGCTTCCCCGACGCCACGACGGTGGACGCCGTGCATCGTGCCGTCCTGTTGCGGTTCCCCTCGGCAGCTGAGAGGATCAAAGCGAAACTAGAGGCGGGTTTGACGATCGCCAAGGTCGAAGTCGTCCTCGACTATGCTCATTACGAGATTATGCCGCAGGGGTATCTGGGCCAGGGCGAGGCCAAGTGGAAGGCAGAACCTCCACAGTGGCATGTCGTGGGGTGGATGTTGCGTAGGCCATGGCTCTCCGGCAAGGAGCAGGCTCCAACATTCAACGCTTATCTGAACGGCGCTGGCTACTGGACAAAGTATGGCGCCGCAGATGTCGAGAAGGATCGCTTCGACACGCGCTTCGGTCCCTCTGAGCTTTCTCAAAGGAGTCCACATGCGCGACTCGATATCACCACTGTCTTGAAGGACCCAAAGTTCGGCGCCGAACTCGGAAATCGGTTACGATTGATCGAAGAGAACGGCTTGCTTTTGAAGAAACTAGAAACCTACGACGTACGTTATCGCGAAGGCTATGATTGGGCGGTAGCCACGGGCGGACATGGATTGACGTTCCGAAATCCGCGATTGGTCGTGACGTTCACTGGCAGCGCAGGCCAAGCGTCCACCCAGCCCGCCCTCGTGGCGCTGCCGCCGAAGACAGACATTGCGACGCTTGCGACGAAGCTCAAGAAGACTGGCGCGGGTGGGAAGCCAACGGCGGTACTACCGTCGTCGGAAAAGCTCGCAGAACTTGCACAACTCATCGCGCCAAAGCGACCAGTGGATACTGCTGAATGGCAGTTCGATCGTGTGATGGAGCTGTACAAATTGGGTGGTGACACTCTCACCGACTCGACCCGAGCGGTGGAAGCAGATAATCGGCAAAGATACGGGCGGCTGATCAGCGACATTCTGGTCACCCCGCCACGATTTTGGAAAGGCTGGAGCATCCAAGATGATCTCTTGCTTTGGTATCTCTATCGCGACCTCCTCCCGGCTCCTGTGCAGGACCACATCAAGCTCTACTGGGAGGCATGGCTAATGCCTGACATTGCAACTCGGGAGCTCTTTCATCCGCAGAGTAGGCAAGCGGCAGAATACTGGCAGAAAACCAGAGATTGGCGCGGCCGCCACTCGTTCTTTCGGGACGGATACAATTTCGTCACCAGCACACAGAATTTCAATCATACGGCAGCCATGGGCGCTCTTTTGGGTGGGAACGTCATCGGCTCCGAATATGCTATAGCAGACGGGCGTCATGGTCTCGAACATCTCTTGATGCGGCTATGGGCATTTTTTGATGGGTCAACGCAGGAGCTGCTCGATCACTATTACTTTTCAATTACGCTGAGCGTTCAGAAGATGCTAGCTGACTTCGGGCCAACGTCGTTAGACCGTCTGATGGGCCGGATTTTGGTAGATCGGTCGATTGAGCTCTTGGCCACCTCATATCATCCTAGTCTTCGGCGGTTCATCAGTGCGTCGGGACGTGCACGATTATCCGGCGTGCTGGTCGAACAGGACGGAATCTACGGTGTGCTGCATACGTTATCGAAGAAGGGCGCCGTAAACTATGTTAACAAGCCATTCAATATGACGGTCCATGGCATGCCTGTTTGGGGATACGACTTTCCTCCTGGGCGAGTCGCGATACAAAGCTTGAAAGAAAAGTGGGCCGCTGACTGGGTTGCCAATGTAATTGATTGCAAGACATTTCCATTCGAAGAAACGTCCACCGAGACGACCCGAGGCTTTTTTAACCCGCCGCTGTGGCGGCGCATGTATCTGGGTCGATTCTATGGTCTCGCCAGCCAAGACATTAAGGGCGGGACCGTTGACGTCATGGCACAATGGAATCACAAGGCTGAGACGGCCACGGCCATGGAAAACATCGGTACGCTCACGCTGCGCTATGCCATCAACGAACCCGACATGGCTACCACTCACGGCGGAACGATGCCTTACGCCGGCGCAGTAGTGACGTTTCAGCACAAAAATCGGGCGATCGTTTTCACCAAGCCGCGCACAGAAAAAGAGCGCATCGTGGCACTTGCAGGCAACGGCGGTCTGCGCAGTCTAAGCGCCGTTATTGCACTCTGGAACTTTCGCTCGAATGTAGATTGGAAATTATTCGTCGATGGCAGGGAAATAAGTCAATTTCCGGTCAGCATCAAAGCTGGACAAGTCATCACGATCAAGGATGGCGTCAGTTACGTCGGCATCATCCCGCTACCTGCCACGGATCTGGGTCGCACCGACGAAGTAGTGATCGGCTTCGGCGGCGGCGGTAGAAGCGAGCCGAACGGCGCGGCCATTAGTCCGGCATTGACGATCAGCTCGTACAACCTAAAAAAAGATGCGCCTGTAGCTTTCGACAAGCTCGACTGGCCTGCGATCAATACCGCCACCTATGGCGGCTTCGTCATTGAACTGGGCGACGTTACCGAATATGGCGACTTCACAGCCTTCTCCCGACGGATGCAGGGGAACGCGCTGACGACGCATTGGAACCCACGCCAGAAAGTACTCGGCGTGACGTATCGCAGCGGTCAGGACGTGATGGAGGCTGGTTTCAGCACGGATTTTGCCCAGGCCGACGTCCATTACGGGGTAATGCCGGGGCAGCAGGTCAAGGCGGTCCCCTATCGCAGAATCAATGGCACGAATCCCTATCTTCAACCGGGTATCGACCGCGACACCACGCTCTCGCAACAGGGGACGACAGGAAGACTGGAGAAGAATGGTGCAGTCTTAGTGACTGAGAAAGGCCGCACAGCCTACCTGCAAACCGAGCCGACCAGCGGCACCTATACCGGTTACAACCCACTGCCCGATCCAACCGATTGGTCACTCAGCACTCCGGGCGGCGTCAGCGTCACAGCCAGCGGCAAAGTAAGCCTGCTCCGTGTTGCTGTCCGGCCAAGCGAAAATCGCTTGTGGATCGACCATGCAACCAAGCCCGGTCAACATGGCCCGGAGATGGCGGACCATCTGCTGGTTTCTGGGTTTACTCAACCCCCTACCGTTGTGCGGGATGGCAGGCCATTGACAGGGCCGTTTCGGTCGACTCAGGTCAGGGGAACGACGACGTATCTTGTGCCACTTGGCGGACTTTGACGCGCGCGCTATCACGTGCCCCTGAGTTCCAAGATGATCATAGACCTATGAGTGCGAAAGCCTATCACTTCGATCGCCCAGCGGAGGGGTACCACCACAAATACTTGATTCCCGAGATTCTGCGGATTCTTCGTGATGAACCTGCGAAGCGAGTATTTGATTTAGGCTGCGGCAACGGATTTGTCGCTCACCTCCTCGATAGGGAGGGCTATGATGTGACCGGAGTGGATCCGTCTAATGACAAAATCCGGCTTGCAAGGCAGTTTTGCCCACATCTCAAGATCTATCAAGGCTCTGCTTATGATGACTTGGCTACCGTGCATGGGACATTCCCGATCGTGATAAGTCTCGAGGTGGTAGAGCACGTGTACGATCCGCGCTCTTATTCAACTACGCTTTATTCGCTTGTTGCGGGTGGCGGAGTCGCTGTGATTTCGACCCCTTACCACGGCTACTGGAAAAACCTTGCTCTAGCGCTGGCCGGTCGGATGGACAAGCATTATTCGCCACTTCGGCTGCACGGCCACATTAAGTTTTGGTCAATGGATACGCTGCGTCGCTTGTTAGCAGAGGCGGGATTTAAGCGGATCGAGTTTCGGCGCGTCGGACGCATTCCGCCGCTCGCCAAATCGATGATCGCGATTGCCCGCAAGTGAAGTGTGCGAGGTACGGGCGCGATCCTCCTTGATATTTGGCCGAATGGCTTTTCGGTCCTCTGTGAAAAACCCCAACTCGACCACCCTGCCGCGTCAAAACAAGGTTGGGTTGAGCGGTAGTCGACACTGGCTCAAGCGGTAATGGCATCTTTCATCTGTTGGTTCCGCAACTCGACGGTCGACGTCTTGATTTTACCCGCAAGCACGGGCTGACCGGTCGCCGACTCAAGCTCGAGGAACTGTTTGCTCACAGCACGCTGCGCGACACCCGCTCAGCGAGGGCATCGGCTGGAGCTGCGGTCGATGGTGTTCAGCAGCTTGACCTTCGTTTGTCTCTTTCTGCCCACAACTTTTTTTCTATTTCATCACGCCCTACTCCGCGCGCAACATGGTACTCGTCGTCGCCAGCGCAGTATTTTACGCACATGGCGGGCCAATAGCGCTCGTTCTCATCGGAATTTCGGTCGCAGCGAATTTTGCCATTGGAAAGTCCATTGATACGTCTGACCCAGTTCGGCGTCGCTGGTTGATCATGGGGCGGTCACAGGAAATTTGCTCATTCTAATCATATTCAAGTACGCGAATTTCATCATTGACAATGTTAACTTGGTGCTCGACTTCATCTAGGAATGGAAGCTTCCAAATCCACCAATACCGATGCCGCTGGGCATTTCCTTCTTCACCTTCCATGTCATCTCATATTTTGTGTTGCGCAAGCGCAACGCTCGCTCGTTGCGTTCACGCTCTATATCATTATTAATTTTCCGCAACTGATCGCCGGACCGATCATTCGCTATCGGCCGATTTCCGACCAGCTCGAACACCGCTCGGTTTCGTTCCAAGACTTCGACATCGGGATTGCACCTTTGCAGCGGGCCTTGCAAAGAAATTGCTGATTGCAAATCCCATTGGCGCGGTCGCCGACCAACTTTTGGCCACGGCGCCGTCCGACATACCGGAAGTCCTGCATCGACGTCGCCGCGTAGGGGTAAAGTTTTCGGCACATGTCGCCGTCGTTTTGTTTCCGCGACTACGTCTACAAACCGCTAGGTGGCAGCCGGGCCGGCGATCTGACCACGGTCCGAAATCTTTGGATCGTATTTCTGCTGGTCGGCGCGTGGCACGGCATAGCCTGGAAACTCTCATCTATTTCCGGTTCTGATCCATATGCGATTGGCCTCAATTCGATCGAAGACCCGAAACCCTGACGGTCGTTACGTCTTCGCCGTTGTCCTGCTTCCGGTATTTTTGCTTGGGTATAGGCCTTGGCTCGGACCCGGCGACCCTTTTTGGGCGGGCCTACTTTCCCCGCATGCTCTCCGCCGACTGGTTCGGCCTTTTCGACGAATGGTTCGGTGTTCGGTTGGGATTCCGCTATCCGCTCATCTATGCGGGAACCAACTTTCATCTCTAGGTGTCCTGAGGCGGCCACTCGACAACCACATTTTCTTCGGCCGAAACGGCTGGATGTTCTGGACCGACGATCGCGAGACCATTCCCGCGACTATGGCAACGCGGTCCAGGCGATGTACCGCCTGTCCCGGTCGCGTCTGGCCACCTCCAGTTCAGCCAGATCCGGGCCGCCAGTACGTCATCCCAGGCGGACCGCCCAGCTTGAGTCATGAACGGAACTGCTATTTATTACGGTCTATTTTCTTACGTCGCTGTGACAGCCACTGCGCCCGCGCCGAAGCGGCCCCCGCCGCAAGGATTCCGGATGATTGCTATAGCCTTCAAGGTGGTGGTTGCCGTAGCGACCGCCCTGCTCGGAGGGTGCGCGCTGCGCACGCGGGCAGTGCAGAACCTACCGGAGGGCCATTTCCTCTGCGCGGTTCTCGCCTTGCAGCTCGTTCCGGCGCTCGGGTTGTTCGTGGCCCTCTATGTCGTGGGCCACCAGGACGTCACGTCGGACGTGCCGACCTTCTACTTGCCAAACGGCCGCGCCGTGCTCGCCGGAAGGGTGCCCTATCGTGATTTCCCGCTAAGCTATGCCCCGCTGTTTCCGTATGTGGGTGCGGCGCTGCTATCGCTCTGGAACAGCACCAAGGTATTCGCTCTGTTCGCCATTCTACTGAATGCAGTGGCGCTCGTCCTCTGGCATGCAGCCGCGGTCGCGAGCTTCGATCGGCAGACGGCGCGCATCAGCTCCGTGCTCTACGCATCGAGCGGGCACGTGCTAGTGCAAGCCCTGCTTGGGACGAACCAGGTTTGGATCGCCGCTGCGCTGGCCGCAAGCACGCTGCTTCTGGTTCGCGGGCGCAGTATCGCTTCCGGTTTCGTCCAGGCGCTGGCACTCTGCACCGTCAAGGTTCTGTCGCTGCTGTTTTGGCCGGTGCTCTGGATCATGGCGCCGCACCGGGGCCGCTGGCTCGGTGGCGCACTGCTTTTCAGTGCCATCGTTTACGGCGCCTTCGCCGCGGGAGGCGCTGACCTGCTGATTCCTTTGCGTCGAGAAAGCAATCTCATTAGCTCCGGGAATCTCCCCTATGTGCTCGAGTCGTTGTCCGGACCGCTTGGCTCCTTCAGCCCGCGCGTATTCGATAGCATCGCGCTGCTGGTACTCGGAGGAGCGGTGTTGTGGCTTTACTTGCACGCGGCACACTTGCCGGCCAGCTCGAGAGCACAAATGCTCATGCCGGCGCTGGCGCTGTTTGGTCTGCTGTTCATGCTCGTCAGCAAGAAGAGCTTCACCGGCTATGCAGCGTTCTTCATGTACCCTGCGCTGCTCGTGCTCGCGCTCGAAACCAATGCGCGCCGGCGCTTCGGGTTCTTTCTCGTGTTCAATGTGCTGCTCGCCGCTGAGCCGAGCCTGTGGTTTAATCTCGGCGATGGACGCCGGCTCGGCGTGTGGCTCAGGGAATCGCGCGGAACGATGACTTACTCCTTCGTGCTCGTCGATCTTGCGCTTCTTTCTTGTTACGCGTATCTAGCAGTGCTGAGCGTGCGCCGGCTGTTACGCGCCACCTAACGCGCGGCGGGGCGTCATTGTGCGGAGCGATTAAGCAAGTAGGCCGCGATTGCTTGGCTCACGACACGGTTGCCGTCGTCAGACAGGTGAATCTCATCCACAAACACCTTCGCAGAATAGGCCTCATTCTTCAATTCTTTGGCGTGAGTCGCTCCTTCGGCGGTTCGATCAAAAACCGTCGACAGATCAAGACAATCACGCCTACAGAAGTCGCTGTTAATTATCTTAAAGATAACGCCGCGCCTGAAATTCAGATTATCTTGTGTCCTAACCTTGAATTCACTCTTGGCTGACGAGTGCAGCGAAAATTGCGGTTGAATGACAAGGACGTGTCTTGCTCCGCGGGCCTCAGAGATGAGTCTCATGTTCTGTTGATTAAGCAAGATGCTTCTGGCGACCCTGCTTTCGCAGGTACTGTCGTCACCGACGACTTCTGGACTTGAAGTAGCAACTTGTCCGGCACCTCCACCCAGGTAGTGAATCTTTATGTTTGCATAGAGAATTGAAGTATCGAAGAAGTAGTTGGCCAAATCTGCCTTAAACTGCGCAATGAAAGGCCTTCTTTGGATTTTAGCTTGGATATTAGTAATATTATTGAAGAATTCGACGAGAACATCGAAATTCACGGGCGCATCCTCGGGGTATTCGACGTGCTTATTACAATTCGTTAGCATGTCGTTCGCCGTTGAATAGGAAATGCTGACAGAGTACCGAACCGTCGTTTTCAGCACCGCAACAAGCTCCTGGTGCGAATTCCAGGATGGAGCGTTCAGATTGATAAATTTGAGGTCACTCAATCGCGAAAGCAGCGCAGCGATCGTCATATCGTTGGAGGTGGCGAACTGCCCGAACGCGGCGGAGCCACCGAGGAACAGTCCAGTAGTTTTATTTGGTTCAAAGCTCGGGTTGTCTCGAAAACCCTCTCCATTGACGGAGACAATACTGTTATTTGCTGCAATCCGATCTTCATTTAGCCACGGTGTAGAAAACAAGAAATAAGGGTGGAAATGCTGCGTATAGAACATTCCATACGGATCTTTTGGCTGCAGCGAACCGTAATAGTCCGTTTTATGTAGTGGAACAGAACCGTAATACGAAGGAAAAAGCCTCGTAGTCAAAAAATGAGCTAGTCCGCTGAACTCCAGGACGAGTGCCAAAAAGGCACCCGTGCATACCGATAGTATCGCAAAGATGAACAAGTAGCCCGCGGCCTGGGCCAATTTCGCTTTTGTTAGAAACATACGATGCGCCCTTGCTCTGTTTGTAAACCTCTATATTAGCCCGTTTCCCCGCTGACCTGCTGCGCGTGGCCTTTCAAGTATGCTTCCAGCGCAATCTTTGCCTTCAGCGCTGCGCCTATCCTTCGTCTCGTTCTGTTCGACATCTGCCGCTCCGTCTGTTGATTTTCTTCCGCAGAACGGCCGCCGTCGCCATGCCAATAGATAGGATTCGAGTCAGCCGCGGCGTGATATTCCAAAAGCTTGGCGCGCTCCTTCAGGCTTCCGGAACAACGTATGAACGCGGGGGCGGCTGCGTTTTCGTTGGCACCCCCGGGCAGCGGTGGCAGGGCCACGCGATAGAGAATTTTCCAGTTAGCTTGAGTCACATGATCCAAATGACACCGCTCTAGGGTCTGTACTCAATAAGGATTGAACGAAGCCGCTGGCGCGGCAGTTGAGGGGCGGTCGCAGTAGTTGCCTCCTGTCTGAGAGGATCGTGGGTTTTTCGCAGCCCAACCCTTCAGACAGGAGGTCTTCCGATGGCTGAGATCAGCCCTCTTCGCCGCCGTATGATCGAGGATATGACGGTCCGCAATCTGTCGCCGGCGACGCAACAATCGTACCTCAACGCCGTATCGAAGTTCAGCCGATATTTTGGTCGCTCCCCTGATCGTCTAGGCCTGGAAGATGTCCACGCCTTCCAGGTTCATCTGGTTGCGACGGGATCTCGTGGCCTGCGCTGAACCAGATCGTCTGTGCGCTGCGGTTCTTCTATGGTGTGACGCTCGGCCAGACTACGGTGCCGGAGCGCATCGCCTATGCGCGTGAGCCGAGCAAGCTCCCGGTCGTGTTGAGCGCCGACGAGGTCGTGCGCTTCCTGGAGGCAATCCCGAGCCTCAAAAGCCGCACCGCGCTGACCACAGTGTATGCCGCCGGACTGTGCGTGTCGGAAGTCGTTCTCCTGAAGATCGCCGACATCGACAGCCAGCGGATGGTGATCCGGGTCGAGCAGGGCAAGGGCGGCAAGGACCGCTACGTCATGCTCTCTCCGCAGCTCCTAACGATCCTACGCACGTATTGGCGGCTCACTCGGCCGAAGCGATGGCTGTTTCCCGGCCGCGACGACGAGCGTCCGCTCGTACCCAACGTATTGCACGCCGCTTGCCGTTCAGCCTGCGCGGCGGCTGGCTTGAGCAAGCAGGTGACGGTGCACACCTTGCGGCACACATTCGCGACCTTGGAGAGCGGGGCCAATCCAACCAAAGCGTCGATCGTCAGCGCACCGCCGGCACTTTCCCCATAGTGCCCAACATCCCGCGGCTTCGTTCAATCCGGCTTCTATGAGGTCGCGATCACCTCAACGCTCAACGGCTACACTGTGCCACGCGACCTCACAGAACCCTCAAGATTAAGCAACTCTATTGGCTGAACGATGCAGAGTGGAGGCGGATTAAGCCACTGTTGCCGCGGGTCGACGTGGGGCGCACCGTGTCGATGATCGACGTGTGATCAGCGGGATCATGCACATGCTGCGCTCGGGCGCGCGCTGGCGCGATTGCCCGCCCGATTACGGCCCGTATACAACGATTTACAACCGCTTCAACCGTTGGAGCCGGCAGGGTGTGTGGACTGGCATTTTCTACGCGCTGACCGGCTCGACCGGCATGGTCGGGACGATGACGATCGATTCCACATACATCAAGGCGCACCGCTCGGCTGCCGGCGCAAAAGGGGGGCCTTCCACCACGCGAACGGCCGCTCGCGCGGCGGGCGCACGACCAAAATCCATGCGCTGACAGATGATCTGGGGCGCCTGCTCGCATTCTTGATTACGCCCGGCAACACCCATGACTTGGCCGGTGCTCGAGAACTGTTGGCAACAATTCGCCCACCCCGCCGGCTGCTTGCCGATAAAGCCTACGACG
>Ga0209382_10008978_pt1 | contig 12542 bp, 11 predicted proteins | sample SoiMetdeltSBSDD5_FD_187599 | JGI IMG/M metagenome (GOLD analysis project Ga0209382, IMG submission 187599) | Bulk soil microbial communities from a Populus tree surrounding site in Tennessee, USA - Soil MetaG P. deltoides SBSDD5 (SPAdes) (version 2) | ecosystem: Environmental > Terrestrial >... | reverse complement strand
GCGTGTCGAATGAGCCCGACACGACGCAGGATGAAAGCGCGCATGATGATCTCGCCGATATCCGGTTCAACCGACACGAGGCGGCGGAAGTCCGCGCGTTTTACGCGGGTGACCCGCGTCGCCTCCCTGGCCCGTCCGTTTACGAGAATTCGTCTGTTATTAAACAGATCGAGTTCTCCGGTGAACTCGTGTGCGCGGTGAACGTGGACCAGGCGGGGCTCGCCGTTCTCATCCACATCGTAGATTTCGACCGACCCGTCCAGCACGACGAAGAAGTCGACGCCGCGGTCGCCGCGTGAAAACAACATGGCCCCTGTCGGCAGGTGCTCCTCCGTACCAAATGCGGCCACCCGCTGAATCATTTCGTCGCTGAGGGCAGGAAAGGTCTGCGCTTCCCGCTCGTATGGATCCGTGGGGTCAGCGTCCAACGCTGCGATGCCAGGTTCGTCAGCCATGCGGGGGCTCGTGAAGAGGCAACATAAACGTAATCGTGGCGCCGGGGGCGTCGTCGTTCCGCGCGGCCCACAGGCGCCCACTGTGCGCCTCCACGATCGACGCGACCAGGGTCGCGCCCTGGGTCGCGACGACGATCAGAAAGGCGCCGTCGATGTATGTCATAGGCGCTCGCGGCTTCCGCCCGCCGCCCAGCATTTGTCGTCGGCAGCGAAGCGGCTCGAGCGGGATTGGGGCGTCGTAGAAACCAACCCTACGATTTCCTACATTCGGATCGACGTGGATCGGTGGGGGAACGCAACCCGTTGTTGTGTTTGGCGCGCCCGAAGAGATTCGAACTCCCGACCTTCTGGTTCGTAGTTCACCATTGGCGTTTTTGATGGTCCTGTCAATTCAATAACTTAGATGGCCCGCCCTCGCCCAATTTCTCGCCAAGACTCGCCAAGTCACGCGGAGATCATATTCAACCCTACGTTGCCGGTGGTTCGTCACTATTTGCCAGAGCCGAGCGGAACCGAAAGAGTCAGCCAGCCGTTCCAGCCCTCGGTGCGATGTTCCGCACCAAATTCGAAGTAGCCGCGCAGGCTGACATAGCCCTGGCTCTTGCCCACCGGAAAGAAGAATCCGGCCTGGGGACCCACTGCATAGGCGCGGGCTTTGAAATCGCCGAGCACGGCGCCCGCACCACTGTCACCACTCAACTGATAGTAGATATAGCCGACGAGCCCGACATGCCAAGCCTCGTTGAGGAACTGCGACAGCGCCCAGTCGATGTGAGCATCCTCGCCGTTCTGGTAGTTAGTGTCATCGTTCTCGAAGTTGTAGGTCAGGCCCCCGACGACAGAGAACTCGTGACCCTTTTCGGGATCGAGGTAGGTGTACCCGCCGCCGGCGTCCAGCGACCAGTGATTGACGCCGAGATTTGCCAGTTCCCCCACCTCATAGGAGCCGACTGGAATTCCGCCCATTACGTACGCCATCGAGTTATGGACACCTTTGCTCCACTTGACCGTACCCATGGGATACAGGTCCGCCATGCCAGTCAGCGAATCGGATCGGCTCACTGATATTGGAGTACCACCAGGGCCTGTCAATGTGGCGTCAGCCTCCACGCGCATGTGCCCTCCCGCGACGGTCAGCGAGAAAGACCCCTGCCCTCCCAGGACCGGGTTGGCAAACGTATAAGTGGGTGCGGCAAACACGAGATCTGCCTGCGCGTCGAGCCCGAGCACCAGATCGCCGCCCACGACGAACTCGCGCGACGCGCCGGCGTCGGAGGACGTGTGGTAGTAAACAACCGGTATCGACCAACCAGGCTCGCCGGGCGCCGCCGCAAAGTTGGACTGTTGCCCTGGAAGCCAGAAGCTCACGCCGCCTTCGTCCGCATGAGCGACTGTCGAAAGACACAACGCCGCACTGACGACCAGCACGTACCGGTGGGTATTCCCAACGACGCCGTGCGATTTCAAGCAGGAGTTCCTCGCCTGGCTACCACCGGAAGGTAGCCCCGAGACCCGGTCCGTTGAAATTCATGTCCGTGATTGGCCCATCGGAGTTCAGGTCATAGTCCATATAGCGCCAGGCGATGCCGAGATCGCCCCACCCGAAGGAGTAGCCGAAGCCCAGCATGGCCTGCCATGTCAGATCCGAATCGCCTGTTCCCACGTCGAGGTAGAACGGCACGACCCAGTTGTGATCAGCACCATACGTCAAGCGGCCCTTCATTCCGACGATCGCGTCCCACTGGTCAACCGAGGCACTGCGACTGCCGGTGAGCGGCGGCGGGGTAATTGGACCGAAGTCTCCCGTGAACTCCCAACTGAACTCTTGCTTGAAGCTGGCAAGCCGCGCACCTGCCAGCCAGTCGACCGTTGCACCTGGACTGGCGAGGCCACGGTAACTGCCGCCGAGCGTCCATATCGTGCTCTTGAGATCGAAGTCTGCTGAAGCGTCAATGCTGCCCGGAAGCGGCTGACCCCCGATCTCGAGACCGCGGGTCCGCGACGTCGAGTCGCCGACATCGAGATACACAATGTCGGTGAATGCGCCCCAGTGTCCCTTCTGGACTTCGAAAGATCCCTGGGCTGTCATCTTCAGATGATCGAGGATGGTGCCGATGTCGACATCGATGTCGCTGCCACCGCCTGCGGGGAACTGTGTATTGCCGCCGATATCGGGAAACCAACCGTACAGCGTCGCGGCGAATTGCCACTCATCCGAAGTCTCCTGCGCGACAACACAGGAAGGTGTGAGTCCTGCGACGCCGAGAGAAAACAATGCAAACCACATCGTCGCTGCGCTGCGCTTCACGAATGTCGGGAAGCGCGCACGTTCCCTGCTCATCTTCATCATTTTCTCCACCGCTAGGCATGATGTCCCAGCGGCATCGGAAGGGCCGCGATGTTGGACACCCACGGATGCGCATACTCTTCGAAGCCGGAACCCATCGGCGGCGGAAACGTGGGGTCGGCGAAGGCGCCGACTCTCACGCCGGTCCGGGCGGGGTCGGACTTTCGGTAGTAGTAAACAGTCGACCCGCACTCGGGGCAGAAATGAGAGGTGACCAGATCAGCAGCAGAATCAGTGCGGATCCCATCCGAGCCGGCGCAGGTGCGATACGTGGTCGGCTTCGCACCCTCGATGGGGAACTTCCACGCCTTTGATTTGCCTTCGATCTTCACCTGCTCGTTTGGGAAGCGCGCCTGGAGAGAAAACGGACTGCCCGTCTGCTTCTGGCACAAGTAGCAGTTGCACATGACGACCCGGTCCGGGTCAGGGCCAGTGCAGGTCACACGGAGCTGTCCGCAATTGCATGAGGCCGTACGTGTCTTGATGGCAGATCCCTGCTCGGACTTCGAATCGGCGGCGCGGGCAATTGTGGTGGCGACACCCGCTAGAGCAGCGACAGCGATGACATCGCGTCTTGAGTACTTAGTTGTCATGACGGGTCTCCATAGAGTGTTCTTCGGCGTTCGATAGCATTACTCACTTCACCAGTTCGACCTCTCCCGGGCGCCACGTCTTGTCGAACCACGGTTCGAGCGGGCTGTAGAGGCGAAGCATGGGGTTGAAGCCTTTGCCGGGGATGGTCTGGATCCAGTTTGTTTCATGCCCTTTGGGAGCGTTCGGGCCGAAGTAGACATCTACCGATGTGTCGGCGTTGACGACGAGGTCTTTCTTCTGGCTGCCGAGGCTTGGGAATTCCTGATCGGTCTGGAGGTCCGACCGCGTCTGGGTGTCGTACACGATGATCGCCCAGAAGCGCTGCGCCGGGATGTTAGGCGGCAGGTGCAGCTTGTAGTTCTTGGCGCCATCGAGCCGCCTGCCCTCGGAATCCACGAACGTGTAAGCGTACTGCGAGCCCTTGCCGATCATCTTCATCGACATCGCCGGGGTGGCTCCCGTGAAGTAGTAATAGGAGGCGCTGCGCGAATCGAGGCTGCGCACGCCGGGCTGCTGAAGAAACAGGTAAGTGCCGACCAGGAGCGGGTTGCTCCACCCGCTGTTCGGATAGTAGAAAGTCCTCTCGTCCCGCGACTTCATCAGGAGGGCACGGACGGTGGCGTTGCCCACCGCGGCCGACTCGGTGAGGATCTTCTTCATCCGCGCATCCGGCGCGAAGGGCTTGCCCTTCTCGATGCCGATCGAGGCGAGCAGCCCCATTGTCTCGGCGTCCATCGCCTCACTGGGCTCATCCTGTACGAGCTGGTTGAGCTCTTCATAGAAGCCAAAGTCGTTGGCGTGGACCGTGTTGTGCGGAACGCCCGAGAGGTTGGTGAACTTTTGCTGCGGCGGGTTGGCCGCCTGGGACAGCGGGTAGATGCGCGTGTTCTTCTTGATGATGTCCACCCTCCCCTTCGTCGAGCCGTCGACCAAAAACCCGCGCGACAGGTACCAGTTGCCGAAGGTCGCCGACTTGAACACGTGGTACCCCTCCGGCACCGCGCCGGTGTACCCAGGCGGGAGGAAGAGGTACTTGCCGCCCTTCCCCTTATCGGGGCCCAGCAATCCGAGGTCGGCCACGTAGTGGAACCAGGCGTCGTCAAAGAGCCCAAGGGCTTCGGGCGGGCTCTCGATCACCACCGGGCCGTCCGTCAGGTCGATCCAGTTCACCGCATACACCGTGTCGGCATTCGGCGTGAGCCAGAGCGCCTTGGAATCCAGGAGCGTTTCGGAGACGAGTATCGTCTTGCCATTCACCGCACTGAGCTCCCGCAGGGCGTGGCGCATGGCCACCAGCGAAGCGCCTGGCATGCCGGTGAGAAACGCCTGCACCCCGCGCTGGAAGTCGAGGTTGTCATAGACCTTCTGCACGGTGGCATCGTCCGGGAAACCGTCATCGAACTTGAGCGTGCCGAGGCGCGTCTCGACCGAGTCCGGCGTGGTGATGGACGCCGGGATGTCCGTCGTCATCTTCATCTTTGGTGGCGGGGTCGTCTGTGCCGATGCAAAGGTGGTGGCTAGCGCGCAAATGAGTGCGGCGGCGAGAACAGTCTTCGACTGCATCATGGTGTGCTTCCGTTGTTTAACATCCTGCTTCAATTGGCTAACTCGATCTCACCCGGCTTCCACTGCTTGTCGAACCACGGATCAAGCGGGCCATACAGCCGGAGGATCGCAAACCAGCCCTTGCCAGGAACGGTCGCAGTCCAGTTGGCTTCTTTCCCTGCGGGTGCTTTCGGGCCGAAGTAGAGATCCACCGAGCCGTCAGGGTTTGTGATCAACTTGTCGCGCTTGTTGTTCTTGCTAGGATACGGTTGCGAGGTTTGCAACTCGGAGCGCGTCTGCGGATCGTAGATCACCACTGACCAGAAATCCGCCGCGGGTACGTTCGCAGGAATGTTCACCTTGTAGTTCTTCGCTCCGTCATACCCATTGCCCGTCTCATCGAGCCAGGACACGGCGTACTGCGAACCCTTGCCCGGTATCCTCGCGGCCATCTTCGGTGTGTTGACGGTGGCCATGTAGAAGTAATAGGTGCGCGCATCGAGGTCGCGGCCAGCCATTTCATCACCACCGAGCCAGCGATAATCACTGGCAATGAAGCCGGTCACCCATCGGCTATTTGGGTACAAGGCAGCACGCGGATCGCGATTGCGAAACGTGATCGCCCGCGCGGTGGCGTTGCCTACCCTCACGGCGTCGGTGAGCGTCTTTTTCAACCTTTCATCAGGCGCAAACTTCTTGCCTTTCACGATGCCGATGCTCCCCGCGAGCCCACGCAGTTCGGGGTCGATGAAATCAAGCGGCTCCCGCTGGATCACGTGATCCAGTTCTTCGAAGAACTCAAAGTTGTTCGCGTGGATGGTGTTGTACGCAACTTTCGAGGCGTTGATGAACTCCATCTTCGGCGGGTTGGCAGCCTTGCTCAGTGAATAGATCTTCACGCCCTCGCGGAACGACTTCGAAGATGCATCGGGTTTCCCGTCTTTAAGGAAGCCGCGCAGGATCAGCCAGTTCACATACGACGGCGAGCGGGAGATGAAATACTCACCGCCGTCCTTCTTGTCCTTGGGAAGCGCCCCCTGATATCTCGTTGGGACGATCAGGTACTTGCCGCCCTTGCCCGCATCCGGGCCCGGTGCGCCCATGTCGGTGACGAAACGAAAAAAGGCATCGTTGAGCGTGCCCGGCCCGGTGCCGGGCGGGATCTCGACGACCGTCGGGCCGTCCGCTTTCAAATCTAGAAAACCCGAGAGATACACCGTGTCGGTGTTGGCGGTCAGCCATAACGGGTTGGAGTCCGCCAGTTGATCCATGATGACCACCTGGTTGGTCTTGGTAGCGCCACGATTGGCGTTACCCAAGCGCATTCCTTCCAGGTTGGTGGCAGGAACGAAGTTGAGGAAGACCTCCGTACCGCGCAGGAAATCGAGATTGTCATAGACTTTCTTCGCCGTCTCCGGGGTCGGCACACCATCCACGAAGTTGAGCGCACCGATGCGGGTTTCTACCGTATCGGGTGTCATGATCTTCTCGGGAATCTTCTGATTGAACCCTGGCGTCTTTTCCTGCGCCTGCGGGCTGGCGTTCATCACCATAGTGAGTGCCACTACCGCGGCAGCGCCAACGACGATTTTCCGATGTGTGGTTTTCATGCGCATGTCCTATAGCTAGGTCACTTCACCAGCTCGATCTCCCCCAGCCGCCAGGTCTTGTCGAACCACGGGTCGAGCGGACTGTAGAGGCGGAAGATCGCGAACCAGCCTTTGCCCGGCACGGTTGCGAGCCAGTTGGCCTCCTTGCCCTTCGGCGCCCTGGGGCCGAAATAGAGGTCGACCGAGCCGTCGGCGTTCTTGATGAACTTGGCCTTCGTGTTGTTCAGACCGGGATATGGCTGCGAAGTCTGCAGTTCCGAGCGGGTCTGCGGGTCGTAGACCACCATCGACCAGAAGTCCTTCGCCGGGACGTTCGCGGGAATGTTGACCTTGTAGTTCTTCGCCCCGTCGAACGGCTCGCCGGCGGTGTCAGCGAAGCTGATCGCGTATTGCGAGCCACGACCGACCAGCTTCATCATCATTGCCGGCGTGTTGACGGTGTACGCGTAGAAGAATTTCGTGCGCGCATCCAGGTTGCGCGCGCCTTCGGCTTCCTTGTCGAGCCACTGGTAATCGGTCACGGCGGACAGCGACTGCCACTGACTGTTCGGGTAGATCGCCGTGCGCTTCTCGCGGTCACGGAATGAGATGGCGCGCGCGGTGGCATTACCCACGGCCACGGCCTTGGTAAGGATCTTCGTCATGCGCTCATCGGGGGCGAACTTCTTCCCCTTCACGATCCCGATGCTGGCCAGGAGCCCGCGCAGTTCCGGGTCGAGGAAGCCGATCGGCTCTTTCTGGATCACATGATCGAGCTCTTCGTAGAACTCGAGGTTGTTGGCGTGAACCGTGTTGAATGCAACCTTGGAGCCGCTGATGAACTCCATCTTCGGCGGGTTTCCAATCTTGCTCAGCGGATAGACTTTGACTCCTTCCTTGAACATCTTCGCGGCTGCATCGGGCTTGCCGTCCACCAGGAATCCGCGCAGTGCAATCCAGTTCACATAGGAGGTGGACTGTGCGACGAAATATTCTCCACCGTCCTTCTTGTCCTTCGGCATCTCGCCTTTAAAGTCGGGAGGCAGGATGAGGTATTTACCCCCCTCGCCGCGATCCGGGCCGGGCTTACCCATGTCGATGACAAAGCGGAAGAAGGCATCGTCCACGGTGCCTGGTCCAGTGCCCTTGGGAATCTCGACCACCGTCGGCCCATCCACTTCCAGGTCGAGGAAGACCATGCAATACACGGTGTCCGTGTTGCCGGTGAGAAACAGTGGGTTGGAATCCATCAACTGATCCATGATCAGTGCCTGATGGGATTTGCTCACGCCGCGCTCGGCCGTGCCCCGGCGCAGCCCTTCCATCGAGGCGGCGGGAATGAAGTTGAGGAACACCTCGACGCCGCGCATGTAGTCGAGGTTGTCGTAGAGTCTTTGCGTGGTCTCCGCGGTCGGCACGCCGTCCACGAAGTCGAGCGGGGCGAAGGGCGTTTCCACCTTGGCGGGCGTCATGATCTTCTCCGGGATCTTTTGGTTGAATCCCGGAGTCTTTTCCTGCGCGTAAGCGCTGGTAGCGCTCATTGTGGTGACGAGGAGTGCCAGCACAGCGGCTGCAGTGACGAGCTTTTGGGGCTGTTTGGTTTTCATAAAGAGTTCGTTACACCTTTGGTTTTGTGCCTGGTTCCTGGTTACTTGATCAACTCGACGTCCGGCAGCCTCCACGTCCCATCGAACAAGCCTGCCTTCGGCGTGTAGAACCGCATCATTGGGTAGAAGCCTTTGCCGGGGACGGTCTCGATCCAGTTGGCTTCCAAGCCCGCGGGGGCGCTTCCGGCGGGACCGAAGTACAGGTCTAGGGAGCCGTCCGCGTTGGTCTTGAGCTTGTCGAGGGACGAGCGGGCCGAGTCGTTGCTCGGATTCTGGATCATGGAACGCGTGGCGGTGTCATAGAGCGTCAGCGACCAGAACTGCTCGGCCGGCGCGTCCGCGGGCACGTGCAGACGGTAAGACTTCGCGCCATCGAAGCGTTTACCGTCCTTGTCCTTGAACGCCTGGACGTAGTTTCCACCAGGGCCGGCCTTCATGACGCCCAAGGCAGGCGTCGTGTAGATCGCGCCGTAGGTGTAGTGCAGCCGTTCGTCGATCTGGCCGTACTCATCGGTTTGCTGGACAGGGTTCACCTGGAACACCCAGTGCCACTTCGAGCCCTTGAACGGCTCGGTTTCGAGCCCTTCCCCGACCTGGCGGAATCGGTCGGGGCCGTCAAACAGCATCACGCGTCCCATGGCATCGCCCAGTCGTGCCGCCTCTTCGAGGATCTTGCGCTGCCGCGGATCGGGCTTGAACGCCTTGCCCTTCTCCAGCCCTAACGGCTTCAGCATCGCCATGTAGAACAGGTCGCGCTCCTGAACGGGGTTGTTGTTGATGAAGCCCGAAAGACGCTCCCAGAACACCATCCCCGCGGGCGGAGTCGTATCCATGACCTTTCCCGACATGGAGACGAATTTGTTCGGCTTGGGATTACTGCTTGCGCTCAGCGGATAGACCTTGACCCGCTTGACGGTTTGTACGGCGGCATCCTTGTCGCCCTTTTGAACGATGCCGCGGACCATGACGTTGTAGTTGTTCATCGTTCCCTTGAGGGCGTGATAGCCGGTCTGCGGAGCATCGCCCTTATAGCCCGGCGGGAGGAGGAGAAACTTCCCGCCCTTCGGACCATCCGGCCCGGGCAGGCCGAGGTCGGCGATCGATCGCTGCCAAAAGTCGTCAAGGATCCCCACGATCGCCCCGGGCGGGATCTCGACAACGACCGGTCCCGACTTCCCAAGGTCAACGTTGGTATATGCGTAGATGGTGGTGTCGTTCGCTGTGAGCCAGCGGCCTTTTGGGTCGGCGTAGTTGTCGGCGATGACTATGTCGTTGCGATCGGCGCCCAGGTCGCGCTCGGTTCCAAGCCGGATGGACTCAAACGAAACCGCCGGATAAGCCCAAAGGTAAGCTTGCACGGCACGCTGATAGTCCATTTCGTCGAAGAGCTTTCGTGCAGTCTCCTCGTTTGGGTATCCCTGCTTGAAGGTCAGCGTGCCAATGCGGGTCTCGACGCTGTCAGGCGTCTGCGCCTCGGCAGAGCCGAATGTCAGCGCGATTGCGACCGCGATCGCGAGTGCGCATTGCTTGTTTCGCTTCCTCATGGCTTGGGCCCTCCTCTTGCCTCGTAACTATGATTGCGTTCAATCCGGTTTCGGATTTCGTGCATGCTGGCCAAGAGCACGGCTGACGTAGCGCTCTCGACCGAGCGCCGCGTGGATAGCCGGAACCAGCTCGTCGCCTGCCGAATCCTTGAGCACGTATCCCAACGCACCCGCCGCGAGACCACGCTCGACCAGGATCGGCTCGGAATGTACGGTTACCAAGACGATCCGAGCATCCGGGTCGTTGCGACGGATAAGCACGGAGGCGCCGATCCCATCGAGGCGTGGCATGGAGATGTCGGCAACGATTACGTCGGGAGAAAGGCGGGAGACCGCATCGACGAGAGCGCGGCCGTCCCCAACGAGGGCGATTACATCGAAGCCCGGCTCGAGCAGCGTGCGCAGTTGCTCGGCCGTTTCCGCATGGTCGTCGGCCAGCAGCACCGTCGGGCGGCGCAAGGTCTGTTTGTCACCTGTCACTGCGCCAGTGTTCCCGAGCCGCGCTCGGTCGCGAAGGCGCAAAACTACGGCCGCGGGAATCGAAAAACGCGCAGGCCGAGGTCCGTAAAATTACGGAGCGACAGGAGATGAGCGGGATGCGTGGCGGTCAATCCAGCACGAGGCGACGGTCGAGTGCATATCTCACGAGCTCCGCCGTGGAATGTAGACCCAGGGCCTCCATCATCTCGTACTTGTGAGTCTCAACCGTTCGTGTCGACAGACCCAGGTTTGCCGCGATCTCCTTCATGCGTTGGCCCTTTACGATCAGTCGCAGGACGTCGCGCTGGCGCGGCGTAAGCTGCGGTTCCGACGCGCCCGCGGAGCCGGCCATGCGCTCCATCACGTCTCTCGTCAGTGCGGGCGTAAGATAGACGCGGCCCTGCAGGGCCTGGCGAATGGCGGCGACCAGCTCTTCGCCGGCCGACTCCTTGAGCAGGAATCCGGAAGCTCCCGCGCGCATCGCGACAGTCGCGAGATCCGCATCGTTGTGCATCGTTAACACGACGACCTTGCTGTCAATACGTTCGGCTCTCAGGCGGGCCAGCACATCGAGGCCGCTCAGACCCGGCATGGAAAGGTCCGTGACGATCACGTCAGGACGATGCTGCCTGGCCGCGTCGATCAGCAGTTGGCCGTCGCCGACAGCGCCGACGACATCGAACTCGTGCTCTCTGAGCAGACGGGCGAGACCTTCCGTGACGATCGCGTGGTCGTCGGCGAGCAGGACGGTGTGGCGTTTCATTGCACTACGACGGACTGAGCTCACGCGGCTCGACTTCGGCGCTGGATTCAACGTCGGTCTTCAACGGTAGGTGTGCGGGGACCCGGACCTGCAGACGCGTGCCCTTGTTCGCTTCCGCCACGATACTGACGGTTCCTCCCACAAACCTGATCCGCTCGGTAATGCTGACGAGCCCGAGTCCTTTGCCTCGCTCGAGCGCGCGGGTCACATCGAACCCTTGGCCGTCATCCGTGATCGTGAGTTCCACACTGTCACCGGTGCGGAGCAGTCGTACGTCCGTCCGGCTGGCCCGCGCATGCGCGATGACGTTGCGCAGCGCTTCCTGCGCGATCCGATACAAACAGAGTGCAGCCTCTGAGGTGATGGACGCGAAGTCCTCCCCCGCGCTGCACGTGATGACCGTGCCGTGCGAACGCTCGAGTTCCGCGCAATGAGAGGCCAATGCCGCCACGAGTCCCGCGTGCTTCAGCACGGTCGGATGCAAGTCGTGAGAGAGGTGACGGACGTCTTGCGCCAGCGTTGTCGTGCGCTGCTGCAGTGCGCGTAGATCCGTCTGCAGGATGTCACCGACGTGCGACTCGTCCATTCGGCGCTTGAGACTGCTGAGAGCGATCGACAGGCCGGCCAGCTGCTGGCTCACGTCGTCGTGCAAGTCGCGTGCGATGCGTGCCCGTTCGGCATCCTGGGCCTCGATCAGCCGGCCGGCCATCTGCCGGATCTCCCGATGACTCACTTCGAGAGCTGCGCGGCTCTCGCGGATCCGGTCCTCGGCATACCGGCGTTCGGTGATGTCGATATCGCAGCCGACGTAACCCGTATACGTGCCGTTTGGTCCGTACCTTGGGATGCCCGAGGCGAGCAGCCAACGATAGGCGCCGTCAGCACGGCGTACACGATATTCGAAGACGAATGGCGTGCGCGCCTCGATCGCGGGAGTGTAGATTCCGACACAGGAGTCGCGGTCTTCCGGATGGACAGCGTCCAACCAGCCCTCGTCACGCAACTTTTCGATCGGCAGCCCTGTGAACTCGACGCAGAGGTGGTTGAGGTAGTCGAGGGTCGTGTCAGGTCGGGCCGTCCACATCATGACGGGCGCGTGGTCGACGATAAGACGAAACCGTTCTTCGCTCTCTCGAAGGGCCCGTTCCGCACGCGCATTCCGCTTTCGCAGGATCAGCAGTGCGACCAGGGTCGCGCCCTGCGTCGCGACGACGATCAGAAGGGCGCCGTCGATGTATGTCATAGGCGCTCGCGGCTTCCACCCGCTAGCCACACCGGCACTCGAAGAGTGACGACCAACATGCACGCGGCGAGGTACTCGGGCTTCGGATGAGCATCCACCGGCCTACTCAACTGTCCAGTCCTGAACGATGGGTAACGCGGATCGCACGGCACTGCACCATTGACGGCTGGGGGACCGGAACTGGGTACCCCCGCTGCCCCTTGGGGATCACTTCAAGTAGTTCACGCTGACTTCCCGGCGGAGCAAGGGCGCCCACAAGGTCCGCCGAGAATAGTGCGGGCGAGCGACGATGTCATTGTTCTCGCCGAGATTCGCGAGGTCCGCTGCGCGATAGACCTAACCCAGCGTTTTTGTACAGCCTCCGGGGTTTCCGGC
>Ga0209382_10008975_pt1 | contig 12543 bp, 12 predicted proteins | sample SoiMetdeltSBSDD5_FD_187599 | JGI IMG/M metagenome (GOLD analysis project Ga0209382, IMG submission 187599) | Bulk soil microbial communities from a Populus tree surrounding site in Tennessee, USA - Soil MetaG P. deltoides SBSDD5 (SPAdes) (version 2) | ecosystem: Environmental > Terrestrial >... | reverse complement strand
CAGCTGGCGCTGGCGGATGGCGCCCTTGCCTTCGACGTTGGCCGGGCGCGTCTCGAGCCGGGCGACGTGATCCTGATGCAGCTGCAGTTCGGCCGCGTCCTCGATCGTGACGATGCGCTCCTTCGACGAGATGTAGCTGGAGAGCACGTTGAGCAGCGTCGTCTTGCCGGCGCCGGTGCCGCCGCTGATCAGGCAGTTCAGCCGCGCCTTGACGCAGTTCGACAGGAAATCGAGCATCGGCTGTGTCATCGCGCCGAGCGCCACGAGGTCTTCCGCCCTGAGCCGTTCGGCTGGAAAGCGGCGAATCGAGAGCAGCGGGCCGTCGACGGCGAGCGGCGGAATGATCGCGTTGACGCGCGAGCCATCGGCCAGACGGGCATCGACCATCGGCGAGCTGTCGTCCACACGGCGGCCGATGCGGCTGACGATGCGATCGATGACGCGCATGAGGTGCGCGTCATCCTGGAAGGTTGCGGTGACGCGCTCGAGCACGCCCTTCCGCTCGACGAACACGTTGCGATACGTGTTGACGAGGATGTCGTTCACCGACCCGTCGCGCAGCAGCGGCTCGAGCGGCCCGAGGCCGAACACGTCGTCGAGGACTTCAGCAAAGAGCGTCTCGCGCTCGGTCAGGCTGAGCGGCGTGGACTCTTCAGAGAGCAGCAGCCCGAGCAGCGAGCGGATCTCGCCTTCGGCGCGGGTGCGATCGGCGTTGGCCAGCGCTTCGAGATTGAGGCGGTTCAGCAGCTTGCGATGCACCGTGCCGCGCAGCTCGAGATATTGCTGGCGGACCGGTTGGTTGACGGGCGGACCCGCCGGCGTGTTCGATTTGAGCGGCAGTACCTGATTCGCGGGAGCAGCAGCGCGCATGGATTATCACCACATGGACGCCAGGCGCTGCAGGCCCAGCGGAAGAGGACTTCGCTTTACCGGCGCCGCGGTTTCGACCACCGCGTTGGGGTCGAGCAGCCGCCGGGCAAAACTATCGAACTGCGAGGCCAGTTCGCTGTTGCCGGCCGTGGCCAGCGGCACGCCGGAGTTGAGCGCCGTCGACACGGTCTTGTAGTCGCTCAGGAAGATCTGCGAGATCGGATGTCCGAGTGCGCTCTCGATCTGCTGCGGCGGAATCGGATACGGCTCGGCGGCGCGATTGAGCAATACCTGGACACGATCGCCGGACGCGCCGAGCTGACCGATGCGATCGAGCAGCCGCTGCGCGTTGCGCACCGACGGCACGTCGGGATTCGCCACCAGGAAAATCGTGTCGGCCGTGTAGAGCGTCGCCACCGCGCACGCATTCATCTGCGCGCCGGCGTCGACAATGATGTGCTCGTACTGCCGGCCGAGGATCCGGAACACCTCTTCGAGCGCACCGCTGTCGGACGCGCCGGGCCGATCGAACAGATCCGATCCGGCCAGAATCTCGAGACCCGACTTGTGCTTGACGACGATCTCCTTGATGAACTCCTGATCGAGCCGGTGCAGGTTGTCGAGCGCATCCAGCATCGTGTAGCGGCTGCGCACGCCGAGGAACAGCGTGACCTCGCCCAGACCCGCCTTCAGATCGACGATCAGCGTGGGCCGCTTCTTCTGGCGAGCGATCTCGACGGCGCAGTTCACCGCCAGCGTCGTCGTACCGGCGCCGCCCTTGGCGCCGAAGAACACCATCGTCGTCGCCTGCGCACCTGTCGACGGGGCCGCGGCGCGGCGCGCCGAGGTCCGCCGCAGCGCTTCATCGAACGTCTCGGCAGGAGGCGGCCACGCAAAAAACTCGTTGGCGCCGGCCCGCATCGACTGAATGACCAGGTCGGCGTCCACGGCCGCCGCGATCGTGAAGATGCCGGCGTTCGGCCATCGTGCGCGGAGCTGCTCGATGGCGGGCATCGCCGCCGACTGGCTGAAACGAATGTCGACGATCACGACGTCCGGGCTGGTCGCCTGGGCCGCGTGCTCGTCGATGAGACGAACGGACACGGCGCCCGAGCGGAGGCGCCGTGCGATACCGGTGACAAATTCTTCGTCGTCGCTGACGATCAATCCATTGAGTTGGGCCACTGCAATCCGCCTTCCGCTTCTTCCGTTACCTGGATGATCGCCTGGCGAGTTCAGCCTGATACGCCGCTTCCGAGGCTCGCAGCCGCTCTGCCGCGGCGTCGATTTGGAGCTGCCGCTCTTCGAGCATCGCCGCCTGACGCTTGGCCTCCTCGGCCTGCAGCTTCTCCTCGGCATCCTTCTTCTTGGCGTCTTCGGCCTCCTGCTTGACCCGATCCTTGGCCGCCTGCTTCTCGGCCTTGGCGCGTGCCTTGGCGAGTTTTTCCGCCAGCTTGCGCTCGTCCTCGGCGCGGCGCGCCTCTTCCTGCTGCGCCTTCTTTGCCGCCTCGGCGTCGCGCTTGGCCTGCTCCTTCATCTGCTTGTCAAGGCGCTTCTGATCGACCGGATGCTGCTGCGCCTCGATCTCGGCCTGCTTCGCCGCCGCGGCTTCCGCCTGTTGCTGTGCGGCGGCCTGCGCGGCGACCTGGGCGGCGTTGGCCTGTTCCTGCGCCGCGCGCTGTTGCTCCTGCGCTGTGCGCTGTTGCTCGGCGGCAGACTGCTGCGCCTCGATCTGTCGCTGCGCCGCGGCCATGGCCGCACGCTCGCTCGCGTCGAGCGTTCGACCCTGGGCGGGCGACACGGCCGGCGCCGGAGCCGTCGCATCCGCCTGCGAACGTGCCGCCGGGGTGAACGCCGGCGGTGGCATCGGCCGGGACTGCTTCTCGCTGACCGGCGTCATGAACGTATCCGGCGTCCGCGGCAGCTGATTCGTCACGCCCGGTGAATCGGTCGCGAGAATCTCCGGCGTGATCATCACGACCAGCTCGGTCTGGTCCTTCTGCGCCACCTTGCTGCGGAACAGATACCCGAGAATCGGAATGTCGCCGATGCCCGGAATCTTCTGCATCGTCGACTGCATCTGGTTGTTCATCAGACCGGCGATCGCGAACGTCTGTCCGTTGCGCAGCTCGATCTCGGTCTCGGTGCGGCGCGTCGAGAGCGCGGGGATGCGGAAGCCGCTCAACACCACGGCGTTTCCGAAGTCGAGCGTGCTGACTTCCGGTCTGACCTTGAGGTGCACGCGGTCGCCGTTGATCACCGGCGTGAAGTTCAGCCGGATACCGAACTCCTTGAACTGAACCGAAACGGCGAGGTTGGCGCCGGAGCCCTGCGCGACGGGAACCGGGAACTCGCCACCGGCGAGGAAGCTCGCCTCCTTGCCGCTTTCCGCCACCAGGTTCGGCTCGGCCAGGCTCTGGAACAGTCCGCGCTGCTGCATCGCCTTGATCAGCGCGCCGAGGTCGTACTTCTGGTTGAAGAAGAACAGGTTCAGGAAGTCGCCGAAGTTGATCTTGCCCTCGGCGCTGGTGACCGGCGCGCCGAAGTCGCTGCTTTCCTTCGTCCACGCCAGCTCGGAAAAGGTCGGTCCCGGGACCTGCGGCGTCGCGATACGGCCGATGGTGTTCTTCACGCCGGTCGGACTCGTGAAGTAGGTGGCGCCGAGCTCGCTGATCGCGCTGCGGCTGACTTCAGCGAAACGCACGCGGAGCATCACCTGCTGCGCCGGCGGCCCAGGCTGAGCCGAGAGCAGCGTGACGACGTCCTCTTTCTTGTCGACGTAGCCGGCAGCCACGGCAATCGCCTTGTCGGCGACTTCCTTGCGTGAGACGCTGCCCGACAGCACGACCGCCTTGCCATTGCTATGCGCGGTGACGTTCTCGCCGGGGAACAGCGTTCTCAGCTGATCGTTGAGCGTCGCCAGATCGCGCTGCACGAAGATCTCGTAGCGCTTCACGCTGCCGCCGCGGTTCCACACGAACATCGAGATCGCACCGGGCACCTTGCCGTGCACCAGCAGCTGATTCGGTGACGTCACCAGCGCATCGGCGACGTCGGCGCTGGTCAGCGACACGCGCGAGATCGGCGCGCCGATGTCGATGAGCGTCGAGCGGCCCACGGTGAGGCGAACGGCGTTGGGATCGCTCAACGCCTCGGGCTCGCCGGCCGGAACGGCGCTGGCCGGCATCGCGGCGAACGTCTGCGGCGGTGCCACCTGTGCGAGGGTCCCATGCGGTGTCCCGAAGACACCGATGATGAACATCTGGACGCCGCACGCGGCGGCCCACTTCTGCTGCCCTGTCATTCGCATCGTGCTACTCCTGCGCCACGACTTCTTGCGCGCGCTTGTCGCCGCGGATGATTTCCACCGTCGGGGCCGGCGCTGGCGGCGGGGGGGCTGCGGCCTGCTGCTGGCGAGGGGCTGGACGGGCCGACGCGACGCGGCGGACCGGAGCGGTGCCGGCCATCAGCGGGGCCGGACGAATCCCGGCCGTCGCTGGTGCCGTCTTGTCCAGCGGGTTACGAAGCGCGAGCTGGATCTTGCCTTCGGTGCTCGCGAGAGTGAGCTTCTCCGCCTCGTCGGGGTTGACGATCAGGGTGACCACGGCCACCTGGATCGGCTTGTTCTTCTCGTCCTGCTCGATCTTCGTCCCGGCAGCCACCACCTGCACGTTGGTCAGGATCACCTTCGAGGTCATGTCCTGCTGGTTCTGCGTCGGGTTCATCGTCGCAACGACGTCCACTCGAGTCCCGGGCAGCACGTAGCCGGCGACGCCGACGACGTCGTTGACGCGGACCGACAGCGCGCGCTGTCCTTCCGGGATCACCGGCGGCAGTCCGGCGCCGGCTTCCTTCGACGCCAGCTTCGAAGGCAGGAACGGTTCGTTGCCCATGACCGGCATGATCAGACCGCGGCCGATCAGATCCTCAGGCTTGCTGAAGGAACCGGCCGGCACGGCGTTGCTCGGCCACGGCACCGCGCGCAGATCTTCCTGTTTCAGCTCCGCGCCAATCTGCAGATCGTTCGCAGCCACGATGACGGAGCTGGTCGGAATCGACGCCGTACCCGGCGTGCTCTTGGGCACGCTCTGCATGTACTGGTAGGTGCCGTACGCGAAGGTCCCACCAGCAGCCACTGCCAGCGCCAGCACGATGAAAACGCGGATGCGAGCCATAAGTGACGAACTCCTCTATCGCTGCAACAAGTTCCGAACTGGCTGGGGGAAACTCGTAGTGTCCGGTTCGAGCCGGACCGTGCTCACCACGACAACGCCGCCATCACGACGCCAATCGCGATCGCCGGCGCGTAGGCAAAACGGTTGTCGGCCGCCGGCGATTCGATCGCCGCCACAGCCGACGCTCGATTCGCCACCAGCCGTGCGGTCGCGCCAATCGTCTGCGCCAGGCGGCGGCGCCGCAGCGCGACGATCAGCGCAATCACGCCGCCGGCGATGGCGGTAAAGAAAAACGCGCGGACCGTCGTCGACGGTCCAAGCAGGGCGCCGGCCGCGGCGAACAGCTTCACGTCGCCCGCGCCAGTCGCGCCAAACATGTTGCCCGGCAGCATGAAGGCAAACCCGAGCAGGCAGCCGATCAGCGCGCCGCCGATGCCCACCGTGCCGAGTTGCGCCGCTGCCAGTCCGAGTCCCACCATCGCCAACGAGCCCGTCAACGCGTTCGGAATCCGCCGCGTACGCAGGTCGATGATCGACGCCAGGCCCGTGGCCCCGGCGAGGATCGCGACGACGAGCGCGTCAGATGGCATCTGTGGCAGTGGCAATGGCATCCCAGAACACCGTCTTGATCGTGGTACCGACCTGCGTCACTGCCGAAAGAGCAACGAGAACGATGAGCGCGACGAGCAACGCATACTCGAGCAGATCCTGTCCGCTGTCCTGCGCGCCGAACCGGCTCCACAGTCGATGCATCATGCGTTGAAACATCACGCGCCCCTTTCAACAACTCGCGAGAGATTCGCGTGAGGGGGAGGGTGGACCATAGGCCCACCCTCGTCATGCCCCTCTCCGTTCCGGCCTCAGTTAGGGCGTCGCCTTGTCGAGGTCGCTGGTAATGCGCGTGAAGATCTCCTGCACGTTCGTGCCGGTCGACGTGACTACGCCGACGCAGACGAGCGCGATGAGCGCCACGAGCAGCGCGTACTCGAGCAGGTCCTGACCCGACTCGCCGTACCCCAACTTCACTCGAAGGTAGTCAACGAGATTCTTGATGTTCATGACGTCCCTTTCCCTTGCGCCTGTTCGTCAGGTCTCAACTACGGCGTCGCCTTGTCGAGGTCGCTCGAGATGCGGGTGAAGATCTCCTTCACGTTCGTGCCGGTCGACGTGACCACGCCCACGCAGACCAGTGCGATCAGCGCCACGAGCAGCGCGTACTCGAGCAGGTCCTGACCCGACTCGTTGATCCCCAACTTCGCGCGAAGGTAGTAAACGAGGTTCTTGAGGTTCATGACGTCCCTTTCCTTCAGGCGCGTCGTCGGTAGTGACGCGCGCTCCTTGTTTCGAATGCGGCCACCCGTCGGGGCACGACCGCGACCACGCTCTGATAAGCGCAACGGATGTGCCACGCCGCTCGAGCCGGATGCCGCAACGAGGACAAGCGACTGTCGTTCCACAGGTTTAGAACGCGATGCAGACAGACCCCCGGTGTGCACGAACGTGAGGGTCTGTACGCGGCCGCGCCGCTCAATTCGTAATCGCCGACGCGCATTTCGTGGCTGTCGAGCGTGTCTCGAATGAAATCACTCGCCGCGTGCGGACTCGGCCCACGTGACCAATGCGAGCCGATTCGTGAACGACACGAGACGCGAATTCGTAAGCGCAACTGCGGAATTGGCGGCTGACGCGGACGCGCCGCCGGTCGCATGAGAGGAGCGGAACGCGGCTAAACCCGCATGTGCATTGACCGTACTGCGTGATCGCGGCGACCCGGAACGTGGCTTGCGATCACCTCGGTTCGTTGGAGTGTCGTTGAGGGCTGATGCGGATGCGACGCGCGTTTGGCGACGCCATGATCTCACTTAGTTCGGTGGCACTGCTGCTGATGCTGCTGGTCACGATCGATCCGCGCGTCCGCGAACAGGTGTCGGGTGTCTGGGGATCGCCGGGCGGAGGAACAGCCGTCATGAGCGTGAGGGGCCAGATAAGAGAGGTCACGTCCATCGTGCTCTCCGCCGCGCGGGATAACGGCGTCGACAATGCGCCGCTCATGTTCTTCGCACTCACGGCGACAGTGCTCACGTTGTTCATGCTGCGAACTTAGATGCAACTCATACTTGCGATCGACAGCGATCCGCGCCGGTCGGAGCAACTGGCCAACCTGGTCCGCGCCAGACTATCGGTGGACCTCGTTCAGGCGGCGTCCGCCGGTGAAGGATTGCACGCGCTGAAGGATCGGATCCCGGATCTGATCCTGACCGCGCCGCTGCTGTCGCCGTTCGATGACGGCGTGCTCGACGAATATCTGCGCGACCTTGGCGCGGCAGCGGCGCACGTCCAGACCCTGCGGATCCCGATGCTCAGCTCGGGACCCAGGAAGAAGTCGGCGGCGGGACGTCTCTTCCTGCTTGGCCGCAAAAAGAATCAGACATCGTCAGCGGCGCCCGACGGCTGCGATCCAAAGGTCTTCGCCGACGAGATCGCGCATTATCTGACCCGCTCGCTCGAGGAGCGTTCCGCCTCTGCTCACGCGACGGCAGACAGATCGTCATCCGCCGACGCTACGGTCATCACGACTCCGGACGTGGGCGCGTGCGGCGTGTTCACTCAGCCGGTTGCCGACGAGTGGGGAGTGCCGGAAACATTGGTCGAAGAGTTCCGCGAATCCGACGTGTCGATCGCGGCGCCGATGCCGTTGGAGCCCGTGGTCGAGCCGGTCTTCGAAGAGAGGCATGTGCCCGGATCGATCCTCGACCTGCGGCCGCCAATCGTCCATACACCGCAACCGCGGGTCATCGAACCGGAACCGGTCGTCGTCGAGCCCGAGCCGGTGTTGCTCGAGCCGGAGCCGCTGTTGCCCGAGCCCGAGCCGGCGTGGCTCAGACCGGAGCCGGTGTTCATCAGGCCCGAGCCACTCTTCGTCGAGCCCGAGCACGCCGAGATGCACCCGGCGGTCAAGGCATTCCTCGAACCAGAACCGCCCGCGCCCGTGGAACCCAAGCCCTTCGACTCGGCTCAGGGCAGGCCCTTCAACCCGACGCCGGTCGAACCGGAACCGCCGGTCATCGCCAAGCCCACGGCTGCCGCGGCAATCGCGACAGCGAAGCCGGCCAGTACTCCGCCATCGTCGACGACAGCGGGTACGTCAGCGTCGTTTGAAGCGGCGCTCGCGGCGATCCGTGCGGCATGGGAGAAGCCTGCTCCTAAGACGCCGGCGCCGGCGCAGCCCGCGACGCCTGCTGCTGGCGCGAGGCCGCTGGCCGCGTCCGGTGAAGTGGATCTGACCAACGACATCGATGCCCTTGAAGACGTCGCCAGCGTGGACGGCACCGTGCCTGCCGCCGGCGGCGATGACTCCCCCGACGAATCGAAGACGCCGAACGCGCGCCGGAACGCGGACAAGCCCAGGAAGCGGCCGGAGAAACCGCGCGGACGCAAGACCCGCGGAGCCGACGGACGCGACGACTGGGGCGTGCTCGATCCGAACCAGTATGAGTTCTCGGCGCTCGTGAACAAGCTCGACGAAGTCACCGACGGCGACGAAGTGACGACGCGGGCAACGAACAGCCGGTGACAGTCATCGGGTGAGTGTCATGACCAGACTGATCCGCAACTGCCGAGGGGCGACGCTCGTCGAAGCGGCACTCATCACGCCGCTGCTCCTGCTGCTGACATTCTCGATCGTCGACTTCGGCGGTCTGTTCTATTGCTGGCTGGCGCTCGAGAACGGTGCCAGCCAGGCGACACGATACGCGGTGACGGGTCAGGCGGTGGCCGGCCAGACCCGCGAGGAGTCGATCAAGATCGCGATGCGTCAGGCAACACCCACCCTGACAATCCAGGACCCCATGTTCTCGTTCAGCCACCTCCGCCCGGGCGAGACGACGTGGCGGTCCGGTACCGGCGGAGAGAACGACATCGGCAAGCTCACGGTCACCTATCCCTGGACCCTCATGACGCCGCTCATCCGGCCGTTCTTCACCAACGGCCAGCTCGTAATCAGTGTCGAGTCGGCGATGAAGAACGAGCGGAGGTTTACCAGTGAATAAGAGACTGCTCGATGCCCGGGGGCAGAGCATTATCGAGTTCGCGCTTCTGTCGCCGCTGATTCTCGTCGTGGCCTTGGGAGTCATCGAGTTCGGCTACGTGCTGCTGGATCAACACGTGGTCACCAAGCTGACGCGCGAAGGTTCCAATCTGATCTCGCGCGACACGACCATCGACGATGCGATCACCGCGATGAGCAGCATGTCGACGCGTCCCGTGGACTTCAATACGCGGTCGCGGGTGATCTTCTCGGTGCTCAAGAAGGGCGCGACGACCGGCTCGGCCAACTACGACCAGGTGATTCTCTACCAGCGCGCGGAGTACGGCAGTGGCGTGACCGGCGCCAGCGGGCTGCGGATGCGCGGCTCGGGCACCTTCGGCGCCGGTCCCGACTATGTCGCGCAGAACTCCGATACGAACTCGGGGCTGCAGATTGCCAACCTGCCGGCGTACCTCGACGTCACGCGAGGCGGCCTGGTGTACGTCACCGAAATCTTCACGAACCACGACCTGCTCACTCCCCTCGATCTTTTCGGAGTCACAGTGCCGAACACTTTGTACTCCATCGCCTATTTCTAGCCCGGGGAGCAATGGACATGACGAGACAGCGCACGCGTCGCGATCAGGGTTTCGCCCTGATCTACATGGCAGTCTTCCTCACCGTACTCCTGCTCATGACCGGGCTCGCGGTGGACGGCGGCCGCGCCTACGTGGTGAAGGCGCAGCTGACCAAGGCCGTCGACGGCGCCGCGCTTTCGGCGGCGCGCAACCTGAATAGCGGCAGCCCGCGCACCGAAGCCGAGAAGATCTTCCGCGCCAACTTCCCGGCCGGCTACCTGGGCGTGTCCTCGGTGACCAATCCGACGACCGACACCAGCTTCTTCACCATGAGCACCGACGACGAGACGGGTGTCAACGTCGTCACCGTGCGTGCCACCGCGGTCGTGCCGACGACGTTCATGCGCCTGGCCAATCTCAACGAAGTGACCGTGACCAGCTCCGGTGAGGCGCAGCGGCGCATGGTGGATCTCTCGCTCGTGCTGGACGTGTCCGGATCGATCGGCTCGAGGTGGCCGGCGGTGAGAGACGCCGCGCGCGAGTTCATCAACGCGTTCGACGGCAGCAACGATCGCATGTCGTTGACGCTCTACTCCTACGGCGCAAGCGTGGTACAGCCGATGCCTTCGAGCCGCGGATTCGACAAGACCGCGATGAGGGCCGCGGTACCCAGCACCCTGCCGGGCGGAACGACGGCGATGCCGGAAGGCTTGTATCGCGGATGGGACGAGCTCAGAACGGTGTCCAACGGTCAGCAATCGGGTCTGCGTGTCATCGTGCTGTTCACCGACGGATCGGGCAACGTGGTGCCGGGTCTCTGGGACGGCTCCGGTACCGCCAAGGGACTGTTCACGTCGGACTTTCCAGACCGAACGCCCGATCCCGACAACATCACGACCAACAGTCCGTCCATTCAGGGTCTCTACGACACGCAGACGGGAACCGCCGGACCGTCGGGTGGCGTAACCGTGTCGTGGTGGAACAACACGACAGTCTGGTCGGGTGCCCGTTGGATGCCCGCGACGAGCACTCACCAGCACCATCGGAGTTCCGGCATTCCAACGGCGTTCCCGCTCTTGACGAACACCTTGAACGTCAACGGCATGGCGCAGTCCTCGCGCCGGCCGCTGCGGAACTGGAGCGGCACTCAGTTCCCGGCCGAAGTGTTCAACATCAGGAACGCGGCGACGAACCTGACCGAGATCATTGCGAACGCGGCGCGCAGCGACAGCGCCGGCGACTATCCGATTCGCATCTATACGATCGGCATGGGCAGCCTGGTCACGATGCTCCTCGGCACGGTTCCGGAGTCCTCCGAGAGCGTCCTGATGCGCATCGCCAACGACAGGGACTCACCCGACTTCAACAGCGCGCAAGCGGAAGGCAAGTACTACTTTGCGCAAACGGAAGCCGACGTGAGCGCGGCGTTTCAGCAGCTGCAGAATCAGATCATTCGCTTGAGCAAGTAGGGGCGACGCCGTCCGTCGCCGTGGACGTGCGCTGATGGCATCGGGAGTACGTCGTTCGACGCGCGCGGCGGTTGCCCTCGCTACAACCTTCGCCCTGGCGATCGCCGCCTCCGCTCAGCAGCCGGATGGCGAGCTCGATCGAGCCTTGGAAACGGCAATGCAGCGCGCTGGCCCGACTTCCGGCTCGAGTCGCAAGCCCCCGCGGCACGCGGCCGATCAGATGTGTACAAACGATGGACCTCCGACAGTACACGGGTGTCCGTGCACTACTTCGTGCGCCCTTCCAGTGAGTCCGCTGCGCAGCTCTTGCAGACCCGGCTCGCTACTCTCCCGATTTCAACCAAGAAGATCGACGGATTCGGTGACGAAGCGTACTTGTTGGCGCCATCCAACCCTGATGGCGAACGGAGGATTTGGTTCCGAACAGGCGCCGTCGTCGTCGAGGTGGGGGCGAACGGGGAGGATGGCGCCAGGCGGTTTGCTGCGGTAGTTGGCGACGCAGTCAGCCAGCCCCGATCGCGAAAGTAGCCAGGGCGACGGTAATTCGGCGGATTTCGACGCGACGAGCTAGATCGCTTTCATGAGCGCGTAGAGCGCTGCGCTGGCAGGCGTCTCGACTCCGGCCTCGCGGCCCTTGCGAACAATCACCCCGATGAGCGCGTCGGCCTCCATGGTCCGGCCGCGCTCGCGGTCTACCATCGTCGACGTCCGCATGCCCGCGGCGCGCTCCGTCCAGGAAATGTGTTCGTCGATGTCGGATGGCTGGACATTGATGCCTTGCGCGCGGGCGACGTCGACGACCTCGCTCATGATGCGAACGATGAGCGCGCGGGTCTCGGGGAGCGCCAGGAGCTCGGCCGGCGTGCGCTGCGTCACCGCGGAGACCGTGTTGAAGCTGGCGTTCCACATCAGCTTGCGCCATCGCTCGCGCTGAATGTCTGGCGAGATCTGCACCACCTGGCCGGTCGAGGCCAGCGTCTCGTGGATCGACGCGAGGCGCTGCTCGTCGAACCCTGGCCGCGCGCCGATCGAGATTCGCGCCGGCGCCTGATGGCTCACGACACCCGGCTCATCGATGGTGGCGCCCACATACACCGCTGCGGGAAGAACCCGGCGTGGACCGAAGCGCGCCGCCAGCTGCTCGTCGGACTCGACGCCGTTCTGCAGCGCGATGAGCACCGTGGCGTCGCCGACGGCGGCAGCCAGGTCGTCCAGGATCGATTCGGTCTGATGCGTCTTGACGCAGACCAGCACGAGGTCGGCCGGCCCGCCTTCGGATGCTTGCGTGCTGACCGACACGCGAGGGACGTCGATGTCACCGAGAATCGTGGACTGGATGCGCAGTCCGCGAGCCCGCATGGCCTCGAGCTGTGCGCCCCGCGCCACGAAATGCACGTCGCGGCCGGCTCGTACCAGCAGCGCTC
>Ga0209382_10008971_pt1 | contig 12545 bp, 12 predicted proteins | sample SoiMetdeltSBSDD5_FD_187599 | JGI IMG/M metagenome (GOLD analysis project Ga0209382, IMG submission 187599) | Bulk soil microbial communities from a Populus tree surrounding site in Tennessee, USA - Soil MetaG P. deltoides SBSDD5 (SPAdes) (version 2) | ecosystem: Environmental > Terrestrial >... | reverse complement strand
GGTCCGCTTTTGTCGACTCGTGGCTGCTGCGCGTCTGCGCCAAGCTGGGCATCAAACTCGTGCACTCGACCCCCGGACGCCCGCAGGGCCGGGGCAAGATCGAACGTTTCTTCCGCACCGTGAACAGCGAGTTTGTTGTCGAAATCGCCGCCGGTGACGGCGCGCCGGGACGCGAGATCGCCGATCTACACGAGCTTAACCGCCTCTTCACGGCATGGGTGGAAACCGTGTACCACCAGCGGGTTCACTCCGAAACCGGCCAGGCACCTCTGGCGCGCTGGATGGCCGGCGGCCCGTTCGCGGTCCCGGTCCCCGCCGATCTGGCCGAAGCGTTCCGCTGGTCCGAACACCGCACCGTCACCAAGACGGCCACAGTTTCCTTGCAGGGAAACAAGTATCAGGTCGACCCGCTGCTGGTCGGGCGCCGCGTCGAGCTGGTGTTCGACCCGTTCGATCTGACCGTCATCCGGGTCCGCGCCGACGGGCAGGATGCGGGACAGGCACTGCCGCACCAGATTTCGCGCCACGCGCATCCCAAGGCCCGGCCGGAAACTCCGGCTGAGCCACCCGCCGCGACGACCGGGATCGACTACCTGGCGCTGATCGACACCGAACACACTAAAACCCTTGCCGCCAAAGTGAACTACGCCGCGCTCGCCGACGAACCCGGGACTTCGTCACAAGCCGGCGACGGCGAGTAAAGCAGGTGACCACATTGGACAGGCACGTACAGCTAGACCTGGACTACGCAGACGATCTGCTGCACTTGCTGCAAACCCTCGATGACATCCTGCGCTACGGCGGTGACGACCTGCGCGACGACATCACCGAGCGCTACCACCCGCACATGCACACCGGGTTACTTCAAGCAGTGCAACTGCACGCCTGCCTGCTGCACCACGCCATCAAAACCGTAAAGGACCCCTCACACCATGACTATTGACCGTCTTCAAGCTCATTTTGGGTTCACCCGCATGCCTTTCGGGCGTGACCTTGCACCGGGGATGCTGCACCGCCACGCCTCCCACAACGAAGCCGTCGCCCGCATCGCCTGGTGCATCTCGGAACGCTCCATCGGCGTGGTCACCGGAGAAGTCGGCGCCGGCAAAACCGTCTCCGTCCGCACCGTCCTATCCGGCCTGGACACCTCCAAACACACCGTCATCTATCTGGCCAACCCGCTCATCGGCGTCCGCGGCATCCACGAAGCCATCGTCACCGCCTTCGGCGGCGCGCCCACGAACCTGTCCTCCCGGCTGGTCAGACAGGCCAGCGCCGCACTGACCGCCGAACGCGACGAACGTGGACGCACCCCAGTCCTGATCTTGGACGAGGCGCATCTTCTGTCCTACGAACAACTGGAAACGATCCGGATGTTGTCCAACCATTCCATGGACCAGGACTCCCCGCTGGCCTGCCTGCTCGTCGGGCAGCCCACCCTGCGGCGCACCATGAAACTGGCCGTTCTGGCCGCGTTGGAACAACGCACCGCGCTGCGCTACACCATGCCCGGCATGACCGCGGCCGAGACCACCAGCTACATCAAGCACCACCTCGGCCTGGCCGGCCGCTCCGACGCGCTGTTCACCGACGACGCCATCGGCCTGATCCACAGCACCGCCCGCGGCTACCCGAGAGCCATCAACAACCTTTGCCTGCAAGCCCTCGTGGCGACCTTCGCCACCAACAAGTCTCTCGTCGATGAAGTCGCCACCCGCGCCGCCGTCACAGAGGTACTCGACTAACCAGGCACCTGGCCCACCAACCCCGGCACCATGCCGACGAAAATGCCCCGCCGGACTCCGAGCGGGGCATCTCATTGCCGCCGACATCGGCATCCACAACGCCGCCCGCATCGGCATCTTCAGCGCCGGGCAACAATCTGGCTGCCCTGGCGACCAAGCGTGGTATCTCCCCGGTCGTCATCGTCACCCCGGCGGGCAACGTCGTCGAGCGGCCACCGGTGGCGATCTCGCACGGCAAGGCCGCCGAAATGCAGCGACGCGGCGCCGTGCACTTCCACGCCATCCTGCGCCTCGACGGCACCGACCCCGACCAGCCCGACGCCATCGTGGCACCGCCGGCCGCCTTCACCGCCGCCGACCTCGAGACCGCGATCCGGGCCGCCGCCGCACACGCGCACTTCATCACCCCACCGCACCACGACCAGCCGCAGGGCTGGCCCATCGGCTGGGGCGACCCGGACAAAGGCACCGACGTGCGCCACATCCGCCTGTCCGGCTCCGACGACGTCACCGACGACATGGTCGCGGGCTATGCGGTCGTGGCCTACCTGGTCAAATACATGACCAAAAGCACCGAGGCCACCGGCCACCAATCGATGCGGCTGACCGCCGACACCATCGACGTCTACGCCGACGCCAGCGGCGACCACGTCGCCCGGCTCATCGCCGCCTGCTGGCACCTCGGACGGCCCACCGGCACCCCGATCCCGCTGTCCCAGCGACCCCCACGCCCAGGACGGGTGAAAACCCTTGGCCCACAATGGACCTGCCTGGACTGCGGCACCCGCACCCGGCTCGACCTCTGCCCGGTCTGCGAACCCATCACGCAACCCAAGGTTGACAGCAAACCGGAGCAAACCCCGGCCGAGAGTGACGGGGACCGTCCCTATGCGCGGCTGCGCAGATGGGCACACATGCTCGGCTTCGGCGGGCACATCTTCTCCAAAGCCCAGCACTACTCGGCCACCTTCGGACAACTACGCGCCGACCGGACCCACTACCGCCGAGCCCTGGAAACCCCGCCACCGGCCGACATCCCCACCGCCGAGCACACCAGCGAGGAAACCACCCTCATCATCGGCACCCTCAGCTTCGCCGGAGTCGGCTGGCACAACACCGGCGACGCCATCCTCGCCGCCACCTCCGCCGCCATGGCACGCGCTCGACGACAAGCCGCCCGAGACGAACTTGCCCACCAGATCGGCACAGCCCTTCAGACACCACAGCCCTTGGCCGCCTGACCCCAGAAGGGTCGGTGCCATGCGACATCGCACCTTGACAACTCCACAGAGGACACACGACCTGCGACGCGCTCCGTCCAATCACGACGCGCATGTAGAGACAGCTGGCTCTTAGGTAACCCCTATCCAGAAAGGCCCGAAAGGAGAACAGTATGGACACACTGTCTAAAGCAGAGCACGATTTGCTGACCCCTAATGAGGTCGCGACCAGGTTGCGCTGCACGACCCGTTTTGTGCGTAGGCTGGTAAGCGAACGTCGAATCGAGTTCGTCAAGGTGGGACGGTCGGTTAAGTTCCGGCCCAACGCGATCGACGATTACATTGAGCGACACCGGTTTCCGCCCTTGTCCCGCAAGGAGCTGCGCGAGTCGTTGTTGGTGGGTGCCTGATGGCAAACAAACCAGGGCATCGACGGTTCGGTAGCATCCGGCGCCGTTCCTCCGGCCGGTACCAAGCTCGTTACGTTGGGCCTGACGGGATAGAGCGCACCGCTCCAACGACCTTCGCGACGGACACGCAAGCGAAGAAGTGGCTCACCCTGATCGAGGCGGAAATCATTACGGGACACTGGGAACCGCCCGAGCCAACCGAGATCAAGGTAGTGGCATACGGAGCAAAGTGGATTGCGGAGCGCAAGCTCCAGCCACGAACGCGGGAGGGCTACGAGAATCTGTTCAAGCTCTACATCAAGCCGTACTTTGGCAAGCTCTCCCTCGGTGTGGTCAAGCCACAAACGATCAGAACGTGGCGATCAAAACTGCTGGCCGCAGGAAGCCCAGAACCGCAGGCGGTCAAGGCATACAGCCTGCTACGGGCGATTTTCAATACGGCGATCAAACCTGACAAGCTCATCCGAGAAAACCCTTGCCAGATCGAGGGTTACGACCGCTATGACACACCGGAGCGCACCCCGGCAACCGTCCGTCAGGTCATCGTCCTGGCGGACAAGGTACCACCGAGATACAAGGCGCTCGTGATCGTCGCAGCGTTCAGCAGCCTTCGATGGGGCGAGCTGATCGCGCTTCGACGGCGTGATATCGACCTTGACGCCGGGACGATCCGCGTGACCCGCAAGCTGGCTGCGCTGCGAACTGGACTGGCGTTCGGCCCACCTAAATCCGAAGCCAGTAAACGGACTGTTGCCATTCCGGAGCAGGCCGCTGAGGCGCTGGAAGCGCATATGAATAAGTTCGTTGCGGACGACCCCGACGCCATCGTGTTCACCGGCGCCAGAGGTGGCCTGCTTCGGTCGTCCAACTTCAACCAGATAACCAAGTGGCGTAAAACCTGTAATTCCCTCGGCCTGCCCGAAAGGTTCACCTTTCACGATCTACGGCACTCCGGCAACAACCTGGCTGCCTCGACCGGCGCGAGCACCAAGGAGCTGATGAGTCGTATGGGTCACTCCACGGTCCGCGCAGCGATGATCTATCAGCACGCGAACTCGGATCGTGATCAGGAGATCGCCGACCGGATGCAGCGGCGGATCGAGGAGGCGAAGAGGGGAAACCCGCGCAAACCGCGCCGCCGAGCACGAGGTGATCAGACCGACGAGGCGGGTTGAGCTAATGGCCCGTTAATGGCCCACAAGATCAGAAATGAGGAAGCCCAGGATCTTGGCTTACGCCGTCACCTGGGCTTTCCGCTCCGAGCGGGCGACGAGAATCGAACTCGCGTAATCAGTTTGGAAGACTGAGGCTCTACCACTGAGCTACGCCCGCGCGGACCTAGCGTAGCGGGCCGATCCTCCGGCTCGCACGCAAGGTCTCCGTCGGGGTGGCCGGATTTGAACCGACGACCTTCCGCTCCCAAAGCGGACGCGCTACCAAACTGCGCCACACCCCGAAGTCCGGATGCAGTTTACACATGCGCGCCACCCTCACCGCGAGCGTATTATGGACCTTTCGCGAGCTTTTTTGCATGTATGGTGGTGTTGGGACGGGGACGAGGCGCCACCGGCGGCGAACCCCCGGTGGGGCTTTGTCCGTCAGGCGGATGGGGCTCCACCGGGCTGCGACGATGCTGCATCCATAGATGCCTCTTCCAAAGCGTTGTCAGGGGTCAGCGGCTGCGGATTGACCTTCCGATACAGCCAGACGGCGCCGATCACGGCGAGGATTCCGAACAGGATCGACCCGGCCCAGGCCCACCGCCGCGTGGGGTCAGCCTTCCCCTTGGGCGACTCGTTCCTCTCGGTCGCGCAGGCCACCGCCAGCGCGTTGAGCCCCTCGTGCACGCACGCAGTGACGGCAAGGTCTCGACCGCTTCGACGTTCATCGATGCGCCCCGCGACCGAGTATGTCCGGGTCTGCCCGACGCCAACGACATTTCTCCAAGCGACCGCATTGGCCACCACCGCACTATCCTCGGCCTGCAACCCCGTCACCGCGTTCGCCGGCACCGTCAGCTTGATCGTCAATGGCGTCTCAACGGCGCCGGAATTGCGCACCACAACCGAGTATCGGACCATCTGCCCGGCGCTGACCCGCTCCACGCCGTCGGCGATCGAGACTGTCACCTCGGGAGACGATGATGTTCCGGCGGCGGGGTCGTCGGGCGAAGGGATGGCCATCAATGGCCCACCGATATACGACAAAACTGCCATTAAAAGATTCGCTGTGGGTACCGGCATAAGCCACCTCTATCCGGATAAGTAACAATAATTGTGGCTTCTCCGGCTGGCCAAGGTGGCCTCAACACCACATGATTGTGGGCGAAGATGTGACTTCCGCCGGGTGACGGTAGCCCGATGCGCGGGCGAGTCAGTGGTGTCGCCTACACTCGACCGGGCTGTTTTTTCGGCCTTATTCATCCGCCGCCGAAAGATCCTCAAGGAGTACGCCTGTGAAGAGCACCGTCGAGACCCTGAGCCCGACGAGGGTGCGGCTCGCCATCGAGGTGCCGTTCGCCGAGCTTGAGCCCAGCCTCAAGAAGGCGTACAGGGAGATCGCGAGCCAGGTCAACATCCCCGGTTTCCGCAAGGGCAAGGTTCCCGCGCAGGTCATCGACGCGCGCGTGGGCCGGGGCGCCGTGCTGCAGGAGGCGGTCGAGGACATGATCCCGCAGCAGATCTTCGCCGCGGTGCAGGAGCACTCGGTCAAGCTGCTGGGGCGTCCCAGCGTCGACAACCTCGAGTTCGCCGACGGCCAGCCGCTCAAGTTCACCGCCGACGTCGACATCCGGCCCGAGCTGACGCTCCCCGAGCTGAGCAGCATCAAGGTGGAGGTCGAGCCGCTCCAGGTGGCCGACACCGAGGTCAACGAGCAGCTCGACGGCCTCCGCGATAAGTTCGTGACCCTCAAGACGGTCGAGCGCCCGGCCGCCAACGGCGACTTCGTGCAGATCGATCTCGTGGCGACGGTCGACGGCACCGAGGTCGAGGGTGGCACCGCCACCAACCTTTCTCACCAGGTGGGTTCCGGCACCCTGCTCAACGGCCTTGACGAGGCGGTTGCTGGCCTGTCCGCCGGCGAGTCGGCCACCTTCACCAGCCAGCTGGTGGGCGGTGAGCACGCGGGCAAGGACGCCGATGTCAAGGTCACCGTGCGGACGGTCAAGGAGAAGGAGCTGCCGCAGCTCGACGACGAGTTCGCCCAGCTTGCCAGCGAGTTCGACTCGCTCAACGAGCTGCGCGGCGACCTCGAGGAGCGGATCACCCGGGTCAAGAAGGTCGAGCAGCTCTACGCCGCGCGCGACAAGGCGCTGGCCGAGCTGGTCTCCCGCGCCGCGGTCCCAGCGCCCGAGGGGGTCGTCGAGGAGGAGGTCGCCCAGCGCAAGGAGGCGATGATCGACCAGCTCGAGCGCATGGGCGCCAGCCTTGAGGAATACCTCAAGGCTGAGGAGAAGACCGAGGAGCAGGTCGACGCCGAGCTGGCGGAGGCCGCCGCCGAGGGCGTGCGCATCCAGCTGGTCCTGGACACGATCGCCGAGCAGGAAAACATCCAGGTCTCCGACGACGAGTTCGGCCACGAGATCGTGCACCGCGCGCAGCGGGCCGGCATACAGCCCCAGCAGTACTACGACCAGCTGGTCCAGGCCGGTGCTGCCGCCGCAGTCTACGGTGACGTCCGGCGGGGCAAGGCTCTGGCTCTCGTCATGGAGCGGGTGGTGATGACCGACACCGACGGTGAGGTCTTGTCGCTCGACGTCCTGCGCGCCTCATCCGCCGAGGAGCATGATCACGGCGACCATGAAGGTCACGATCACTGACATGATCATTGGATAGTGTCTCGACGGGCCCGGGTGACCGGGCCCGAAAAGCGTGCGCTCACAGCGAACACGCCTCCAGCCGGGAAGCTGCGCTGTCGATCAGCGGTTAGGGTCGGCGTAGGACATTCTCAGAAGGGCTGCCACATGAGTGCTTTGCATGTTCCCGACTCGCGGGGTCAAGATCCGTTCTCCGGTGGCCTCGACGACAGGGTTTATGACCGTCTGCTCAAGGAGCGCATCGTCTTCCTCGGCAGTGACGTTAACACCCAGGTCGCCAACCGGATTTGCGCGCAGTTGCTGCTGCTCGCGGCGGAAGACCCCGATCGAGACATCAGCCTCTACATCAACTCCCCTGGCGGCTCTGTCTATGACGGCATGGCCATCTACGACACCATGCAGTTCATCAAGAACGACGTCGCCACCATCGCGCTCGGGATGGCCGCTTCCATGGGCCAGATGCTGTTGTGCGCGGGCGCCCAGGGCAAGCGTTACGCCTTGCCCCACGCACGGATCATGATGCACCAGGCTTCGGGCGGCATCGGTGGCACCGCCGCCGACATCGCCATCCAGGCCGAGCAGATGATTTACACCAAGAAGCTGATGCAGGAGCTGATCGCCCGGCACACCGGCCAGAGCGTCGAGCAGATCGAGGCGGACGGTGACCGGGACCGCTGGTTCACGGCGGAGCAGGCCAAGGAGTACGGCTTCATTGACCACGTGATCACCGGCACCTCACAGGTGCAGGTCGGGAACTGAAGGAGCTAAGTCGATGAACCCGAACTTTTCCGAGGTCAACAACCGCTATATCCTGCCCTCCTTCATCGAGCGCACCTCGTACGGGATGAAGGAGAGCAACCCGTACACCAAGATGTTCGAAGACCGCATCATCTTCCTTGGGGTGCAGGTCGACGACGCCTCGGCCAACGATGTCATGGCCCAGCTCCTCGTCCTCGAGGCGCAGGACCCGGACCGCGACATCACCCTGTACATCAACTCGCCGGGCGGCTCCTTCACCGCGATGACGGCGATCTATGACACCATGCAGTTCGTCCGGCCCGACATCATGACGGTCTGCCTCGGTCAGGCCGCCAGCGCCGCCGCCGTGCTGCTGGCCGCCGGGACGCCGGGCAAGCGCCTGGCGCTTCCCAACTCCCGGATCATCCTGCACCAGCCGGCCACGGAGGGCGGTTACGGGCAGGGGTCCGACATCGAGATCCAGGCACGCGAGATCATGCGCATGCGCCACCAGCTGGAGGACATGATCGCTAAGCACTCCGGCCAGGGTCTGGACAAGGTCAAGAAGGACATCGACCGTGACCTCATCATGACCGCGCAGGACGCGCTGGAGTACGGCGTAGTGGACTCGGTCATGGTCTACCGCAAGAAAACCACCGCGGCCCCAGCGGCAAGATAGGTTGGTTCCGGCGGATCGCCCGCGAAGGCGATCCGCCGGAATTTTTGTCGCACCCGGATGTCACAATCGCTCTCGCGATAGGCAACGGGTAACGTCTACGGCAAGCGTCGGCTCGAGCGCAGGGGAGTGGCAGGTGGCACGGATCGACGGCGGCGATCTGCTGAAGTGCTCTTTCTGCGGCAAGTCGCAGCGCCAGGTCAAAAAGCTCATCGCCGGCCCGGGCGTTTACATCTGCGACGAGTGCATCGACCTGTGTAACGAGATCATCGAAGAGGAGCTCTCCGGCGAGGAGCAGGTGCGCTGGGACGAGCTGCCCAAGCCGATGGAGATCTGCCAGTTCCTCGACTCCTATGTGGTCGGTCAAGACCAGGCCAAGAAGGCTCTCGCCGTCGCCGTCTACAACCATTACAAGCGGCTTCAGGCCGAGGCGAGCCACACGCGCGGCGCTGAGTCGGTCGAGGTGGCCAAGAGCAACATCCTGCTCGTCGGCCCCACCGGCACCGGCAAGACTCACCTGGCGCAGACGTTGGCGCGCATGCTCAACGTGCCGTTCGCCATCGCCGACGCCACGGCGCTGACCGAGGCCGGCTATGTCGGCGAGGATGTGGAAAACATCCTTCTCAAGCTGATCCAGGCGGCCGACTGGGACATCAAGCGCGCCGAGACGGGCATCGTCTACATCGACGAGATCGACAAGATCGCTCGCAAGGCGGACAGCCCGTCGATCACCCGCGACGTCTCGGGCGAGGGCGTGCAGCAGGCCCTGCTGAAGATCCTTGAGGGCACCCGGGCCAACGTGCCGCCCCAGGGCGGTCGCAAGCACCCGCACCAGGACTTCGTCGAGATCGACACGACCAACATCCTTTTCATATGCGGCGGTGCTTTCGCCGGTCTGGAGCAGATCGTGGAGCAGCGCACCAGCCGCTCCGGCCTGGGTTTCGGCGCCCACCTTCGGGCGGTCTCCGAGCGCAGCACAGACGACATCCTGGCCAAGGTGATGCCCGAGGACATGCTCAAGTTCGGCATCATCCCCGAGTTCATCGGCCGCCTTCCCGTCATCACGACGGTGCGCAGCCTCGACCGCGAAGCTCTGGTGCGCATCCTCACCGAGCCGCGCAACGCGCTTGTCAAGCAATACCAACGACTTTTCGAGCTCGACAACGTGGTGCTCGAGTTCGACGACGCGGCGCTGGAGGCCATCGCCGACCAGGCCATGCTGCGCAACACCGGCGCGCGAGGGCTGCGCGCCATCCTCGAGGAGGTCCTGCTCTCGGTGATGTATGAGATCCCCAGCGATCCCAACGCCGAGCGGGTCCAGATCACGCGCGAGACCGTGCTGGAGAAGGTTTATCCCACGATCGTGTCGCGCCGCGAGATGCCGTCGGGCCGCCGGGCCCGCCACCACCGCGAAACCGCCTGAGCCGGCAGTAAGCCGTCGGGCCGAGGCCGACAAATGTCGATGTTTCAACGTTGGCGTGGCATGCGGCGGTCGAACTCACCGGGCGGAATTACCACGACCATGATGACGCGCGCGGGAGTCTCGGTCAGGTTGCGGTACACGTGCAGGCGATCGCTGCGGAAGTCCAATGTCTGTCCGGTTTGGATGATGTAGTCGGATCCATCGACGGTCACGACTATCTCGCCCACTAATACGTGGACGAGCTCGCGGGTACCCGGCTGATGGTCTTCAGATTCGTGATGCTCCTGAGGGGCGAACCGCCAATCCCAGAGTTCGACGAAGTCGGGGTCGTTGAGGCCGCGCAGCAGCCGGCCCATCCCGCCGCGGCCGCCGCGCCAAAGGACGGGGGCGTCGGCGATGTCGGTGAGGTGGACGGAGCGGTCGTTGGCGGGTTGCAGCAGGCGGCCGACGGTGACGCCGAAGGCGTCGGCGATGCGGGCAAGCGTGGCGATGCTGGGGTTGGTGCGGGCGGCCTCGATCTGGACGAGCATGCCCTTGCTGACGCTTGAGCGTCCGGACAGCTCGTCCAGCGACCAGCCGCGGCCGGTGCGCATGGCGCGGACGTGCAGCGCCACTGCGGCGGTGATCTCTTCAACCGATCCGGGTCGCTCAGCCATGGTGTCAGTCAACACACTGTCCTTTGTGGTCAATATTATGGTACGACTGTACTGTGCTGCCTTCTGTCCTGCCTATTCTTTTCGCGGGCGCCTCCGCCCTCATATGGGGCACCGCGGACTTCTGCGGCGGAAAAGCCGTCCAACAGGGCAATCCTGCCGATCGCGGGCAGGCGCTCTCGGTCACGGTCTTCTCCCAGTTGAGCGCAGTACCCATGATCGCACTTTTTCTCGTCCTAGTGCCCGGTCGGTTCGGCGTGTCGGCGCTCATCTGGGGCGGACTTGCCGGTGTTGCGGGCCTTTTCGGCATCGTGCTGCTGTATCAGGGCCTGTCGAGCGGCGCGATGGCGATCGTTGCCCCGACGACGGCGGTGATGGCCGCGGTCGTTCCGCTGATCGGTGGACTGCTGATGGGTGAGCGCCCCGGCGCCGCCGCCATGGTCGGCGCGGTGTTCGCGGTCATCGCCATCGGGCTGGTGAGCCTGGGCCCGTCGGGCACGACGGGTGCGGTGACGCTGCGCGTGATCGGCCTCGCGCTGCTTGCCGGCGCACTGTTCGGCGTGTTCTTCATCCTGCTGCGGCAGGCCGGCGACGCCTCGGGCATGTGGCCTCTGGCGGCGGCGCGCTTCGTGGGGCTGCCGCTCGGGTTGCTGCTGCTGCGCCCGATGGGCGGTTCGCTGCGTCTCGGTGCCGGCCCCAACGGGAAGCGCGCCGTGGGTTTCGCCGTCATCGCCGGGGTCCTCGACATCACCGCCAACGCGGCCTTTCTCTGGGCCGCCTATCGCGGTGACATCAGCGTCATAGCGCCGGTCGCATCGCTCTACCCGGCGAGCACCGTGCTGCTGGCGCTCGCGATCGACCGCGAACGCCTGCGGGCCATCCAGGTCGCCGGGCTTGGAGTCGCCGCCGCCGCACTGGTTTTGGCCGCGTCCTGAGCGCTGGCGTAGGTTCTGACGGTGATCAGCCCCACAGTCGTGAGAGCCCGCTGGGCCGTCGCCGCCATCTTCGCGGTACACGGCGGCGTCAGCGGGAGTTTCGCCGCCCGCATCCCCTGGATCAAGGACCACCTCGGGATGGGTGCGGGTGAGCTTGGGCTGGCGCTGATCATGCCAGCGCTGGGGGCGATCATCGCGATGCCGTTCGCCGGCAGGGTCGTGAACCGGGTCGGCGGCCGCACCGCGACACGCGTGTTGATCAGCCTGTGGTGCCTGGCTCTCATCATCATCCCGTTGATGCCCAACCAGTGGTTGCTGATGGCGGCGCTTCTGGTGGCCGGTGCGGCAGCGGGTACCAGCGACATGGCAATGAACGCCGAAGGAGTCGCCGTCGAGAAAGAGCTCCGGCGCTCCATCATGTCCGGGCTGCATGGGATGTGGAGCGTGGGCGCGCTGGCCGGGGGCGCGATCGGCGCCGTGGCGGCCAACGCCGGCATCGGCGCCCCGTTCAATCTCGCGGTCGTGGGATCGCTGCTGCTGGTCGTCGGCTTCGGCGCCGGCCGTTGGCTGTTCGCCAGCCTGCCCTCGGCCGGCGAGGACGGCGGGCCGAAGTTCTCCTTCCCGCGCGGGCCGGTCTTGATCATTGGGTTGATCGGCTTTTGCGCGGTGTTCGGCGAGGCCGCGGCCGCCGACTGGTCCGCCGTATACTTGAAGGACGTGTTAGGCGCGGGCGAGGCCGGCGGTGCGCTGGCATATGCCACCTTTGCGATGTGCATGGCGGCGGGCCGACTGGTGGGCGATGTTGTTGTCGCCCGTTTTGGTTCAGTGGGTACCGTTAGGGGAGCGGGCCTGGTGGGAATCCTGGGCGGCATCCTGGTGGTGACGGCGGTCTCACCTTTGCTCGCCACAGTGGGTTTCGGGTTGATCA
>Ga0209382_10008968_pt1 | contig 12547 bp, 12 predicted proteins | sample SoiMetdeltSBSDD5_FD_187599 | JGI IMG/M metagenome (GOLD analysis project Ga0209382, IMG submission 187599) | Bulk soil microbial communities from a Populus tree surrounding site in Tennessee, USA - Soil MetaG P. deltoides SBSDD5 (SPAdes) (version 2) | ecosystem: Environmental > Terrestrial >... | reverse complement strand
CGTCGCTCGGCCCGTCCGGTCCGTCCTCGCCCCGGCCACCGGTCGTGGTGGTCGTCACCGGCGGCCCGCCGCTGCAGCCGGTCCCGGACCCGCCCGTGCTCACCGCGGGGCCGGGCGAGCTACCGGACGGGGCGTACGTCATCGCCGCCGACTCGGGCCTGGACCAGGCCCGGGCCCTCGGCTGGCCGGTCGATCTGGTCGTCGGCGACCTCGACTCCGCGAGCGCCGCGGCGCTGGAGGCGACCCGGGCCGAGGGAACACCGGTCGACGCCCACCCGGAGGCCAAGGACCAGACCGACCTCGAGCTGGCCCTCGACCGGGCACTGGCCCTCGGGCCGGACCGCATCGTGGTCGTCGGCAGCGGCGGTGGCCGCCTCGACCACCTGCTGGCCGGGGCGCTGGCGTTGGCTGCCGACCGCTACGCGTCGGTCGCCGTCGAGGCCTGGCTGGACGGCACGCGGGTGACCGTCGTCCGGGGCCAGGCGACCCTGCGGGGCGAGCCGGGCAGCCTGGTGAGCCTGGTCCCGGTGGGTGGCCCGGCCTGCGGCATCACCCTGGCCGGGCTCCGGTACCCCTTGGACGACGAGGACCTGGCGGCCGGCGTCAGCCGTGGCGTCAGCAACGAGATGGTGGGCACCGAAGCCCGGGTGGCGCTCCGGTCGGGGGTCCTCCTGGCCGTCCAGCCGCCCCTGGTCGATGGCCCTGCTGGCGCCTGAATTTCGGCGGGTGCCACCATCCCCGCATGGACCTGACCGCCGACATGCTGGCCCCGTGCGGCATCGCCGAGCTCTTCGCCTGGGTGGACGACCTGGGTCGCTACCCGGACTGGCTGGAGATCGTGCCCCGTGCGGTGCCGGCGGAGGCCCGGCCCGGCGATCCCGGCCCGGCCTGGTCGGTCGACCTGCGCGGGCAGCTGGGGCCCTTCGCCCGGTCCAAGCGGCTGCGGATGGTGCGCACCGTCCACCAGCCGCCGGACGTCGTCCAGTTCGAGCGGATCGAGCACGACGGCCGGGACCACTCGGCCTGGGTCCTCCGGGCCGAGGTCAGCGAGGCGATCGGCTCCGCCTCCGCCTCTGGCACGGCACCGTCGAGCCGGCTGACGATGCGGCTCCACTACGGCGGCGGCCTGGGTGGGCCACTGCTGGAGAAGCTGCTGGCTGACGAGATCGACCGGTCCCGCCCGCGCCTGATCGAGCGGGTGACCACCGGCTGACCACGGGCTGCGCACCGGCTGGGCACCCACGCCGCCCTGGCACCGGGGCGGCGCCAGGGCGCGGTCGGGGCGCCACCCACGGGCTATCCGGTCGGCGGACCCAGGGTTGGATGAAGCGCGGGGGCGCCCGTAGGTTGTCGCCCGTGCGCATAGGCATCCTGGGTGGAACCGGCCCCGCCGGCAGCGCGCTCGCCGTGCGCCTGGCATCGGTCGGCTTCGAGGTCGTGATCGGGTCCCGTTCCAAGTACCGGGCGATGGAGATCGTCGACAAGCTGATCGAGCGCTGGCCGGACCGGCGGCTGACGATCGGCGCGGCCGACAACACCCACGCCGCCGCGGCCGACGTCGTCGTCATCGCGACGCCGTGGGACGGGGCCACGCAGACCGCGGTCTCGGTGGAGGACAAGCTGCGGCGCAAGGTCGTGGTGTCGATGGCCAACGCGCTGACCCGCATCGGCCGGGAGTTCCAGCCCCTGGTGCCGCCACGCGGGTCGGTGGCGGCCAGCATCCAGGCCGCGGTCCCCGACTGCCGGCTCGCCGCCGCGCTGCACCACGTACCGGCCAAGGAGCTGGGCGACCTCACCCAGCCCATCGAGTCGGACGTGCTGATCTGCTCGGACCACCGGCCGGCGGCCGAGGTCACCAGCGAGATCGTGGCCAAGATCCCCAACATGCGGCCCCTCGACGCCGGTGAACTGGCCATGGCGACGCCCATCGAGTCCTTCACCGCTGTGCTGCTGCAGCTCAACTCGCACTACAAGACCCGGGTCGCGGTGAAGTTCACCGGGATCCCCGATCGGGCCCCGGCCGCCGCCGGTGCGGACGCCGGCGGCCCGGAGCCGGAGGGCAGCGGCAAGCGCGCCACCAAGAAGCCCGAGCCGGCGTGAACCAGCCCGACCCGCGCCGGACCGAGCCGATGCGGATCTTCGACACCGCCCGGCGTGCGATCGTCCCCTTCGAACCCGGCCCGGTCGTCACCATGTACACCTGCGGCATCACGCCCTACGACGCCACCCACCTGGGCCATGCCGCCACCTACCTGACCTACGACGTCCTGCAGCGCCGGCTGCGGGACCGGGGCCACGAGACCCGCTGCGTCCGCAACGTGACCGACGTCGACGACGACATCCTGCGCCGGGCCCGGGAGCTCGAGGTCCACTACCTGGACCTGGCCGCCGCGGAGACCGCCCGGTTCGACGACGACATGCGGGCCCTCGGGCTCCTGCCGGCCTGGAGCGAGCCCCGGGCGACGTCGGCCATCGCCGACATCCGGGGCTTCATCGGGATGGTCCTCGATCGGGGCTCCGCCTACCTCAACGAGGGTGGGGTGTACTTCGACGTCTCCCGGTGCCCGCGCTTCGGGTCGCTCAGCCACCTCGGCCGGGCGGAGATGCTGGCGCTGGCGGCCGAGCGGGGCGGCAACGTCGACGATCCCCACAAGGACGACCCGCTCGACTTCGTCCTCTGGCAGCCCTCGGCGCCGGGGGAGCCGTCGTGGGAGTCGCTGTGGGGCCCGGGCCGGCCGGGCTGGCACATCGAGTGCTCCGCGCTGGCTCTCCGGGAGCTGGGCACCACCATCGATCTCCACGGCGGCGGCACCGACCTGATCTTCCCCCATCACGAGTGCGAGGCCGCCCAGTCCGAGGCGGCCACCGGCGAGCCGTTCGTCCGCCACTGGATGCACCAGGCCATGGTCCGCATGGACGGCGAGAAGATGTCCAAGTCGCTGGGCAACCTGGTCTTCGTGTCCGAGCTGCGCAAGGCCTGGGACCCTCGGGCCATCCGGTTGGCCGTCCTGGCCCACCACTACCGCACCGGCTGGGAGTGGGACGACGGGATCATGCCGACAGCCGCGGAGCGGCTGCAGGCCTGGGAGGCCCGGGGCGAGGGCGACGGCGCCCTCGACGAGGTCCGGGCCGCGCTCGACGAGGACCTCGACACCCCGCGGGCCATCCAGGCCGTCGACGAGGCCGCCGCGGCGGGCAAGGGGGTCGCGACCAGTGCGGCCCTCCTGGGCGTCAACGTCCTTGCCTAGGACCCGAGCTGGCCTAGTCTCGGACCGTGGCGAGTGACGAGGGGGGCTACGGCCGGCTGTTCCCGGTGGCACGGGCGGTGCTCGCTCCCACCATCCGCTTCGCCTGGCGGATCCACACCGACGGCCTCGACAACCTCCCGGCCGACGGGCCGGCCATCCTCTGTCCCAACCACACCTCGGTGCTCGACTCGTTCCTGCTCCCGGTGGCGCTGCTGCCGGTCTCCGGCGACCGTCGGGTGATGTTCGTCGGCAAGGCCGAGTACCTCGACAACTGGAAGACCCGCTACCTGTTCCCGGCCATGGGCATGATCCCCATCGACCGCTCCGGCGGCGAGGCGGCGCAGCGGGCGCTGGACCTCGCGGCCGCGGCCCTCGAGCGCGGCGAGCTGTTCGGCATCTACCCCGAGGGCACCCGCAGCCGCGACGGCCGCTTGCACAAGGGCCACACCGGTCCGGCTCGGCTCGCGTTGCGGACCGGTGCGCCGCTGGTGCCGGTGGGGATCGTCGGCAGCCGGCGCATCCAGCCCCCCGAGGCCAAGCTGCCCCGCATCTTCGAGCCCTGCGCCGTCCGCATCGGCCGGCCGATCCAGCCCGAGCACTACCAGAGCCGGAACGGCGACGGCCTGGTGCTGCGCCAGATGACCGACGAGCTGATGTTCGAGATTCGGGCCCTGTCCGGCCAGGAGTACGTCGACGACTACGCCACCCGGGGTCGCCGGTCCGAGGCCGAGGCTCCGGTCGCGGCCTCCTCCACCGAGGTGCTCGCGGCCGCGCGCTAACGGGTTCAGGAGGGACGAGGAGGGTCGGTAATCTCGGCTCCCATGGCCTCTTCCGCCACCGACGCCCCCTCCATCGCCGTCACGTTGCCCGACGGGTCGCAGCGCACCCTGACGGCGGGGTCGACGGCGGCCGACCTGGCCTCAGCCATCGGCTCGGGACTGGCCAAGGCCGCGGTCATCGCCGAGGTCAACGGCGTCGAGCGCGACCTGGCCGTCGAGCTGCACGACGGCGATCGCATCGCCATCGTCACCGCACCATCCGACCGGGGCCTCTACACCATCCGCCACTCGACGGCGCACGTGCTGGCGCAGGCCGTCCTCGACCTGTTCCCCGGGGCCACGTTCGGCATCGGTCCGCCGGTGGAGGACGGCTTCTACTACGACTTCGCCCTGCCCGGCGACGCCAGCTTCACCCCCGACGACCTCGAGCACATCGAGGCCCGGATGCGCGAGATCATCGCCGAGCAGCAGCCCTTCGTCCGCGACGAGATCCCGGCCGACGAGGCGCGCCAGGTGTTCGCCGACCACCGGTTCAAGCTGGAGATCATCGCGGACGCCGCGACGGACCCGATGTCGGTCAGCGAGGCCGGCAAGGTCCGCACCTACGAGAACCCGCCGCCGGCGCCCAAGGAGCATCCGCCCTTCGCGGGGCGGCCGGGGTTCATCGACCTGTGCCGCGGACCGCACGTGCCCCACACCGGCCGCCACCTCGGTCACTTCAAGTTGATGCGCGTCGCCGGCGCCTACTGGCGGGGCGACGAGCACAACCCCCAGCTCCAGCGGATCTACGGCACGGCGTGGGAGTCCCGCAAGGCGCTGGAGAGCCACCTCCACCGCCTGGAGGAGGCCGCCAAGCGCGACCACCGCAAGCTCGGCGCCGAGCTCGACCTGTTCAGCTTCCCCGACGAGATCGGCTCCGGGCTGGCCGTGTTCCATCCCAAGGGCGGCCTGGTGCGGCGGCTGATGGAGGACTACTCCCGGCAGCGCCACGAGGAGGCCGGCTACCAGTTCGTCTACTCGCCGCACATCAGCAAGGAGGCCCTGTTCCAGACCTCGGGCCACCTGCAGTGGTACGCCGACGGGATGTACCCGCCGATGCACCTCGACGAGAAGCCGGGCGAGGAGCGGCACACCGGCGACAAGTACTACCCGAAGCCGATGAACTGCCCCTTCCACATGCTCATCTACCGCCACCACCTGCGGTCGTACCGCGAGCTGCCGCTGCGGCTGTTCGAGTTCGGCACGGTGTACCGGTACGAGAAGTCGGGCGTGGTCCACGGCCTGCTGCGGGCCCGGGGGTTCACCCAGGACGACTCGCACATCTTCTGCACCGCCGAGCAGCTGCAGGACGAGCTGGCCAGCCTGCTGGCCTTCGTGCTGCAGATCCTGCGGACCTTCGGCTTCGAGGACTTCGAGGCCGAGCTGGCCACCCGGCCCCCGAAGTTCGTCGGCGATGCCGCCGACTGGGAGGAAGCCGAGACCGCGCTGCGGCACGCCATCGAGGCCGCCGGCATCGACTACGTCGTCGCCGAGGGCGAAGGGGCCTTCTACGCCCCCAAGATCGACGTCCACGTGCGCGACGCCATCGGCCGGCGGTGGCAGATGTCGACGCTGCAGGTGGACTTCCAGTTCCCGGACCGCTTCGACCTGGAGTACGTCGGGCCCGACAACCAACGCCACCGGCCCCGGGTGATCCACCGCGCGCTGTTCGGGTCGGTCGAGCGCTTCTTCGGGGTGCTCCTCGAGCACACCGCGGGGGCCTTCCCGGTGTGGTTGGCGCCGGTGCAGGTGCGGATCCTGCCCGTGCGGTCCGACCACCAGTCCTACGCCGAGAAGCTGGTCGAGCAGCTGACGGGGGAGGGCTTCCGGGTGGATGCGGTCGACGCCGACGAGCCGCTGGGGGCCCGCATCCGGCGGGCCAAGATCGAGAAGGTCCCCCACGTGCTGGTGGTGGGCGACGAGGACGTCGCCAACGGCACGGTCGGTGACAACCCACGTGGTGGCGAGGTCGAGCGGGGCGTGCCCGTCGGGAGCCTGGTCGGGCGGCTCCGCGACGAGATCGCAGCGCATGCCTGACGAGGCGAGCCTGCCTCCGTCCGGGCGGTCGCTGGACCGGCTGTGGGCCGGCTGGCGGTCGGCCTACGTGAACGCCCCCGAGGCGCCGCCGGGCCAGGGCTCGATCTTCCGGCGCATCCTGGAGGCGGGGCTGTCGGACAAGGAGGCCTACATCGTGTGGCGGGGCGAGCTGACCTTCGCCCTGCTCAACGCCTATCCCTATGGCAGCGGCCACCTGCTGGTCATGCCGTACCGCGAGGTGGCCGAGCTCGAGGACCTGACCGAGGCCGAGGCAGCCGAGCTGTGGTCCGCGGTCCACGATGCGGTCCGGGCCATCAAGGCCGCCTACCGCCCGGACGGGATCAACCTGGGGGTGAACCTGGGCGCCGCGGCGGGGGCGGGCGTGCCGTCCCACCTCCACGTGCACGTCCTGCCTCGGTGGATCGCCGACTCGAACTTCACCACCGCGGTGGCCGAGACCCGGGTCCTGCCCGAGGCCCTCACCGATTCCTGGCAGAGGCTGCACGCGGCCTGGCCGACGGAAGGCTCTGATTAGTGGCCCGACCGGTGCATGGGTACCGTCCTGGCGTGCCCCAGGAGCACGACGACCGGGACGAGCAGGAGGCGGAGCACTCGGAGCCGTCCGAGCGCGCGGCCGACGGCGAGATCGTCGACCAACTCCCCGAGGACCTCGACGCCGCGGGCTACGTCGGCCCCTACATGTTCCCGGACAACAACCGCCGCCGGGTCCCCGGCTACCTGTACCTGGCGACCGCGGCGGTCTGCGTGGTGGTCTGGGTCGCCGTCGACTCGCCCTACGTGAACCGCGGCCTCCTGGGGGCGGCGGGCCTGCTCACGGTGTTCGGCCTCTACCACCTGGTGTCCGGCTGGAACCTCAACGTCGACGAGCGCGACGCCCTGGTCGGGGCCACCAGGCAGGTCGGCTTCCCGGTCGGCCACGCGTCCGCCCAGCTGGGCTGGCGGGGCCTGCTGAGCCGGCCGACCTGGCGCATCCTGCTGTACTCGGCCGAGAACCCGCCGGCCCGCCGAGGCCTGGTCCTGGTCGACGGGGTCGACGGCGAGATAGTCGAGCACTTCGTCGAGGACAACCCCGAGGACTGGTCCGACCTCGACGCCGTCTGACCGGGCGGCGTCAGTCGGGGAGTGCCGCCTCGATGGCCGCCGTGACGTCGTCGGCGAGCGGCTCGGTCTGGGGCGGGAACCGGGTGACGGTCTTGGCGCCCGGCGCCACCAGGAACTTCTCGAAGTTCCAGCGGATGTCGCCGGTGTAGCCGTCGCTGTCGGGCGTCTCCACCAGCCGCTGGTAGAGCGGGTGGCGGCTGTCGCCGTTGACCTCGACCTTCTGGGTGAGGGGGAAGGTCACCCCGTAGGTCGTGCTGCAGAACTCGGCGATCTCCTCCGGCGATCCTGGCTCCTGGCCCATGAACTGGTTGCACGGGACGCCCAGAACGGTGAAGCCGCGCGAGCTGTAGCGCTCCTGGAGCTCCTCCAGGCCGGTGTACTGCGGCGTCAGCCCGCAACGGGAGGCGACGTTGACCACGAGCACGGCGTCGTCCTGGTAGGCGTGCAGGTCGGCCCGTGACCCGTCCAGGGCGTTGATGGCCACGTCGTACAGCGTCTCGTCGTCAGGCATGGTCGGCAGGCTACGGGATCGGACCGGCGTCGCGACCGGCCCCGGGTCGCCCGCTCGCAGCCCGGCCACCAGCCGCGAGGCGGGTCGCATCGACTAGAACGCCTCCATGGATCTGTCGAAGCTCGCGCCGTCGGACGCCGTCGTCGCCCTGCGGAGCCTGGAGCGCCGCTACCGCGCCCTGTTCGCCGGTCTCGGCCAGGACGAGTCCCCCGACGACGTGGCGCGTCGGCAGGCCGGCAACGGGTGGTCGGCGCTGGAGCACGTGGTCGCCGCGACGTGGGCCATCTCGGCCGCCGCTCGGGGTCTCGACGCGGTGCTCACCCAGGACACGCCGGTGCTGGAGCCGAACGAGGTCGATCCGGTGCTCCGCCCGCGCCCCGGACTGCCGACCGGGACGCTGCACGAGCGGCTGGCCGAGCAGAGCAAGGTCGCCAACGAGCTGGCCGACCGGACCGAGCGTGTGCCTGCCGGGGACTGGGAGCGGATCGGCCTGCTGGGGGACGGCTCCGGCCGCCGGGTCAGCGCGCTGGACCTGCTGCGGACCGCGGTCGATGCCGGGGTCACCCACCTGAAGGGCGCGGAGTACGTCCTCGACGAGGTCCGCGCCTGAGGACCCGAGCCTCGCCAGCGGCTCAGAGCAGCGGGCCGCCGGAGGAGGCGTTGCGGTGCGCCACGGTGGCGGTCATCAGGTCGGCCCGGATCGGCGCCCACCAGTCGAACTCGATGACCGGACGCCAGCGGCCATGGTGGTCCTTGGTCTCCAGCCGGATGAGGTAGCGCGACCCCGGCTCGGGCCGCCACTCCGGTGGCACCTGGCCGAACTCCACGAAGACCTGGACCGCGTCCCGGCCCTTGACGGCGAAGGGCGCCGCCGCGTCCAGGAAGTCGTCCATCGACGGCGACACCTTCTTGCGCACGCTCGACCAGTGGAACTCGTACGAGCCGTCGACGATCAGTCGCAGATCGGCGACGACGATCGGAACCGCCCCCGTGTTGAGCAGGACGAACGGGAACCGCAGGCGCAGTGTCGGCCCTGGCGGGGTGGCGTAGGTGTCGGGTGCGGCCGTGATCAGGCGGCCGCGCCGCAGGAACACCCACCAGAAGGCGGCGACGGTGAAGAACAGCGCGATGACCGGGATCGTCGACATCGGCCCGTCAAGCTAATCCCCGGCGGGGGATCAGTCGGCGTGGTGGACGTCGCGCTTGACGCCGTCCACCAGTTGGGTCGGGAGCGGGTCGTAGTGATCGTGCTCCACCCGGAACCGGCCTCGTCCTCCGGTGAGCGAGCGGAGGTCGATCGCATAGCGCTGGATCTCGGACGTCGGGACCAGTGCCACGATCGTGCTCTCGCCGCTGCCGTCGGCCTCGGTGCCCTGCACGCGGCCCCGCCGTGAGTTGAGGTCACCCATGACGTCGCCCTGCTGGGTGACGGGCACCGTCACCTCGAGCTTGGTGATCGGCTCCAGGATGACCGGGCTGGACTGGCCCATCGCCGCCTGGAACGCGAGCCGGCCCGCGACCTTGAAGGCCATCTCGGAGCTGTCGACCGAGTGCTCCTTGCCATCGGTCAGCGTGACCTTCACGTCGACCACCGGGTAGCCGAAGATCCCGCCGGAGGCCATCGTCTCCTCGATGCCCTTCTGCACCGCCGGGACGTAGCCCCGGCTGATCGCGCCGCCGACGATCTGGTTCACGAACTCGAAGCCACCGCCCCGGGGCATCGGCTCGAGGTCGATCACGCACACCCCGAACTGGCCGTGGCCGCCGGTCTGCTTCTTGTGCTTGCCCTCCACGCCCTTCGCCGCGCTCGTGATGGTCTCGCGGTAGGGGACCCGGACGTCCTCGGTGTCGACGTTGGCCCCGAACTTGCGGTTCAGCTTCTCCATGGTGATCTGGAGGTGGGTCTCGCCCGTGCCCCACAGCAGGGTCTGGTGGGTCTCGTCGCTGCGCTCCACCACCAGGGAGGGATCCTCGTCCTGCAGCCGGTGCAGCGCCGGCCCGAGCCGGTCCTCGTCGGCCTGGGTGCGGGGGATGATGGCGACGGCCAGGGTCGGCTCGGGAGCCTGGATCGGCGGTACGACCACCGGCGTGCCCTTGGGGGCCAGGGTGTCGCCGGTGGCGGTGGAGGTCAGCTTGGCGACGGCACCGATGTCGCCGGCCACCAGCTCGCTGATCGGCTCCTGGTCCTTGCCCCGGACCATCAGCAGGCCGTGGAGCCGCTCCTCCGTGCCGCTGCGGGCGTTGACCAGGTGGTCGTCGGGGTGGATGGTGCCCGACAGCACCCGGAACAGGCTGATCTGGCCCACGTAGGGATCGGCGATGGTCTTGAACACGAAGGCCAGCGGGCTGCTGCCCGCGTCGGCCGCGACCTCGACCTCCTGGTCCGCGCCGGAGACCGAGACCGGGCGGTCCAGCGGCGAGGGGCTGATCTCCACCAGGAAGTCGGCCAGCCGGTCGATGCCGATCTCCCGGGTCGCTGAGCCCACGACGACCGGGAACACCGACGCGGACGCGATGCCGTCGTGGAGGGTGCGCTCGAGCTCGTCGAAGCTCGGCACGTCGCCCTCCAGGTAGCGCTCGAGCAGCTCGTCGTCGGCCACCACGATCCCCTCGACGAGGGAGTCGTGGACCTGGTGCTCGAGCTCCTCCATGTCGTCGGGGATGTCCTCCTCGTGGGGGACGCCGTCGGTGTAGATGTGGGCCCGGTCGGTGAGCAGGTCGGCGATGCCCCGGAAGGCGGACTCCTGGCCGATCGGCAGCTCGAGCGGCGCGATGCCCGCGCCGAGCTTGTCCTGCAGCTCGCTCAGGGTGCGGTCGAAGCTGGCCCGCTCGCGGTCGAGCTTGTTGACGAAGACCATGCGGGGCACACCGAGATCGGTCGCCATGCGCCAGGTGACCTCGGTCTGCACCTCCACGCCATCCACCGCGCTGACCACGAACACCGCGAGGTCCGCCACCCGCAGCGCAGCCGCGACCTCGCCGACGAAGTCGGCGTAGCCCGGCGTGTCGATGAGGTTGATCTTGTGGTCACGCCACTCGAAGGGCGCTATCGCCAGGGACAGGGACAGTCCCCGTTGGCGCTCCTCGGGGTCGAAGTCGCAGGTGGTGGTGCCGTCTTCGACCCGGCCCATGCGGTTGATCGTCCCGGCCCGGTGCAGCAGGGCCTCGGCCAGGCTGGTCTTGCCCGATCCGCCGTGACCGACGAGTGCCACGTTGCGGATCTGCGCCGTCGGATGTTTCTTCACCCGGCCCCCTTGGTGGTTGCGTTGGACAGCGAGGTCGTCCTGGAGGGTACTGCTGCTGGAGAGGCCGTGATCACGGCCGGCGGCAACTGGTGGTTAGCCTGTCCCTATCCCCGATCCAGGAGACAACGATGTTCGACGGACGGTGGCGCAGCACCTTCGAGACCGGCTTGCGACCGGTCGGGGCGCACCTGCGCCAGACCGGCATCACGGCCAACCACCTCACTACCGCAGGCCTGATCATGGCGGCGGCCGCCTCGCTGACCATCGCGAACGGGTTCCTCGCCACCGGCCTGGTCCTCCTGGTGCTGACGGCGCTGCCCGACGTGCTGGACGGCGCGGTCGCCAAGGCCTCGGGCACAGCGTCGCCGCGGGGTGCCTTCTTCGACTCCGTGGTCGACCGGGTGTCCGACGCCCTGCTGCTCGGCGGCGTGGCCTGGTACCTGGCGTCGACCCAGCCCGGTCGGGTCGCTGTGCTGCCGCTGGCGGTGCTGGCGGCGTCGATGCTGGTGTCCTACGAGCGGGCCAAGGCCGAGGGGCTGGGCTTCGAGGCCCGCGGCGGCCTCATGGAGCGCGCCGAGCGGCTCATCGCCCTGGGGTTCGGCCTGCTGTTCGAGAGCCTGCTGGTGCCGGTGCTGTGGGTCATGCTGGTGCTGACGCTGTACACGGCCGGGCAGCGCTTCGTCCGGGTGTGGCAGCAGGCGTCGGTGCCCCAGCCGGCCCGGCCGCTGCACAGCCGGTGGCGGTCGCGGCGGGTCGCCCGATCCACCCGGCAGGTGTGGCGGCGGCGGTCCGAGGCGCTCTCGCGCCGGATGTCGCGCACCCGCCACCTGCGCTGAGCGGCCAACCCGCGCGGCTGGTCCCCAGGTCCCCGGCGGACGACCCGGCTCGGCAACCCTTGGCCACACGATGGACCTGGTGACCCCGGCCTACCAGGCGGCGGCAGCGGTGGCGCAGCGGCTGCCACGGCCGATCGTCGAGGGCCTCGGGCCGCAGGCGGCCGGGCTGTGGTCCCTGCGACCTTCGGAGCAGCGGAAGATGGTGGCGTCCCACCAGCGCCGGGTGCAGCCCGGTCTGGACGGGCCGGACCTGCGCCGGCAGGTCGCGGCGGTCTACCGCTCGTACGGGCGCTACTGGGCCGAGTCCTTCCGGCTCCCGGCCGTCTCGCCCGACGAGCTGGACCAGCGGCTCACCGTCGAGGGTTACGAGCACATCGAGCGCGCCATGGACCGGGGCCTCGGCCCCATCGCGGTGCTGCCCCACATGGGCAGCTGGGAGTGGTGTGCCTACTGGCTGACCCGGGTCCAGGGCATCGCCGTGACCGCGGTGGTCGAGCAGCTGGAGCCGCCGGCGCTCTTCGCCTGGTTCCAGGAGTACCGGCGCCGGATCGGGATGGAGATCGTCCCCCTGGGGCCCGGCGCGGCCCGGGAGGTGACCCGGGCCCTCAAGGCCAAGCACATCATCGCCCTGCTCAGCGACCGTGACATCGCCGGCGGTGGGGTGGCGGTCGAGTTCTTCGGCGAGAAGACGACCCTGCCCGCCGGGCCGGCCACCCTGGCGCTGCGGACG
>Ga0209382_10008967_pt1 | contig 12547 bp, 5 predicted proteins | sample SoiMetdeltSBSDD5_FD_187599 | JGI IMG/M metagenome (GOLD analysis project Ga0209382, IMG submission 187599) | Bulk soil microbial communities from a Populus tree surrounding site in Tennessee, USA - Soil MetaG P. deltoides SBSDD5 (SPAdes) (version 2) | ecosystem: Environmental > Terrestrial >... | reverse complement strand
AGACCGGGTTGATCGCGCTCGTCGCGAAGACCCCGGTGAGCAGCGCGCCCAGCGTCCCGCCAACCCCGTGTACCCCGAAGACGTCGAGCGAGTCGTCGTAGCCGAGCCGCTTCTTGACCTCGGTCACCGCGAAGAAGCACCCGACCCCGGCGATGAGCCCGATGATCAACCCCGAGAGCGGGGTGACGAAGCCCGAGGCCGGCGTGATCCCGACCAAGCCCGCGACCGCCCCCGAGATCGCCCCGAGCACCGTCGGCTTGCCCTGCCGCAGCCACTCGGCCACGACCCAGCCGAGCGTCGCCGCCGCCGCCGCGAAGTGCGTCGCGACAAAAGCGCTCGTCGCCAGCGACCCGGCCGAGAGCGCGCTCCCGGCGTTGAAGCCGAACCAGCCGACCCACAACAGGCAGGCCCCGATGAAGCTCAGCACCAGGCTGTGCGGCGGCGTGAGCATCTTCGGGTAGCCGATCCGCTTGCCGAGGTAGATGGCGCAGACCAGCGCCGAGAAGCCCGAGGAGACATGGACCACCGTCCCGCCCGCGAAGTCGAGCGCCGGGACGCTGCCGCCGAGCACCGCGTTGAGGAACCCGCCCTTGCCCCAGACCATGTGCGCCAGCGGGAAGTAGGCGAACGTCGCCCAGAGGACCATGAAGGCGAGCATGGCGCTGAACTTCATGCGCTCGGCGAACGCCCCCGTGATCAGCGCCGGGGTGATGATCGCGAACATGAGCTGGTAGACCATGAAGGTTTGCTGCGGGATCGTCGCCGCGTAATCGGCGTTCGGCGCCGCGCCGACGCCGTTGAGTAGCGCGTAGCCGAGGCCGCCGAAGAACGGCGTCCCCTCGGCGAAGGTGATGCTGTAGCCGTAGAGCGCCCAGAGCAGGGTGACCACCGCCATGAGGATGAAGCTCTGCATCATGGTCGCGAGCACGTTCTTCTTGCGGACCAGCCCGCCGTAGAAGAGCGCCAGGCCAGGCCCGGTCATCATGAGCACCAGCGCCGCGCAGGTGAGCATCCAGGCGTTGTCCCCCGCCGACTGCGCGGCGCCCGCCGCGGCCTCCGCCTTGGCCAGCCGCTCCTCGAGCGTCGGGGCCGCCGCCTGGCCCCAGGCCGGGGCCGCGAGTAGTGGGGAGAAAAGCAAGCCGCAGGCCGCCGCTTGCCACTTGAGTCGTAGATGATTCATCGTCTGGCTCCTTATTCTATAGGGATGATTGGGCCGCGCCGTGGCCGGCCCCGCATGAAATCTCTCACTCCTCCGCCCGCGCCTCGTCGAGCGCTCGGCGGATCTCCTGCCCGACGGGCGGCAGGTCCCCGTCGCGCAACTTCTCCCCCGCCGCGTCGGTGACATAGAAGACGTCGAGCGCGAGGTTCTTCTCCGTCGCCACCTTGGCGAAGACGATGTCGAGGTTGAGCCCGGCGAGCGCGCTCGCGATCCGGTAGGCGAGCCCCAACCGGTCCCCGGCCCGCACCTCGAGGATCGTGCTCCGGGCCGACGACTCGTTGTCCCAGGTGATCCGCGTCGGCGCCGCCGGCAGGGCGCGCCGACGCCGGAGGTGCGAGGTCTGCCCCCGGAGCCGCTTGGCGACCGCCGCCGCGACGTCGCTCTCGCCGCTCAGCGCGCGCCGGATCTCGGCCTCAAGCTGCTCCCACCGCTCCGGGTCCGTGATCGGCTCGCCGACCGTGTCGCAGACCTTGAAGGAGTCGACCGCGATCCCGTCGGCGCGTGTGTTGAGGTGGACGCTGAGAATGTTCACCCCCTGCGCCGTGAGCGTCCCGGCGAGGCTCGCGAAGAGCCCCCGCCGGTTGCGCGCGCAGAGGTGGAGGTCGGTGCACCGCGCCTGCGCGTTGACCCGCCAGCTGAGCCTCACCGGGCGCGAGTTGAGCGCGTTGGCCAGCCGGATGTGCTCGATGATCACCTGCGGCGCGGTCGCCCGCGCGTAGTCCTCGGGGAGCAGGTCGAAGTGGGCCCGCACCTCGTCGACGCCGACCTCGCTCGAGAGCATGAGCGCGATCCGCTGACGCAGCGGCTCGATGGCCCGCTCCGCCGCCGGCTCGGGCGCGAGCACCGCCCGCGCCTTGAGGTGCAGCTCCCAGAGAAGCGCGTCCTTCCACTCGCTCCAGACGCCCGGGCCGACGCCGCTGATGTCGGCGTAGGTCAGGAGCGTCAGCATGTTCAGGTTATCGAGCGTCCCGACCGCGGCCGCGAAGTCGGCGATCACCTTTTCGTCCGCCAGGTCGCGCCGCTGCGAGATGTGCGACATGGTCAGGTGGTGGCGCACGAGGAAGGCGACCTGCCCGGCGGCCTCGCGGTCCAGGTGCAGCCGCGACGTGACACGCTCCGTGATCGCCAGCCCTTTCTCGGTGTGGCCCCCGCCAAGCCCCTTGCCGATGTCGTGCATGAGCAGCCCGAGGTGCAGCACCGCCGGGTCCCTCACCTCGGCGTAGACCTGGCGGTAGCGCTCCATGGCGCGGCTCCGCGAGTTGGCCAGCTCGTCGAGCACTCCGATGGCGCGCAGCGTGTGCTCGTCGACCGTGTAGCGGTGGTAGAGGTCATGCTGCACCAGGCAGGTGATCCGCGCGAACTCCGGGAGGTACTTGCCGAGGAAGCCGAGCTCGTGCATCTGGCGCAGCGCCGCTGCCACCCGCCCCTTGACCCGGAGCATCTTGAGGAACGCCCGCGCCGCCTCAGGCGCCGCGCGGAACTGGCGGTTGACCGCCGGCAGATGCGCCTGGACGAGCTCCTGGAGGCCGCTCCCGAAAGTCGCACCCGTGGCCTGGCCGTAGCTGAAGGCGAGCAGCAGACGGTCGCCGTCAAGCGGCGCGGCCCGGTCCTCGAGCTCGAGCGCCCCGTCGCGCATGACAAACCCGCCGAGCGCCGCGACGTTCCGCGCGCGGCTGAACCAGCTCGCCTTCTCCGGCCGCCGCGCCGCCCGCTCGAGGTGCGTCAGCGTCAGCCGGTGCAGCCGCCGCGCGTGCAGGAAGTAGTCGCGCATGAAAATCTCGGAGGCCTGGAGCTCCGGCGTCTCCGCGTAGCGCAGATTGCGCGCGACCTGCGGCTGGAGGTCGAGCGAGAGCTGATCGGCTCGCCGCCCGGTGAGGAAGTGCAGGTCGTTGCGCACCCGGAGGTGGAAGTCGTAGGCCGCGGCCATCGGCTTGGCGTCGCGCTCGGGCACGACCCCGGCCCCAACCAGCCCCTGGAGCGTCGCCTTCCCGTAGGCCGCGCGCCCCGCCCAGAGCAGCGTGTGGAGGTCGCGCAGGCCGCCGGCCGACTCCTTGATGTTTGGCTCCTGGAGGCAAGCCACCTCGCCGAACTTGACGTAGCGTGTCGCCTGCTCGGCGAGCAACTCCTCGAGCACCGCGCCGCGCCGCGGCTTGAAGACCTCCTCGTCGAGCCGCCGGACGAGCGTGCCGAAGAGGTCGGGGCTGCCCCAGACCAGCCGCGCGTCGATGAGCGCGTTGCGCGACGTCGTGTCGTCGCCCGCGATCGCGAGGCACTCCGCCAGCGAGCGGCAGCTGTGCCCGACCGTGAAGCCGACGTCCCAGAGCAGGTAGAGGATCGCCGCGCTGAGCGTCGCCCCGCGCTCGGCGTCGCGCTTGCCGAGGTGGAGGAAGAGGACGTCGATGTCCGAATAGGGCGCCAACTCCTGCCGGCCGTAGCCGCCGAGCGCGACGACCGCGAACCGGTCGGCCGCCCCCGCCGCATGCTCCTCGATCGCCGCGCGCGAGATGCGCTGGATGAAGAGGTCAACGATCAAACTCCGCGCCGCGACGACCTGCCCGCCCCCGACCCCGAAGCGGTGGCGCAGCCGCAGCCGCTGGCTCTCGATCTTGAGGAACTTCTTGAGCCCCTCGAGCCGCGCCTCGGCGCTCGGCTGGCTCTCGATCCGCCGGAGCTTCTCCCCGGCATGCTGCTGAATTGTCTCGAAATTGATCTGCATGTCGCGCGGAACTGGAGCGGCCCGGCGGCGGCCCGCACCCGGGCGCCCCAATTGCAAGCCGGGTGCCAGAACCCGCGCGCGGCGCGAAAACCCTGTCCGCGCATACCTTCCCGCCCCCACCCCACCCAGGGCCCTCCCCGGCCCCCCTCTTCGATCCGACAAAAATGTGGGTAATAGACCAAGAGATCACAATCTTGTGCCGACGTCCAAGACGCCCGGGCGGCGGCGGGGCGGCGCCCCGGGGGTCGCGGACCGGCGCCCCGCATCCCCCTCAGAGGCGGCGGCGGCGCGCGGCCCGGCGCCGCGCCGCCCCAGATAGTTTTGGATAATTTTGTCGCCATAATTCCCGGAAGCTACAGCATTGTAGGTTAGAGCTTCGCCCCGGGCGCGGGGCGGGGCCGGCGGAAACGTCAAGTGAGGGGCCACCAGCCGATTGTCCGGCACCGGCGGGCGGGGTATGACCTTCCAACCGATGGCCGTCAATCCCGCACAGGAGGAGTATCTGCTCAAAGGCCGCAACGGCCTAGAGACCTGTCTGGTCCTCTCCGAGGACTATGTGGAGATGTTCGCCAAGAGGAAGTGTATGGAGCGCGAGACGGTCAAGGAGTTGCTCCGCCGCCTGAACGAGAGCGGGGCCCGCTATTGCCTCGTCGACGGGCTGGCGCTGGCGCACCACTCCATCCCGCGGCTGACGCAGGACGTCGACATGCTGATTCTGCCCGAAGACCTGCCGCTGGCGCAGCAGGCGCTCGCGGGTCATGAGCTGCGCGTGACGGCCGTGGTCCTCATCTTTCAGATCGGGGCCACCAGGATCGACCTCATCCCGGCCAACCTGCGGGCCAAGCGGGCCGCCGTGCTCGGCGCGATCGACGACGTGATCGACGACCTGCCGGTGAAAGTCGTCAACCTGCGCGACCTGATCCTGCTCAAGCTGTGGGCTGTCCCGGAGCGCCCGGAGATGGCCAAGCGGACGCAAGATGAAACCGATGTCATCGGTTTGATCGAATACAACTCGGAGAAGGTGTCAGCCGAAGACATCGCCTACATTTGCCGGGCTTTGCTGGCGACGGCCTACACCCCAGAGAACGTCAAGAAGTACCGCGCCCAGATCGAGTGGCTCAACGGTGTCCTCGAGAAGCTGGGACTGAGTGACCGCCGCTATGATCTCCAATAAGCTCTGACCGCGCCCCGCCCGCCTCCTCTACGAAGCGACGGGCTGGGCGACCGGGCTGAGCCAGTCGCGGTAGCGCGGGGCGCGCCCGCGCACGGCCTCGAAGAAGACTTCCTGAATCCGCGCCGTCACCGGCCCGCGCGCGCCCTTGCCGACCGGCAGTCCCTCGACCTCGCGGATCGGCGTCACCTCGGCGGCCGTCCCGGTGAAAAACGCTTCGTCGGCCATGACCAGGTCTTCGCGGCGCAGCCAGCCGATCTCGACCCGGTAGCCGAGGTCCTTGGCGATCCTGATGACCGCGTCGCGCGTGATCCCGAGCAGGATCGACGAGCTCTCGTCGTTGGTCCGGATGACCCCACCCTTGACGATGAACAGATTCTCGCCCGAGCCCTCGGCGAGGTGGCCGTCGCGGTTGATCAAAATGCCCTCGTCGTAACCTTCGTCGGTCGCCTCGCGGACGGCGAGGATCGAGTTGAGGTAGTGGCCGCAGGCCTTCGACATGGTCGGGACCATTGACTGGTGGAGCTTGGTCCACGAGACGAACTTGACGCGCACACCCTGGGTCAGCCCCTCCTCGCCAAGGTAGGCCCCCCACTTCCAGGTGAGGATCGCGACATCGACCGGGCACTGGCGCGGGTTGACGCCCAGGGTGCCGTAGCCGAAGTAGGCGATCGGGCGGATGTAACAGTCGGTGAAGCCGTTGCGCGTGATCAGCTCACCCATGGCCGCCTCCAGCTCGGCCGGGGCGTAGGGGAGCCGCATGTGGTAGAGCTCGGCCGAGGTGTAGAAGCGCGCGAGGTGCGGCGCGAGGCGGAAGATCGCCGGCCCCTCCTCCGTCTCGTAGCAGCGGATGCCCTCGAAGACCCCGCTCCCGTAATGCAGCGCGTGGGTGGCCAGGTGCAGCGTCCCTTCCGCCCACGGCTTGACCTCGCCGTTCATCCACAGATACTTGACCCCGTCAAAACTCATCTCGCCCCCCGGTCTCATCTACGAAGGACACGAAGGGGCACGAAAGAATAACTTCGTGTCTCTTCGTACCCTTCGTGGATAGTTTATTTCTTCTTTGGTACTGCCTTGACGAAGGAAGTCTGCCAGTCGCGCAGCAGCGGCCGGAGTGCTTCGGCCTCTTCCTTCTGCTCGTGAGCGCTGAGAACACTGATCAGGCGGCTGAGGAGCTCGCGCAGGTGCTGCCCGTCGACCGAGCCGACCGGCTCGATGACCACGTCGGCGCCTTTGGCGAGCCGGCGGCGCAGCGCCGCCTCGTCGAGGCCCATGGCCTCGTCGAGGCGCAGGTAGACGACCCCGCCCGTCATCCCTGAGCAGAGCCAGGGGCCGGGGTCGCCGAGCACCAGCCCCCGGCCGCTCGTCATGTACTCGAAGGCGAAGCCCTTGATGTTGGCGCGCGAGGCGACGCACCCGAGGTCGTCGCGCAGCGGCTCGCGCAGCCTCCCGGCGATGATCAGGTCGGCCCCAGAGAGCCGGATGCCGGCGCGCGAATCGGCGTCGCCCTGGACGACGAGCGACCCGCCCTGCGCGCCGTAGCCGAAGCACTTACCAACCGCGCCGTCGACGCGCAGGCCGTCGTGGTTGAGCCCCTTGAGGATCGCGATCTGGCCGCCGCACGAGCTCTTGGCCGCGCCGTCCTGGACCCCGCCCTCGACGATGATATCGACGCCCTCGGCGTTAAACGCGCCGAGCCCGTTGCCCGAGATCGCGCCCTCAGTGAAGTGCAGGATGGCGCGCTTGAAGTGCGCCGGGACGACGCCCTTGAACTGCGCCCGCGCGAGCTTGCCCGAGAGGTGCGTCCCCAGAGAGCGGTCGACCGACGAGACCTTGTTGTCCTCGAAGATGGCGATCGACTTGCCCTTCTCGATGAGCCCGTAGATTTCGTCCGAGACAATCTTGGTGAGCGAGGTCCGCGGCCGGTGCGCCCGCCCGACGTGGTCTTCGCGCAGCTCCTCGGGCTCGAATGTTTCGGTCACCTCGACGCCCTTGAGCAGGTACTCGAGGTCGACGAGGTCGAGCCCGCGCGTCTGCCGCATCAAGTCGGACCGCCCGACCAGGTCCTGCGTCCGGGTGAAGCCGAGGCGCATGGTCAGGACGCCGATCTCGTTGGTCACCGCGGTGAAGAAGTTGACCAGCCCCTCGACCGACTTCTCGTAGTCGCGCGGCGTGTACTTCTTGACGCCCATCTCGTGCGCCGCCTCGGCCGTCGGGATGTGCGCCGTGATCCCGACGTGGCAGGTCCCGGTGTTGCACTCGCGGCAGCTGGTGCAGCCGACCGCGGCCATGGCCATGGTCCCAAAACCGACGCGGTTGGCCCCGAGCAGGATGAGCTTGATCGCGTCGAGGCCCGACTTGATCCCGCCGTCGGCCCAGACCTCGACGCGATCACGCAGCCCCGCCTTGAGGAGCGCGCGGTGCGCCTCCTTGACCCCGATCTCGACCGGCATGCCGACGTGCCTCAGCGCGTGCTTGCGCGCCGCGCCGGTCCCGCCGTCGTAGCCGCTGACGGCGATGACGTCGGCGTGGGCCTTGGCGATGCCCGTAGCGATCGGCCCGATGAAGGGCACGGCCGGGATCTTCACCGAGACCTTGGCGTGCGGGTTGGCGGTCTTGAGCTCCTCGATGACCTGGGCCAGGTCCTCGATCGAGTAGATGTCATGGTTGTTCGAGGGCGAGAGCAGGTCGATCCCCTTCGGCGTGTGGCGCGTCTGGGCGATGAGGTCGGTGACCTTGAAGCCCGGGAGGTGACCGCCCTCCCCCGGCTTGGCCCCCTGCCCGATCTTGATCTCAATGTAGTCGGCCGAGTTGAGGAGGTGGATGTTGACGCCGAAGCGGCCCGAGGCGACCTGCTGGCCGCGGTGCTCCTTGTAGCGCCCGAGCATGTCGGGGATCTCGCCGCCCTCGCCGTTCATGGCGACGATCCGCAGCCGCTTGGCGCCCTCGGCGTAGGCGCGGAAGGTGGTCTCGCCCTGCGAGCCGAAGGACATGGCGGCGAAGAAGATCGGCGAGCTGTGGTGGCCGATCTTGGTGTCGGCGAGGTTGCGCGTGACGATCGCGCGCTCGTGGAGGTCGAGCAGGTGGCGGAGCGCCACCGGCTGGCCCTCCTCGATCTCGAAGAGCTTGCGGATGAAGTTCTCGTAGCGCTCCTCGCGGCGCGCGACCTTGCCCGCCGTGCTCCAGACGTAGGGCTGGCGGCGGTACTCGCGCAACAGCCCCGTCGTCCCGGTGAGCTTGACGACGGGCTTGTCGGACTGAGCCCTGCGGGCCTCGAGCCGCGCGCGCGACTCGGCGTCGAGCTTCGCCAGGCTGAGCCCCGCCTGCTCCGAGCCGCAGTAGTTCTTGACCCCGAAGACGTCAGAGAGCTCGGGCGCGAGGCCGATCGAGGCGAAGAGCCGGCCATAGCCGTCGAGCTCGTGGACGCCCATCGTCGACATGACCTTCTCGACCCCGGTGTGCTGCATGGCGAAGCAGTTGCGCAGCGCCGCCTGCGCCTCCTCGACGCCGACCGCGTCGCGCAGCGCGACCTCGTACATGGCGTAGGGGTTGACCGCGTCGGCCCCGCAGCCGAGCGCGAAGCAGATGTCGTGAAGGTTGCGCAGCTGGCCCGACTTGAGGACGATGCTGCAGTCGCGGCGCAAGCTCCCGGCGTCGGCCGGCGCGCCCGCGCCGCCGCCGCTCGTGATTTCGGTCGTTACGGCGCAGCCCGAGACCGAGAGCTCCAGGGGTGAGTTGAGCGCCTGGTCGACGGCGGCCAGGGCGAGGTGCGCGTCGAGGCAGAGCTCGCGCTCGGCGAAGGCGCGCGAGTCGTCGAGGATGAGCAGCGTCACGCCGGCGGCGGCCGCCTCGCGCGCCTGCCGCCGGACGCGGTCGAGCGCCGAGGCGAGCGTCTCGCCCTCGTCGTAGAGGATCTCGATCGTCCGTGCCCTCAGGCCCGTGGGCAGCTTGTCGGGCGTCCCGAAGCGCCCGCCGCGGAGCGAGCGCCGGAGCGTTCCTTCCGGGGAGAATGGGTTGACCTCGAGGCTCTCGCTGAACTCGCGGGCGAGGTCTTCGACGAGGCAGGTGCCGAACTCGCGGGCGATCGCGGCGTGGGCGCGCGCCGTCGCCTGCCGGTCGCCGAGCGCGCCGCCGAGCAGAAGCGGCGACTTGAGCTCGAGCTGCTGCGTCAGCGTCCCGCCGGGGAGGAGCGTCGGGCGGCGGCCGAGGAAGACGCGGACCGAGAAGTGGTCGCCCTCGCGGACGCGGTCGATCGACGGGTTGGTGACGACAGCGACGCGCTCCTGGAAGTAGTCGGCGAGGTTGCGCCGGACCTTCGAGAAGGCGGCGAGCGGGCCGTCGTAGCCGAGCCCGCTCAGCGGGTCCTTACCCGAGACCGTCGTCATGACGTTGTCGACTTCCTCCTTCGTCCAGCCCATGGCGGCGAGGGCGTCGGTCGAGGCGAGCGTCCGCTCGATCTTGATGGCGCGCTCGCGCTGCTCGTCCTCGAGCGCGAGCGCGTCCTCGGGCGACTCGTTCTCGAGCGCGACGGCCTCGGGCGCAGGCTCCTCCTCCCCCTCCGCGGCGAAGGCGAAGGCCGCCGGGCCCATGATGACTTCGTTGAGCCGGTGAAAGTCGTAGCGCTCGCTCGCCAGGCGGTGGATGCGCTGCTGCAGTTCCTGGTGCTCGAAGACCTCGACCCCCTGGCCGCGGCTGAGGAGCAGCCCCATCTTCTCGCCGGGAGCGAGAGGGCGCGGGTCAAAGGTCATCTCCTCGAGCGGGACGACGCCCTTCTCGGAGGAGGCGAAGTATTCTTTTTCGGTGGCCCCGAACCAGAGCGGGCGCAGGCCGAGGGCGTCGCAGCTGAAGACGATCTCGTCGCCCTGCCGGGCAATGATCGCCGCCGGGCCCTGGGCGAGAGAGCCGAAGGCGCGCCGGAAATAGCGATGGAAGTCGCGCATCGGCGAGGCATGCCGCTCGGTCTCGCTCCAGACGGGCGGGAAGATGATCTCGAGCGTCTCCATGAGCGAGAGGCCGAAGTCGAACATGAAGCTCTCGACGACGCGGTCGAGGATCTGCGAGTCGCTCGAGCGGGCCGGGAGCTGGAAGCCGAGCGCGACGGCCTCGCGCGTCAGGCGGTCGATCGAATTGATTTCGCCGTTGTGGCCGAGGGTCGAGAACATCTGCGCCTTCTCGGCGGCCGAGTTGGTGTTGGTCGAGTAGCGCCCGTGGCCGAGCGTGATCGCCGACTTGAACTCGGGGTGCGAGAGCTCCGGGAGGTAGCGGCGCAGCGCCTCGGCGTCGCCGCGGACTTTGTAGACGGCGCTCGTCTTGCTGAAGCTCGCGACGTGGAGCGGCAGCTCGCGCTCGAGCCGGAGGTGGACGCGGAACGAGTCGCGGTCCTCGACCTGCTGCGCCCCGCGCGGGAGCGCGGCGACCTGCCAGAACTCGGGCTCGCCCGCGCGCCCGAGCGGCCCGAGCGCCTCGCGCCGCGTCTGGGCCGGGCTCTCGAGGATGACCTCGAGCCCGCCCGCCTCGATGATCTCGCACGCGCGCCGCTTGATCTCCTCGTGGGCGGCGCGCTCGGAGGCCGGGAGCAGGATGTGGGCGACGGTGAAGTAGGGGTGCGTCACGACCGAGCCGGTGAGGCCCCGCTGCTCGAGGCGGCGGTGCCAGATCTCGCGCGGGATGTCGGTCTGGATGCCCGCGCCGTCACCCTCGCCGCCGATCTCGCCTGTCCGGTGGCCCATCTTGGTCAGGGCCTCGAGCGTGCGCTTGACGTTGCCGTGCGAGGCCCGCCCGTCGCGCTTGACGTTGGCGACGATGGCGCAGGCGCCGTGTTCCTCTTCGAGGCCGAGTAATTCGAGTAGCGTCATACGATCTCTTAAATCAAAAACCCCAGCGAGTGTGGCTTATCTCGCTGGGGCTCGGGTTGCTGCTGCTTGAACTTTGCTTCAACTCCTGCCGCCGGCGATCGCAGAGCGCTTCGTGAGGAGGGTAATCAGGGCTACGGCGACCGGCGGGAGCCCGGTCAGCATGACAGATGACAGCTCTGCCCCGGCCCTCTGCCGGCAGCCCGCCTCAGACACCTCACCTCGATTTCCGACACTGCTTCCTGGCATCGGCCTCTCAGGTTCACTTGTTGAAGGCGACGGAGAGACGAATCTCCTTGTCGAGTCTGTAAGATACGTGGTTGGCCGGGTTTTGTCCAATGATAAAAATTTATCGGCCGATAAATCTCATTTATTGGCCGCCACCGCAGATCAAGCCCGCGGCAGCGGGCAGGCGAAGCCGGCTTCGCCCGCCCGGCGCCCGGACCGAAGCGCGCTTCGCCCGGCCGGGCGCAGTGACAATGACTTAGCCCGGCACGCGGACTGCCAAGGGAGATCGACGGGAGCGCTGGGCGGCCGTCACCGTAGGGCGCTTTCCGCCATGCCACGAGCGACCAAGGAGGAGACTATGCACGACATGGACCGCACACAACTCGAGTCCGAGTACGACGCGCTCGAGACCGATCAGCAGGAGTTCGCCTACGAGAGCGACGCGGAGGGCGAGGGCGAACTCTGGGGCGAGGCCGACCAGGAGGGGTCTTTCACCGAGGCCGAGGAGATGGAGCTGGCCGCCGACCTGCTCGAGGTTACCGACGAGGCCGAGCTCGACCAGTTCCTCGGCAGTTTGATCAAAAAGGCCGGGCGCGCCGTCGGGCAGATCATCAAGTCCCCGACGGGCCGGGCCCTGGGGGGAATGCTCAAGGGCGCGGCCAAGAAGGCGCTGCCGAAGATCGGGCAGGCCGTCGGCGGGCGCTTCGGGGGGCCGGCCGGCGCCCAGCTCGGCGGCCAGCTGGCCTCGACGGTCGGCGGGCTCTTCGGGCTCGAGCTCGAAGGCTTGAGCCTGGAGGACCAGGAGTTCGAGGTCGCGCGCCGGTTCGTGCGCTTCGCGGGCGCGGCGGCGAAGAACGCAGCGCAGGCCGGGCCGGGCGCATCTCCTCAGGCCGCCGCCCGGGCGGCCACGGTGAGCGCGGCGCAGCGGCACGCGCCAGGCTTGCTCCGCCGCCGCCGTCCCGACCCCGGTGCTGTGGGGGCCGGGCCTTCGCCGTCCGGTCGGGGTGGGCGCTGGGTCCGCCGCGGCCGCCACATCGTCATCTTCAACTGTTACGGGAACGGGCCCCAGTAGGGGACTTTGCGAGCCGTGGAGTGCGGCGACTCGTCGCCGCTTCCCATACCCGCGGGGGCAGCGGAGGAAACCATGCACGACATTGACCGCACGCAATATGAATCAGGCGGCGACGCCTTCGAGTCCGACGCGTTCGAGTTCGCCCCCGAAGGCGAGGGTGAAATCTGGGGCGAGGCCGACCAGGAGGGACCTTTCACCGAGGCCGAGGAGATGGAGCTGGCCGCCGACCTGCTCGAGGTTACCGACGAGGCCGAGCTCGACCAGTTCCTCGGCAAGCTGCTCAAAAAGG
>Ga0209382_10008966_pt1 | contig 12547 bp, 12 predicted proteins | sample SoiMetdeltSBSDD5_FD_187599 | JGI IMG/M metagenome (GOLD analysis project Ga0209382, IMG submission 187599) | Bulk soil microbial communities from a Populus tree surrounding site in Tennessee, USA - Soil MetaG P. deltoides SBSDD5 (SPAdes) (version 2) | ecosystem: Environmental > Terrestrial >... | reverse complement strand
TGTTGATGTCCCGCCACACGTGTCCCACGCCCGGTGGCGTTTTAGTAGCCGCTCCTTGCGTGCGCCTCGAGCCCCGGCTTGGCGGCCCACTCAACGCTGAGCGCAACCAGCGCTGAAACCAGCGCAGAGACGAGGATCGTGGCCGTGTTGATTTCACGCATTTCATTATCATCGGCTTCCCTGGCAATGCGGGCGACTGGGCGGGACATGGTTGGCGAGGATGGATCTACCGCAACGTACGATGACGTCACGACCGCTACCGGCTACATAGGACTTCCATTCTGGCCAACGCGGTTTCATGCAAGTAGACCTCGGTGCAGGCGAGCAGTTGAAGCTGGGCGTCGCTTACTTTTGCCAGCGACAGTCCGGGCTGGGCAATGGTGATCTCTAGATGGGGTTTGAGTGATCGTGCCCTGTGCTGCAAGCTGCGCAGCAGCGACTCGTCGCCGACCTCGAACCCGATCCGGCCTCGCGCGGATTGTCGATGCCGTTCCCGCCGGATGAGGTGATCAATGAGTTCCTGTGCCCGTTTCCACCGCACGGACTTTTGGGCCTGTCCGCATAGTTCATAGAGATCGGCGACACGACTACCGGGTGCTTCCAGCGAGTATTTGCAGTGCGTGAGACGGATGAGCAGCCCGTCTTCGTCGACTGCGAGCGCGACAATGTCAGCTGCCTCACCTGGGTCGTCATCATCAATGATGATGTCCCATTGCCGCTCAGCGCGCAGGCGCTGAATCACGTGGTACTGGATGGAGTCTTGTCTTCGTTCCGCCCGCTGGGATTCTTTCGCTAGGTCAACGCCTTTCCAATCCAGGACGGTGAGCTTGTCCTTCCTGAACGGTGGCGTGTTGCGGGGCGGGCGCAGCAGGAATCCGCCATGTTCGATCGTGGTGTCGTCGTCGAAGAAGAACTTGAGCCCGAGATCACTGAACATGTCGCTGAGCGGATGCTCTGTCCTCGATGTTTGGAGGTGAACCTCTGATTCGGTTGCCCGGTAGGCGATTCCACGATCGGTGAACGTCGCCTCGTATGGAGCGGTCCAGTTTGGTGTGGCCACGGCGAAGCGGATAGGTCCCGTCGAGCTGTATTCGGTGACACGTAACTCGGCGTCGATGAGTTACGCATTGCCTCCTCTGTAGTTCAGCCGTGCTTCGTCGCTGGTGTTCAGATACAGCTCGTAGGGCCAGTCGACCCCAAGACGACAAGTTCGGGTCGCTGGCGGACCGCCACGGGGCGGATGAAGTCCTTCATGACCGCGTCGACCGAGATGGACTCGTCGATCAGTTTCGCCCCAATGTGGTCACACCAGTCGGCCCACTCTAGCAGCGACTTGGCGACCCGGTAGCTCCACACCCGCCCTTTCAACGAGCCGCCGAAGGTGACATGCTCGCCGTGCTCGTAGCCGTAGGCGAAGATGTTGGTCTTTGTTTTGGTTTGCGCTTCCGCGGGTGGGAAGCCTTCGCTGACGTCGGCACCGACGTGCAGGGAAAAGCGTCGGGCTCGGCTTCGCACGTCGATGAGGCCGACGTTGGTAGGCACGAGACGGTTGACGCCGGCCATCACCCGGTAGATCACCTCACCTTTGATGATCTCCAGGTCTGGGCCGCAAACGGCTTCGGCAAGTTCCTTGTATACGCCCCCTGTGTTGGAGCTGTTGATGTAGAGCAGGTGCTTTTCGGCGTCCCAGTACAGGACGTAAAGGTCGTAGGTGATCTCCTCGACTGTTTTGATGTCGCCCCAACGGACCGGGCTGCGTTCCTCGGTGACCAGCCAAGCCAGGTTCTTCTGCCGGTTGACCGCGATCGACGGTGTCAGCAGCCGATCGGAGCCGAAATACTCGACGGCCGCTTGGGGATCCCAGCCGCCTGTTGTTCGGTACACCACCGTGCTCATCTTCGGTGCGAGCGTGCGGATTGGCACCTCGGCAGGCAGCGAGCTGCCGAACCCGGCGTCGAAGTCGCTGATCTTCTGCTCCGCACCGACCGCCGACTCGGTGATCTCCCGGATGATGAAATTCCAATCGGCGTCGTCGGCGTAGAGACGCCGCAAGTTCTCGTCGTAGTTCGGATCGGGCCGGTTGATGACAACGCAAGCGTCGCCAATGGTCCCTGTGTCAACGCGTGCGAAACGGCCGATGAACTGCAACGTCACGGGCAGTGTCTTATGTGCATCGTGAATTGCGGCGACCTTAAGCGACGGCAGGTCATAACCTTCGCCCAGCATGTCAACGCACACAATGATTCTACTCGTCCGATCCTCGATCGCTGCCCGGGCTTCCTTACGGCGGCGGTGGGTCTCGCCGCTGTGCATCTTGACCGGCTTCAAGTCGGGCGCCAGCTGCTGATACAGCGCGATAATCTCGTCGGCCCGCTTAATGGTCTTGACCCGTGCCATGAGCAGATGGTCGAGGCCCTGTGCAAGGTCAGCGCGCAGCCGCTCTACCGCTGTGCGGGCGATCTTAAGATCCGGATTGACAAAGTCCGTGACCGGAACATAGTCGATCTTCGCGAAGTAGCCTTGCCTTTGGGCTTCCCGCAACGGGAAGGCGAACACCAGCCGGCCACCCAGGTGCTTACCGTCGGCTCGGAAAGGCGTGGCCGTGAACTGCACAACATTATGATCATCGAAGCAATCCCGGACCTCCGACCACTCCTTCGCCGCGATGTGGTGCGCCTCATCAATAAACAGATGACTGCACTCCTGGACCAGGACCTGCCGAATCTCTTGAGGCGAAGCGCTCAGAGCCGCCACGGTGGAGACGATGATGTTGCAACCTTCTGCGAAGGTCTTGGCATTCTTCTTTGAGCTGAAGGCGTGTTCCACCACTCCGACGACTGGTCGCAGGACTGGTTCAGACAGGACCCCCGCGGCCATCAGCACCCCGTACGTCTCGAACTTGTGGGCCAGCTGCGCTCGAAGCGCATCAGTGGGCACGACAACCAAGAGTCGCCGCGGCCGGGCTGCGGCGAACAAGCCGATCATGGTGTCGGTCTTGCCCGTCCCTGTCGGAATTACCACGGTCGCTGGCTGGTTGGGCACCGTGGCCCAATAGCCGAGCACGGCGTGGATGGCTCCGAGTTGGGGGGAGCGGAGCCCACGGCGTGCACCATCGAGGCTGCCTTCGACAAACCTGAAATTGCCGTCGAGCGATTCCAACACATGCAGCGGATCCGCGACGCTGAAGCTGCCATGCCACTGCGGCTCACGGCCATCTAGAAGCCGAGTTCCCGCAGAGGAAGAGTTGAGGGTGGTGTGATCTGTCGCAACCGGCCATCTGCCATGAGCAATTACGGCCCAGGTTCGACCGGCCGAGTCCGCTTCAAGTACTGCCCGTTCGGCCAGGCTTACGAGCTGGCGAGCCTGATTGCCGTCAATGGCAGCCTGACACGCCCAACATTCCGGGACCACAATCGGGGGAAGACTGGTGTTCGCATGCATCTTGCTCCCTCAGTTGACCTTGATTCGAGGGCAGCTCCCGGTCAAGATCTCAAGCGAGGGTCGATCGTTCACGCGGTGCGTTGCCTGCATCTCCGGGCTCCTTAAGTGAGTTGATGGAGCCCCAGGCACGAACTGTCCGATGAACGACGCGTTGGTCACAAACTGAGCACGAAATCTCCCGCCCAGCCGTTACCAAAGGGTATCTTCCAAGCGCCAACAAGGAACCACCCCGGTGCACGTCACCCGAATCAGTGCGTGCCCGGGGTGTCTTGCACTGCCGAAGATGGTAGCCCTCTGTGCCGATCACAACTGCGGCGCGCGTATTTGGTTCGGCGTGTCGCACGGTTGGCCATCGCAACTATGGGGCAAATAGGGTAATATTCCACATCCGATCGGCTGAGGTCGCACAGTCGTCATTACTTAGCGTGTTGCTGGCGGCGCCGAGCAACGAGGCATGCCGGACCGGGGACACACACCGTAGTAGTGAGTTGCCGAACCGACGCGTCTAAACTGGACCACGGCGGGGATTGGGCCGCCAGTTCCGACCTTACCGGCCTTCAGAATCGACGAACCCACGGCCTTTCCGGCGGCACGCCGAAGGCGTAGGCAAGGCGCATTAGGACTACGGCAATGGTTCGGTGTGCTGGGCGGGTACGGCGGCGAACGCGGCGCGACGTACGAAGCCGTAGACCTGGCTGCCCGACACCTCCGCCACGTTGACCAGTTCCCAGCCATACGGGCGCAGGAGCTCGGCCGCGATGACGACCTTACGGACCCCTTCTGCGCGCATCAGGAAATACGAATGGATCATCAGGTAGTGGTGGGGGTACCCCCGCAGATCTACCCGCCGCTCGATCACCCCATCCGCGGTGACCATCCGCGACAGCGCGATCTGCTGGGCCGTCTCCGCTCGCGCCACGATGCTCATCGCCAGACCTCCGACGGGATGCCCGTCCATGCCTGGCGAAGTTCTTCCAGCTCGTCGGCGACGCGCCGGGCGGCCGCGCGCCGGTAGACCGCCACCGGGGTCAGCTCCACCACCCGGCCGCCGGCAACGGTCACCAGCGGGCAGTACACGGAGATGAGGCCACCTTCCCTGTCGCTTTCGGCCGACCAGACCCGGGTGATCGCCGACCAGGGGATGAAGGTGTTGGCCGCGGTCGCATGCATCTTGATCCCCTCTGTCGTGGCCACGATCCTGGTGAACGGGATACGCATCGCGAAGGCGGTGAACAGGCCGGCGACCGCAATCCCGCAGATCACGGCCCATGCCCGGCCCCATGCCAGCACGGTGGCGCCGGCGAAAAACAGCGCGTTGAACCACATCCCGAAGACCAGCCGGCTGATGCGTGTCCAGCCGCGGTACACCTTGATGGTCATGACCGTCGGCCTTCACTTCGGACGGTGTGGCTGGCGGTCTCGAGTCGGTGAAGCCACCGCCGGCTCAGGTCACCGGCGCATGCGTTGGCGCCGGCCTGACCGGTGGTGGCCCACCACAGCGCGATCGTGCTGGCATCGCACCAGGTGACGATGACGGTCCGGCCGGGGATCAGGGCGCCGCTCATATCGCGGTGCCCGGCGTCGATCGCGTGGATCAGGTGCCAGCCGAGACGGAGCCGGCCGAGCAGCCAGTGGACCACGATCCCCGCATCGGTGACCTTCACCCGGCACCACAGCACCCGGGCGGCCATCATCAGGCACGCCGCCGTCATCGCAGTGTTGTCGAACACCGACGCTCGGTCTCCGGCGATCACCTGCGCGGTGAACAGAAAATACTCGGCCGCCCCCCAACGCCATGAAGGCCAGCGCAATCCGCGTCCAGCTGCGGTGAACCTCAGGAGCCGCCGTCATCGCTGCCTCGCCTGCGGTGCATGCCCCGGTACCCGGTGAAAAAGACCGGCCAGATCAGCACACCGGCGACAACTGCGGCCAGCGCCGCTATGCCCCAGCCGGGCAGGCGCCCGAGCCAGGTCAGCGCACAACCGGTCAGCAGCAGCACGGCCACCACCAGCCACGGCCACAGAGGTGTTCCCGGCCGGGCCGGGAAGGCGTCCAGCACGTCGCAGTGCTGCGCCCGCTGTGGCGGGCCGGGTCGGTCCTGGCCACTGTCGTAGTTGGATGGGTCATCGCGGGCGATTCGCCGCGTCTGCATCGCGATCTCGCGGGCGGGCCGGAAAGGACGTTCAGACATGGGGCTCACCTCCCTGGGCGGCCAGGGGCGGAACGAGGTCGCGGCGAACCGTGGCATACAAGGTGCCCGCAAGGTGGCTGATGGTGACCAGCCGCCAGCCGAAGTGACACAGGTAGTCCACGGCCATCGTGGCAGTGCGCAAGCCTTCCTCGGCTTGGATGTCGCCGCAGGTCACATGAAGGTATTGATGCTGGTAGCCGCGTAGGTCGGCGCGCTGTTCCAGCACGGCTTCCGCGCTTACCTGCCGCCGCTGGCCGATCATGTCAGCGGTCTCGTGAAGGCTCATATTTGTCTCCCCCCGTGATCAAATGGTCGGTAAGAGCGGCTGGTGCTATCCCTTACCGAAGGTCTTGAGGCCGACCTGACCGTGCTCGTCGAGATCGGCCGCTCCGGCGACCTTGATTTCGACGTCCTTGGTGTAGGCCTTGGGCGTGCCGCCAACCGTGGCGGTGAACACGACCGTCGCCCTGCCGGGCGTTCCAGTGCCGAAGGTGACCAGCCCGTCGTAGGCGTTCTTGCTCACCGCCGGCGTCAGCGTCGGGTAGCGGTGGATCGTCCGCTTGACGTCGGTGGGATCACCGACGAGGTAGAGCCCTTCGGCGAATGGGTCATAGCGGAACCCGCAGGTGGGCGGCTCGATGGTGGGTTGCTTGGCGCACTGGTCCAGCCAGTCACGGGTCGCCTTGTCCACCGCGGCTGGCGCGCCGGGTGCCAGCTGGAGTTCCAGCGGGATCTGCACAGTGGACGACGGGCGCAGCTGGGCGGGTACCGCCACGGTGACCGGCTTGGCGGCCAGCAGCGGGTGCTCGGGCACGCCGATCTGGTAGACGCCGGGCGGAACCGCGATCGCCTGCGAGGTGCCGCCGCCGAGGCGTTTGGTGGACAGCGTGGCCACGCTCGCCCCGGCCACTTTCGCTGTTTTGAGGTGCCCGGAGATGACGTCGATCAGGCCGGTGGTGCCCGAGCCCAGGTTCCACGGGCGCACCGGTCCTTCCTGCTCCCGGAAGACCTCGATCGTGGACTGATGCGTCTTGCCCGCCAGCGTGTAGGTGACGTTGACGTAGGCGATGTGCTTGTTGGGCCGGCGGGTGATGTCCAGCGCGCCGCCGTAGGTGATCTCTCCGACCACCAGGCCGGACGGCGGCTCGTAGCCCTGCGCGAGCGCGTCGGCGCTCAGCAAGGAGCTCGACAGCCCGGCTAGCAGGGCCGCTGCGGCGGTGTCACGCCGGGCCAGCGCGGCGAAGTAGTCGCGCACCGGCTGGTCCGGCGGGTAGGTCACGTTCGCGCCGGTCCACAGGTAGGTCCCGACGCCCAGGACCGCCGCCGCCACCACCGCAGTGATGACCTTGCCCCAGGTGAGCCACGCCGGCCAGCGCCGTTGGGGCGCACGGCTGTTGACTACCTCCAGCTTGATCCCGCAGGAGCGGCAGAAGCCCGCGTCGGCCCGGTTACCCGCCCCACAAAGTCCACATTGGACTTCTGGTGTGCCCGTGCGTCGCAGGCCGATCACAGCGGCTCCTGATCGGGCAGGTCGGCGGTGAAGCCGGACAGCCGCGCATAGGTGCCGATCAGCCCAGCGGGTGGGGTCTGCACGATCACGGGCGGGTCGCTGCGGTAGAACATCCACGCGTGAAACGGCGGCATGTTCTGAATCGAGGCGGTCGGCAGAACCGGCCGGTATTGGTAGCCGATGGCGTGCTGGCCGCGCCCGTCGCTGCCCATCGTGCGCGGGTCCTGATGCGAGTAGATGGTCAGCTGGTGCTCGCGCTGCTCGCCGGCCCAGCCGCTGACATTGCGCAGATCGGTGTCGCTGCTCATGCCGCCGTAGATGAGTTTCGCCGCGGTCGCCGAGATGATCGTCTGGGCCTGGTCGGCGCCGTAGCGCATCCGCATGGCGGCAATGGACTGCGCCGCGTAGATCGTTTTGACGCCGCGTCCGCCCAGTTCGCTGACCAGCACGGGCAGGCTTTTCATCGGTGCGGTGTTGGGCAGCTCATCGAGGCCTAGCAGCAGCGGATCGGCCAGTTTGCCGCCCGGGTTACGTGCGGCGATCTCAGCGGCACGCTGCACAATCGAGTCGATCAAACCGATGATCAATGGTGCGGTGACTTCCTGGTAGTGCGCCGGCCCCACCACGTACAGGGTGCTCTTGGTGGCCAGGAATTCGTCGATGTCCAGGCTGGGCAGGTCGCAGGAGGCCAGCACGGTGGGTTCGGCCGTGGCCTCCAGCGCGGCCCGGCAAACCGAATAGAACGAGCCGCGTTCCCGCTCACCTAGCAGCGGCATGCCTTCCAGATCGTCGGCCCACGTTTGCACGCCGCGCTGGTCGCCGCGCAGGATCTCGACTGGTTCGTCGACCTCTTGCCGGGCGATCCAGCGGCGCACTGTCGCCATCGGCATCCCGGCCAGGGCGGCGGCCTGAAAATAGCCGCGCAGGATCGCCGCGGCGCCCAGCCGCCAGTGCTTGCCGTCTGTCATGCCCTCACCGGCCGATGAGGTGATCGCCGCGACCCGGCGGAAGCACACGCGCGGGTCGGCGCATCCCGCATACGGCGACCAGCCGATGCTGGTCACACCGGGCTCGGAGCCCAGCGGGTCGTAGATGTAGATGCGCCCGCCATGCCGGTCGGCGATGTGGCGCCGCCATGCCCTGGTGTCGTCGACGACGTCGGTGTTGAGCTCGGCGAGCACTGCTTCGTGCAGCGGTTCGCGTCCGGCGATCAGGCGGCGGAAATCGCCGGTGTCGTGCAGCACATCACCGCGGGTTGAGGTCGAGATGACCGGCCCGTCCCAGCAAAGGATGTTGGGCACGACCAGGCCGGAGGTCTTGCCATAGCCTGGTGGGGCGATGATGCCCATGCTGTCGCGCAGATTGGTCGTCCAGGCCCGCCGCCCGCCGTCTTGCATCTTGTGGCCCAGGAACAGCTGCCGGCGGGCAGCCAGCGCAAGGCGGGGCGGCAGCACGAACTGGCTCATGTCCACTACGCCGGGGCTGGTGGTTTCCACAGTGGCTGTGCTCATCAGTCGGTCACCTCCACGGTGCTTTGCGGGGCGCCGAGCATCGCGGCGATGACGCGGTGGTCTTCGGTGAGGTGGTAGTGGCGGCCGGGTTCCTCAAGCCGCTCCAGCCGCAGTTCCAGCGGCGGAAGCAGGGCGAGCATCACCTGAGCCCAGCCGTCGCGGCCCTCCTCGAACTCCTGGAACAGCAGCAGCGAACGCCGCCAGCCGCGGGCGTAACCGGCCTGGCGCACCGCGTCGTCGGCGTCGAAAGTGCATTCGCGGATCGAGCGGCGGTGAAACGGGCGGACCACATAGTTGACGGTGGCCAGCACCGACCACAGCAGGATGCGGAAAAGCCATTGCAGTGGCCGCCACGGGGTGTGCTTGACCAGCCGGTAGGCCAGCTCGTGCATCAGGTAGAGCGGCAGCCCGACGCCGCGGGCGAACAGGGTGGCGATGACGTCGCCGTTGTGCCACCGGGCCAGCTGGTAGCTGATGGTCGCCGCAATCATCTCGCGGTCGTGTTCCATCAGCCGCAGCATCCCGCGTGATAGGGCGATGTGGCGGACACCGGCGAAGGCTGTGGGCCGGTGCCCATCCTGGATCATCAGTTCGGGGGCGCGGCCAATCCCCATGCGCTGGGCTGCCTCGTCGACGATCGGCGCAAGCCAGGAGTACTCGCGACGCGACAGCCGGCGGGCACCCCACACATGCCAAAGCGGCCGCTCAAACACTGTCCAGAGCCCGACGAACAGCCAGCCGCAGGCGAACGCCGTGATGACGTTGCCGACCGCGATGGTCCACGGCAGCAGCGGATCGGCGTCGTACATGGTCTGCCACGGCCAGATCCCGGCCATCCAGCCCAGCTTGAGCGCGCCGCTGATGGCGCCGAGGAATCCGCCGAACAGCCCGCCGACCTGTGCGGCCGCTATGGGCAGCAGCTCGGCCGGTTTCACTGGCAGCGGAACGACCCAGGTGAGGAACTTGTCGAGCCGGTCGAGTACCCCGTCGCCGATGAACGTCCCGGACACCGCTCCGCTGATCCCGCCGACCAACGCGCCCAGCGCGCCGAGCAGCAGCACGAACGGCACCCCGAACCAGGCCCCGACAATACCGGCGGCCACGCCCGGGAACTGGCGGCCGCCGAACGCCGCCTTCCAGGCCCGCCGCGGCGGCAAGATGGCGCGACGCTGCCACAGCTTCGCCTGGAACTGCTCACCGAAGCCCGACATCCGTTGCGCGGGAACGGAAACGGGGGAGGAATGGACAACGGTGCCGCAGCGTGGGCAGCGCGCAGCGGCAGGATTAAGCGGCAGCCCGCACTGGTCGCAAAACACCTTTCTCCACTCCTTCCCCCGCACCGCCCGGAGCGGTGATTCCGGGCGTGGTGACCGGATGCGGGCGCCCGGCAAAACAGCGCCGTGAACCTCAGCAAACGGATCTCTCTTGGACCGGCGCAGGGGCATCAGGGAGGTCTGCCACCATGCGACGGCAATGAGCGAGCCGCGTGCCTTAGCGGAATCCCCGGAAAACCCGGATTTTCCTCGCTACGCCGCCAGTTGGCGCCCAGGCATCCAGTCCCGCGTGAGGCCACGCTGGTGAAGATTCCCCACGCGAGTAATTGAAAGATCAATCTCGGAAGGTTATGGTCTTGGCCACGTCGAAGGGCACCAGGAAGGCCGGCAAGCCGGTGGGGTCTCTGGGCTCCACCGCTTTGACGGTCACCGTGCAATACAGCGCGGCCCGCCGCAGGATAAGCGCGCCCAGCGCCACTTCACCGGACTCCGAACTGCGGATCTTCAAGACGTAGCCTTCGTCCACCTTCTTCGACAGGGCAATCAGCTTCGGATCATCTTGCTGATCTTTCAGCTCGCGGATGGTGGCGCCAGTTTTGGCAATGTTGTCGCGCCGTTCGGTGTAGATCTTGTGGGCGAAGTCGGCGGATTCCACGACGCTGGCCACGATCTGCACCGGCTGTGTGCCGTAGAACAGGCTCACCGTCCAGTCCCGCAGCACCGCAGACTGCTCCTGCCCGATCAGATTTTTAGGCAGGGCATAGGTGAACGGCTGGGGCGGATCGGGTAGCGGCATCCCGCCGGCGAGTTTGCTCTCGTCGAACTTGAAACTGGCGACGATTTCCTCGGCCGCGGCGCGCAAAGCGGCGTCGCCGCTCGGTCCCAGGTTGGCCGTCAGGGTCGCGCTGACGATGCCCTTACCGAAAAAGTAGAACAGGATCTGGTCTTGGCCGTCCTTGTACTCGGCTCGGTAGCCGCTGGCGCCATCGGGGCTGATCGGCCCCATGCGCCAGCCGTTCTTGTCGCCGGTCGCCTTGTTGGTCTTGACCAGTTCGGACTTGTCGCGGTTGGCCGCATCGACGCGGAAGCCGATCGTGAACGTTGTCTCTTTGGTGTCTTTGCGCAGGTTGAGCCAGCCGGTCTGGTAGACGACCTGGTAGCGGCTGGGCCCTGGATCGGGCAGCGTGTAGGCGATCGGTGCGGCGGGCAGCTTGGGGTAGGTCACCGCCGGTGGGGCGGGTGCCGGTGTGCCTTCGCAACTGGCTGAGGTGAGGATGGTCGCGGTGATCGCGGCGCTCAGGGCCGTCATGGTGCGGTGCCACAGCATCGGCCCAGGTCTGGTGGTAGTGGAGAGCTCCGTCTGTTTTCGTGCAGGCGTCACTGTCTGATCCCCCGTATCTCGTTCCGGTCTGGAACGTTGTGAGACGCAGGCCGGTGACCCCTTCTCGAACGGCCTGCCTCCCGTTGAGCCGCTAAGGTACCAGCAGGTCCGGCTTCGGGATAGCGAAAATTCGGACAGTCTGACCACATTGGACATTCGGATGTCGGGCGTGTCTTCCTAATTGACTGGTCGATGATCTGGGGATGTGCGGATCTAGAAATCGATGCGGCCGAACCTGTTGCCGGCCTTGAAGTCCGGCGTAAAAGCCGAGGTGTAAGGGCCGGTATCGGCTGGGAAGAACCGCCCACCAGGCTATACGTCAATCGGTACAACGGTTGCGCTCGATACGAGCTCATCACGCAGAGTCAGGTGTCCCGCTCAGGGGCTAGGCGGGCAACGTAGCGTCGCTGGCAGCCCCGAACGACCTTAGGCGATGTTCCAAACCAGCCTGAAACCTCTCCCGATGCCCACCGTCCAAATTGCGCTCCGAACCCAGTTCACAGCCCCTCACCTCCAGCAGCAGAATACGTGTCCGACAACGTTGCCAACGCCGACGCGCACATCTGGAACGGCCACTCCGCTACCGTGAGCTAAACCCAGGAAAGGAGTGCAGGCGGTGGGTCTCGACGAACAGCCATGGATGCCTCAAGGCACTGAAACCACAGCCACCTACATCCTGTCCAACCCCAACGGCACGAGACATCTGGCCTTCGACTACGCCACCGGCACCTGGCAGCGCCTGTGGGAGCACGCCGAGCCGACCCTGGTCAGCGCCACCACGGCGATCCTGATGCGCCCCACGGACATCGACGAGATCATCAAGATCTCCGGGATCTGGATCGTCGGCAACCCCGACCACCCGCGCGCCTACGAGCTCAACGACGAACTGGCGCAGGGCGCCAAACAGGCGCTCGTGCACCTGGCCCGGCTCGCCGGTCAGCTTTGATGCCAGCATTCTGGCAAGTAGGAATGCGGGCAATGTTGCCGCATAGAGCATTATCTGTTTGATCAATAAGGCTAGCGTGAGGCCATGGCACGCACGCGCCATCTGCTGGCCGTCACCGACATCGTCACCCGCATCCAGCCGCGGCCCGGCGCCGGTCACCCAAAGCCCAAGACCGTGAAGTTAAGCCGGGTTGCGGTGTGTCAAGGGGTGTCTGTGCAATGTAGAGGGTCGGTGTGAGCAGGAAGCGGAGCCCGGTGTAGAACGGCTTGTCGACCAAGACCAGCCATCTACGT
>Ga0209382_10008961_pt1 | contig 12550 bp, 7 predicted proteins | sample SoiMetdeltSBSDD5_FD_187599 | JGI IMG/M metagenome (GOLD analysis project Ga0209382, IMG submission 187599) | Bulk soil microbial communities from a Populus tree surrounding site in Tennessee, USA - Soil MetaG P. deltoides SBSDD5 (SPAdes) (version 2) | ecosystem: Environmental > Terrestrial >... | reverse complement strand
GCAGGGTCGTCGGTGGCGCCCGACTCCGTCGCCGCGCGGAAGACGACCCTGCCCTGGTAGCCGGTGTTCACGTTCCCGTTGTCGTCGACCGCCTCCACCGTCACCCGGTAGTTGACGCCGGCCGCCGCGAAGCTGGTGCCCGGACCGGTGCTCACGCCGGGCCCGAACATGCGCAGGCTGGTCGTGGGACCCGGGTAGACGATCGAGCCGGTCGGGCTGGGCGCGGAGACGTTGCCGGCGTTGTCCCGGGCGGTGACCTGCACCGCGTAGGTGTAGCCAGGCCTCACCATGATGTCGCAGAAGGTGGCTGGACCGCCGCAGCCGTACGGCAAGCTCCCGGGGAGCTCCTCCGCGTTCAGGGTGTACGCCGCGATCCCGGAGGCCGCCGGGCCGGGATCGGTGGTGCCCGTCCAGCTCACCGTCACGGTCGAGGCGCCGGGGGCGACGACGCCGTCGGGCGCGTCCGGGGGCCGGTCCGGGCTGGTCCTGTCCACCAGGATCAGCGGCGACTCGGGGCTGGCGGCGGAGCCGTTGCCGTCGCCGTCGAACGCGCGCACCCGCAGCCGCCAGTACGCCTCGCCGGCGTCGAAGTTGAAGCCGGCGTCGGCGCCCGGCTGGACGGCGGGCACGACCGTCCAGGGCTTCCACCCGCCGTCGTTCTCGCTGACCTCCACCTGGTACATGGCCAGGCCGGAGCCGCCGTCGTCGCGGGAGCCCTGCCACTCCACCCGGACCGCCGAGTTGGTCACGGTCCTGGCAGGGACGGGCTGGCCGGGGACGGTGGGCGGAGTGACGTCGCCGGCGACGATGAAGGTGGTGTCGCGCGTGACGTAGTCGGGCGAGGACAGCGTCACCCGGGCCAGGCCAGGGAGCGGGGCCCGGAAGTACGCGGGGACAGAGGTCACCCCGGACGGCACCACGATCGACCCCGGCAGGATTGTGGCGGGCGAGCAGGTCGGGTCGGAATGGAACGCGCCGGCGCCGTGGGCTTCGTACGCCACCGTCACGTCCTCGGCGGGCGGCGCCGGGAGCGGGTTGTCGTTCGAGTCCAGCGCCAGGACGGGGAGCAGGGTACAGACGCCCGCGTCCACCGGCCCGGTGACGCCGAGCCCGAACTGGCTGGCCTGCGGAAGCAGCGAGGTGCGGCTGTCGTCGTACTCGTCGTGCCCGGTGTAGGCGGCGTTGATGGAGTCCGGGAGGTGGCCGTCGATCCACTGCGTGGGCATCACGCCCAGCCAGCTGGCGGTGGACCTCCCGAGGAGGCGCCCGTCCACCCACGCGGTGCGCATGCCCGCGGCGGTCCCCGCGGAGGCCACCTCCACCTCCACCAGGTGCCAGCTCGGACCGAGCGGCGGGAGGTTGGCGCTCCTCATGTCCGGGTCGCGGGAGGGCGACCCGCCGTTGAGGCTGTACCCCCAGAGGACCGCGGTGCCGTCCTGCAGGACCGAGACGGCCGCCATCGGGTTGTGCAGCGGCGCGGCGCCGCCGAGCGAGCTGCCGCCGATCCCGGTCAGCGGATGGGTGGTCGAGGAGGAGGTCACCGGGCCCTGGCGCCACCACACCCGGTGGAACACCTTGCCGGCGCCGGCGTCGGAGCCCCCCAGCTCGCCGTAGGCGGCGGAGACGGTGTTCCCGGCGGAGTCGCCGTCCTCGGCCACCATCCCGTGGCCGCGGTGGCCCGCGTCCGTGAGCTGCTTCGCGTTCCCGCCGGGCGTCACCAGCGACTTGCCGGCCGGGGCCTGGTCGACGGCGATGTTGGGGACCTCGAAGCCATCCTGGTGGAAGTGCACGCGCGGCGGGCCGTGGCCGATGCGGTTCGGGCCGGCCGCCACGTCGTCGATCCACCACACCAGCTGCGCTGTGCTCGCCGGTGGGCTCCTGGTCAGTCCCACCGCCACCGCGTTGAGGCTGCCCAGGAGCACCGCCAGGCCGGACGCGCTGGCGCGGGGACTGATCAGGTCGTCGACGTAGAGCCTCAGGTTCGCGCCGAGGCCCCCCACCTCGTCATAGGTGACCTCGATGGTGTGCCAGGTGTCCGGAGCGATGTCCGTGGTGGTGGCGCTGCCGAACGGGGTAATGAGTATTCCGCCGTCGTACTCGCCCCGGACGAAGAGGCCGCTGGGCCCGCGGACCAGGAAGAGCATGATGGGCCCGGTGGGCGCCGTGACGAGGGTCATCAGGCGCGCGATCTGCACCTCCTGGCCGGAGGTCATGCTGGCGACGGTCCCCTTGGGCACGTACACCATGAGCCGGAGCGCGACCGCCTGGAACGGCCCGCCGATGGCGGCGGCCGCCTCCGCCCGGTTGGTGGCGGCAGTCCCTCCGTAGGTGACCTTCATCGCCTGCGTCCCGTCCCAGGCCCCCACCGCCCGGGTGGCCTGGGTCGGGTCCTGGCTGGGCCGCATGGCGACGACCTGGTTGCCTGTGGGCGACGAGCTGACCGTCCACGCCCCCGGCCAGCTCTCGAACGAATCGGCGAACGAGACCACCTGGATCGACGGCGCCAGCCCGAAGGCCACGGCGGCGAGCGCCAGGCAGAAGACGAGGGCCCTGGAGGCCCCGGGCAAGCGAGGAAGGGACTGTCGGATCATCAAGGGCGAGCGGCGGGACGCAGGTGGCCAGCCTGCGCGAAGGAAAAGTCTACCAGGGAGCGGACCTCGGAGGCGACATGGGCCCGGGAGGTGCCTAGAATCGCCGCCATTCTGTTCTCCGGGTCGCGACAGGGTGAAAGTCCGATCGCAGGGCCACGGGCCCGGAGCCACTGGATGCCTCGCGCGCTTCTCTGCCATCTCTGCTCGTGGGCCCTGGCGGGAGGCGCCTGGGCGGGCGACCCCGCGGCCTCGCTGGAAGGCCAGACCCGCGTGGAGCTCGACGTCTGGACGGCGAACCGCTACTCCAGCCAGAAGGGACTGGGGACCATCCTCACCTACAAGGGCAACTTCACGCCCGGGTACGCGCGCCTCACCGGCACGCACTTCTTCCACCCGGTGCTGGGGGTCACCGCCGACCTGGGCCTGGACCTGTTCGGCGTGACCGGTCCGGGCTTCCTGGACGATGTCACCCTCACGCTGGCGGCGCCGCAGTTTGCCGCGGGGGCGCTGGGGCGGGTGCGGATCCTGGAGGAGCTCTCCGTGGAGGGGCAGATCGGGTACGGGCACAGCGTCCTACCCACACTCTCGGTCGGCCACATGCCGGGTGAGGACGTCAAGGCGGACTCCGCGCAGCTCGGCGGGCCGCAGGTGGGCGCCCAGGTCCGGTGGGACGCCTGGGGCCCGCTGACCGCGCAGGCCGGCGCCCGCTGGATCCCGTTCGGCGTCTACACGGCACTGCCGGACGGGGCGGGGAGGATCCAGCGCGCCTTTCAGATCCAGGGCGGCGCGAAGGTGACCTACCGGCTGCTCGGATTTGGACCGGCGCGCTTCGCGCTGGGCGCCAGCTACGAGCTGGCCTGGGCGGAGATGCACGGCACCGACAACGACAGCCGCCCCTACAACCTGGACCAGGTATCCCACCGCTTCGGGCTCACCGTCCACGGCTGGCTGACGCCGGCGGGCGGGGACATGAAGGGCCTGGACAGGGCCCCGCCCTCGGGCCCCGGGCGGATCCACGGGCTGGTGGTGCGCGACGGGAGCGCGCCCGTCCCCGGCGCGAAGGTGGAGGTCCCGGGCAAGGACCCGGTGCTCACCCGGCAGGACGGGAGCTTCGCGGTGGAGCAGGTGCCGCCCGGCCCGGTGGAGATGATGGTGACCGCGGCCGGCTTCAAGGCCCGCTCGGAGTCCGTCACCGTCACCCCCGGCGGCGAGCTGAAGCTCACCGTGACGCTGCAGGCGCCCACCGGCCCGGGGCGGATCAAGGGGACGGCCTTCGCCGCCGCGGCCCAGCCGGGCGGCGCGCGCGCGCCGCTGGCGGACGTCGCCGTGGCCGGGCCCAACGGCTCGGTGCGCGCCGCCGCGGACGGGACGTTCACCCTGGACGACGTGGGGCCCGGGCCGGTGCAGGTCAAGGCCGTCCTCAAGGGCTACAAGCCCGTCGAGGAGGTGGTCTCGGTGCCCCCGGAGGGCGAGGCCGCGCTGGAGCTGACGCTGGTCCGGGAGGCGGCCCGGGTGCTGGCGTCGATGCGGGGCCAGGTGCGCACGGTCAAGGGCAAGCCGGTCTCGGCCTTCATCAAGGTCCCGGAGGCGCAGATCAGCACCCGCACCGGCGCCGACGGGCGCTTCACGGTGCGCCTGCCGGGCGGAAAGTACACCGTGGTGTTCGAGGCCCCGGGCTACGTTCGCCAGACCAAGACGGTGGAGGTGGCGGACGGCGACCAGGCGATCTTCTACGTGGACCTCTCGCGGGAGGACCGCTGAGATGGGCGGAGGCGCCCGCGCGCTCGCGCTCGCGGTCGTCGTCGCGCTGTCCGCCGCGCTCGCCGGTTGCCCGGACGACGCGGTGGAGCCGCCGGACGCCGGTCCCTCGCCCGTCGCCACGCTGGTGACGGCGCAGGGCACGGTGGCGGTGGAGCGCGGCGGCCAGAAGGCGAGCGCCGCGCCCGGCCAGCCGCTCCTCTCCGGGGACGTGGTCTCCACCGGCCCCGCCTCCTCGGCGCTGGTGCGCTCGCAGGACGGCCAGGAGGTGGAGATCTCCGAGAGCACCCGCTTCCGCCTCACCGCCACCGCCACCCGGCTCACCGTGGAGCTCCTCGAGGGCCGCCTCGTCACCCGCGGCGGCGACGGCGGCGCCCGCACCCTGGCGGTGCGCGCCCCCGGCACCGACACCGCGCTGCAGATGGGGGACGTGATCGACATCACCGCCCGCGGCGGCGGGTCCCGGATCACGGTGACCGAGGGCGAGATCGTCCTGGTGGGCGCGGACGGCGGCACCGTCTCGGTGGGCAAGGGCGAGTCCGCCGAGCTGGAGATGGGCGAGATCCGGGTGGCGGAGCGGGCGCCGCCCGCGGCGGTCACGCTCCAGACCATCCCGATCACCTTCTCCGCCGAGCGCGGCAAGACGCTGCTGCGGCCGAAGGGCCAGCGGAGGTTCGCCCCCGCGGGCGACGGCGCGGCGCTCGCCGAGGGCACCGCCTTCCAGGTCGCCAGGGGCGGGCGCGCGCTGCTCTCCGGCAAGAGCGGGATGAAGGCGCGGCTGATGGCGGCCGGCGGCCTGCTGGAGGCGGCCGTGCTGGAGGGCGTGGTGGAGCGCTACAGCTTCGGCCTGGACTCCGGCGAGGTGCAGCTCCAGTTCCCCGGCGGCGCCCAGCGCAAGGTGACGGTGAAGGGCGGCGGCAAGTCGCTGGAGCTGTCCTCGGCCGAGCCGACCACCGCCACCGTGGTGGCGTCCAGGAAGGGCCCGCGCCTGCTGGTGACGGCGGGGAGCGTGAGGCTGGGCGAGGGGGACGCCGCCCTCAGCGTGGAGCCGGGCCAGATGGTGGACCTCGCCGCCGGCGCGCCCAAGGTGGTGGCGCTGCCCAGGCCGCCGGTGGTCCTCCCGGCGCGGAGGACCCGGGTGTACGCGACCGTGCTGCCCTCGGTGGGGCTCTCGGTGCCGGACGGCGCCGCCACCATCCAGGTGGCCCAGGACAAGGAGTTCGCGCAGGTGGTGGCGGAGGGCCGGACGCAGGGTGACTACCTGCCGTTCGACCCGCCCAGGCAGGGCGAGCTGCACTGGCGCGCGCTGGGGAAGGACGGCGCGGTGATGGCCAGGGGCCACGCCCGCTTCGACCGCGACCCCGACGAGTCGGTGGAGGACATCGAGCACCCCCGCGCCGAGGTGACCGAGACCGGGCTGAAGGCCGTGGTCTACTTCCAGAGCGTGCTGCCCGAGATCACCTTCGTCTACCCGGCGCGGGAGGGCGCGACCCAGTACCGCCTGCGGATCTACAAGGCGGACGACCTCAAGAACCCCATCTGGCAGAAGGAGGAGAAGGACGTCCGCAGCACGGTGCCGGCCGGCAAGCTCTCCGAGGGCGACTACCTGTGGTACGCCGCCGCGCTCTCGCCGGAGGGGGCGGAGCTGGCCGGCGGCCGGATGAACAAGCTGGAGATGATCTACGACAACTCCCGGCGATCCCTGGCCATCGCCCGCCCGCGTCAGGGGGAGAAGGTAGGAAAGGTGGTGGAGTCCACCGGGGTTGCCCCCATTGGAAGCAAGCTGACGCTCAACGGCCGGCCTGCCACCCTGGACGGGAAAGGCCGCTTCAAGGTTTCCGTGCCAAGCACTCCCTTCCTCGTTTTCCGCCTTGTGACCGATGATGGGGGGGAGTCCTACTGGATCCGCCAGGTCCGGAGCCGAGAACGGTGAGCACGCCCCAAGGCGTCATCCCCCTCACGCAGCCCATCGCGCACCCGCCGCTGGTGCGCTTCGACAAGTACATCCTGGTCCGCAAGCTGGCCGAAGGCGGAATGGCGGAGATCTTCCTCGCCAAGCAGGTGGGCGCGGAGGGCTTCGAGCGGGACGTGGTGCTCAAGCTGATGCTGGGCCACCTCAGCAGCTCGCGCGAGTTCGTGGAGATGTTCCTGGACGAGGCGCGGCTGGCGGCCAGGCTGCACCACCCGAACATCGTCCAGATCTCCGACCTGGGGCACTACCAGGGCCGCTACTTCATCTGCATGGAGTACCTGCCGGGCGAGGACCTCCAGTCGGTGGTGGAGGTGGCCACCCGCACCGGGCAGCTGGTCCCGTTCCACCTGGCCAGCCGGATCATCCTCAACGCCTGCGAGGGCCTGGAGTTCGCGCACGCGTACGGGGAGCACGGGGTGCCGCTGGGCGTGGTGCACCGGGACGTGTCGCCGTCCAACATCATCGTCACCTACCAGGGCACGGTGAAGGTGCTGGACTTCGGCATCGCCAAGGCGGGCTCGAAGCTGACCCAGACCCAGCCCGGGCTGCTCAAGGGCAAGTGGGGCTACATGTCCCCGGAGCAGGCGCGGGGCGACTCCATCGACTCCCGGAGCGACCTGTTCTCGCTGGGGATCACCTTCCACGAGCTGCTCACCGGGCAGCGCGTGTTCCGCAAGGACAACGAGATCGGCGTGCTGCTGGCGCTGATGCAGCAGGCCATCCCGCCGCCCAGCACGATGCGCCCGGACGTCCCGCCCGCGCTGGACCGGATCGTGATGAAGGCGCTGGAGAAGAAGCCGGAGGACCGCTACCGGGACGCGGGCGCCTTCCGCGCCGACCTGGAGGCGTACCTCTCCACCATCAGCTCGCCCGGGATCAGCGCCCTGGGCGCCTACATGGTGGCGCTCTTCGGCAAGGCGCAGATGACGGAGCGGATGGAGATCCCCTCGCTGCGCGAGCTGAGCGCGTTCCTGGGCGCCCCCCAGGAGCTGCAGCCGGTCCCCGGCCTCTCGCCGCTGACCCCCAGCTCGCCCATGGTCGCCAGCGAGCCCGTCGACCGCCAGGGGACCGACCCGACCTGGGTCCGCAAGGCCACGCCGGCGGCGGCGAGGTCGGGGCCGCGCGCGGCGGCCCAGGTGGGCCGGCCGGAGATGCCGGAGGCGGCCACCATCCAGCTCGAGGTGCCGCCGCACGTGCTGCGGCAGCAGCTGGAGGAGCTGAGGAGGAAGGAGGCCGCGGGGGCCACCCGGGGGGGCGGTCGCGGGTGGCGCTGGGCGTTCGCCGCGCTGGCGGTGGCGTGCGTCGCCGGCGGCGCCTTCGGCTGGGCGCATGCGAACCCCGGGCAGTTCCGGGCGCTGCTCGCGCGGGTGACGGGCAAGCCGCCGCAGCAGCCGATGCCCCAGCCGCCCGCGCCGCCGCAGCAGCCCATCGCCCTGGTGACGCCCCCCGCCCCGCCGGACCCGGCGCAGCCGCCGCCCCCGGACCCGGACACCCCGCCGGTCACGCCGGATCCGCCCCAGCCTCCGGTCGCCCCGCCGCCGCCCAGGATGGCCAGGCCGGTGACGCTCACCACCAAGGAGGTGAGCAAGACGCTGGTGCGGGCGCGGCCGGCGGTGACCTCGTGCTTCGAGCGCAACAGGTGGAAGGGCGGCAAGCTGGAGGTGGAGCTGTCCATCGCCAACTCCGGCGCGGTGAAGGCGTCGCGGGTGCTCACCTCCGGGTTCGAGTCCGGGCCGCTGGCCAGCTGCCTGTCGAAGACGATGCGCGGGCTCAGCTTCCCCCGGAACACCAACAACCCACCGCTCACCATCATCGTGCCGTATTCGTACTCGGCCGCCGGGCCATGAACGGCGCGTGGCCGAGATGATCTTCCGGGAGAGATTCGAGACCATCCGCCCGCTGGAGGAGATGGAGGTGGCGCTGGTGCGCGCCTCCGCCCAGGACCCGGCGCTGGTCACCCCGCCCGAGGAGGCGGTGGTCCGCACCGCGCTCTCGCTGGCCCGGCTGTACAAGGTGCCGCACCGGGGCCGCGAGGTGGGCGTGGGCGCGCTGCTGGAGCCCTTCCGGAACGAGGTGAAGCGGCGGCTGGAGCCGGTGCTGCTGAACGGGAAGCCGGTCAGGCGCGAGGCGCTGGCGCCGCACCTGGGCTGGCTGAAGGAGGAGTCGCTGCTCCGCCGCGAGGCGGTGGTGAAGCGGACGGAGAACCTGGTCCCGGCGGAGGCGATCTACAGGGAGATCCGCGAGAAGGCGCTGGTGCTGGTGGCGGGCGGGGGCGGGGGCTCAGGCTACGTCTACCTGGGGGTGATGGCCACCCTGGACGAGCTGGGGCTGCGGCCGGCCCTGATGGCGGCCACCTCCATCGGCGCCGTCCTCTGCCTGTTCCGCGCCCGGATGAAGCGGTTCGACCAGACGGAGATGGTGAACATCGTCCGCGGGCTCTCCTGGAAGAAGCTGTTCCGGGCGATCTCCATGGACAGCCGCTACGGGCTGCCGGCGGCGCTGCGGCTGTTCCTGCGCGCGGGCATCGGCCGCTACTTCCACGCCGGGGCGGAGCCGGACGGGGCGGGGCACGGGCAGGGCCTGCGGCTGTCCGACCTGCCGGTGCCGATGCTGATCCCGGTCTCCGGGATCCGGCGCGGGATGCTCCCCCACCCGGTGGAGTTCTACGAGGGGCTGCTCAGCGTCTCCGCGCGCTCGCTCTTCGAGCCCACCCTGGTCGCCCGCAGGGTGCAGGGGGCGATGGGCGCGGTGGCGGAGCTCTTCACCCGGCCGGAGATGATGGAGCGGCTGGTGCTGGGCGACGACGAGGGCACCCACGACTTCGACGCGCTGGACGCCGCCGGCTTCTCCTCCGCCCTGCCCGGCGTCATCCACTACGACGTCCCGCGCGAGAGCGAGCGGATGGCGTCGCTCCTGGACGGGCTGTTCGAGTCGCGCGGGCTGCTCCGGCTGGTGGACGGCGGGCTCACCGACAACCTCCCGGCGAAGGCGGCCTGGCGCGCGGTGCACCGGGGGCGGATCGGCACCCGGAACGCGTTCGTGCTGGCGCTGAACGGGTTCGCGCCCAAGCTCACCACCCCGCTGTGGCTGCCGCTGCAGCGGCTGGCCGCGCTCACGGTGGCGCCCAACCGGCCCTACGCCCACCTGGTCAAGGACTTCAAGCGGACGCTGTCCCCGCTGGAGCTGGTGCCGTCCGTGGACCTGGTGGGCCGGGCCATGGAGCTGGGCCGCCGGCAGATCCAGGACGAGATGCCCTTCATCTGCCGGATGCTGGCGCCCTTGCCGCACCTCATGGCGTAGGGATACACAGCGCGTAATGGCCGACAACAGCAACAGCTCGACGTCCTCCGAGGTGCTGATCGCGGACCAGGTGTGGCTGGACGGGGGCTTCGTCCCGTGGAAGGAGGGCAAGGTCCACGTGATGACCCACGCCCTCCACTACGGGCTGGGCGTGTTCGAGGGGATCCGCGCCTACCCGCTGGCGGACGGGCGGATGGCCATCTTCCGGCTCAAGGACCACATCCGCCGCCTCTTCGAGTCCGCGCACATCATCCAGCTCGCCATGCCCTTCAGCCAGGACCAGATCTGCGAGGCGTGCGTGGAGGTGCTCCGGCGCCAGCGCGACCGCTTCGCCAAGGGCGCCTACCTGCGGCCGATCGCGTTCATGGGCGACGGGGCGATGGGGCTGGGCGCCATCAACCCCACCCGGGTGTGCGTGACGGCGTGGGACTGGGGCGCCTACCTGGGGCAGAAGGGCCTGCGGGAGGGCATCCGCGCCAAGGTCTCCTCCTTCACCCGCATGCACGTGAACGTGAACATGGTGCGGGGGAAGATCACCGGCCAGTACGTCAACTCCATCCTCGCCAAGCGGGAGGCGGTGGCGGGCGGGTACGACGAGGCCATCCTGCTGGACATCTCCGGCTTCGTGGCGGAGGCGTCGGGGGAGAACGTCTTCTACGTCAACCGCAACGGCATCGTCCGCACCCCTCCCCTCTCCTCGCCCATCCTCTCCGGCATCACCCGCGACTCGGTGCTGCGCGTGCTGCGGGAGGCCGGCAAGGACATGCAGGAGGTGACCTTCACCCGCGACGCGCTCTACATCGCGGACGAGGTGTTCCTCACCGGGACGGCGGCGGAGATCACCCCGGTGCGGGAGGTGGACGACCGGCGGGTGGCGGACGGCAAGCCCGGCCCGGTGACGCGCTGGCTGCAGGAGCAGTACGCGCGGATCGTCCGCGCCCAGGAGCCGAAGTACCAGGACTGGCTCACGTACGTGTAGGCCGGCCGGGCCTTCAGGCCTTGGTCACGAAGCGCAAGGCGTCCGCCAGCGCGGAGATCAGGCCCTTCTGCCGGATCGCCTCCAGCTCGCCGTGGTTGAGCCAGACCCCGCGGCACTGCCCGCACACGTCCATCACCACCCGCGAGTCCCGCGTGGAGACCACCTTGTCCATGATGATCCGCGGGCCGGCGCAGCGCGGGCAGAAGAGGAGCTTGGTGTTGGTGTCCGGCCCGGGCAGGTGGCGCCAGTCCAGCAGGCGGATGTCCACCGACTGCTCCACGCGCTTGAGGTCGTCCTGCTCCAGCCAGTGACCGGTGCAGGTGGCGCAGCGAAGGCCCTGCACCGCCACGCCCGAGGCGTCGATGGTGGTGGGGCCGAGCGGGACGGAGTCGCGCGGGCATTTCAGGGTCGGGGCCACGGAGGCGATCATAATCCAGGCCCCGGAAGCGCTAGAGTGGGTCCGCCATGCCCGGCGTGCTGCGCCCTCCCCCCGCGTCGCTGCTCCACTCGGCGCCCCCGCCGGTGGCGGAGGAGAGCACCCACTCCTCCAACCCGTTCAAGCTGGAGAACCCGCGGATCGTGGGGCTGGCCCCGCCGGAGCCCACCTCGGTGGAGGACACCGGCCTGAAGATGGGGGTGCTCTCGGACATCGCGCTCAAGTTCCTCTACTACTCCGGCAACGCCAGCGGCCTGGAGATCGCGGACCGGGTGTGCCTGCCCTGGCCCGGCGTGATCGAGAAGGTGGTGGACTTCCTGGTCACCGAGAAGCTGGCGGACCTCCGGGGCGGCAAGGGCTTCGGCCGCGTCTCCACCGAGTTCATCCTCACCGACAAGGGCCGCGAATACGCCAAGGACGCGCTGGGCCGGAGCACCTACGTGGGGCCGGCGCCGGTGCCCATCGAGCAGTACAACCGCATCGTCAACGCCCAGAGCGGCGAGAACCCGCTGCTGGGCGTGGACGACCTGCGGGCCGGCCTGGCCCACATGGTGGTCTCCGAGGAGATCCTCCACAAGCTGGGACCGGCGGTGAACTCCGGCCGGTCGATGTTCCTCTACGGGCCGCCGGGGAACGGGAAGACCTCCCTGGCGGAGGCGGTCTCGCGGATGCTGGGCGGCGAGGTCTACGTCCCCCACTGCCTGGAGATCGACAGCCAGATCGTCAAGGTCTTCGACCAGATGAACCACACCACGGTGGACCTCTCCGACCAGCGCGACCCGGCGGGCCGCAAGCAGCAGGTGGAGATGGACCGGCGCTGGCTGCTCTGCCGGCGGCCCACGGTGGTGGTGGGGGGGGAGCTGACGCTGCAGACGCTGGACCTGATCTATTCGGAGACCGCCCGCTTCTACGAGGCGCCGTTCCAGGTGAAGGCCAACGGCGGGATGCTGCTGATCGACGACTTCGGGCGGCAGCGGGTCCACCCCACGGACCTGCTCAACCGGTGGATCGTCCCGCTGGAGAAGAAGATCGACTTCCTCACCCTGCACACCGGGAAGAAGTTCGAGATCCCGTTCGACCAGCTGATCGTCTTCTCCACCAACCTGGACCCCAAGGAGCTGGTGGACGAGGCCTTCCTCCGCCGCATCAAGTACAAGATCGAGATCACCGACCCGCCGGAGGAGTCGTACCGGCAGATCTTCCGCAAGGTCTGCGAGGCGGCCTCCATCCCCTACAACGACCAGGCGGTGACCTACCTCATCCAGCACGTCTACCGGCCGAAGAACCTGGCGCTGCGCGCCTGCCACCCGCGGGACATCGTCAACCTGATCAAGGACGCGGCGCGCTACTGGCAGGTGACCCCGGCCCTGTCCAAGGAGTTGATCGACCAGGCCGCCAAGGTCTTCCTGGTCGCCATGCAGTAGGCCGGGGCGGCCGGACCCCGAAGCGCTTGACCGGAGCGTCGAAATTCCTAGACTGCGCGGCCCGTTTCACATGTCCGCCGGCCGCGCCCC
>Ga0209382_10008960_pt1 | contig 12552 bp, 9 predicted proteins | sample SoiMetdeltSBSDD5_FD_187599 | JGI IMG/M metagenome (GOLD analysis project Ga0209382, IMG submission 187599) | Bulk soil microbial communities from a Populus tree surrounding site in Tennessee, USA - Soil MetaG P. deltoides SBSDD5 (SPAdes) (version 2) | ecosystem: Environmental > Terrestrial >... | reverse complement strand
CTGGAAAAACGCGGCGCCGGATTGACGAAACTCTTCGACGCCGACGCTGGGACGGCAAGGTGATTGCGGCTTGCGGATTGCGGATTGCGGATTGCGGATTGCGGATTGCGGATTGCGGATTGCGAAATGACCAAGCATACTAGGCCTACTGGTCAACAACATCTCAAATCAATAAAACGGAATGAAACCACCACTCGTCAACTCTCCGCAATCCGCAATCCTACAGATGCGCGGCATAACGAAGTCCTTCCCCGGCGCGAGGGCGCTCGCCGGGGTGGACTTCGCGGCGCGGCGCGGCGAAGTTCATGCGCTGGTTGGCGAAAACGGCGCGGGCAAATCCACGCTGATGAAGATCCTCGCCGGAGTCGTTCGGAAGGACGGCGGCGAGATCAGCTTCGACGGGCGCGAGATCAATCCGCAGAACGCGGCGGAGGCCCAGGCGCTCGGCGTCAGCCTCGTGCATCAGGAATTGAGCCTCGCGCCGAACCTGACGGTCGCCGAAAACATCTTCGTCCGGCGCGAGCCGCGGCGGTTCGGCCCGCTCAGCCTGATCGATTGGGGCAAGCTGAACGCGAGGGCGAAGGAACTGCTCGATCAGTTCGAGTTGGAGATAGCGCCCGACGCGCCGGTCAAAGACCTCAGCCTGGCCAAACGCCAGATCGTCGAGATCGCGAAGGCGCTGGCGGTCGAGGCGAAGCTGCTCGTCCTGGACGAACCCACGTCGTCGCTCGAAGCGCATGAAGTCGAATTACTCTTCAAACTGCTTAGGCGGCTCGCCGAGCGCGGGCTCGGCCTGGTCTACATCACGCACAGGATGGACGAAATTTTCCGCATCGCCGACCGCGTCACGGTCCTGCGCGACGGGCGGCTGGTCGGGACGCGGGAGCGCGGCGAGACCGACGCCGGCGAGATCATCAAGATGATGGTCGGACGCGAGCTTGAAAATCTCTATCCGCCGAAAGCGAGCCGCGCCGGCGAAGTCATCTTCGAGTTGCGCGGACTGACGGCCCGCGGCAAATTCAAAGACGTAAACCTGGCGGTCCGCCGTGGCGAGATTCTGGGGCTTGCCGGATTGATCGGTTCGGGTCGCACTGAAGCGATGATGGCCGCGATCGGCCACGCGAGGCTCGACGGCGGGGAGGTTTTGATTGACGGCCGACGAGTTCGAATGGATTCTCCGCGCGTCGCGCTGCGCCTCGGCGTCGTCTACTCGCCCGAAGACCGCAAATATCAGGGACTGTTCCTGGCGCAGAGCGTGAGGGCGAACGTCATCGCCGCGAGCCTGGACGAATGCGCCGCCGCCGGCTTGATGCGCCGTTCGGTCGAACAGCGGCTGAGCGCCGGCTTCACGCGCGACCTGGCGATTAAAACTCCCGATCTGGAGCGCGCGGTCGGCGCCCTGTCGGGCGGCAATCAACAAAAAGTCCTGCTGGCGAAATGGCTGGCGACGCGCCCGCGCGTGTTGATCGTCGACGAACCGACGCGCGGCGTTGACGTCGGATCGAAATCGGAAATCCATCACTTGCTCAGGCGCTTCACCGAAGCGGGCGGCGCGGTGATTATGATCTCTTCGGAGCTGCCCGAAATCCTGGGGATGAGCGACCGCGTCGCCGTGTTTCACGAAGGTCGCGTGGCCGGCGAGTTGAGCTGCGATGAGGCGACCGAGGAGAAAATTATGCGGCTAGCGACTGGCGCCTGAAAATCTCATAGTGGAAGTTTCACAAAGACCAGGAAATAGCTATGGTTTTTTCGCGCGTGAACCTGTCTCTTCAAGCGGCTCACGCCGGGCTTATTGACCCGCACAATAACAAAGAGGTCTTTAGTGTAAAAACCCGCTTTTTCATACTCTTTGATGATCTCGACGTGGGTCAACCATTGACGATTTGCGCTGACCTCGTCCTGGCATTTGACTATCAATACGCCATTGTCCTTAAGCGCGCGATGAGCTTCAACTCCGGCCTTGAAATAAAGGTCAGTAACCGCAGCGTGCCACTTGGCGCCGGCAGGCGTTTCGTCCCCATTGCTGTAGTATCTGCGAAACGCCGAGTGTGTGCCACTGCCGGCTTTATGTCCGGCTTCGCGCCTGAAGAATCCTTCCATATAAGGCGGGTCGAGGACTACCGCGTCGAGTGAATTGTCTTCATATGGCAAGGCCCGGCAATCAACGCCCGATGAAATATCTGTTGCGAGCAATTCGTATTTGCTGAGGTCTACGTTGCGCCAGAAAACGCCGTTTCCGTAGGTGACATCAGCGACGCGCGCGCCTTCGGGAACATGTAGGGCGAGAATTTGCGGGAAAATATCGGCATTGCTCCCGACGTGAGCGGACAAAACTACGTCTGAGGTCGCTTCCCCGCCCTGGACGCGCCTCTTCTTATCCAATCTTTCTTCGTCTCTTTCCTCGTCAAATGGAAGCAATGTTCGTCGTGTGGCCATCTGTCCTTGAGGCTGCTTCTTTTTTCGCCACGGCCTTAGCGCAAGCGATCGTCTTAGCGATTTTCGACTTTATCCCGTAACGTAAAGACTTCGGCTTGAATTTGAATGATCAACGGAAAGCTGGCGGTCTCCGAGCCTGCCTCGGCCGCGCGCTGCACGTGCCAGTGGCAAAGGCCGAGTTTCGCGACCGAGCGTAAAAACCGGCGTCTCGCGTTGAACAGCCGGCCGTCGCCGATGGCGGAGGCGACCCAACCAGTGCGGCGGAAGACCGAGATCGCGATGTCGAGCTGGCGCTGCGTGATCAACCCGCGCTCGACCTCAAACGCGAGCGACCGTTTCAGAATCCGTCCTTCGCGGCGCACCAGGTAGAGGGTCAGTCCGATGAAGGCGCAGAACATCGGGGCATGGATAAAAAGATACCCGAGGAAAAAGAGTTTGCCGCCCCCGAGGACGGCCAGACTGTTCCAGAAAGCATGTAAGAAGACCGCGATGGAATAGCCCATGATCGGGGCGGCGATCTTCAGAGCCTTGTCATGGGTCTCGCGCGCGACGCCGACGCCGACGCCCGTCATGCAAGTGAACAGAACGTGCGAATAAGGCGAAAGGACGCCGCGAAGGATCAACGTCCTGATCAGGCCGCCCGCGCCGCCCGAGATCAGGCTTCCGCCGTAATAGTTGATGTTCTCCACTGTCGCGAATCCCAACGCCACCACGCCCGCGTAGACTATGCCGTCAACTATGCTGTCGAAATCCTTGCGGAAGAACAACGCGATGATCAGCACACAACCGCCCTTGGCGCCCTCTTCGATGATCGGGGCTGAGACGATTGCGGCCAACGTCCCTCCGAATATGAATCCGAAGACGGTGTTGACGATATAGGCGATGAAGATGGCGATGACAGCCCCCCAGACAAACGCGAAAAGCAACCGTCCTGGCGGCTCCGGATCGTAACGATCCAGCCACAAAAAGAGGGCCAGGTAAAAGCCAGCCGGGATAATCGCTGCTATCCCCCCCACAATCGCCCCGCCGATTCCGACGTTTAAGATCATCAGCCCCGCCACCATCAGCCCGACCACGGCGAAGGCCAACCACATCAGCCCGACGCCAATGGAGTTTTTCGATTTGCCGGCGTCGAGGTAGGGGTTGTATAGGCCTAAATTGCGTGTGGCGTCGCGCAGTCCCAGGCGCGGGGTCGGCGGAGGTGGAGGTGGAGGGTAATTGTATTGATCTAGGCGCACTGGCATCGTAAGTGTCCTCTTTCTGGCTAAAACAGTACCGGTGTCCCCAATGTTGCAATGACCAAATCTGTAAACAGGGCCGGCATTATACAGACCGGCGCGCCGAATAATCCAATTGAATTTTTGAATTTGAATTCCTGGCCAAATCGCATATCATGCCGCCGCATCCTTGAGCCCCGTGTGTTAGCCGTTCCCCGTAACTGAATTGCTCCTCAAATATTTGCAGATAACTTTGTAACCATTTTTCAACCTAATCCGAGGTCAATCGGACAAGCGGGAGAGACGAGTACCCCCCCCTTTGCTTGGAGACTTTTGCTTTCATCCCATGATTGTCCCTGGAGTTGAGATATAAGCTTTTAGGAGGAATTTCGACATGCGGAAGCTGTTTTTCATCGCGGCGCTGACATTCGCGCTATCCATCATCGCTCAGGCGCAAGAAGCCCCCCGTGTAGAAGTTTTCGGAGGATACTCATACATGCGCCTCGATGACGATGGTAGCGGTCTGGATCGGGACTTGAACGGATTCAATGTGTCAGGCAACATAACTGTCATCGGGAAACGGATCGGTCTCAAAGCCGATGTCAGCGGCCATTTCGGCCAAATCTCGTTCGCCCCTGGCATCTCCAACATCGATCAACGACAATTTCTGTTTCTATTCGGCCCGCAATTCTCTCTGAGAAAGAGCGGGAAGATTCAGCCTTTCGCTCACACTCTGTTCGGGTTTGAGAACCTCAGGCTGAATAACGACGTGATCGGTGACCTCACTGATACGGGCTTCGCGTTCGCGGTCGGCGGCGGAGTCGACATAAAGGCTCTTAGCAGCAGGCTCTCGCTCAGGTTGGTCCAGGCCGATTACGTGCTGACGAAATTCAGCGACAGCTCCGCGAGCGGCAACAATACCAACAACAATCTCCGGATCTCGACCGGCATGGTCGTACGCTTCGGTAAGATAGAGTGATTCCGAGATCGGGCTGCGTTCCGACGACGCCCGTCTAGAGCCGGAAAGGCGCCAAAAGCAGTGGGGCGAGGCCGAAGATTTGCGTGCGTCCGGCGCGGTTGAGTTTATGCGCGCCGCGGCGTCAAAATACAATGACAACCGCAACGTCGCCAGACCTTGAACGTCGTCGGTGATGTTCGCGTCGGCCTCGGCCTACCGCAGCAGGCGTTGAAATTTTACGAGGAGTATATTTGAAATGCAGAAGCTGTTTCTCATGGCGGCGCTAACGCTCGCGCTGCCCGTCATAGCTCAGGCGCAAGAAGCCACACGCACGGAATTTTTCGCCGGATACTCATACATGCGTCTCGAGGACAGCCCGAATACTCAAGATCGGGATTTGAACGGGTATAATGTATCTGCCGCCGTAACCATCTTCAAAAAATCGCTCGCGATCAAAGCCGACGTCAGTGGCCATTACGGCAATGTCCTGGTCTCTATTACCCCTCGCACCGATCAGAGACAGGAGCTGTTTCTGTTCGGCCCGCAGTATTCTTTTAGAAAGATCCCGATGATTCGACCTTTCGCCCACGCCCTGTTCGGGGTGGCGCGCCTCAAGGTGCAGAACGACGCGATCGGCGCGGCGGATATCAGGGATACGGGCTTCGCGTTCGCTGCCGGCGGCGGAGTTGACTTAAAGACCCCTCTCGGCGGCAAAATTGCGGTCAGAGTGTTCCAGGCCGATTTCGTGAGGACGAGATTTGACTTCACTGGGACCGGCAACCGCGATAGCAATAGCAATTACCGGATCTCGACCGGCATTGTTCTACGCTTCGGTGAGATAGAGTGATGTCGAAATGATGGAAATCAGGGGAAATAAAAAGGGGAGTAGGGAATGGGGAGTGGGGAGTGGGGGAAGAGGAGACAAGCGGAAAAGGAATTTCCTTCTCCTTGTATCCTTGTCTCTTTGTCTCTTCTTCCCCCACTCCCCACTCCCCATTCCCTACTCCCCACTCCCAATTCCCCTTTTTGCTTCCGCCGTGGCGCAGGATCGCCCGACATCGCCGCCGCTCACGGGGCGCGAAACGCCTCCCGCATCATCGCCCGCATCATCTAAAGCCGTAGATTCGGGCGATCGCTCATCCCGACCGAACTTGTCGCCGCTGTCAGACACCGACCCCGGGGCCGGTCCGAAATCGGGCCGTGTGCAAATAACGCCCGGCCAGAGCCAGAGCGAGGTCAAAAAGCTGTGGGGAGAGGCCGAAGATCTGCGCGCGACCGGCGCGATTGAATCTCTGCGCGCCGCGATGTCGAAATACGAGGAGGCGCTCCGGCTGCTACGTTCCGCCAGCAAGGCCGCCGAGCCCAGCGAGGTCGCGTATACGCTCAACCAACTCGCGGCGATCGCCGACTCGCTCGGCGACCGCCGGCAGGCTATCAATTACTACAAACAGGCAATCCCGCTCTGGCGCACGGCGAACGACCGCCAGAGTGAAGTGAACACGCTCACGCAGCTCGGGCGCGTCCATAATTCCCTGGGCGACAAACAAGAGGCGCAGCGCCTTTTTGAGCAAGCCCGCCTGATCGTCCAGGCTTCGGGCATGCTGCAAACCTTCGGCGATGAAAGTCACGCGGCGTCGACGACGTTCAACCTGGGCAAAATTTACGAGGACCAGGGACAGCCGCAACGGGCGGTCGAGCAGTATCAGAAGGCGCTGGCGATGTGGCGAGCAGCGAAGGACCGGCAAGGCGAAGCGTCGGCGCTCAACAGCCTGGGAGGACTCGCCACGCGCGCCGGTCAATTTGATCAGGCCGTTGAGCTATTCCAACAATCACTGCCGCTATGGCGCGCGTCGGGCGACAAGCGCGGCGAAGCCGTGACGCTCAGCAACATGGCCTACGTCGCCCTCGCGCAGGGACAGAGTCAGCGCGCGCTCGATTTTCATCTGCAATCGCTGCCCCTCTGGCGCGAGATCAATGACAACCGCAACGTCGCCACGACCCTGAACGACGTCGGCAATATTTACGCCGGCCTCGGCTCTCCGCAACAGGCGTTGAAATTTTACGAGGAGGCTCTGCCGCTACGCCGTTTGACCGGCGATAAACGCGGTGAAGCGGCGACGCTCAGCAGCATGGCCGGGCTATACGTTGATTCCGGAGATTTGCGGCGTGCGGCCGAGGGGTTTTCGCGGGCGCTGGAACTGCGCCGGCTCATTGGCGACAGGCGTGGCGAGGCGATAACTCTCAGCAACCTGGGCTTCGTTCATCAAGCGCTCGGCGAATTGACCCCGGCGCTCAACTTCTACCAGCAGAGCCAGACGATCTGCCGTGACATGGGCGACAAGACGCGGCTGGCCGGAACGCTCGCCAGCTCCGGCGAGATACAACTCGCGCTCGGCGACAAGGTGAAGGCGCGAGAGAGCCTGGAACAATCCGTCGCCCTCTGGCGGGAATTGAAAGACCGCCGGCGCGAAAACAACGCGCTCGCGCAACTCGCCGCCGTCTATTCCGCCATCGGCGAAAGAGAGAAGGCCCTGGAAACTTACACACAATCACTGTCGAATTGGCGTATGCCCAGGCCGCCCGGCGCCGTACACAAATGAACGCAAGTTGATTTGTAGTCAATGCCACTCTGATTTAGTGGCCATCCAGCGCCTTGAGCAATTTCAGCCCTTCGACCATCGGCGGGTATTCGGGCAGCGGCGCGCGCGGCCTGCTCCAGATCGTGAACAGATGGCCGAGCATCTTCGGCGAGTTCTGCTTGTAGCTGTATTCGACCAACATCTTCATCGCTTCGGGTTTGCTCCAGCTCGTGGGCAGCACTCTGAAACCTTTCTCGATGAACATCGGGATTGACGGGTAACCGCCCTCCATCGGCTCGTAATGCCAGGGGCAGATGATGATGTCCTTCGGAATCATATCAACCGCCGGCGCCGTGCCGTTCTTCGACGCTTCCCACTCGCCCCAGTTGAACCTGTTCGCGTCGATCAGCCGGTCACCCCACATCAGCATTTCGACTTTGCGCTTTTTGACGAGATGATCGTAGACGTCATTGATCGCCTTCGCGTAGAGTTTCGCCGGGTCCTGACCTTTGGTGGAGGGCGATTTGTCGGAGCCGAGCAGAAACACTTCGTCCGCGCCGATGTGAAAAGCTTCTGCCCCGAACGCGTCAATGATTTCGTCCATCAGCTTGAAGACGATTTTGTAAACTTCCGGGTTGTTGATGTCCCACTCGCGGCAATAGAGGCCTTCGTTGTTCGGGAAGGCTCCGGGCGTCAGGTCGAACTGCGGATACTTGGTCAGCAGCGGAAAGGTCTCCTTCGCCCAGGACTGATGCCCTACGCACTGGAATTCGGGGATAAGGCGGACGCTGAGCCGGCGGCAAGCTTCGGCGAATTTTCGCGCGCCGGCTTTGGTGATTTGCTTATCGCCCTGTCGAAGATTCGGATGGGACTGGAACTCGAAGTGGTAATCGACTTCCAGGATGACGAAGTTGATCCCCATCTCGGCCAACTTCGGCAGATCGCCCGCCAGCCTCTCCAGATCGGCGTCATTGTTGTAGTTGAGCAGGTGAACGCCACGCCATTTCTGCGCCGCCTCTCCCTGTTCGACGCTCTTCCGCTGCGCCAATCCGGACAGTTCCAGCGCGAAAACAATCAGCGCGCAAACCAGAACCCTCGAAAACCACAATGATGTTCGAAGAGATTTGATGATCATTAATTTGCTCCTTCTTCGCCGCGTGGCGGCAGTTGAATTTAGCCGTTTTATGGTCTTCGAAAAATAGATAGAACATTCGGCGCCGCCCCTAGCCCGCGAATGCGGGCGTCAATATAGAGCCTTGTCATTACCCACAATTTGACGCGTTCTCAGCCCACGGATGTGGGCGGCAGAATAAAGCCTGGGGTGGAGCGCGACAGCGCGTAACCCCAGGTATGCGGAGTGGAAATTCATTCAGCCTGCGGAGCAGGCGGCAGCCAACGTAGAAGTCGGCGTCATCAAATTCGACTCAACAATGGTTAGCTGTCGCCCGCATTCGCGGGCTCGATAGCTTTGTTTCTCGCTATTCCTGGGGTTCCGCGCTCTCGCGCTCCACCCCAGGCTTTATTCTGCCGCCCGCATCCGCGGGCTGAAGTCCGCGCCCACATATCGTAAAAAATGTGGGCAATGGCAAGAGCGTAGAGCCTGTGGTGGAGCGCGGCAGCGCGACTATCTTCGCTAATCGCCAACCGCGACCGCGAGCATATACCATGCGGCGTGCGGCAGCCACTGCTCGCCCCAGCGCCAATCGTTATCGGCCCCGGTCACCGAGACAGGCAGGTTGAAATCAATGTCTTCATCATCCTTGAAGCCCGCCGTGACGCCGTTGACGATGCCGCCCGGCGCGTTCTTGTATTCCCAGGAATCGAAGAACATATAGTCAGGGTTGTTGCGCCCCACGCCGTGCAGCATCGAGATATCGAAGGGGTTCAGGCCGAGAATCCAGTTGAGTTGATTGAGCGCGAAGGTCTGCAACTTGTTCTGAAACGCCGGGTCGTCTCGGAAGTATTTCGCGGCAAGCCTCGCCGCCGTCGCCATTGAGCCGAGGCGCGCGTTTTCCCCCTGCCACCATGGGGCGGTTTCGGCGTCGTGCGGATAAAAGAAACTCGCGCGGCGGACTCCGGCCTTATTCTGCACGAATTGGCGGCTGTAACCGAACGGGTTGGCGACCTCGCCAGTTATCCCGAGCTCGAAGTCCAATGATTTTTTGACCGCATTGAGCGCTTCGCCCTTCATCCCGTCGCCGGCGATCTCAGCGTAATACAGCAGGCTGATGACCGGATAGCCCGCGTCCGCCGCGTGAAAGAACGGGCGATCGCCGTCATCCGCGCGCCAGTAGTTTTTGTAACCGCCGCCGCTGGCGAGGCGGCCGATCAGGCTTTTAGCGCGCTTGTCCGCGGCGGCTTTGTACCGGTCTTTTTTCGTCGTCCGGTAAAGCTCGGTGGCCGCCAGGAGCGCGCAGTAATCGTCGACGATATTCTCTTTGCCGTCGTTGGTCAGCGACAAGTTGTTCTTCTCGAGGTAGTCGAAAGCCTCCTCGGCCACGCGCAGGTACTCGGCGTTGCTGAGATCGCCGGACACTTTGTAGCCGCCGGCCATGGCGAGAGCGGCGATGGCCACCCCGGCGCCCGCGCGATAGCCGACTTCGTCGGCGGATTCACTTCGGTCGTCCTCGCCCGGATGTCCGCTGAAATTCTCGTCCTTCTTCTGCTTGATCTTGAATCCCGTCATCGCGGTAGAGACGCGCCGGTCTTCGGCCTTCTTTTCCGGACCGGGCGCGGTCACCGAGCGGTAAAAAGAGCCTTTCGGATTTTTCGACCGCGCCAGGTAATCCGCGCCGTACATCGCCTCGTCGAGCAGCCGGCGCTTGTACTGCCTGAAATTCGGGTCGCCTCTTTTTTCGAGCAGCTCGTAAGTCTTGAAGAGGCTCCACGCGGTCAGCGTGATCTGCTGCGGGTTGAAATAGGTCGAGAAGGAGAGGTGCGAGAGGTGTTTGCCGTAATCGCCCGACGCGTCAAACCAGCCGCCATGCAGGTCGGCTCGTAGACCGGGCTGATCGGCGAATGGCGCATTCCGGTCGGCCTTATCGAGAAGTCCGGAGCTTCGCTGTCCTTTGAAGTAATAGATCACGTCCGACAGCGTGTGCCGTTCAAGCAGGTTCTTGCGCACCATAAACGGGAACGACCTGATCGCGCCTTTGCCCGTGGCGCATTCGATAACGTAAACGCCTTCGGCGGTGACGCTGTCGAATTCGACGGTCCAGAAATGCCAATCCTTCCACTTCCTGACCGGCCCGATTTTCAGCGTCGCGCCGGAAAACACCTCTTTATCGGTCATATAGTCTCTGACAGTGAACTTGGTCACGCTGTCGCCTTCTTTCCCCTGCACGACCGCCCGCTTCGGGCCGGAAGGCTCGTAGCCGAGATGATTGGTCAGAACTCTCATGCCCTGCGCCTGGGCGAACTGAGCGGCGGAAATCAGGCAGACAAACGTCGCCAGCAAAACGCGTCTTTTCATGCTGTGGTACCCCTCGATTCTGAAAAAAGTGATGGCAAATCCTCATCCACGACCAGACCGCGCGGATTTAGGTGAAACGGCGACATTCTGCTCTTATGGTTCATCGGCGCCAAGTATGTTTGTGTTACTTAACAGGTTAAGTTAACACGTCAGCGCTTAACCGGCCCAATGCTCCGCACTCTAAATGAGAATCGCAGTTCGTAGTCCCGCCTTTAGGCGGAAGCGTCGGATGCAGATCTATTCCGTGACGCCAAACGCTTCCGCCTAAAGGCGGGACTACGAACTAACGCCCAGGAATGATGAAAATAGACAGGATTTACAAGATTTACAGGATGATGAGGAAGATAATCAATCCTGTAAATCTTGTAAATCCTGTCTATAAGGTGATAGGGATCCCAAGATTTTAGATGAGCGACTTACAGGCGGCTTGCGAGAGGGTTCCGCGTCGCGGCCCAATCAGATCTGCGGTTATTCCCCCTTGCCCCCCGACGCGGTAGAAGCGACGGCGCGCCCTTTCTTCACCTGCACGTTCAAATTCTCGTCCGCGGCCTCATAAAACATTCTCCCCTGCATCATCTCGTCGGTGGTCTTCTCGCCCCACTGCACGTTTTTGGAAGGATCGGGGTTGAATTTATTCTTCGGGCTGTTGTCGTAAGTCCCGATGAAATCGACTTTCGTCCCTTTCGGAACGCGGATCGGCTCGTTGAGCACGTAGGTCCGCTGCCAGTTGAAATCGTATCGCGGGACTTCCAGCGCCACCTCCTGACGGCCGTCGGGATAAGTCATCCTCATCAGGTAGGATTTGCCACGCAGGTGCATATGTACATGGAAGAAGCTGATGACCGAGTCGGCGTCGAAGGTCTTCGTCGAGGTGAGCGAATAGTTCGCGTCGTTCGGCGGAATGCTCAGGTCTTTGCGGTCGCCGAACAGCACCCGAATTTGTTTCTTGATCAATCCGTCGGCGAAATAGACTCCGACTCGGGTTTGATCAATCGTATCTTTTTCCGCCGGGGCGTAATGGATCTGAATGCCGAAACGCATCCCCTTCGGAATCTTTATCCCCACCCCGTCGGCCAACGTGATGGGCTGCACGCCCGGCGCCCAGCCCGAGACCATGATCGTGCCGCGCTTCGATGGCTCGAAATCGCCCTCGAAGAAGCCCGATTCCGGGGCCTGGAGGGCCGGAGTCACGACGTGGGTGTTGGCGTGATGCACGGCCTTCAGATTGCCCGGACGCGTCACGATCGAGCGAATCCAGGTGTCTTCAGGAAGGACGTAATCGAAAACGAAGAAGACGTATTGATCCTGCTTGACGCCTTTGATGGTATAGGACTGTTTCGGTTTGAGGACCAGATCAGGCTCGCCGAACGGCCATTCGTCCTTCCATCGAACCGGGGCGGGCAAATCTTTCGGATCGCCCTTCGGAGCGCCGCCGTCGACCCATTTGACGACCGTCGCGATCTCCTCGTCTGTCAGGCGCGGATCATTCAAGTAACGACCCACGGCGCCGGCGGCGTGGAAAGGAGGCATCTCGCGGCCTGCGACTTTTTCCTTGATCGCGCGCGCCCAGGGCCGCGACTCTTCGTAAGTCGCGAGCGACATCGGCGCCATTCCGCCTTCACGATGGCACTCCTCGCAGCGCTTCTGAAAAATCGGCGCAATCTGCTTCGCGAACGTGACCGGATTATTGTCCGCGCTGTTGCTCGAAACAGTTCCAGGCAGGTAAATCGCCAGGGCGAATGAACAGGTCGCGGCAAAAACAATTAGCTTCTTCATCGTCATTTTCCTTTCCATAATGGACGACAAATTGTGGGATGCCGCGATTATAAAGCCAAAGACTGTGAGTCCAAAACGAAGGATTAGCGAGAGCCTGGGTACGCATCGCTTCCA
>Ga0209382_10008959_pt1 | contig 12552 bp, 9 predicted proteins | sample SoiMetdeltSBSDD5_FD_187599 | JGI IMG/M metagenome (GOLD analysis project Ga0209382, IMG submission 187599) | Bulk soil microbial communities from a Populus tree surrounding site in Tennessee, USA - Soil MetaG P. deltoides SBSDD5 (SPAdes) (version 2) | ecosystem: Environmental > Terrestrial >... | reverse complement strand
CGGACGCCCGCCAGGTGTGAGATCGAACAGAGTCCAGAGGGGTTCGACCGTTCCGAGGTGGCGCGGATCCTGGCCGGGATCGGGCGGTTCGTGAATCAATTCGCTGGCCCAATGCAACCTGATGACGCCGTCAGGCCAACGTCTGAACACGGTCATCATCGGCACCGGCTCGCCATCCGGACCGTCACCGCCGTAGTCGTGCCGGAACGTGTTGTTCGCCGCCGACAAGAGCCGCGTATGCCTCCATCCTTTATCTCGCGCAAACGCGGCGACACGTGCGATGGGCGCTCGGGCCACGATAACGAGGTTGCCGCCTAAACCCTCGAGGTGCGGCATCGTCCCTTCCCACATGTCGATGAGCGCGGTGCACGATGGACACGGACCCTCGGCCAGCGGCACGCTCGCCATGGGTCCCGAGGTGGGCCCGGCGCGGTCGTCCATCGAGTGTCGCGGGAACATGTAGTGATAGATCATCAACGTGTCGCCGCCCCGGAACAGCTCTGACATGCGGATGGCCGCTTCGGCACCTCCTTCACCAATCGCGTCGAATCGATAGTCTTCGGGCACTTCGCCTCCGGGCGGCAAGGCCCGAAGTTGTGCGGCGACGGCTTCCATCTGGCGGCGTAACGCGATTTCGTTCGCGAGGAGCACGTCGCGGGCCGCGCGGTAGTCCGACGGTTCATTCGGAAAGCTCATGCTCACGTCAACCCCCTTTGGTTATTCATATCAGAGAACGTTTGTTGACAGGCGACACAATAGCTATTCGTGTCGATAGGCGACACTATGGCTCGACCGTGTCGCGATCTGACACTGCGCCTCCGCGCGTTAGAATCGCTGCTCCCGGTTGTCGAGGGTCTGCTGGCTGGTGGAGGTCTCGCCGCTGCTGTCGGGATCGCGCTGATGACGACGACTCTCTAGCTGCGGCGCGCGGCGTCCACGGTGCGCGTGGGATCCGCGCCGGTCCATGACACGTCAGCCGTCGGACCGTACATCGGCGGTACGGGACGGTCGAGCAGGCGCAGATACACGGACAGCTGCGTCCGGTGATGCGCCGTGTGCAGGATGCGCCGCCAGAACACCCACACACGCGAACGCTCGACGTCGAAGAACTTCACCGGCTCCCCCCACCAGGTGCGCGAGGCGCGGGCAAGATGCGGCAGGCGGGCCCGCGCGAGATCCGCAAGTCGCGCGACCGATGCCTCGACCGTGAGTGGATCGGGCACTACCACCGCGGCATCCGGCTCGGGCAGTCCGAGGAACTCGCCAAAGAAGCGCCGTCCCGACAACAGCTCGTGCTTGAAGATGTCCGCGACCGCCGTCGACTTCGGGTGAGGCTTGAAGCCGAGCGTTGCGGCGTCGAACGCGTGCCATACCGACGCCGTCTTGTTGATCTCGCTCGTGTAGACGTCGAGCAGGTGTTGATCGGAGGGCTCACCGGCGCGCGGAATGTCCGCGGCGTCGATGACGTGAAATGGATACGTCGCTGCCATAGCACGGCATCTTACGCCCGGTTGTCATCATGCGCTCGGCAATGTGCCTTTTGCTGTCTCGCTGACGTTGTGTCTTACTCGTGGCGGAGTGCAGTGATCGGATCGACGCGGGCGGCGCGGCGGGCGGGCAACCAGGCCGCGACCGCAGCGGCCAGAAACAGAAAGAGCACGGTGCCCGTGAACGACACCGGATCCAGCGCGCTGACACCGTAGAGCTGTCGCTCGAGCAGACGGGACACGAGCGAAGCGATCACCAGCCCGGCGGCGACGCCAATCGCGACCGGCGCGAGCGCGCGCCGCACGATCAGCGCGACCGCGTCGAATCGCCGAGCACCGAGCGCCATCCGGATACCGATCTCCCGCGTGCGTAGCGAGACCGAGTGCGACGCAATCGCTGCGATGCCGCCGAGCGCGATCAGGAGTGCCAGGCCGCCCATCCCTGCGGCGGCCGACACGAGCCGACGGCCAGCTCCCCGATCCTCTGCGATGCGGTCGGCCGGCAGCGCCGCCGAGACCGTCAAGCGCGTGTCGAGCTGTTTCACGACAGCCGTGGCCGAACGAGCGACGCCAGCGGCCGGACCCGATGTGCGGACCAGAATCGTCCCGGATCGGCCGGGCCGGAACAGGAATGGCTCGTGCTGGTGACGCAGCTCGGCGTAGGGATCATCGCGCGCCACGCCGACGACGACGTAAGACTGGCGATTGAAGTCCCCCGTTGTCAGCCGTTGCCCGAGCGGACTCCCGTCGGGCCACAAGCGGGCCGCGAGGGACTCGTTGATCACGACCTCCTCATCGCTCGTCCCCGACAACCAGCGGCCGTGAACGATCGGCAGGTCGGCAACGCCGAGAAACTCCGGCGACACGGCTGCCGTGAACGACGTGACGCCTTGCGCATCGAGCTGATCGCCGCGCCTGACGCCTGTCGAGGCCCGTGCGCCGCTGAACGGCGCGGGACTTACCAATGCCGTGGAGCGCACTGCCGGGATTGACTCGATCTGCCTCCGTGCCTCCCGCACCATCGCGTCCAGGCGAGCGCCCTCGTAGCCGTGCCGGTTGGCGTCGATGGAGATTGCGAGCAGCTGATCGACCGGCATTCCTGGATCGACGACGCTCGCGCGCGCGACGCCGCGCAGCAACAAGGCCGCCGTCAGCAGCAGCACCAGGGAGATCGCCACTTCCATCCCGACGAGCGATGCGCGAAGCCGCCCAATTCGTGCCGGGTGACTCCGAGTCATATCCGGATGCAGTGCAGTTCGCGACGCTTGAACCGCCGGCAGCCATCCAGCGCTGATGGTCGCGACGACGGTCAGAAACGCCGCGTACAGCAGGATTCTGCCGTCGATCGACGCGGCGCCGCCTGACACTATGCCGGTCATCCATCCGGCGACGATCAGTCCGAACACTGTTCCGGCGAGAGCGAGCGTCAACCCCTCGGCGAGAAACTGACGGATGATGCGGACACGGCTCGCGCCGAGCGACAGTCGGATCGCGATTTCCTGCTGGCGTGCGGCCGCCCGGGCCAGAAGCAGGCCGGCGACGTTGCCGCACGCGATCAGCATGACCAGCATCGTGGCCGCGCCTGCGATACCGAGCATGACAGCCTCCTCGCCGCGCAGAACCCGCGAATCGAAATGAGTGACTCCCCAGACCCACGGCGCGCGAGGATGTCGCTGCCCCGGATACTCGGCGTCGAGCGCTGCGGCCACGGTCGCGACCTGGGCGCGTGCCTGCGGGATCCCGGCGTCTTGCCGAAGGCGACCGATTGCCTGAAGCCCCCACCACATCGTGCGTCCGCGGAGCAGGTTGCTCCCAGGTTCGAGCATCGGCTGACACCACATTGGTACCCAGACGTCCGGCGGGAACGCCGTGGTTCCTCGTCGTCCCGCGCCGCTGAAACCCGGCGGCATGACGCCAACGATCGTAAAGGGCTTGAAATTCAGATCGATGGTTCGACCGAGCACATCTGGTGAACGGCCGAACTGGCGCGCCCAGTAACCGTCGCTCAGCACCGCGACAGCGGTCCCGAGTGGCGGAAGGTCCTCCGACGGAACGAACGTGCGGCCGAGCGCCGCGGGCGCCTGAAGGACCTGAAAGTAATTACCAGAGGCAAGAGCCACGTCGATGCCTTGCGCCTCGGCGCTCGCTGCCGGCTTCCTGTTGCCGCCACCAGTGAACGCTGCGAAGTCGATCGCCGCGACGCGATCCCGGTAGTCAACGTAGTCCGGATATGTCGTTCCACCCGTTCGTTGACCACCATCGTCCAGCCACACGAGGGTCTCGGCGTTCGTCAGATCGGGCGAGCGCAGGAACGCGTCGTTGAATTGCAGGAACACGGCGCTGTTGAGGCCGGCGCCGAATGCGATCGTGAGCACGACGACCGCACACAGCCCCGGGCTCCTCGCCAGCATCCGTGCGCCGAACTTCAAGTCCTGAAAGAAGGACGTGACGGCGACGCTGCCCCAGTAGTCGCGACTGCGCTCGCGAATGACGGTCAGGTTGCCGAACTGGCGGCGTGCTTCGCGCTCGGCGTCCGCTGGCGGCATCCCGTTTTCAACCAACGAGCGCCGCCGGAGTTCCAGATGCAGCTGTATTTCTTCGGCGAGTTCGCGGTCGAGCCGTTCGCGCCGGCAGAACGCAATGACGCGGCGAATCAGCAGCAGCATGTTAGTTCCCTCGCCTATCTTGGGGACGCGTGGCGCTTACGGCGTTTCGCGCGCCGGTTTCATGACCCGGGAAATCGCCGCGATGAGCCGTTCGAAGCTCGACTCCACCAGCCCGAGCTGCTTGCGGCCCGTGGCCGTCAGCCGGTAGTAGCGGGCCCGGCGGTTGTTCACGGAATGCCCCCACTCGGAGGCGATCAGCCCCTGCATTTGCAGGCGCTGCAACGCCGGATACAGGGAGCCCTCTTCGACCCTCAACACGTCGTCCGAAAGCGAGCGGATATGCTCGACGATGCCGTAGCCGTGCATCACTCCGCGCGTCAGGCTTTTGAGGATGAGCATGTCGAGCGTGCCCGGCAGCAGCTCCTGTTTCGATTGGCTCTTACCCATAGACTGACTATGGGATACTCTCATTGGAAGGATTTGTCAACCGCTCGCGCGCCGAAAGCACGACAACTAGACAGCTTGTGGAAGGGCCACGGGAGCACCGACGTAACCGGCCCGCGGCATCTGCCGGTCGACGGTGTGGGCTTTTTGGCGGGTTCCCGCAACATCCCAGTAGCGGATAACGCTCTCGATGATTCCATCCAGCTGCACCCGCGGCTCGTAGCCAAGCAACCGATGGATCTTGCCGATGTCAGGCACTCGACGAGGCATGTCCTCGAACGAGTTATCGAACGCCTTTTCGTATGGCGTGTAAATCAACTCAGAGCGGCTGCCTGTGAGCTCGCGCACACGGAGTGCGAGGTCGCGAATGGAGATCTCCGCGACATTGCCAATGTTAAACACCTGGCCAGCTGCGCGGGGCTCATTGATGAGTGCGGTTATCGCCCAGACCACGTCGCCCACCCAGGTGAAGCTGCGTGTCTGTGAGCCGTCGCCGTGGATCGTGATCGGCTGGCCCACGAGCGCCCACTTCACGAAGTTCGGTAGGACCATGCCATAGCGGCTGCTCTGCCGCGGGCCAACCGTATTGAACAGTCTCACCACCGTAACGCGCAGGTCGTGCTCGCGGGCAAAGGCCATCGCCAGGAACTCGTCCATCAGTTTGCTCGTCGCATAGCCCCAGCGAATCTTGTCCGGCGGCCCGAGTACCAGATCCGCGTCTTCGCGGAACGGGAGCGCGTGACCCTTGCCGTACACTTCCGACGTCGATGCAATGAGGATGCGGCGGTTGAACCGGGTCGCCGCCTTCAGCACCGTCTCGGTGCCGTTGACATTCGTGTGAATCGTATGAATCGGCTTCTCGACGACCAGCTTGACGCCGACTGCCGCGGCCAGATGGAATACCACATCCGCCTGCTCGACCAGCGGCTCGACCGCAGCCTCGCTCGTCACGGTGTCGACGATGCAGCGGAAACCCGGCGCACTTGCCAGATGAGCAATATTCTCGAGGCATCCCGTCGACAGGTCATCCAGCACGGTCACCTGGTGTCCCTGCAGAACCAGGGCCTCGGCCAAGTGTGACCCGATGAAACCCGCTCCCCCGGTGATCAGTGCACGCATCGTGACCCCTTGTCCCTTTCGGCTAAAAAATAAATTCGCAACCGCACCACCGTCCACATCAGAAGCGCCTGACCAGCATTGCCCCGGCGCTGTAACCTCGAAACGCGCCGCTCTCGAGCCGGCGGTTGTCCGTCACGCTGCCGTGCAGCTTGAGTACCCAGCGATCGTAGATGCCGAATGTGGTCTCCGCGGACGCGTTGCTACCGGGACGGAACTCGCGAGCATCGTCATCCCGCTGCGCGCCTACGCCTATCGAGACCCCAACGCCAACGCGTTCCGACGCCTTCCAGTACGGCGAGACGACGACGGCGTAGTACTCGTAGCGCTCCGGATCGTAGTAGCCGTGATCGAAGTCGTACCGGGCGCCGAACTGGTGCACGAGAAGGCCGAGATCGAGGTTGAACCGCTGTCGACGTGCAACTTCCATCCGCGGCGACACGAAGACCTCCCAGCGGACGTTTCCGTCCGACAGATCTTCATGCGAGCTGTCGATCGCGACGTGGTAACGGAGTGCCGGATTCCACTCGAACTGGACGCGATGGCCGACGCGGGTGAGGCCGAGCCCGATCGTCCGCGGAGAAATGGCGAAGAAGCCGGAGCTCCGTTCGGCTGATGCGGCCAGCGTGTCGGACGTGAAGCCCACCATGGCAGAGTACGTAGTGGCACCGCGCGACTCGGCGTTGGCCTGACCGATCGTGCCGCCGACCATCATGCGCCCGATGCGTTGGCTCGCGCCGCCCCAGACGTGTTCGACCGATGCGGACGTCAGACCAGAAGACTGCTCTAGGCCAGTCCCGGCGCGCGCCCGCAGCTCCACCACGTCGTAGCCGCCATGGACCCTCGTGTCGGTCCGGAATCCAATGTCGAACTTTGGCGTCGCGCGCAGCGTTCGAAGCCCGTCCGAGTCGCTGTAATACGTGGTTGGCAGACCGGCATTCGACGCGAGCAGCGCGCGCACGACTCCGGCGGCCGCGCGCGTTTCGGCACGTCCTGGCTTCAGGGCGTCTACGGCCGTGAGGTTCTCGTACGCATCCCCTTGGCGGCGCAGCCTGGCGAGCGCGATCGTGCGCGACAGAGTCAGCTCGTAGTCAGCGGGCGAGGCGGGCAGCAGCGCGTCGATATAGTCGAGCGCTTCACCTGGGCGGCCGCCGCGCGCGAGTGTTGCGGCAAGCTCCCTCGTGTATTCTGCCGTTGCGCCGACGGCCTGTCGGAAGACTTCGAGCGTGGTGAGTGCCGCGGCGAAGTTCCCCCGCCACGATTCGGCACGCGCAAGTTCCAGCCAGACGCCAGACGCCGCCTGCGGCTGCGCGAGGTACTCACGGTAGTGAGTGACGGCCGCGTCGGTACTACCTCCCCACACGCAGACTCGGGCGAGCGCCAACGTCAGCTCCGCGTCACCGGGCGTCCGCTGGCGCAGCTTGCCGTAGCTTCGTTTCGCGGTCGCGTAGTCGCCCGCCCAGGTCGCCAGCTGCGCATGCGCCCGAAGGTACTGCTCGTTCTCCGGCTGGAGCGCCAGCGCGGCCTCGATGGCGCGCGTCGCCGACGTCGCGTGTCCGGCCGCAGCGTACGCCTGCGAGAGTCGCTCGAAGGTTCCGGCTGCAGGCTGGATTTCGGACGCGCGCACCAGGGCCGCGATGGACTGTTCGCTGCGTCCGAGACGCGCCTCGATCTCGGCGATGCGCAGCCAAAGATCAGCATCTCCATGGTTCTCGCGCAGCTCGGTGTAATACGTATCGAGAGCGTCCGACCAGCGCCCGTCTATTTCCGCCGCAAGGCCGCGCTCGGGAACACGGGACTGCGCGGCGGTGCCGACCGGCAGTAACGCACACACCGTGATGATCGAGAGGAATCTTCTCATTTGCGCCACTTTCTATTCCGTGTCACCCAGAGGTCAGTCGAGAACCGAGCCAGGGTCACCATCTCGGACGCGAGCAGGCCATACCTGATGGGCAGTACAGCCAAGCCCTTGAAGAAGAACTCGACACGCTGACCCTTCGTGACGATCATTAACGCCGTCACGCCAATCGCGGTTTCGGCCGCGACCGTCACCCAGAAGCCTTCCCAATTCCGAACCAGCATCATGATCAGCAGCACGGTGGGGAAGAACACCTTCTCGATCGCCGACGTCATGAGCAGCCACCCGACCGGACGTCCGTACTCGCGTGTGTGCTTCCGTCCGAAGGCCTGGCGATACGCCTCGCGGACGACGCGGCGATCTGCGGCATCCGTTGAGGCCGGTTCCGGGGCAGCCCTCTCGCCGGCGGTCGCGGCTGTGCGGAACATGGTTGTCATCGAGACGACCGGCGAAGGTCCGCCTGCCACGGCAAGCGTGGGCGCCGAAGCCACGCGCGCGTCGACAGACCTCCCAGCGCCTCGCTGCGGCGGCCGTCGGCGGAGCTGACGCCGCTTGTGCGCGCGGAGCGGACTGCGGAGCAGGGCGTCGAAGTAGTAGCAGGACTGCAGGAACGACGACGACCAGAGATACACCTGGCGCGGAAGTCGAGTGCAGAGCGGTTCAACGGTCCGGGCGTACACGTCCGTGAGCTGGATGTTGCGATAACCCTGGTCGAGCATACCCATGCCGATGAAGATGTCTTCCGAGTTCGTCAGGTCGTCACCAAGCTTCGGACCGAAGTGGTTGAACAGCGCCTCCACGTACTTGCGCCGATAGGCGACCGCACAGCCCACCGGGTTCGTGATCGTGCCGAAGAACTCCATCTGACCCCGGTAGAGGAAGCGCTGCAGGAAGAGGTACAGCACCTCGCGATAGACGTTCGTGACACCACGCAGAAATGCCGCCATCGGCGGCTCGTCGACGACCGGCTGTGCGACCGGCACTGACGTGAATGCTCTGACCTCGGCCTGCTGGGCCAGCTGTCGCCGATCGCGGCGGCGCAGCGGCAGAATGGTGCCGCACGCGGACGCGATGCCGACTCCCTGGTACAGCTCCCTTACGGTGCGCTCGATATACTCGGGTGACTCCAACACGGTGTCGCCATCGAGAATGAACTCGACGTCCGAGTCCAGCTCGCGCGCCTGTCGCTTGATCGTTGGCGTCTTACCGATTGGCTTTCGGCGCTGAATCGCCAACAGGTCGAGCCCATTCCGTTCGCAAAAGGCACGGGCGGCGTCGATCGTCCCGTCGGAGCTCCCGTCGTCGATGAGGACAACGCGCCGCGGACGGAGCGTCTGTCGCAGCAGGGACGCGAGACACAGCACGATCGTGGCGGCCTCGTTGTGCGCCGGGATGACCACATCAACCTTGGCCTCGCGCCAGTCCTCAACCGGCGTGGGCGTCGTCGCGTCGGGTCCGCGCGTCAGGCCCAGAAGGCTCAACGCCGCGTTCGGACCAAGAGCAAAGTACGGATAGGTAGCCATTGCAATTCGATGAGGTTTAATCATCGACTCAGCAATTGCAGCACCAGCCTCATCCATGAGCCAAGAGTCGCGGGAATGGCGGATTTGCGGCGTGAAATCCGCGAAACTGGCGAAATTGTGATCTGCTTGTGGGAAAGAAGTCCGCGATTTGGCAGCCTTATGGCTCAGGCGATAAGACTTTGAGACGAGGTAGGAAAATCAGCCGCTGGCGCCAGCGGTCGGACGGCGTGCCATCTCGCGAAACTGCGAAGGCGTGCAGCCGAAGGCCCGTCGGAACACCGCCGAGAAGTGACTGTGGCTCGAGAATCCCGTCTCGAGCGCCAGCATCGTCAGGTCATCAGTGTGCGGCAATTCGGCGAGGGCATACGAGAGCCTCAGCTGCATCAAGTACTGATGAAGTGACACGCCTTCCACCTTGCTGAACACGTCAGTCAGATAGGCTGGCGACGCGCCGACGGCGCGCCCGACGTCGTCGAGACGAATGCGATTCGATAACGCAGCCTCGAGGAACTCCTTCGTTCGCCGAATGAGCCGGGCGGTCGCGGCGCCGCACTGCACGCGATGCGCACCGCCATCGTGAACGGCGGCGCGAAGGAGCGCGATGACCGACTCGTCTGCTTCGAGCGCATCGACCTGGTCCGAACGAGTGGCCCAATGGATGAATCGGCTGCGGAGGATTTGAAGCGACGGGCTGGCGCGCAAATGACGACGACGGAAGAGCGGATGTTCGAACAACCCGCCTCCGTTCACGCGCGCGATTTCCGAGAGAACCTCGATGTCGGGAGAAATGATCAGCTCAGCGTAGCCGCCAGAAACAGGTCCGCTGATGCTGTAACCCTCCCCGCCCCGTACGAAGATGATCTGATTGGGATCTCCAACAACGTCGTCGCCTTCCACATGCCAGGTGAACATACCCTGATAGGGAAAACACACCTGGTAGTCCGCGGAAAAGTCCTCGACAGTCCTCTCGTGCCGGCAGCGTTTGCGGCGGAGATTTTCCACCCGTGCGACAGATGGATTGAGTAGGCACGTCCGCGACTCGGTCGCCTGACCGGCCACTTCTTCCGCCGAAATGCCGTTCAACTGATTCGTCAACTCGCCACTCCCTCGACGCACTCTACAGCCCGAGTCCTGGGTCGCCTTCAATCACGCGTTGCTCGAGACCGGGCCGCTCTCCCTTCCGCCACACTCGACAGCGATGAAGCAGGCGATAGGCGAGCGGACCACCGTCAGGCGAGTCACTGCGCTCGAGCGGGCGAGGAATGCAGACGAACTCGCATTCCATAGCCTCCTCGGCGAGACGGACAGTCGCGTAGCCATGCCCGCCCATATCGACGAATTTTAGATGCGGCGAGAGATCGCCGTTCGAGAGACGTCGGGCAGCCTCGAGATCGCCCGTGCGCGCGTACTCGAGGCACGAGCGAACGCCATGCCGCATCAGCATGTTCACGGCGGCCTTCGGGCGCGGTTCGTCGCGCGGCTGAACGAGGTACAGATTTCGCAGCGGATGATCCTTGGGGAAGTTGTGCTCGAGCGCTTCGACGAGGCCCGGCGCCGAGATCGAGCCTGTCGTGAACGCGACGCCGAGCGGTTCGAACGTCCCCGGCGGGAGCGATGCGGACGCAAACCCCGCCCAGAAACTGTGCCGATCGCCTGTCACGGTCACAAATCCTGTGACGCCGCTATCACGAACAGCCGCGTAAATCTCCGATCGCTCTCTGTATGCCGTGCTGAAGTCGCCGCCTCCGAAGCCAGCATATCCCTCGCCTGGCCACGGGGATGTCATGCCGGCAGGGAGATTCTGCGGGTCGGCGCGCCAATCCAACGTTCCAACGGAACAGCCCCACACCTTCCACGTCGCGCGAGAACGGCGCAGCCTGTTCAGAAACCACGCCTTTTGATCGGCCCCCAGGATCGTTTGCGGAGCTTCGTCCTTCCTGAAGTTCTTGATCGCAGAACTGCCGAACCGGATGGTGTCGGGCGGCCGGCCGCGGCCAAAGGTGCGGCCGCCGTCCAGAATCTCGAGCGCCTCCTGCGGAACGAGCTCCGGGAATGTCGAACTTGAAAACGCCGCGAACTCGCGCACGCTCGTTGGTTCCTCGGATCGGTAGCTGTGCTGATCCGTGATCAACAGGTCGAGGTGCCGCCCCCAGCGGAGCGCGCGGTACGCCCTGAGGCTGCGGATCGCTGTGAGGTTGTTGGGCTCGCGTCCAAGGCCGTCCTCGTCGAAGCGAGCGACGGGTACATCCTTCACATCTGGAGGGACGAAGTGATCCAGTGTCTTCGCGTGCGACTGCACGACGCGCGAGGGCTGATATTCGAACCATGCCTGATTCGCCATCACCTTGCGCGTTTGCGCCGGCCGGGAGAGACCGTTGAAGCGCTGAAACGCCTGCCAACCCATCCAGGAGAATTCGTGGTTGTCCCACATTGCCACGAATGGCCATCGGGCGCGCGCGTTCTGCAGGTCAGGATCGCTGAGATATGCCTGATAGAGCGTGCGGTAGTCCGCCAGCGATGCGGCGACGTGAGAGGTTTTCGAGATTCGCTCGCCATCGGGAAAGCGGCTCGCGTCGCGCAGTCGTCGATCGTACCTGCGTCCGTTCGGGCGATCTTCCGGGTAGTCGACCACCTCGTAGATGAAATCACCCAGATGAAGGACGAATGAGAGCTGATCCTCCGGTGCGGCGCGCTCGTCCTCGTGGATCATGCGGCGGAACGCGTTTTGTGCGCCTTCGCAGATGTTCTGACAGCTCACGAACGCAAAGCGAACCGGACGCGGATCATCCTGACGAGGAGCGGTTCGCGTTCGTCCAATCCGGCTGCCGCGGCCTTCCGCGTCGATGAACCGGTACCAATACGTCTGGCCCGAGCGCAGGCCGCCAACGAGGACACGACACGTGTAATCCGCGCGTGGATCCGCATTCGTCGACGCCGTGGCAATCACGCGGTCGAAACGCGTGTCTTCGGCCACCTCGACCGTCAGCGGGATGCGCTCACCGGCGCCAGATGACGCCCGCGTCCAGACGATGACGCTGGTGGATTCGGGATCTCCGGATGCGACGCCTTGAGGAAACAGATCCCGCCGTTCGACCCAGCGGTTTGCCGATCGAACGGGACGTCCGCTCCACGCCAAGGTCGCTCCGATTGAGGCCGCCAGCTCGAGGAACTCGCGCCGAGTCATCGGCTCGATCGTCGACCGCCTATCACCATTTCTGCTGTCAAATTCTTTAGCCGGCACGACTCCCCCGCTCCCAAAGCTAAAAAGCTTGATAGCACACGCCTGGACGTCGTGAGGACAATCTCGTTCCGGCGCCAGCACGTGCGGCGCGAAGGAGGTTTGTGATGAAACGCTCGATCGCGCGTGGCGCCTTCACCGCCGCACTGCTGGCCGTGATGCTGCCCTCGGGCCGGCCGGCGGCCGTGCAGGGAGACAAGCCGTACACGATCCGCTATCTGCCGTCAATCAGCGAGAACGGGACAAATAGTCGAGGGAACAGCATCAATAACCTCGGCTG
>Ga0209382_10008957_pt1 | contig 12555 bp, 9 predicted proteins | sample SoiMetdeltSBSDD5_FD_187599 | JGI IMG/M metagenome (GOLD analysis project Ga0209382, IMG submission 187599) | Bulk soil microbial communities from a Populus tree surrounding site in Tennessee, USA - Soil MetaG P. deltoides SBSDD5 (SPAdes) (version 2) | ecosystem: Environmental > Terrestrial >... | reverse complement strand
GTAGCGGCAGAGCGCACGCTTCTGGAGGCCGATCTGTCGCGCAAACGCAGGGCCGAGGTGGTGGACAAGGTGGCCGCTACGCTCATTCTGCAGGGAGCGCTCGACCGGATGGGCCGCCTGGGCTCGGCCCGAACGTCTTAGACTTTAGCACAAGCGGCGGGGCCAGCGGTCAATGCGCCGCACTGGTCGCCGGGGATCACGCCACCCAGCATCGCTGCATTTGCACCGATCACAGTCGATCAACGACGGAACCCACCGGATTGATACGTTTTCACCCTTTGGGTCCCGACAGGAAGCTGCGGACACCGGCGCATCCGGACGAAAATCGACGTTAACCGTGCACAGACTTACTATTCGTTGCAGATTGACGTCGTAGCTATTGGTTCCAGGATCAACGGTTCCTATGTCTCCGGCAAGCCAACCGAATTGGAGTACTCTCATGAAAGATAATCACCGTTCAGGCCCTCTGGACGCATCCGCCTTGCATCTGTTGCACCGAGCCGGCCAATGCGCCGAGGTGCTGTTCACGAACGAGACGGCGAAGTCGGATCTGACGCCCCGCCAGTATGCGGTCCTCGTGTGCGTCGGTCAAAACCCCGACGTAAGTCAGACCGGCCTGGTCGAGCAGACCGGGGTGGACCGGTCCACATTGGCAGACGTCGTACGACGTCTTGTGAAGAAGGGATTGCTGCAGCGGAAGCGGACCAAGCGTGATGCCCGCATGTACGCCGTCCGGCTCACCGCCAAGGGCCAGAACATCCTGAGCAGCGTCAAGCCGCAGGCGACCAAGGTGGACCAGCGCATTCTGGCGGTGCTGCGCTCCGACCAGCGCGGCAACTTCATCGACGCGCTTGGCGACATCGTCAGAGCTATGAGAGCAGGGCGGCGGCTGCGCAAGGGCGGGCGGCGGCCTGACACTCTGCATCAGGCCCTGGGGGTACGGCTCGTGCCACCGTGCTTCGTCCGGGCAGGGCCTTTTCAGTCAGGCAAGGCGCGTCCGACGATGGCTCCGGTATCCGCCGCGTCCAGGCCTTGGCCGTAGGTTTGCCGAGCCGAGCCCGACAGCCGTGTCGCCAGAAAGGCGTCGGCCACGAAAGCGGGTGCGTGCGCCTGCAGGATTGTCCCTGCAGCTAGCGTCGCCAGAGCTTCCGTGAGCATCCGGCCGCGCCGGTCGAGGAACCGCGGCTCGTGGAGCATGCGCTGCACGCGCTCCAACTGCGCCTTGAGGTGGGAATCGCCGCCGGCAGCCGCAGCCAGGTCCTCCATAACAATCGCCGCCGTCTCCGGCTCCCTCTGGAGCACGCGCAGGAGGTCGAGCGCCATGACGTTGCCGGAACCCTCCCAGATGGCGTTGAGGGGCATCTCGCGGTAGACGCGAGCGGCCAAGCCCTCCTCCACGTAGCCGTTGCCGCCCAGGCACTCCATGGCCTCGTAGCCGAAGGCCGGCGCCATCTTGCAGATCCAGTACTTGGTGACCGGCGTCATCAGCCGGCGCCAAGCCGCCGCATGCGGGTCGGAGGTGCGGTCGAAGCTGCGCGCCAGCCGGAAGGCGAGGGCGGTGGCCGCCTCAACGTCCAGAGCCAAGTCGGCCAGAACCTGGCTCATCAGCGGCTGATCGATGAGCTTGCGCTGGAACACCGTGCGATGCCGGCAGTGGTGGATGGCATTGGCCAGCATCAGCCGCATCAGGCCGGCAGAAGCCACCGCGCAATCCAGCCGCGTCCCAGTAACCATCTCGATGATATTTGCAACGCCGCGTCCCTCCTCGCCGATCAGCCAGGCATGCGCACCATGGAACTCCACCTCAGAGGAGGCATTCGAGCGGTTACCGAGCTTCTCCTTGAGCCGCTGGAAGTGGATGGCGTTCACCGAGCCGTCGGGCAGGAAGCGGGGCAGCAGGAAGCAGGAGAGCCCGTTGGGCGTCTGCGCCAGCACCAGGAACGCGTCACACATGGGCGCCGACATGAACCACTTGTGCCCAGTGATGAGGTATTCCGCACCCGGCCCGCCGACGCCCGCCGCCGGCTCGGCCCGGGTCGTATTGGCGCGTACGTCGGTTCCCCCCTGCTTCTCGGTCATCCCCATGCCGATGGTGACGCCGAGTTTGCCAGAGGCAGGCTTGAAGCTCCTGTCATAGTCGCGCGACAGGATGCGCGGCACCCAGCCCGAGGCGATCTCCGGCTGCAGAAGCAGCGTAGGCACCGCGGCGTTGGTCATGGTGATCGGGCACTGATGCCCAGCCTCCATCTGGGTCGCCATGTAGCACCCGGCCGAGCGCGCTACGTTGGCACCCTGGGCCGGCTTGGCCCCAGGCTCGCGCAGATGCTCCCAGGCGGAGCAGTGCAGCCCCTCGGCCATGCTCATCGTCATGCATTCATGGTAGGCCGGATGGAACTCCACCACGTCGAGCCTGTGGCCCTTGGTGTCGAAGGCCTTGAGGCGGGGCGGGTTCTCGTTGGCGAGCCGGCCGCGCTCAAACGCCGCGGCGCTGCCGCAGGCGGCGCCGAAGGCTTCGAGGCGCCTTGCCGCAGCGCCGCCGCCCTCGCGGCTGACGGCTTCCATCAGGGCGCGATCGGTGCTGAACAGGTTCACATCCTCGAACGGCGGGCTCTGGTTCAAGACCTCATGGGTGGCGAACGCGCTGCTCATCGGGCTCTCCCTTGGGCCGGGGTCGGCCCCCTCGCCTCTGCGCTCATGTGGAACTGTGGCGTCGGCGCGAGGGGTCCGACCCCGATCTTGCGCCCCAGCGGCAACGCTTTGCAACAAGGTCACCCGCGCAACAAGGTCACCACGCGGTGTCTTATAGATGTTTGTGCACATCCGCTTTACAGGGGCCGCTTGCCTAGCGCCCCGCAATGAGCGTATAGGACCGGCTTTAATGACCAGCACCTTGCCCCTTGCCTCCTTTACGCGCCGCCACCTCCTAACTTGTGAGGATCTGACAGCGGGCGAGATCGGGGCCTTGCTCGACCTCGCCGACACCGCTGCGGAGGTCAACCGCCAGATCAACAAGAAGCGCGACGCCCTGCGCGGGCGGACGCTGATCAACCTGTTCTTCGAGGCCTCCACGCGCACGCAAAGCTCTTTCGAGCTGGCCGGCAAGCGCCTCGGCGCCGATGTCATGAACATGAGCGTCTCCTCCTCCTCGATGCAGAAGGGTGAGACGCTGATCGACACCGCCATCACGCTGAACGCCATGCGCCCCGACATCCTGGTGGTCCGCCACTACGCGGCGGGCGCAGCCGAGCTCCTGGCCCAGAAGGTGGACTGCTCGGTCATCAACGCCGGCGACGGCGCCCACCAGCACCCCACCCAGGCCCTCCTCGACGCTCTCACCATCCGCCGCGCCAAGGGTCGCATCGCCGGGCTCAAGGTCGCCATCTGCGGCGACATCCTGCACTCCCGGGTGGCGCGCTCCAACATCAACGTTCTCAACACCATGGGCGCCCGTGTGTGCGTCGTGGCCCCCTCCACACTGCTTCCCACCCAGGCCAGCCGCTTGGGGGTGGAGGTGTTCACCGATATGAACGAGGGCTTGGCGGACGCCGACATCGTCATGATGCTCCGCCTGCAGCGGGAGCGCATGCAGGGGTCGTACGTGCCCTCCAGCCGCGAGTACTTCCACTTCTTCGGCCTCGACCAGGAGAAGCTCGCCCGCGCCAAGCCCGATGCGCTCATCATGCACCCAGGCCCCATGAACCGCGGCGTGGAGATTGCCTCCACCATCGCCGACCACTCCCGCAGCGTGATCCGCGACCAGGTCGAGATGGGCGTCGCGGTCCGTATGGCGGTGCTGGAAGCGATGGGGCGCCAGCTGCCCAACCGGTGAGGGGCCTCGCATGCGTAAGAATGGAACCGGCGGGCGGGAGACCATCAGCGAAGCCGTCACCTTCATCAACGCGCGTCTGATCGACCCGGCGTCCGGCCGGGACGAGCCCGGCGGGGTGCTGGTGAAGGATGGACTGATCGCCGACCTCGGTGGGCAGCTCAGACGCAACGCACCCGAATCCACCCGCGTCATCGACTGCAAGGGCCACCTGCTCTGCCCCGGTCTCATCGACATGCAGGTGTTCACCGGCGAGCCCGGTCAGGAGCACCGCGAGACCCTCAAGACGGCAAGCCAGGCGGCGGCCGCTGGCGGCGTCACCACCATGGTGGTGATGCCCGACACCGAGCCCGTCATCGACCAGGTCGCCCTCGTCGATTACATCCAGCGCCGCGCCCGCGACAACGCGCTCGTCCATGTCCACGTCATGGCGGCCATGACCAAGGGCCTCAGTGGCGAGGAGATGACCGAGATCGGTCTCCTGCAGCGGGCCGGGGCCATCGCCTTCACTAACGGCAAGGCGAGCGTGGCCAACACCCGCATCATGCGCAACGTCCTGCTCTACGCCAAGGACTTCGGCGCCCTGATCGTGCATCATACTGAGGACCCACACCTCTCCGAGGGCACGGTGATGAACTCGGGCGAGGTGGCGACGCGCCTCGGTCTGCCCGGCGTGGACAAGGCCGCCGAGACCATCGTGCTGGAGCGCGACGTGCGCCTCGTGCAGCTGACCGGGGGCCGCTATCACGCCGCCCAGATCACCTGCGCGGACAGCCTCGCGGTGGTGCGCAGCGCCAAGGCCCGCGGCCTGCCGGTCACCTGCAGCGTCTCCATCAACCACCTGGCGCTCAACGAGAACGACATCGGCTCCTACCGCACCTATTTCCGCCTCAGGCCGCCGCTGCGCGCCGAGGACGACCGCGCCGCCATGGTGCGGGCGCTGGCGGCCGGCGAGATCGACGTGATCGTGTCGAGCCACGACCCACAGGATGTGGACACCAAGCGCCGGCCCTTCGCCGAGGCCGCCGACGGCGCCATCGGCCTGGAGACCCTGCTCGCCGCCGCGCTCCGCCTCTACCACAACGGCGAGATCGCCCTGCTGCCGCTGCTCAGGGCCATGACGGTGCACCCGGCCAGGCTGCTCGGACTGCCGTCGGGGCGCCTGGAAAAGGGTGCCCCGGCCGACGTGATCCTGGTGGACCTGGACCAGCCGTGGGTGGTGGACAAGGCCCAGTTGCGCGCCCGCTCGAAGAACTCGCCCTTCGATGAGAGCCGGATGCAGGGCCGCGTGCTGTTGACCATGGTTGCCGGCAACCTTGCATACGAATACTCTGGCGCCGGGCGCGGCTGAGTTGGCAACGTCGGCCGCATGTTGGGGGGCGCGTCTGTAGCGCGTTGGTCATGGGCCTGATCTTCTCCTTCTACGGCCTTCTCGCTCTGCTGTTCGGCTACCTGCTGGGCTCCATTCCTTTCGGCGTGGTGCTGACACGGGCGGCCGGCCTCGGTGACGTACGCAACATCGGCTCAGGGAACATTGGCGCCACTAACGTTCTGCGCACGGGCAGCAAGGGTCTCGCGGCCGCCACCCTTCTTCTGGATGCGCTCAAAGGCACCATCGCCGTGTTGGTGGTGGACGACATCGCGCGGCGGTTCGGAAGCGCACAGGCTCTCAGCTCTCTGCACCTCTACAGCTACATTGCGGGCCTTGGCGCACTTCTCGGCCACATGTTCCCGGTCTGGTTAGGGTTCCGGGGGGGGAAAGGGGTGGCGACGTTCATCGGCGTGCTCATCGGCGTCTACAGCCTTCCGGCTCTGTTGTTTGGCCTGGTATGGGGTGGTGTAGCGGTGGTCACGCGCTATTCGTCGCTCGCTGCACTTTGCGCGACCGCAGTCGTTGTGCTGTTCTATCTTGTCACCGGGTGGGGGGGCTGGTCAGCGTCCAGCATAGTTCTCGTCATGGCCGCGCTCATCTTCCTCAAGCATCAGGCCAATATCCGCCGCCTGCTCGAAGGCCGGGAGAGCAAGATTGGGGCACGCACGTGACAGGCGCGGCCAGTCGGGCACGGAGCGCTCCGGAGGGGCGCGACCGGGCGCGCCGCTGAGCTCCGATGAGCGCCTTGCCGCGCTCCGCCTGATCCGCAGCGACAACGTCGGCCCCGTCACCTTCCGCGAGCTCGTGACCCACTTCGGCAGCGCCGAGCGGGCGCTCGACGCCCTGCCCGAGCTGTCGCGCCGCGGCGGCTATCGCCACCCCATCCGCATCTGCCCGCGCGAGGCCGCGGAGGCTGAGCTGGCGGCCGCCGCCAGGATCGGCGCCCGCGCCCTGATCGTGGGCGAGCCGGGCTATCCGCAGGCCCTGGCGGCCATCGACCCGCCCCCGCCCCTCATCTACGTCAAGGGCAACGCCGGGCACCTGGCGCGGCCGATGCTGGCGATTGTCGGCGCCCGCAACGGCTCGGCGGCGGGCCAGAAGCTCGCCCGCCTGTTCGCCTCCCGAGTCGGTACCGCCGGGTTCGTAATTGTTTCCGGCCTCGCCCGCGGCATCGACGCGGCTGCGCACGAGGCCGCCCTCCCCACCGGCACGGTGGCGGTCCTGGCCGGCGGCCCGGACAACGTCTATCCGCCCGAGCACCTCATTCTCCAGCAGCGGATCGCCGAGGAAGGCTGCCTCGTCACCGAGAACCCGCCGGGCTTCGCCCCGCGTGCCCAGGACTTCCCCCGCCGCAACCGCATTGTCTCCGGCCTGGCCCTGGGCGTCCTGATCGTGGAGGCCGCCCGTCGCTCCGGCACCCTGGTCACGGCCCGCATGGCCGGCGAGCAGGGTCGCGAGGTGTTCGCCATCCCCGGCCATCCGCTCGACCCGCGCGCCGAGGGCACCAACGGCCTGCTCAAGTCCGGCGCCACCCTGGTCACCGAGCCCGACGACGTGCTCCAGGCCCTCTCGCCCCTGCTGCGCGAGCCCCACTCTGGGCCGGTGAGCCATGCCGTGCCCTCCGGTCACCCCGCAACCCGCCAGGAGGCCCTGCCCCTGGACGAGCCCCGGGCGCCCGCCAGCCTGGGGGAGACCGACCGCAACCGTCTCCTGCAAGCCCTCGGTCCCGCCCCCACCGACGTAGACGAGCTGGCTCGCGCTACCGGCCTCTCACCCCGCGCCATCCAGATCGGCCTCCTGGAGCTGTCCCTGGCCGGCCGCCTCGAGCGCCATGGCCACCATCTCGTCTCGCTCAAGGGGTAGCGAAATCGTAAGCCTAATGGAATTTAACGGAAACGCAGTTTTACCTCTAAGCCACGGAACCAGCGGACGAAATCATCCCACTGGTAAGGATTCCAACACCTTCTCCCGTACGAGCAGCGGCGCCGGCGGTTTGACACCGTCGCAATCGTCCACCATGTTCACCGCCGCCGGAGGGCAACGTAACAGCCACAAAATGAGCATGGGCCGCTCCCAGGACACCGGTCGGGAGCGCGATACAAGGCTTTCATGAACGTCGTCATCGTCGAATCTGCAGCCAAGGCCAAGGCCATCAACAAGTACCTGGGCTCCAAGTACAAGGTCTTGGCGTCCTACGGCCACGTGCGCGACCTGCCCCCCAAGGACGGGTCGGTGGAGCCCGATAACGACTTTCACATGCACTGGGACGTGGACGACAGGTCCCAGAAGGTCGTCCGGGAGATCGCAGCAGCCGTCAAAAACGCCGACAAGCTGATCCTGGCCACCGACCCCGACCGCGAGGGCGAGGCCATCTCCTGGCACATCCTGCGGATTCTAGAGGACCGCAAGGCGCTGAAGAAGGGCCTGCCCGTGGAGCGGGTCACCTTCAACGCCGTCACCAAGCAGTCCGTTCTCGAGGCGTTCAAAGCCCCACGGGCCATCGACGATCCGCTCGTCGAATCCTACCTGGCGCGCCGGGCGCTCGACTACCTAGTCGGGTTCACCCTCTCCCCGGTGCTGTGGCGCAAGCTGCCCGGCGCCCGCTCGGCTGGCCGAGTGCAGTCAGTGGCGCTGCGCCTGGTGTGCGACCGCGAGGCCGAGATCGAGGCGTTCAGGACCCAGGAATACTGGTCGATCGAGGCCCTGCTGGCGACGCCCAAGGGCGAGGAGTTCGGCGCCCGGCTCACGGCCATCGCCGGCCGGAAGCTCGACCGGCTCGACATCAAGGACGAGGCCTCGGCGCACGCCATCAAGGCCGCCATCGAGGGCGGCTCCTTCCGGGTCGCCTCGGTGGAGAAGAAGGCGGTGCGGCGCAACCCGGCCGCCCCGTTCACCACCTCGACCCTGCAGCAGGAGGCCTCGCGCAAGCTCGGCTTCTCCGCCAAGCAGACCATGAACGTCGCCCAGCGCCTCTACGAGGGCGTGGACCTCGGCGGCGAGCTTGGTGTGACCGGCCTCATTACCTACATGCGGACCGACGGTGTCACGATCATCCCCGAGGCCATCTCCGCCATCCGCGGCCTGATCGAGGACCAGTACTCCAAGCGCTACCTGCCGCCGTTCATCCGCGAGTACAAGACGAAGGCCAAGAACGCGCAGGAAGCGCACGAGGCGATCCGGCCCACCGATGCGCAGCGCAAGCCTGCGGACGTGGCACGTTACCTGGAGCGCGACCAGGCGCGGCTCTACGAGCTGATCTGGAAGCGGGCCGTAGCGAGCCAGATGGCTTCCGCCGAGCTGGAGCAGACCACCGCCGAGATCGAGGTGCCGGGCAGGGACGGCAAGGCCTACGGCCTGCGCGCCACCGGCACGGTGGTGACGTTCGACGGCTTCATGCGTCTCTACGAGGAGGGCCGCGACGACCGCCAGGCCAAGGACGGCAAGGCCGAGGAGGCCGCGGACAACGACGACAGCCGCCGGCTGCCGCCGCTGGCCCAAGGCGACGCGCTCAAGGATCGGGGCATCGAAGCCAAGCAGCACTTCACCGAGCCGCCGCCGCGCTTCACCGAGGCCACGCTGGTCAAGCGCATGGAGGAGCTGGGCATCGGCCGGCCCTCCACCTACGCTTCCACGTTGGCCACCCTGGAGGACCGCGACTACGTCGAGATCGACCGCAAGCGGCTGGTCCCACAGGACAAGGGCCGGCTGGTGACTGCGTTCCTGGAGAGCTACTTCAAGCGCTATGTGGAGTACGATTTCACGGCCGACCTGGAGGAGAAGCTCGACCTCATCTCCGACGGCAAGCTCGAGTACAAGCTCCTCCTGCACGAGTTCTGGCGCGACTTCATCGGCGCGGTCGAAAGCATCAAGGAGTTGCGCGTCGGCGACGTGCTGGATGCGCTCAACGAAATCCTGGGTCCGCACATCTTCCCCGCGCGTGGCGACGGCGGCGACCCGCGCCAGTGCCCCGTTTGCGGCGAAGGGCGGCTCAGCCTCAAGGTGAGCGGCAAAACCGGTGCCTTCATCGGCTGCTCGCGCTACCCCGAGTGCCGCTACACGCGCCGTCTCTCGGACGGGCTCAATGGCACCGACGCCGAGGCCTCCACGCCCGATGGAAAGATCCTGGGCTACGACCCCGAGGGCGTGCCCGTCACGCTGCGGGTCGGGCGTTTCGGCCCCTACCTGCAGCTCGGCGAGAGCGGCAAGGACAAGGACGAGAAGCCCAAGCGCTCCTCTATTCCCGCCGGCTTCGACCCCAACACCATCACCCTGGAGCAGGCCCTGCAGCTCCTGTCGCTTCCGCGCAACATCGGCGATCATCCGGAGACGGGAAAGCCGATCACCGCCGGATTAGGCCGCTATGGTCCGTTCATCCTGCATGACGGCACGTATGCCAACCTGCCCTCTGCGGAGGAGCTGTTCACGGTCGGCATCAATCGCGCCGTGGTCCTGCTGGCCGAGAAGAAGGCCGGCAAGGCCGGCCGCTTCCAGCGGACGGCGGCGACCGTCCTGAAGGAGCTGGGCGAGCACCCCACCGAAGGGGGCACCATCCAGGTCCTGTCGGGTCGCTACGGCCCTTACGTGAAACATGGCGACGTGAACGCCACCCTGCCGCGCGGCAAGGCGCCCGAGGCGCTGACGGTCGAGGAGGCCGTGCAGCTGATCGCCGAGCGCGTCGCCAAAGGTCCGTCCAAGGCCAAGGGCCGCAGGGGCAAATCATCTTTCAACAAACCGGTGCGCGCCGCAGCCGCGCCGCAGCAGGCCGCCAATGGGTCGCCTGCGAAGAGCAAAAAAGCACAAACAAAGAATGGTAAAGACAAAGACGATTCGCGGGCCAATGGCCCGCCAGCCAGGGGCAAGCCGCCCCGAAGCCGCAAGGCAGCCTCATAGGACCACCAGCAACGTGGCGCGCAATCCGAGATCGACCGGTCGCAGCGGATTGCCCAGCAAGCAAGCGATTCTCGACTTCATCAAGAGTGCCTCCGAAGGCAAGTCGCAGAGCGGGCAGCTCGGCAAGCGCGAGATCGCGCGCGCCTTCGCGGTGAAGGGCGGCGACCGCATCGCCCTCAAGCAGCTGCTCGCCGAGATGACCGGGGAGGGCCTGCTCTCGGGCAATCGCAAGAGCTTCAAGCAGCCGGGCGCGCTGCCTCCCGTCGCCGTACTGGAGATCGTGGCGCGGGACGCGGAGGGCGAGCTCGTCGCCGAGGCCGCGGGCGGTGATGTCGGAGCGGACGGGCGCCGGGAGCGCGTGCTGGTGCTGCCCTGGCGTGGCGCCCGCAAGAGCGAGCCGGCGCTGGGCGAGGGAGACCGCGTCCTGGCGCGCCTGACGCGCCTCAAGGAGGCTGACGCGGCTGGCTATCGCTACGAGGCCGAGCCCATCAAGCGGCTGCCCAAGGAGAAGCGGCGGCAGCTCGGCATCTTTCGCACTCGCGCCAAGGGCGGCGGTGTCATCGACCCCATCGACCGCAAGGAGATGAAGGAGTGGCCGATCGCCCCCGGCGACGAGGGCAAGGCCAGGGACGGCGACCTGGTGCGCTTCGATCTGGCCCGCACAGGCGGACGCTACGGCGTGCCCCAGGCGCGGGTGCTTGAGACGCTGGGCAATCCGCAGGACCAGCGCAAGATCAGCCTGATCGCGGTGCACGCCCACGGCCTGCCCGACGAGTTTCCGCCCGCCGTCCTCGCCGAAGTCGAGAAGCTGCGTGCCGCGACGCCGGCCGGCCGCACCGACCTGCGCGCGCTGCCACTCCTCACCATCGATCCCCTCGACGCCCGCGATCACGACGACGCCGTGCACGCCGCACCGGACACCGACCCCGGCAACAAGGGCGGCTGGATCGTGCACATCGCCATCGCCGACGTGGCCCACTACGTGGCTCCGGGCACGCGCCTCGACCGCGAGGCGCGCCTGCGCGGCAACTCGGTGTACTTCCCCGACCGGGTCGTGCCGATGCTCCCGGAGCGCATCTCCAACGATCTGTGCTCGCTCCGAGAGGGCGAGGAGCGCCCCTGCCTTGCCGTGCGCCTTGTCATCGACAGGCACGGCAACAAGAAGGGCCAGGCGCTGCTGCGCGGGCTCATGCGCTCCGCCGCCAAGCTCGCCTACGAGGAGGCGCAGGCCGCCGTCGACGGGAAGCCGAGCGACAAGTGCAAGCCGCTGCTCGACACGGCGCTGAAGCCGCTGTGGGGCGCCTATGCGGCGCTCGCCGCCGCCCGCGACCGGCGCGAGCCGCTCGACCTCGACCTGCCGGAGCGCAAGGTGCTCCTCGACAAGGAGGGCCGCGTGGAGCGCGTGGTCGTGCCCCGGCGGCTCACCGCGCACCGGCTCATCGAGGAGTTCATGATCCAGGCCAACGTGGCGGTGGCCGAGATGCTGGAGGCCAAGCGCGCGCCCGTGGTCTACCGCGTGCACGATGCGCCCTCGAAGGAGAAGATCGTCTCCCTGCGCGAGTTCCTGGACAGCCTCCAACTGAAGCTGCCCAGCGCCAGCACGCTCCGGGCCGGCGACTTCAACAAGCTGCTGAAGCAGGCCAAGTCGCTCCCCGTTGCCGACCTCGTCAACGAGGTGGTGCTGCGCTCCCAGTCGCAGGCCGTCTACGCCGCCGACAACATCGGCCACTTCGGCCTGCATCTGGCCCGCTACGCCCACTTCACCTCGCCCATCCGCCGCTACGCGGATCTCATCGTGCACCGCTCCCTCATTCGCACCCTTGGCCTCGGGGCCGGCGGCCTGACCGACGCGGAGGCCGGCGAGCTCAAGGACATCGCGCAGCAGATTTCCGAAGCTGAGCGCCGCGCCATGTCGGCCGAGCGCGAGACCACCGACCGCCTGATCGCCGGCTATCTGGCCGAGCGCGTCGGGGCCGAGTTCGGCGCTCGCATCTCCGGTGCCACGCGGGTGGGCCTGTTCGTCCGCCTCGACGACACCGGCGCTGACGGCTTCGTGCCGGCGGCTACCTTGAACGACTACTACCGCCACAACGAGACCCTGCACGCCCTCGTCGGCGACCGCACCGGCGATATGTACCGCCTCGGCGACACCGTCCGCGTGCGCCTCGTCGAGGCGGTGCCGAGCGCCGGCGCGCTGCGCTTCGAGATGCTCTCGCCCGGCACGCCGGGAGGGCGCAGCCCCGGCCCGCCCGGGGGACGCCGACGCTTTATGAGGCGGCGGGGCGGAAGGCGCTGAGGGCCCGCACCCGTCATGCCGGAAGCCGAGCCCCGAGGGGTGGGGCTCGCATCGCTTCGTCCGGGATGATGGGTGGGAGAGGTGCGCTTTCGGAGCTTGACGCCGCCCGCGCCGCCGCTAGACCCGTCTTGCACATACCCAAGTTCGAGTCTCTCATGACCGATGCGCTGA
>Ga0209382_10008956_pt1 | contig 12555 bp, 8 predicted proteins | sample SoiMetdeltSBSDD5_FD_187599 | JGI IMG/M metagenome (GOLD analysis project Ga0209382, IMG submission 187599) | Bulk soil microbial communities from a Populus tree surrounding site in Tennessee, USA - Soil MetaG P. deltoides SBSDD5 (SPAdes) (version 2) | ecosystem: Environmental > Terrestrial >... | reverse complement strand
TGGGCGCCAGCCGGGCCAGTTCTACGGCGTGCACAGCATCGCCGTGGACTCGAAAGGCAACATCTATACGACCGAAACCTGGGAGGGCAAGCGCCTGCAGAAGTTCGTGTTCAAGGGCATTGGCCGGATACCGGCGCCGCACCAGGGCACGCTCTGGCCCCAGTCGGCGCGGCGGTAGACGCGTCGATGCGCGTGTTCCCCCTCGCCGATCTTGGAGGATGCGTCATGAGGGGAACCGAGCGATGGCAAACACGCTGAGCGGGGCGCGCGCGGAGGAACGTGCATTTCAAGAATCTGGGAAGTAGGCCGCGCGCCTCACCAGGGGCTCCGGCGATCGCGCCAGAGGGCAATGTCTTTGGCCGAAGCAAGTCCTCAGACCTTCCGAACATCGGCATCCATTACTGCGGAGGCGGATGGGCACGCTGCTTTAAGGACCCGGCAGTAAGATCTGCTGCACTATGGCTCCTGTCTATCGTCGCGCTGCTACGCGTTGGCTCTCCATCATCGGCGCTGTGTTGCTGATCCCATCGCTTGCCCCGGCGCAGTGGCTGAACGTGCCGCAGGCGGCGATTCCGCGCACGGCCGACGGCCAGCCCGACCTCCGCGCGCCGACACCGCGACTGCCGAATGGCAAGCCCGACCTGACGGGTATCTGGCGATCCACCGACAACAAGTTCCTTCGTGACTTGGCGGCGGACATGAACACGGACGACGTGCCGTATCGGCCGTGGGCAAAAGCTCTCTTCGATGCCCGCAAGAACGGCACCCACTCGAGAGAGGATCCGGACGCGCACTGCCTTCCACAGGGAGTCCCCAAGATCGACGCCGTTGCTTACCCCTGGAAGATCATTCAGACACCGATCTCATATGTGATCGTCTACGAGACATTCACGTACTGGCGGCAGATCTTCGTCGACGGGCGCACCGTTGACCCTGATGCTAATCCGACCTGGATGGGCTACTCGACCGGCAAGTGGGAGGGGGACACGTTCGTCGTCGACACGCGCGGCTTCAATGGGAAAGCATGGCTCGATCAACTCGGCCGGCCCAGCACCGATCGCCTCCATGTGATCGAGCGCTTCACCCGACCCAACTTCGGACGGCTGGTGATTGACGTGACGATCGACGACCCTGGAGCGTACACGAGAGCCTGGACGGTCAGGCAGGAGGTTTACCTGCGGCCGGACTGGGAGCCATTCGAGTTTATCTGCGGCGAGAACAACCGCGACATCGAGCGCCTTCCGGGCGGCCACACCGTGGTCTCGAACGTGGAAGCCGCTGCAGCGCTCGGTATTCCCGTTAGATGATCGGGCCATTGAACCAATCGTTCGATTGGCGCTCGGGACGCCATCGTCAGCCTGCCTGATCGCGGTGCCGAATCGTCGTGTCCTGCAGCGAGGCCTCCAAACTTCGCGCTCCAACCTTCGTCACAACTCCGTACCGGTACCATTTCCTGTCAAATCGTCCCGTATAATGACGCCGTGTTGGCTGCGCGTGCCGCTATCGGTTCGACGGCCCTGGCACTGATGGTGTTCGCAGTCGTCCATGTCCTGAAGCGCGATCTCGATCCCTCTCGAACCATGATCAGCCGCTACGCGCTCGGACCGTACGGTTGGCTGATGGCGCTGTGCTTTGCAACGTAGGCAGCGGCGAGTGCGCTCCTATTCTTCGCGCTCGCAACGCGTGCATCGTCGAGGGCATTCTATGCGATCGCTTCTGAGCGACGCCGTTCTCTTGCCTCCGAGGTGAAGCCGGCGCGCAGTCAGGCAGCCATCCCCGCGAACGCCACGTTCCAACCTTTCGCCAAATCCCCGTACCGGTACCACACGCTTCAAGTTCAAACTTGAAAGTGAAAAGTAAGTTCAACGTGCGCCGTGATACTTCGAAGGTACGTAGTGTCCGTTGTCCGTCCCGACCGGGAGACGGCCCAAGCGTCCGCAGCGAATTTCCGAACAACACCGACGCAGGCCAAGACCGCCGACGTCTCGGGCTCCGGCTCTCAGCCACGGCTTGCCGTAGTAGAGTAAGCCCCGACTGAAAGGGACTGGAGGTTGGCGATGGCTGCTCTGTGGACTTCCGCACTCGTCGCGCTCCTGCTCGTCGTCATCAGTCCGGCCGCGAGCTACGCCGATACCGGACTCCTGCGCACGATTCACGCCCTGGACGATGCGCGCGGCTACTGCCTGGACGTGCCAGGCCCCCCTGAAATGCTGCGGCTCGACGATCCGCTGCAGGCGCACACCTGCAAGTATGGGGCGCCGCTCGACGATCAGCGGTTCGAGCGAACCGCGGACGGCGCAATCCGCGCCACGGTGTACAACCGCTGCCTCGCAGCGGCCGCGCTCGAGCAGGGCGCCCGGCTGCTCCTGCGTGCCTGCGCGTCGGCGCCCGCGCAGCGCTGGTCGATGGCGTGGGGCCGCCTCAGCCCGGTGTCCAAACCCGATTTGTGCGTCGCCCTCGCCGGCGAGAAGGGTGAACCTGCCGGAACGCCGATTTTGATCTCTCCGGTCTATCGCCACCGCAACGTCGTGCTGGAGCGCTGCGCCGATACGCGCGAGGCCAGTCAGTCGTTCCGATGGTCGCGGCCGGACGAGCGCGGCCTGAGCGCCGCGGACGTCGTACGCAACGGGATGCCTGCCGATCTCGCGAAACAGATCGTGACACTTGGCTTCTCCGAGGGCAACATCCCACAAACCTACAAGCTCTATGCGTCGCAGCCGCGGGTCCACGAGCCGGGCGAGATCAAGGTGACGAAGGACGTCGCGTACGGCCCGCACGAGCGGCAGCGGATCGACATCCATACGGCGACGATGCGCCGCTCCGAACGTGCCGTGCCGATCGTCGCGGTGTTCCATGGCGGCGGATTGGTCGGCGGCGCGCGCGCGAACACATCGACCTTCGCCGACTACTTCGCGAGCATCGGGTTCGTCGGCGTGGCCGCCGGGTACCGGCTGGCGCCGGACTTCAAGTGGCCCGAGGGCGCGCGCGACGTGGGCGCCGTTGTGACGTGGCTGCGCGATCACGCGGCCGAGTACGGCGGCGATCCCGAACGAGTCTTCATCGCCGGGATCTCCACCGGTTCACTGCACGCGGCGACGTACGTCTTCAGACCCGAGCTCATGCCGCCCGGGACCGCACAACCGGCTGGCGCCATCCTGCTCTCCGGGCCGTACACCTTCGACTTCTCCGCTCCGAGCAAAGGCGAGCTCGCCTACTTCGGCGAAGACAAGTCCCGCTGGCCGCAGATGGTCGTGCCAGGCAACGTTACCCGCGCCGACATCCCAGTGCTGTTCACGACCGCGGAGTACGACGACCCTCGATATCTGACGTCCCATGCCGCACTCTTCTCCGAGCTCGTGGAAAAGCACCGCGTCCGTCCGCGCTTCAGGCAAAGCCTGGGGCACAACCACGTGTCTCAGCTTCTGTCGGTCGGCACGGCAGACACCAGCGTCTCGCGCGAGATCCTGGATTTCATCGAACGGGTGACGGCGCGCTGACGATAGTCTGCGTGGAGCCGCAATCATCGATTCAATCCATGTTCCCAGGTCCAAACTCGATCTCGGGCCACAGGGTATTCGTTACGAGCTGCCTTGAGTCACGCGGCGAGGCCTGAGAATTTCACGTTCCAACCTTTCGCATAACCCCGTACCGGTACCAAAACAGTTCTGTGCTCGAGGAGGTCAGCTGGGTGGTTCCTTCCTGGCGTCGACACTCCATCGGGAAGGGTCCGCTGCCACACGGCTCCGCGAGGACCTCGACACTACGTTGCGGTCGTACGTTACGCGTGCCGCAAAGCGGCGTCATCTCACACCATGAAGCGTTCACCTGTGTCCGGAACCTACTCGTCCGGCTTCTTCATATAACGACGAGACGCCGCGAACCGTACATCCCGCGGTTAGCCGCGCTCAGGCCGGAACAAGACGCCGTTCGCGGATATATCATGGCGCCGCACTAGGCCCATGGGCACCGACCCGGAATCGTCCGTCGAGCTGCTCGAGCGAGCCAGAGCCGGGGATTCCGACGCGCTCGACCGGCTGTTAGGACGCTATCTGCCCCGGCTCCGCCGCTGGGCCAGCGCCCGCCTGCCGCGCGGGGCGCGGGACCTGTCCGACACGGAGGACCTTGTACAGGACACCGTATTCAGGACGTTAAGACATATAGATGGATTCCATCCGCAGCGGGAGGGGGCGCTCCAGGCGTACCTGCGCCAAGCGATCATGAATCGGATCAGGGACGAGTTGCGTCGTGCAAAACGACGTTCGCCGCCCGAAGAGCTGGCCGACGACGTCCTGAGCCCACTGGCGTCTCCTCTCGAAGAGGCGATAGGCCAAGAAACCACCGAACGATACGAAGCCGCATTGGCTGAACTGCGCGACGAGGAACGTGAGGCAATTGTCGCCCGGATCGAGTTGCAGTGCAGCTACGACGAGATGGCAGTCATGCTCGGCAAGCCCAGTCCAAACGCCGCGCGCGTGGCCGTTCGACGAGCCGTGATGCGGCTCGCCGAGAAGATGAACGATGCTCGTTGACGACGACCGTTTGATGAGACTCGCAGGGGCTGTCGTCGACGGCATGCCGGTGGACTGGGCCAAGGAACTCTCCTCGACACCGGATCTCGAGATGCGGCAACTCGTCGAGAAACTGCAGGTGCTTGCGACCATGGCCGCCGTTCATCGCGCGGCGGATGACAGCACCCGCGATCTCGTAGCGGAGCTCGAGCCCGACACGGTTCAAACGTCGTGGGGCCCGCTGGAGCTGCGTCGCACGATCGGTAAAGGAAGCTTTGGAACGGTGTACCTGGCTTGGGATCCGCGGCTCGAGCGAGAGGTCGCGCTGAAGATTCTCCACCGGTCTCCGCGATCTGCCAGCGTCATCCGGGAAGGTCGCCTGCTCGCGAGCATCCGGCATCCGAACGTCGTGAATGTCTACGGGGTGGACGAGTTCGACGACGAAGTCGGACTGTGGATGGAACTCGTCGACGGCCTCACGCTCAAACAGACGCTCCAGCAACGCGGCGTGTTCGGGGCGTACGAGACGGCCCTCATCGGCACGGATCTGTGCCGGGCGGTGGCGGCAGTACATAAGGCGGGGCTCGTTCATCGCGACATCAAGGCGCAGAACGTCATGCGCGAGGCCGGCGGGCGAATCGTCCTGATGGACTTCGGCGCCGGCGAAGTGCGGGCGCGTCAGGGCGATCCATTGCGGCGCCCGACTGGCACACCTCTCTACCTGGCACCCGAGGTTCTGAACGGCCAGCCTGCGACGGCGGTCAGCGATATCTACAGCATCGGCGTCCTGCTCTACCACCTTCTGACCATGCGCTATCCGGTCGAGGGCTCGACGATCGCCGAACTCGAGAGCGCGCACGCCAGCCGTCGCGCTACGCCGGTCAGCGATCTGCGGCCGGACCTGCCTGCAGGCGTCGTTCAGGTGATCGAGCGGGCGCTGGATCCCGATCCTGCACGTCGGCCACGAAGCGCCGGCGCGATGCAGCAGGAACTGCTGGCCACGATTGCTCCGGCCCCGTCTCCCGGCCATTCCGACGGCTCGGTCCCGGCTGCCCTCAGACTCGTGGCGGACCTGACGGCCGACACCTCCGCACGAGATCGGACTCGCGACCTTGCCCGCAGCGGCTGGCGCAGGCTCCGGGAAACCCGATGGCTGAAGATTGCGGCGGCCGCCGTGCTCGTCGGCGTCTTCGCGGTGCCCATAGCCTGGAGCTACCGGGACCGTCTCGGCCGAACGATGACCGGAATGCTGTTGCCTGACAAGAAGATCGTGGTGGTGTTGCCCTTCAGGGTGATCGGGGCGAACAAGGAGGAAGGGCTCTACTCGGAAGGCGTGTCGGTTGTGCTCACTAGCAACCTCGCACAGCTCGGTCTGCCGGATCTTCAAGTGATGCCGTCGACCGAGGTGCGCGAGGCGCGAATCGATACCGTCGAAAAGGCGCGGGCCGAATTCGGTGCGACGCTCGTGCTGTCGGGTGTGGTCCAGTTTTCCGGCGGCCAGGTGCGAGCTTCATATTCCCTGATTCGCACCGCAGATCGCAGGGAACTCATCGGCCGCTCCAGAACGCTCGCCGCAGGCGATCCCTTCGCTCTTCAGGACGTCGTCACTCGCGATGTGCTGACGATGCTCGAGCCTGGACTGCCACAGGGAACGCCGCGGGAACCCCGGCAGGTCTTCGGCACGCGAGACGACAGGGCGTTTTTCCTCTACACGCAGGCACGCGGCGCCATGCAGAACTACCACGAGCAGGAGAACGTGGACGCGGCCATCAGATTCCTGACAGAAGCCGTCGCCCGCGATCCGCAGTATGCCATCGCGTACGCCGCGCTGGGGCGCGCCTGGTGGGAAAACTTCTCCACATCGAAACAAGTGACGTGGCTCGACCGGGCCGGTGAGGCGTGCGAAACGAGCGCCAGCCTGAATCCGCAGCTCTCAGAAGCGCAACTCTGCCTCGGCCTCGTCAAGGAGAGCAGGGGAGAGTACGAGCAAGCCATCGAATCGTATCGGCGAGCGATCGATTATTCACCTGCCAACGACGATGCCCATCGTGCCCTGGGAAGTGTGCTGGACAAGTTGGAGCGTGCCGACGAAGCCGAAGCCACCTACTTGCGGGCGATCGAGCTTCGCCCCGGCTACTGGGCCGGCTACGCGCGGATCGCGCAGTTCTACAACCTGCGCAACGACTACCAGAAGGCAAGCGACTACTACGAACGGGCGCTGACGCTCTCGCCCGACAACGCGCGCGTATTGTTTTCGTTGGGGTTGGTATTCACCAACAAGGGTCAATACGATCGCGGCATTGAATTTCTGGAACGAGCCATTCAACTTCGGCCCTATCTAGCTCCGCCCTACAACAATCTGGGTCTGGCGTATCTCCGGGCCCGACGTTATAACGACGCCGTGGTCCCACTGGAAAGGGCCTTTTCGGTACTCGGAACCTACCAGACAGCCGGCAACCTGGCGCGGATCTACTGGCTGACTGGACGGAAGGACGAGGCCCGGCAGAAGTACGAGTTCGGAATCCGTGACGGCGAAGAGCGGCTGCAGATGAATCCGCGCGATCACGGGATCCACCTGCTGGTGGGCCGCTACTACGCAATGCTGGGCAGGAAGTCCGACGCGTTGCGCCATCTCGACGTGGCCTTGCTGCTGCATCCCGGCGATGCCCACTATCTGACGATCGCGGCCACTTCCCATGTCGTGCTCGGCGACCGGAGCAGGGCGTTGAGCCTGATGGAAGCGGCCGCCCGGCTGGGATACACCGCCGCCCAGTTCCTGGGCGAGCCCGAATTGGATGCGCTCAAGACCGAACCAAGGTACGCAGCAGTCATGTCGGCCAATGGTCCAGGGCGATAGAGGAGGGAGTGCGAGTATGGCTATCTCGACGACGACCACAACTCCGGCGACACCGGCGACGACGATCAAAGTACAAATCAGGAAGGAGCACGGGCAGTGGACCATCGAGGCGGAGGATCCCGTCGAAAACAAGAAGCGTTTTCAGAACGTGGAGGAGGTCTTCAAGGAGAAACGGAGAGCGCGTCACCAGAAGAAAGAACCGGACCACGACCCGATCGTTTTCAACGAGGGGGAGACTCTCACGTTTACATGCACGCCGCCACTCGAGTTCGCCATCGGCGCAAAAAAAGATGATGTCGTGGACGCAATTCCCGGTACGCCGGACGACCCGTTTGGATGGAACGACCTGCGGACTGTCGAGGCGGGCGGCTCAGTCTCTGGAGACGTCATGAGATCGTCTGGAGTCAAGGAGCAGGCCTTCTACAAGTTCCATGGTTGGGTGATGGAGAACGGGCGGAGACAAGACGTCGATCCGGACGGGTATTGCGGCAGCTGACTGGGCTCCGCGGCCGTTGAGATATGACTGACATGAAGCTCGAATGGCCACGCCGATGCTGAACGCCTCGGCGGCTGGGTCGAGGATCGGCTGACCGGTAAGGAGGCGAAATCGCCACGCCGATCACGCTGGTGATGAACTGGACTCCCGCTGAGACGAAATGGCGCGCGGCCGAAACAGAAGAAACCTGGCGGGAGTCAAGCAGCAATCCCTTCGAACTTCACGCACCAACCTTTCGCAAAACCCCGTACCGGTACCATCCTTCGCTCGCGAGCATTCGTGAGCGAGCTTCGGATGGCTGGCCATCCTTCGCTGAACACTCATGCGAAGGTGGCGTTTGACACCAGCAAGCTCACGCACCAGGCGAAGGATGTCCACCGTAGCTCGCTGTGAATCACGGACGAGCGAAGGTGGACCGCTTAGCCTTTCGCCGACAACGGCAGTTTCCGGGAACACCGCGTCGTTTTCACTAGCCTGAGATCTCGCCGTGATTTCGCACGGCAGGAAGCTTGCTCTCTGCGAGGCATGCCCAAATGGTTCGTGTGCGTCCTTAGGAATACGGAGAATCCACCGCGCTACTACACTGGTCACACCTCCGACGTCGTGAGGCGGCTGGCCGAGCACAACGCGGGCAGTTGTATCCATACGGCCAAACATCGGCCGTGGATAATCGATCTGGTGATCGAGTTCCCCGAGGAGCGACGAGCGGGCGCGTTCGAGCGCTACTTGAAATCCGGGTCAGGGGTCGCGTTCGCTCACCATGGCGCCGGAATCGGCCGTTGACGCCGAATCCGTCCGCTGTCCGCAATGCCACGGTCCGCTCTTGCGCGCCTTTAGAGTGGCGACTACCCACGAGATCCTAGGTTCCGGTCTTCTGCCTAGCGACTACGAGTGAGGGGCGCTGTCAACGCAGGCGTTGGCGTCAGGCGGCGATTCCCTCGAACTTCAGGCACCACCCCATCAACCGCGATTACTTGCCGGGCTCGAAGCGATCGAGGCATTCATACGGGTTGACCCGGTTCTCAGGCTTCCACACGAAGTACCGCTTGAGGTCGAAGGGCTTCGTGAAGTTGACGGGATCCGTTGTGGTCAGGATGTAGTCGAGACGGCTGTAATCCGCATTCGGGATGAAGCGCTCGACCGTCTTGATCTGATCGCTTTGTGGCGTGCCCTCGTGATCGAAGTAACCAGCCGCAATGTGATCGGTCTCGACGACCAACGTCGTGCCTTCCCAACGTCCGCGCGAAAAGCCGAACAATGTGTGCGCGGCGGGCGCCACCACCTTGGGATTCATGTGGATCGTGCGCACCGAGTCGTACTCTTCGAGCCGCATGATGATCGTGTCACCCTCCCTCCTGAAATCCATCGGCAGCGGAGAAATCATGATGAGCGGCGTGCCCTTCGTGCCGCACTTCAGCAGGACGTTGTTGCGCGGATTCCATTTCGCAAGCCCGGCCTTCCCGGCGGCGGTCAGCGGATAGCCTCCCTTGAACATCGGAAACGCGGCGGGGTCGCTCATGATCGTCGACCAGACGCGGAACAGACCGTCGGCCTTGGCTTTCGCGGCAGCCACATCGCCGGCGATCTTGGCGCCCGTGGCTAGACGCCCGGCTTTCCCGGCGGGGAAATAAGCGGTGGCCGATCCGAAATTGAACTCGGTCCCGTTGGGCAGCAGCAGGCTGCGCGCAAGAATCTCAGGTCGGGCACGCATCGAAGGCGAGCCCGCGATCGTCACACGATCGCCGACGCGAACTGGGCTCCCGTCTACGCCGCGATTCCGCAGGATGCTGATCGACGCTGTTTCAGCATCCCAGATGGTCTCCACGCCCTTCTCGTCTCTCACGGACAGAAGGATCTGTCCATGCGGGTTGCGCCACGACACGGACTTGACGACTCCGGTGATTTCGATGGTCTTTCTCGAATCGAAGATACCCGCCTGACTGTGATGCGCGTGGGCAAGATCCTCGAACACGGCAAGACCGACGACCAAGCTCACGACGCGGAAGAACTGTCGCATGTTGTGATCTCCTGACAGACGCCTCATTTCCGCTCGGGTTGATACTCCGGCGCGAGTTCCTTGCAGGCCTCGACCCTGAACGGCGCATCCGCCGGAAGGACACTATCGGAATCCACGTATTTGTCCACGAAGTAGTCGGGATCTTCGGCGACGATGCCGCGGGTGAGCTCGAGCGTTGTGGGATTCAGCGTGAAGCGCTCGACGACGTGCAGTTTGTTGCTGTGAGGGAGGTTGCCTGCCAGGGTGCCGGGCAAGAAGCCGACTGTGTCAACGACGAGCGTATCGCCGTCCCAGCGGCCAATCGAATGACCGGCGCGGCTCGGCTTGTTGTTAGCCGGGTGCGCGGTCATGTTCATCTGCACGGTTCGGGTCAGGCCGACGCCATACTCCATCTTGATGGTAGTCGCGCTCTGCGTGATGCGGCTGATCGCGCCGTCGAACACCCAGTCGAACAGGATGCTCGTGACCTGGCAGGAGAGCCGCGGAGTCTCTGACGTCGGCCGTTTGCGCAACGCCTCTGCTGCCGCCTGTCCCGCTTCGGTCAACTTCACGGGCGGCGGGAACCAGCCGGCCGGTCCGGCGGGCATCGGCAGTTTATCGGCCCTGATCGCGGCAGCCTGGCTGATCGGCACGAGCCCGGCGCGCCCGCCGGGCGGCGATGCCAAGACCTGTTGCTCCTGCGCCCACTCGCCGGCGAGGTTCGGCTTGCCGTTCGCCAGCCGGAACGGTCGGTTCGTGCGATTGACGGATTTCGCGTCGCTCAACTGCTGATAGCGCTCGAGCGTCGGCTGATTACCAAGCGTCATCGTCTCCACAGTGCATGCAGTCGGATCCTCGCGATGCGGGTGACCCGTCACCTTGATGGACGCGCCCCGCACAAACATCTCGGGCGACCAGCCTGAGCGCCGGAGCACCGTAGCCCCTCGCGTTTCGCATTTCATCGCGATGACCTTACCGTCGTTACCGACGTCGAAATAGACATACGTATGCGGGTTGACGAAGTCGACCCGTGTCAGCCTGCCCTCGAGCTCCACGTTCTTCCTCATATCGTAGAGGCCGGCACCGTGGTGCGCGTCAGCTCGTTCGACGAGCACCGGTACCGTGAGCAGGGTGGCGACGAGTACCGCGTCTGTCAATCTGGTCATCTTGGTCCCCTCGGCGTCCCCGAACGGTCCGACCACGCGGCGGACATTGTCTCACGCGGCGATGCCGCCGAACTCCACGCTTCTTCGCGTGAACGGCCAGGACGCGGACAAGCTGATGGCGGCGTGGGCGCGTGAAGCCAGTCACGATACCGCGAGATGCGGCACGTGTTCACTCCGGCCGCAACATGGCCGCAGGCGTAGTGCGCGCCGCGCGAATGGCGGGGATCGAGCTCGCAGCCAGTGAGGTGACAATGACGACCGCTGCCGCTGACAACAACGTCGCCGGATCGGTCGCCGCAACGCCAAAGAGCAGCCCGGTCATGAGACGAGTGCCCGCAAGGGCACCAGCCAGCCCGATGATCACACCGACGGCCACGTACACCGCGGCCTGGCCGACGATCATCCTCGCGACTTCACTCCGCTGCGCTCCAAGCGTCATGCGTACCGCGATCTCGCGCGCGCGCTGACCGACTGTGTATGACATGACGCCGTAGACGCCGACGACAGCCAGCACAAGAGCCAGCACCGCGAATCCGCCGAGCAGCATCGCGGTGAAGCGTGGCTGCGCGACGGAATCGGCCAGCAACTCGTCCACCGCTCTGACGCGGTAGACCGGCTGCTGCGGATCGAGTGACTGGACGACGGCACGAATCGCCTCGGCGACCGCCGATGGTTCTATTTCACTGCGCACCACAAGCGTCATGCCGGTGAACTGGAATTGTCGATAAGGCAGCACCATTTCCGGCCGTGGGTCACGCGTGAACCCATGGTGGCGCACCGAGCCGACCACGCCGACGATCTCGCGCGGCCGGCCGTACAGAATAAGGCGCCGGCCGACTGGGTTTTCACCGGCAAATATCTGTCGGGCCAGGGTGTCGTTGATGACCGCCACCGGCGTCGTGCCGGGGCCGTCGAATTCCGTGAATTCGCGGCCGGCGATCAACGGCATGCGCATCGTGCGAAAGTAGCTGACCGTGGCCACCCGAAAATCGGCCTGCAGTTCCTCTCCGGGGCGCGGCCGTGCCTTTCCGTCGACGATCACCGGCAGGTCGTAGTCCGTGCCGACCGGATTGAGCGGCAACGCCGACACCGCGCCGACCGATTCGATCCCCGCCATCGCTCGCAACTGCGCTTCCAGTTGGTCGAAGAAAATGAATGGCTTGGTGTCTTGCGCAGGCGTCGCAGTTTCGGGCGGGCGAAACTGCGTCGGGTCCGGCGGATATCTCGCTGCCGGCAAGAGGACCTGCGCCGAAACCACTCCTGCCGGCGCAAACCCGAGATCGAGCGCCTGCAGCCGGATCAAGCTGCGAATCATCAGTCCTGCACCGGCAGCCAGCATCAACGCCAACGCCACTTCGGCGGCCACCAGGCCAAAGCGAGCCCGGCTTGCCGCTGTGTAGGTGGGAGTGACCACTTTGGTAGCGTCGCTCAATCGCGGCGTGGCTGCTTGCAACGCCGGGATGATGCCAAACGCGACACCGGTGAGCACCGCCGCACCGGTGACAAACAGCAGCACCGTGCCATCGATACCG
>Ga0209382_10008949_pt1 | contig 12559 bp, 14 predicted proteins | sample SoiMetdeltSBSDD5_FD_187599 | JGI IMG/M metagenome (GOLD analysis project Ga0209382, IMG submission 187599) | Bulk soil microbial communities from a Populus tree surrounding site in Tennessee, USA - Soil MetaG P. deltoides SBSDD5 (SPAdes) (version 2) | ecosystem: Environmental > Terrestrial >... | reverse complement strand
GCAGAGGCGTCGAGAAGCTCTCGATCGACGCGTTCTACACCCTGCACCCCGAGATTCTCTCATCTCTATACAAACAGGTATAGAAGACACGCCATTATTCAGTGGTCTCCTAGCGGCCTCTTCAAAGACTGTTGCGATACGGCCAAGGTCTTTCAAATCACCTCCCCACACGCGCCACGTGCGGGAGCGAACTGCATAGCGAACGACGTCGGTCACAGGCCTGATAGTAAGGTCCGCATTGGATCTCGCCGACCTACGGCTGAGCGTAGGTCAAAAATCTGATTAACTCGTAATGTACTATTGGTGGTTCTTTTGAAGCAGTCTTATGTGACTGCACTTCCATGGTCGGAATCCCATAACGTCACAATGCAGGACGATCAGTCACACAAAGCGGCTTTAGGACCTCGATCCTGGCGACCATCTGCAAGTCTGTTAGGGCCGAACAGGGCGACCGCCGTCAATGAGCACCAGGCCCTCGTGCGCGGCGTAGTCCTCGTAATCCTTGACGTTGAAGGTGATCAGCGGGTGACTACGAGCGATGCAGACCGCCGCGATCCAGGAGTCGTTGACCGGGTGGGGGTGGCCGCGCTTCTGGGCTCGGGCCTCGATGTGGCCCCAGGCGACGGATACACGCTCGTCGAAGGGTAGGAGGACCACGTTGTGCCGCCATGCTGCCAGGTGTTCGAGCTTCCTCGGTCCCCAGTCACGGACGACGGTCCACTTGGTCAGCTCGCCCAAGGTCACGAACGTGATGCAGGGCGTGGAGCGTACGAGGCGAGCCGTGATGTTGGCAGGGAGGCGGTTACGGAGGGCAGCGGAGGCCACATCCGTATCAAGGACAACGAAGCTCACGCGATACCGGCCCGCCGTGACTCGTAGAGATCAGCCAAGAACGCCTCGTACTCCTCGTCGCTCTCGAACGGGTCGGGGGTGATCGCCAGGTCATCCGTCGACTTGAGCGGCTTGACACCCTGCCGCCGCGCCAACTCCTCAGTCGAAACGAAGTCGTCGGCCGGCCACGACGGAAGTTGCTCAGCACTAGTCATCTTGATCACCTCCGTCGACCGCAGTCAGTCTGACTTTGCGCGCCAACGTCCATACTCTCATTGATCCTTTCCTTTCGCTAAGATGCCCGGGTCGACATGCGCGATCGATGATCGACAAGCCGCCAGCAGTACAGCAGCGAAGTACAGCAACACCCGCGACCTGAAGCGGCTCACCGCGACCGTCAGGGAGCGTCTGACCTCGTAGCGGCCCCCAGCCGACCGCCCCGCCGAGAGTTCGGGACGAAGAGGCCATCGGTTCAAATCCGGTTACCCCGACCAAAGAAACACCCGGCCAAGGCCGGTTTCTTCTAGAGGGGACCGGCCTTGAGTATCTCTGGAGTCCCCGCAAAGCCTGATCAGGCGCTGTTCGGTTCGAGCGTCTTGGCCGGCGCGTCGACCCGTACGCATGGTCTGGAAGTGCCTGCGCCTGCCGTGAACGGTGCCGCAACAGGCAGGTTAGACGTGTCGGTCAGCCGGCGAGCTGGTCGCGGCGGCGGATGAGGTGGGCCCGCTCCGCGGGGTTGCCGGCGAGACCGATGGCCCGGTCGTACGCCGCCCGCGACTCGCCGCCGCGCCCGAGTCGCCGCAGCAGGTCGGCGCGCGCGGCGTGGAAGGCGTGGTAGCCGTCGAGGACCTCGGCGAGCCGGTCGATCTCGGCGAGCCCGGCCCCGGGGCCGTCGACCTCGGCGACCGCGACCGCGCGGTTTAGCCGCACGATCGGCGAGGGGTCGAGCAGCACCATGTGGCTGTAGAGGGCGACGATCGCGGACCAGTTGGTGTCTCGGGCGGACGGGGCCTCCGTGTGGACCGCGTTGATCGCGGCCTGCAGCTGGTAGCGCCCGGGTGGGCCACCGCCGGCCGCCACCGCCTCAATCCGCTCCCGAACCAGGGCGTTGCCCTCGGCGATGAGGGTGTGGTCCCATGCGCCGCGGTCCTGCTCGTCGAGCGTCACCAGCTCTCCGGTGCGGGACACGCGCGCCGGTCGCCGGGCGTCAGTGAGGAGCATCAAGGCAAGCAGTCCGGCTACCTCGCCGTCGTCCGGCAGGAGAGTCCGGAGCAGGCGGCCGAGGTGGATCGCCTGGTCGGTGAGGTCGACACGCAACGGGTCGTCCCCCTCGCCGGCCAGATAGCCCTCGTTGAAGATGAGGTAGACGACCGCGAGCACGCCGGCGAGCCGCTCCCGGATGTCGTCGGCCGAGGGTACCCGGTAGGGAATGTGTGCCGCCTTGATCTTCGCCTTGGCGCGGGTGATTCGTCGCGCCATCGTGGTCTCCTGCACCAGAAAGGCGCGGGCGATCTCGGGGACGGTGAGGCCGCCGACTAAGCGCAGGGTGAGCGCCACCCGGGCCTCCATCGCGAGCGCCGGGTGGCAGCAGGTGAAGACCAGTCTGAGCCGGTCGTCCTCGACCGGGCCGGTCGGCTCGGGAGGGGTGTCGTCGTACACGATGCGGGCCGCCTGGTGCTTGGCGTCGCGCTGCGACTCGCGACGGAGCCAATCGATCGCCTTGCGGGTCGCGGTGGTGGCGAGCCAACCGCCAGGATTGGGCGGTACACCCTCGCGCGGCCACCGCTCTGCAGCCGCCACGAACGCCTCAGCCGTCGCTTCCTCGGCGACGTCGAGGTCGCCGAAACGGCGCGCGAGGTCGGCGACCACCCGCGCCCACTCCTCGTGGTGGGCACGGGTAATCGCCTGCTCGACGGTGGGACCGGTCACGGCTCTGGCCGCGTTCGTACGGGTTCCGCGGTTCGGAAGGGTCGCACCTCGACCGTGCCGCGGCACGCTTTCGACCCCTCGACGGCGAGCGCCAGTGCCACGTCGAGGTCGGCCGCCTCGATGACCCAGAAGCCGCCGAGGCACTCCTGCGTCTCCAGGTAGGGCCCGTCAGTGAAGGCCGGCTTCTCGCCCTGCCCGTCGACGGTGGTGGCGGTCGTCGCGGGCTCGAGGCCGCCGGCGAAGACCAAGTGACCGTCCCTCTGAAGCCTCTCGTTGAAGGCGCCGGTGTCGGCGAACCCCTGCAGCATTGCCTCGTGGGAGGGGTAGGTGCCCGACTCGGTGCGCTCGGCCGTCCCGTGGACGGACAGCAAGTACCTGGGCACCGGGCTCACTTCTCCCCGGAGCCGTTACGCCGGGCCTGCCCGGGACCTCGGAACCGGTGCACCTCTTGCGGCCAGTCGAGCACGGTCGCGAGCCGGCCGGCCCAGTATCGCGCCGCCTCGTCGTCGGGCACGTCCACGACGGCGAAGCCGCCGAGGTGCTCCTTGGTCTCGACGTACGGCCCGTCGGTGAAGACGGGCTTACCGTCGACCGGCTCGACACTGCACACCGCAGTGGACCGGTCGAGCCCGCCGTTGGTGAAGATCAGGACATCCTCTGCCAGCATCTCCTCGAGCACGGCCCGGGCGGCCGTGGCCTTCTCGCGCAACTCCTCCGCCGTATGGTCAGGCACCCATTCATCGTTGAAGGTGATCAGGTACTCCGTCATGGTCGTCTCCTCCTGGTCCCGACGTGAGGGCCTATCCCGGCTCCTCGTGTCCGGCGGCCCGACGCCGCCGCACACTAATTCCACGAACGGCTGCGCCCTGATACGACACCATCCCGGAAATTCCTCTTCTGTACGTCTTCTAGGCGGCCCTTCGGGCCGCACGACCAGACGGCCTTGGCCCGGTCGCGCCTCTGCCTTCGGCGGCGGCGCGCGGGTCCGGCCGGTTCGAGACCCTCAGCCTGAAACTACGAAACCCAGAGCCACCAGCTTGCGGTGGCACTGGGCCTTCAAACGATGGCACTGCGTTACTTCCTCAGCCGGGCAATGGATCTGCTTCGCCATGCACCGGTAGTGCGATGTCGGAGTACTCCCACTTCCAGTAGGCACCTTCGGGCAGGCCAGCGGCTACCGCCTGATTAAGCCTGCGCCACACCGACTCAGACTGCTCACTGTTATAGATCTCCACGTCCAGGTTTACGAGTTCCGTACCAGCGCCGCCGCCGCTGATCTCGCCGTCGTCACCGAGGACATCTTCAACGATTTCCTCGATCTCCATCCGTTCGATGTCGTTTTCGGTGGGCCAATATAGGAACACGAACCGGCTTTCCACGGCGCGATCGTACCGTGGCGCGCCAGTCCAACCCGTGCCTCCGGCGGGCAGGGCCTCCGGCCCATGCACCCGGATAGCGCGGCACTCCGGGATGCCAGGCCACCTCGCGAACACGGCCCGCCGTGCACCGAAGGCCACCAGGGCATTTCCAGTTCGGACCGGTTGGGGGACACCGCGCCCCGGCACAAGGACCCGGCACAAGAAGATGTCTGACCACGGCTTCACATGGTGGCACCGCGAAGAAATCGCGCGACACCACCGGCCCATCCGGCGGAAATACCCGGGGCAGCCAGGCTGACCTGGGTACTTTTCACATATGGCCCAACCGCCCTTCCCCTCGGGAGCGAATAGGCACCAGAGGGCGCGTTCGAGCAAGCGACGCCGGGCGCGTCTGGCCGGAGAAAAATGTTCGCCCGCACCTAATGCGATGGGGTGCGGGCGATCATGATGACGTTCTTGCCCAGAGGCGGGCGCGGGAAAATCCACTGAAGGAACCGGCTCAGCGGCACGAGGACCTTGTCGTAGGCCCACATGGTGGTGCCGCTGATGCTCTGGCGGCGCAGGAGGCGGTAGACCACCCAATATGGCAGGACGCCGAGCACGTCCAGGTATTTGACGTGGACAACCTCCAAACCGGCATCAACGGCCGCGCGGCCAAGCGCGCCAACCGTGTAGCGCCGGTAGTGGCCGGCGTTGTAATCGAGGTCGCTGTAGAGCCACCCGAGGGCGGGTCCGAAGATCAGCACATGCCCGCCGGGCACGAGCGCGGAGGCGGCGGTGCGCAGCTCGGCAACATCGTGCTCGATGTGCTCAAGGACGTTCAGATACAGCACGACATCAAAGGTTTCCGAGGTCTCACGAAGGTATTCGGCGCACGTCAGCGAGCTTGCCCGCACCTGGGCAGTCGCCGATGCATAGGCGCGCAGCTCGTCAAAGAGATTGTCCGCCGGTTCCAAAGCCACGATCTGCAACGCCGGATCCGCCGCGACGAGCTTGCGGGTGATGGTCCCAAGCCCAGCGCCGACCTCCAGCACACGGCCCTTCAGGTACGGCTTGAAGTGGTCGATGGTCCAGCCGAAGAACCTGTCGGCGGTCCCCAGCCGCTCGAGGTCACCGGCGGCTCCGAAACTCGCGGGCGATGCGGCAGGCTTTCTGGGTACCAAATGGAGCGATCCAAGAAAGGAAGCGGCATCTCGCCAAGTCAAGCGCGGGACAGCCCCGGATGGCTTCAAATAGACGATCGGGGCTTCGCCGACCCGCAATCCCGCGGCCAGCGCGCCCGCGACGAAGGCGAGCTGGATGCCCCGGGCATCATCAGGGAACGACTCAAAGTCCAAGCGCCGCAAGACTTCCATCCGTGCGACGCGGAAGGCGCTGGTCGCGTCGCTGATCCCGCGCACGCCTGTGACGAGCCGGAACACCGTGTTTGCCAGGCGGCCGAGGAGCCAGCGCGGGACGGTCAGGCCAGGGGTGCGGCTGTCGCGCGCCCACCGCGACCCGATCACCACATCGAAGTCTTCCAACAGGTCAACCAAGCGGGGCAGCTCGGTGGCGTCATGTTGACCTGTTGCGTCCATTGTGGCGACGACGTCCGCGGTGCCCGCCTCGAGCACAGCACGAAACCCGCCCAGAAAGGCCTCGCCCAAGGTCGATGCCGCCGGCTCAGCCACCACCACCTCAAGCTCGAAACCCCGCTCCCGCAAGGCGAACGAGGCCGCCGCGAGGTCACGGTGCACCGCCGCCACGCCCTCCTGACTCACGCCCACCGCGGGCAGGATGAGCGCGACCCGCTTCACGACTGGCCGAGCGTCTCGCCGAGCGGCTCTCCGAGCAGGTCGAGCCTGACCGTGTTACGCCCCGATCGCTTCGCCGAGTAGAGCGCCTTGTCAGTGCGGCGCAACGTGGCGGCGGGCTGCTCGTCAGCCCCCTGCACGGCCACCCCGATGCTGACGGTGCGCCCGGTGCTCGCCGCCGCCTCGGTCAGCCGTTCGGCGACCGCCACCGCCATCGCCGCCGACGGCACATCGATGACGGCCACAAACTCGTCGCCGCCGATGCGGAACAGCTCGTCGCCGTGGCGCAGCGCGCCCTGCAACACCGCCGCGAGCTCCACGAGCAGGCGGTCTCCGGCGGCGTGGCCCATGGTGTCGTTGAGCTCCTTCAGCTCGTCGACGTCGATCGCGAGCAAGGCCGTCCGTCCCGGCAGCGAGTTGGCAAGCCGCTCATCGAACGGACCGCGGTGGCCAAGACCGGTCAGCGGGTCGGAGTTTGCCTGGCGATGCAGCGCTCGCAGGTTGGACAGCTTCTCCAGGCAGGTCGCGGCCTGCGCCGCCAGCAGTTCCAGCAGGTTGACCATCGCCGGGTCGGGCTTCGAGACCGACTCGTCCAGCGCGATCAGCGCGCCGACGCCCAGCGGCACCGTGATCATCGTGCGGACGCCGGCATCCGTCAATGCTTCGAACCCGCGGGCGTTGAGCATGGCCGGGTCGCCGATCGTGTAGGCGGCTCCGTGCCGGCGCGCCAGGTCCACGAGGGTGCCCAGCCGCTCCGGCTCGGCCTGCGTCAGCCGGGCGACCAGCGGCCGGTCTCGCGACTCGGGCGAGCTGGCGACCAGCACCACCCCGGCCGGGGTCGGGCGCAGCAGCACCGCCGCCGCCAGCCCGGTCACCTCACGCGCGGCCTTGCATGCCCGCGCGAAAACCTCGTTGTCGCTGTTGGCCTCCGTGAGAGCCATGGCGTGGCGTAGCAGCTGCTCCCCGCGCGTCTCCGGGGGCGGGCCACCCAGCTCCTCCACGCGTGCGCCGAGTAGCTGGCCGATCTCGGAAAGCAGATCTTCCCAACCCTCGATGGCGATCGGGACGGTCCATTCCGCGTTCAGCACACCGATCGGCTGGCCGGCGCGATCGATGATCGGGACGCAGACCTCGGTGAGCACGCCCGGCCCAAGCTCGATGTAATCGGGATCGGTGGTGACATCGCCCAGGGTCACCGCCTTGCCGCTGGCGTAGACCCGGCTCACCACGCCCCGCCCCAGCGGCACCGAGGAGTAGACCTGCCAGGAACCAGTCGCCGCAACGCATCTGAGCCTTTCCTGCACGTGCAGCAGTGCCGCGATCAGGCCCCCGCCGGACCTTGTGCTCACCGCGGCCAGTGTCAACTGGCATGCCTCAACCGCCGTGCGGCTCTGCCGCAACGACGCGACTACATCGGCGATGATGCCATCTAGCGACACTGAGGGGTTCCAGTTGTGGGGGCGGCTATTCAGAGGTCGAGCTTACCCAGGGTTCACTTCTCATTGGTGCCGTCCGGCTCGCCCGCTCAAAAACAGCGGTACGGCAAGGAGCGTGGCGCCCCCGTTTTTCCTTTTTAGGGGGTACCCCTTGCGGCGCCCGGCACGGTGACGCCGTGTCGCTCGTCACATCCGTCGTCATCAGAGGCGGCTGCGGGTCCGACGCGGTCCGCGAATTCGCCGCGGCGCGTTTCACACAAATGTCGTGAGGCGGCTGATCCCTCGCCAAGCGGCGTTTGCGATTTCGCTCTCGGCCGGTAGTTTCGGGGAGGTCTTTTGCCTGCTGAAGACTTTGGGGAGGGATCGTGAACGCTGTATCCGACATGGCGTGGTTCGCCATCGATCAGCTCCCCAAGACCGGCGTCAAGATCAGCGTGATGGTCTTCGGCGGGCTGACGCTTCTGATCCTGGGCGGTGGCCTGTTCCTGGCAAGCCGCCGCCAGCACCGCACGCCTCCACCGCCGCCCGATCCGCCGCACGTCCTAGCCGGACTGGTCCTAACCCAACAAGATCATCATTCTCCGCGTTTCAACCCGGACGAGACCGGGCAACCAGTCGAAGAGGGCGGCGAACCGGGCCGTCCCGGCTCAAGGACCGGAGGCGTAATCGATGAGTGACGTCAGCAACAAGGCCGAAGAGCTTAAGGGCAAGGCCAAGGAGAAGGTCGGCGACTGGACCGACAACGAGAGCATGCAGGCCGAGGGCATGGCCGAGCAGGCCAAGGCCAAGGCGAAGCAGGCCGCTGAAGAGGCCAAGGACGCCGCCAGAGACGCGTTCAACCGGTAATCTATAGAAAAGGTTCCATGGCACCCGGGGTTGCGGCTCCGGGTGCCGTGGGTATTAGGGGCCATGTATCCGGACAAGCAGAGCGTCGAGCGCCTCGAGGAGGACGTCGAGCAGCCGCTCCCCCACGGCCTTGCAGGCGACGAACCCGGCACTGAGGCGGGCAACGACGAAGAAAAGCTCCAGGACGCGGACGAGCAGGATTAACGGGAAAGCTCGGCCGCGAGCACCTCGGCGATCTGCGCCGCGTTGAGCGCCGCGCCCTTGCGCAGGTTGTCACAGGTCACGAAGAAGTCGAGCGCCCGCGGGTCATCGACGGCGCGCCTGATGCGGCCCACCCACGACGGGTCTGTGCCGACGGCGTCGATCGGCATCGGGAACTCGCCCGCGGCCGGGTCGTCGACGACGATCACGCCTGGAGCGCCCTGAAGCACCTCGCGCGCCTCGTTGGCGTCCACCTCGGAGCCGAAGACCGCGTGCACCGCCACCGAGTGCCCGGTCACCACCGGCACCCGCACGCATGTGGCGCTGACCTTCAGATCGGGCAGGCCGAGGATCTTTCGGCTCTCGTTGCGCATCTTCAGTTCCTCGCTGGACCAGCCCGCGTCCTTGAGCGAGCCCGCCCACGGGACCACGTTGAGCGCCAGCGGCGCGGGGAACGGGCCGAGGTCGTCGCCGACGGCGTGGCGCACGTTGCCGGTCCGTGAACCCAGCTGCCGGTCTCCGGCAACCTTCGAGATCTGGTCGTAGAGCGTCTCCGCCCCCGCCACGCCGGCGCCCGAAACCGCTTGGTACGACGCCAGAACCAGCTCCTTGAGCCCGTACTCGCGGTGCAGCGGTGCGATCGCGACGATCATCGCGAGCGTGGTGCAGTTGGCGTTGGCGATGATGCCCTTGGGCCGGTTGCGCACCTGCTCCGGGTTGATCTCCGGCACTACCAGCGGCACATCGGGGTCCATCCGGAAGGTGCCGGACTTGTCGATGACAACCGCGCCACGCTTGGCAGCGATCGGTGCCCAGACCGCCGAGACCTCATCGGGCACGTCCATCATCGCCACGTCTACGCCGTCGAACGCCTCCTCGGAGAGCGCGACGACCTCGACCTCCTCGCCGCGCACAGTCAGCCGGCGCCCAGCGGAGCGGGCCGAGGCGATGAGGCGGATCTCTCCCCAGATGTTGGCCCGGTTGGACAGGATGTCGAGCATGACGCTGCCCACGGCACCGGTGGCACCGACAACCGCCAGGGTTGGAAGCCTACTCATGCCCGCCACTCACCTTCCGGTCCCGGCATAGACGACGGCCTCTCCGTCGCCGCCCAGTTCGAACGCCTCGTGCACCGCTCGTACCGCCTTGTCGAGCTCGGTGTCACGGCAGACTACCGAAATCCGGATCTCAGACGTAGAGATAATTTCAATGTTCACCCCGGCGGTGGCCAGAGCCTCACAGAACGTAGCGGTGACGCCGGGGTGAGAGCGCATACCGGCGCCGACCAGCGACACCTTGCCGACGTGGTCGTCGTAGAGCAGGCCCTTGAAGCCCACGCGTTCCTGCACCTTCTGCAGGGCCGCCATGGCCACCGGCCCGTCGGACTTGGGCAGCGTGAACGAGATGTCGGTGCGCCCGCTCGACTCCGTCGACACGTTCTGCACGATCATGTCGATGTTGATCTCGGCATCGGCGACCGCGCGGAAGATGGCGGCGGCCTCGCCCGGCTCGTCGGGGACGGACACAATCGTGATCTTCGCCTCGCTGCGGTCGTGCGCGACGCCGGTGATCAGGGCTTGCTCCACGGGAAGATCCTCCATCGATCCGGACACCATGGTGCCCGCCTTGTCCGAGTATGACGAGCGTACGTGTATCGGGACGCCGAACCGCCTCGCATACTCCACGCTGCGCAGATGCAGGATCTTCGCGCCGCAGGCGGCCAGCTCCAGCATCTCTTCGTAGGTGACCTGCTCAATGCGACGGGCGTCCTTGACGATCCGCGGGTCCGCGCTGAACACGCCATCCACATCGGTGTATATCTCGCAGACGTCAGCCTTCAGCGCCGCCGCCAGGGCCACCGCCGTGGTGTCGGAGCCGCCGCGGCCCAGCGTCGTGATGTCCTTGGTGTCCTGCGCCACGCCTTGGAAACCGGCGACGATCGTGATCGCGCCCTCGTCGAGCGCGCCGCGCAGCCGCCCGGGCGTGACATCGATGATCCTCGCCCTCCCGTGGGAGGAGGTCGTGATCACCCCGGCCTGCGAGCCCGTGTAAGACTTCGCCTCATAACCCAGGTTGTGGATCGCCATGGCCAGCAGCGCCATCGAGATGCGCTCGCCCGCGGTCAGCAGCATGTCGAACTCGCGGCCGGGCGGCAGCGGGCTCACCTGGTGCGCGAGATCGATCAGTTCATCGGTCGTGTCGCCCATCGCCGAAACCACAACGCAGACATCGTTGCCCGCCTTGCGGGTCGCCACGATCCGCTCGGCGACACGCTTGATCCGTTCAGCGTTGGCGACCGACGAGCCACCGTACTTTTGCACCACCAAAGCCACGCCACACAGCTTAACGGCGACGGCCGGGCCGCTCTCCGTGTCAGTCTCATCCTTCGGGCTCAGAAGAAAATCATTCTTGCGGGGGTACCCGGGGACAGGCGACTCTACTTCGCGATCAACTCGAGGCCCGCAAGATTTAGTGTTGTGACACGCGACACGTAACCGCCCGGGACGTGTCGCCAGGCGAGAATGTGTCGGTGGTTCGCCCGCTTGTGCTCCCGTTGGTCCTGGCGCTGGCCGCCCTGTCCGGCTGCGGCTCCACCCCGGTGGCACAGGCAGATCCCAGCCCGAGCGCGTCGGCTGCGGTACCCCCCAATGATCCAACGCAACCCAGGGCCAAGCTCGCGGCGCGCGCCGCCGCCGCCAAGGATCTGCGGCAGGTGGCTTCCTATGTCCACAAGGCCGGCGGCCGTCCGGATAGGACGGTCTCGGTGCAGCGCGCCGCCGATGGATCGTGGCGCATTGATATGCAGGGCGGGGCGCACAGCGGCGCGGTCGACATCGCGCTCGTGTTCACCGGCGGCGCGCTGCACCAATGCGCGCTGCCCACCGGCGCCGAGCCGCGCACCGGATGCGTCCGCGTCGATGGCCCGCTGCCCCGCGCGGCCGACCCGAAAATCTGGCACCTGTTCACCGACTGGCTGAACCTGTTCACCGACCGCCATCAGGCCTTGGAGGTGAGCATGGTGGCCCCGTTGCAGGGCGCGAGCGGCGAGTGCTTCTCGATCGAGTCTTCGGCGGTCTCGCTGCAGAGCCCGCTCGACGCCGGAATCTATTGCTACGAAAGGGATGGCACCCTCACTGCGGCGCGCCTGAGTGCCGGCACCCTTGTCCTTGCAGGAAAACCAGCCCCGGCGCCGCCGTCCCTGGCGCTGCCCGGCCCGGTCGTCGCGGGCGCGCCGCTGCCGCTTGCCGCGCCGGCCCCGCCTTCGACATCGACATCGAAATCGACTCCGCCCTCGCCTTCGCCTTCTCGGCCTCGCTGAGCCGTCCCGCTGAGCCGTCCGGCTGAGTCATCCCGCTGAGCCGTCCGGCTGAGCCGTCCCGCTGAGCCGTCCCACTACGCGGACACGTTTGCCCGATTTCCCGGCGGGCGGCTAGGGTGTTGACCATCATGTGGCGGTCCCTGCTCCTTGCCTGCCGCGACGAGGTCTGATCAGACCGGCCCCTCGTCGCGGGTAGTGGTGCTGGTCACTTTCCCCAGCCGTCCGCTTTCAGCCAAGAGGAGCATTGAGATATGTCCGCCACAGGCCAGCGCCCTAGTCGCATGCCATTTCATCGATACGAGCCGTACCCCTTCGCAGTAGCGCTGCATGACCGCTCCTGGCCCTCCAGACGCATAGACAAAGCCCCACAGTGGTGCGCGGTGGATCTGCGCGACGGTAACCAGGCCCTCATCGACCCGATGTCCCCCGAGCGCAAGCGCCGCATGTTCGAGCTGCTGGTCCGCATGGGGTACAAGGAGATCGAGGTCGGTTTCCCCGCCGCTTCGGAGACCGACTTCGCATTCGTGCGCCAGCTGATCGAGGAAGATCTCATCCCCGAGGACGTGACGATCCAGGTGCTGGTGCAGTGCCGCGAGCACCTGATCGACCGCACCTTCGCCAGCCTGCGCGGCGCCCGTAAGGCCATCGTGCACTTCTACAACTCGACCTCGGTGCTCCAGCGCCGCGTCGTCTTCGGGCTGGACAAGCCCGGCATCACCGCGATCGCGACCGACGCCGCTCGCCTGTGCCAGAAATACGCCTCGATCCACACCCCCGACACCGAGATCCGCTACGAGTACTCCCCCGAGTCCTACACCGGCACGG
>Ga0209382_10008948_pt1 | contig 12560 bp, 9 predicted proteins | sample SoiMetdeltSBSDD5_FD_187599 | JGI IMG/M metagenome (GOLD analysis project Ga0209382, IMG submission 187599) | Bulk soil microbial communities from a Populus tree surrounding site in Tennessee, USA - Soil MetaG P. deltoides SBSDD5 (SPAdes) (version 2) | ecosystem: Environmental > Terrestrial >... | reverse complement strand
CACGACCTCGAGGTTGAGAACTCCGTTCAGATTGGTTCCAAAAGCCAGTACGACCCCGTTGATCAAACGCCGTTCCACTACGACCTGCGCTGCCGGACATGTCGACGGCAATATCGGTGGCGAGAAGGTGACGCGAAGCCGAGCCCGGTAAAGGGGGGTGAAATGCGGTCGCCACTCAGGCAAGTGAACGAATGGCGGGCTGCCGATGAACACACTGGTATCGGCAATGTCGACGGAATCCCCTACACGTACCAACACGCGCAACGGCCAGAGATAGCGACGGCCCGCGCGGAGGTGTACCGCATCGAGGCGTTCGTCGAGTATGCGGAGCCGACTCCACTGCATCGGAACACCTACTTTGTGCCAGCCTCACGTCTGGACGATTTTTTCCAAACGTGGGGTGAGCACGGAGAAACGGTGGTCGATGTGCGTCCGGTTACGCTGCAAGAGGCGTTGCGGGAAATCCGCGAGTTTCAATCGGCGGCGGGAGAGCTAACGTGATGAACGTCCCGTTCACTTCACGGAGGGGGACTTCGCGGACGCTCGTCAACCTGACACGCTCGCGATGCAAGCGGGACAGCTACTTCACCGACCGTACATTCCAATGCTGAAGGAAGACAACGTCCGGACGGGGCTCTTCGAGCGCGAGCAATTTGACGCTGTGCGTCGGCACCTGAGGGCGCCGCTCGACCGCGCGATGACACTCGCTACTACACCGGCTGGCGCAGGCGTCGGAAATTCTCACGCGCGAGTGGCACCAGGTCGACCGCACGGCCGGTGTGATTCGGTTAGAGCCCGGAACCACGCAGAATCGCGAGGGGCGTACCTTCCAGTTACCGCGACCTCGTAGAAGTACGAGGTGCGATCGATGCGCGGTGGGCGCGCCACGAGCGCTGAAAGCCAAAGACATCATCGCGCCGCATGTGTTCTGCCGGGGCCGCGGCCAGCCGATCAAGAGCTTCTACACGCGCTGGGATCAGGCTTGTACGGCGGCTGGCTGCCAGGCCGTATTCCGCACGACATGCGACGTACCGCCGTGCGGAATCTCAACAGGGCCGGTGTTCCCGAAACCGTGGCCATGAAGATCACGAGACACAAGACCCGTTCCGTCTTCGACCGGTACGACATCACCAGCGAAGAGGATTTGGCCGAGGCCGCAAGCTCCAGGCGCTGACAGGGACAATTTCGGGGACAATCGCGCCAAAACGGTCATTTTGCGCAAACCGGCGCGTTTGGCCGTACGTCGCCGAGGACTCAGCTATTAGGATGTGGTGACCGGGGCGGGGATCGAACCCGCGGCCCGCGCATTAAAAGTGCGCTGCTCTACCACTGAGCTACCCGGCCATATGGTAGGGCGCAGGGCTTGGGTCTGTACGTAGAACGCAGGCTTCAGCCTGCGCTACTGGCGCTGCCGCCCACTACCGACCAGCAACTGTACCACGGCCATTCGGCGAACTTTTCAGTTCAACCCCGCGTCTAACTGGTACAGGTACAAAGGCAGCACCCTTGCAAATCCAGTAGGAACCCAATGGCCGACAAAACGTCATCCAAGTCGAATACTCTCGCGTTTCCGCCCACATCTGCGGTCTCGGCCGGCCGGGGCCGGCGCAAGTCGCTCATCGAATGGGACGATCCGTCCAAACCAGCGCACGTCCTCGACTGGCGACAGCGCGCGCACGGATTCGGCCTCGAAGTGGACGAGCGCGAGGAAACCGATGAGGAGCAGCCCTTCGCCGTCCCTCCCGAGCGCTTGCTTCGGGACGACGAGCCGGAGGCGTTCGCCGATCAGCGGCTCGCCGTCGAGGAAGAGGTCGAAGAGGAAGAAATCGAGCAGCCCGAGGAAGGTGCTTCTCGCGAAGACGTCGACCTCGTACGCCTGTATCTGCAGCACATCGGCAAGCGGCGGCTGCTGAAAGCGCACGAGGAAGTCACCATTGGGCAGCGCATTGAAACGGCGCAGCGGGATCTCGTAGCAGCACTGGGCGAGATTCCGGCGGCCGTGCAGACCCTCGTGGCACTTGCCGACCGCATTCGAGGGAAGGCCGATCCGGCAGCGGAACTGATTCTGCTGCCCGAAGGCGGTGAGCTCCGCGCGGAGCACATCACACCGGTGCTCCGTGCCTTCTCTCGGATCAAGCGCCGTCGCAGCGCCGCGGAGGCGCTGCGCGAAAAGATCTCGAACCCAAAGTACGCAGCCAGGACCCGTCGGCAGTACGAGGGTCAGCTCGAGCGCTCCCAGAAAGCGCTGGCCGACGAACTGGCGGCACAGCCCATCCGTCCGTCACTCATCGACGACGTGGTAACCGAGCTGCGGGAGATCGATAAGGGATTCCGCGGCATCGATACCCTGCCGCGTCCTGAGCGAAGCGCACGTCTGGCCGAACTCGAAACGCGGGCCGGGTTGCGCCGCGCCGAGTTCCACAGCAAGTTCGCACGCGTCGAAGCCACCGAGGATGCGGTTCGCGAAGCGAAGCGTGAGCTGATGGAAGCGAACCTGCGGCTCGTCGTGTCGATCGCGAAGCGGTACCTGAATCGCGGCCTTTCCTTCCTCGATCTGATTCAGGAGGGCAACATCGGCCTGATGAAGGCGGTGGACCGCTTCCAGTTCCGTCGCGGGTTCAAGTTCTCGACTTACGCGACGTGGTGGATTCGGCAGGCGATTACGCGTGCTGTGGCCGACTACGGGCGCACCATTCGGCTTCCTGTCCACGTCATCGAGTCGCTGAACAGGCTCGAAAAGGAGCGCAAGGCGCTGCGCGCCGAAAAGGGACGCGAACCGACACCGCACGATCTGGCCGAACGCCTGAAGATGCCGACCAGCAAGGTTCGGCTGCTGCTCGACGCGCGGCGCACGCCCTACTCGCTCGACATGAAGGTCGGCGAGGACGAGGGTACCGAGCTCGGCGATCTGCTCCGCGACACATCGGCGCGGACGCCGGAAGAATCGGTTATCCAGAGCGACGTCGGCAACGAGCTCGAGCGCGCGCTGGCGCCGCTGTCAGACCGTGAAAAAGAGGTGCTGCGGCTCCGCTACGGGCTGGGCACCGACCGCGAGCATACGCTCGAGGAGATCGGGCGACAGTTGTCGGTCACACGCGAGCGCGTGCGTCAGATCGAAAGCCGCGCGCTGCAGAAGCTGCGCTCAACCAAGCATCGGGACCTCGCTCCGGCGCTGACGCGCAGGCGCCCCGCCTGATTCACGGCACACCTCTTTACTACCATTGAGGTGTGCCGTCGCCTCTCTACCAACCACAGCTCGCGACCCTCGTCGCTGAACCGCCCGAAGGCGACGAGTGGCTGCATGAGATCAAGTTCGACGGATATCGCATCGGCTGCGTGATCCGGAGCGGAAGAGCGACACTCATCAGCCGAAACGGCAACGACTGGACGGCCGCGTTCCAGGAAATCGCCAGGGCCGCGCTCGACCTTCGCGCGCGCGATGCGCTCGTCGACGGCGAAGTGGTGATGCTCCTGCCTGATGGCCGTTCGAGCTTCCAGGCGCTGCAGAACGCGGGCTCCGGGAAAGCGGCGCGGGATGCGCTCGTCTACTTCGTATTCGATCTGCTCCGCCTCGACGGCGAAGCGCTTGGACAGTTGTCGCTCGAGGAGCGCAAGGCGCGCCTCCGCGCGCTCGTCGGCACCCGGAAGACCGGACGTATCCGCTACGCAGACCACGTCGTCGGACACGGACGCGAATTTTTCGACCAGGCATGCCGTGCGCGGCTCGAAGGCACCGTGTCGAAGCGTCGAGATCTTCCCTACAAACCAGGACGGCACGGCGGCTGGCTGAAGACGAAGTGCAAGGCACGGCAGGAATTCGTCATCGGTGGCTTCACCGATCCCGAAGGAACCCGTGCCGGGATTGGGGCGCTGCTTGTTGGATATTACGAAAGGCATCGGCTGGCGTTTGCGGGAAAGGTGGGTACCGGTTTTAGTCACCAGGGCGCGTTGGACCTCCGCAAGCGCCTCAACTCGATCGAGCAGACAACGTGCCCGTTCGATCCCCCGCCCGCAGGACCGCTCGGCCGCCGGGCCCATTGGGTTCAACCAACCCTCGTTGCCGAAGTCGAGTTCACAGAATGGACGGCCGATGGCAAGGCTCGTCACCCCTCGTTTCAGGGCCTCCGCGCCGACAAGAAGCCACGTGAGGTACGCCGCGAGCGCGCTGCCAGCACCGCCACCGCGCCAACCCCGGATGCCAAGCGCAAAGGCTCCGGTCATACCGGCGGTCGAACGTCGGCCGGGCGCCCGGTCGTTGCCGGCATCGACATCTCGCATGCAGACCGCGCCGTCTACACGTCGCCTCGACTGACAAAGCTCGACGTCGCTCGTTATTACGAATCGATCCAGAACTGGGTGGTTCCCCACGTCGCCGGGCGCCCGCTTACGCTCGTGCGCTGTCCCGAAGGGCTGCAGGGTCAGTGCTTCTACATGAAGCACTCGCTGACGTGGGCGCCCGAATCGCTCCGCCGCGTTCGCATCCAGGAGAAAAAGAAGGTCGGCGAATACCTGATCGCCGATGACATCGCCGGCATCATCGGCCTCGTGCAGATGGGCGTGCTTGAAATTCACACCTGGAACTCGACGTTCGACGACGTCGAGCGGCCGAATCGACTCGTGATCGACCTTGACCCTGGTGAGGAGGTGACATGGCCGGAGGTAATGGCCGCGGCTCGATCGGTGCGCGCGGCCCTCGAGGCGCTCGACCTGGAATCGTGGGTGAAAACGACCGGCGGCCGCGGGCTTCACGTCGTCGCGCCGCTGCAGCCTCGTGCTGACTGGTCGGAATGTCTCGAGTTTTCTCGCGGGCTCAGCGAGGCGCTCGAGCGTGCACACCCCGATCGCTACACCACGGAGTTCGCGAAAGCTGGGCGCAAGCGGAAGATCCTGGTTGACTACTTGCGCAACAACCGCACGAATACTTCGATTGCCGCGTATTCGACGCGCGCGCGCGACGGCGCTCCCGTGAGCGTACCGATCAAATGGGAAGAGTTGCGCCCTTCGTTGGAGCCGCGGTCGTTCACCGTGATTACCGTTCCGCGGCGGCTTGAACGGCTGACTGAGGATCCCTGGAAGGGGTACTGGTCGTGCCGGCAGCGTCTCACGCAACAACGAATGAAGGCGCTCGCGCGGCTAAGGTCCGGCTCGAAGCCAAGGTCCGGCTGAAGCCGGACCCAAAACTGGCTGGCCCGCCTCGTGCACCGTTTCGGTCCAGGAGGAGTTATGCCTGAGGAACGGATCCGTCCAGGCAACCTACCCCGAACGACGAGCGCGCCGGCCATCGTCGCCGGACTCTGGTATTACCTCGCGCCACTGGCCCTCGTGATCCTCTTGTTAAGCTTCGCGCTGATCTACTGGGAGGATCGCAACAGCATCGAGCAACAACCGGCGCAGCCGACATTGGGCGTGGCTGACGAGGTCACGCCTGGCGGCCAGGATCCCAACCCGAAACCCAGGACGACCGAGGACGAGCTCGACTTCCGCGGAGAACGGTAAACGTGTGGCGGTAAACGTGTGGAAGCGCGGCTTGGTCAGGCCGCTGCAATCTGAGGCGTTGACGCACCCACGATGACCGTACCGCCGGCCATCAACGGCAGCCACAAGTCGAGCGCTGCCACGTCCCCCGACCACATGGCGCGGTCCGGGAGCGGATGTGACTGTAGCGCGGTAATCGTCGAATGCGGCACGAGAACGCCGGGCAGACCATTGCGTTGCGGCAGCACGCAGGCGAGATCGTCGGGCCGTGTCACGATGGGAAGGTTAGGCGCCGGCCGCGCGGTCATGTCGAGAAGCGCGGTGCGGTCAACCACGATGAGCGCTTCGTCTTCGCCGATCGGTCGCCGCGAAATTGAAATGCCGTCGGGCCACCGGCCTCCGTCCTCGCTGTCGATCCACATGTAGGCGGCGCCTGCTTTCAGCACCGCGAGCATCAGCATGGCGAGTTGCGGCGATCGCTCCATCTTGAAGGTCACGCGCGCCGCCCGACGAAGCCCGCACGCCATCAGGCGACGCGCGACGATGTTCGCGCGATGATTGAGGTCGCGGTACGTCAGCCCGCCGCCGGCGCCGGCAACAGCGATCCGATCGCCCAGGGCAGCGACCTGCCGTTCAACCACACGATGCACACCCACCGCTGACATCGCGATCGGTTGTGCTGCAAGCTGAAGGCCAACCAACGGATGAGCCGGGGCGCATCAAAACCACTTGAACATCCGCAGTGCGAGCCCGAATGGCACGATGCCCCACGCGGCCAGCAGCGCTATTTCGTGGCCGACCGCGCGTAGCGTCGCCCCTTCGAGCACCACCGCGCGCAGTGCATCGTTCAGCGCCGTGAGTGGCAACGCGTGGATTACCGGCTGGAGGACGTCAGGAAAATTGGCGGTTGAAAAGAACACGCCGCTCAACACCCACATCGGCAGCATCGAGAGATTCAGAATGCCCGATATGGCCTCGATGCTCGCGGCACGGCTCGCCGACAGGAGGCCAAGACCCGCAAACGACAATGCGCCGAGCACGCAGACGGCTGCAACCGCTGCGTAGGACCCGTTGATTGGCATGCCGAACGCGAGCACGCCGAAGGCGAGTGTCACAGTTACTTCCGGTACGAGAAACATGAGCCGGGCGATCACCTGTGCCAGCAGGTACTCGCTCTTCCGCATCGGGCTCGCCACCATCCGCTTCAGGAGCTTCCGCAGCCGTGCCTGAACGATCGAAAACGCGATGCCCCACATTCCCGTGCTCATGATGTTCATGCCCAGGATGCCTGGAATCAGCCAGTCGATGTACCGGGACCCTGGAACGTTCAGCGGCTGCTCGCGCGCGGTCCAGGGGTCGCTCCGTCCCGCTGCGCGCTTCAGCGCATCGTCAACTACGGCCCGCGCGACGCGGCTTTCGTCACGCGCCGAATCGAAACGGTACGTCGGCGGGTCCGTTGGCACGACCACAAGGTGCACTTCCCCTTCGCGAATGGCGCGCTCCTCGTCTGCCCCGATGTCGCGGACGATGATGCCGGGAGCTGCGCCGAGCGTGCGCCGGACAGCATCGGCATTCGGCCCTTGTGCCACACCGACCCGCACCGGTTGGCTGCCTCGAGCGGGAAACGCCACCGCGAGGGCCAGCGACATCACGATTGGAAACACCACGGCCCAGAAGATCGCTTCGGGCTCGCGCACGAACTCACGCAAGCGCGCCATCGTCAGCTCGACGAGCGGATGGCTCGCGCCGCCCCGCGAAATCGTGGCGGGATGTCCGATCGCTCGTTCAGTCGTCACGGAGGTGTCTGCCGGTTAATGTCATGAAGACGTCCTCGAGCGTGCCGCGGGTCGTTACAACCTTCGGCTCGCCGAGCGACTCAATCAGCTCGGTCGGCGTGCCGACCGCGATGATCCGGCCGCGATCGACGACAGCCACCCGGTCGCAGAGGGCCTCCGCTTCATCCATATAGTGCGTCGTCAACAGCACTGTCCCACCCTGGGCGCGAAAGCGGTCCAGGATGTCCCACAACTGACGACGCGACTGCGGGTCGAGACCGGTAGTTGGCTCGTCCAGGAAGAGGAGATCGGGGGCGCCTGCGAGCGCACATGCGATCGCGAGGCGCTGCCGCTGGCCACCCGACAGCTTTCCCACCCAGCTCGCCCGCTTCCCCTCGAGCTCCACAAGTCGAAGCAATTCTTCAACCGTGCGCCCGCGATGGTAGAACGAGCGGAACAGGCGGAGCGTCTCCTCGGTGGTGAGCTTTTCGGCAAGACGTGTCTCCTGAAGCTGAATGCCAAGGCGCTGCCGCAGTTCGTCTTCGTGCGTCCGCCATTCGAGCCCGAGCACCTCCACGTGTCCCTCGTCCGGCTGGAGCAGTCCCTCGAGGATCTCGATCGTAGTGGTCTTGCCTGCGCCGTTCGGGCCGAGCAGGCCGAAGCATTCGCCACGTTCGACGGTCAGCGACAGGCCGTCAACGGCGACCACATCGCTGTAGCGTTTCCTCAGGTGCTCGCAGCGGACAGCTGGAGAGTTGATCACGGTCAATAACCCTGGAGTTCAAAGTGCAAAGTGCAAGGTGCAAGTGCGAAAGTGCAAAATGCAAGATCAGAAACCTAGCCGTGCAAGACTCGGAAGCCGCGTGCCAGATCGTGTCCGCGACGTTGCACTGTGCACGCTGCACGTTGCACTTTGCAGGTCGGGTTTGAAGTTCCGACCGTTCCAAAATCCATTGTGCATCGTGCATCGTGCATTTTGCATTTTGATTTTCGGGTAGACTCGATCCGTGTCCGCCACCGTTCTCATTGCTGCCGCCGAACACATTGCCTCGCTGAAGGAACGCGAGGAGCTCGTCGACACCGTGATGTTCTCCGACGTCGAGGCGCTCAAGGCGCTCGACCTCATCACGCGCCAGCGGCCGAAGGTCGTGCTGCTCGATCGGCTCTTTGCGGACACGTCACGGGGAACAGCGCTCATCAATCGCATCAAGGCCGACCCCTCGCTGGTCAATTGCGAAATCCGCATCGTCGAGGGCGATCGAAGCTATTCGCAGGTGCCGCTGCACCGCGCGGAGGGCGGCGGCCCGACGGGTGGAAGCGGCAGTGGCGCTGCGGGGCTCGTCGTCGAGGACATGCCGAGTCCTCCGTCCACGGCGCTCGATCAGATTGGGACGCGGAATGCGCCTCGCTTCAAGGTAGTGGACGGCATCGAAGTGGAAATCGACGGCAACCCGGCGACGCTCGTGAACCTGTCGGTATCGGGCGCCCAAGTCATCTCGCCCACCATCCTCAAGCCGAACCAGCGCGTCCGGTTCATCATGTCGACGAAGCCGCCCATTCGGCTCAAGGCTGCCGTCGCCTGGGCGTCCTTCGAGATCCCGAAAGGGAGCGCGCGCTATCGCGCCGGCATCCAGCTGTTCGGCGCCGACCCGGCCGCGATGATGAAGTTCATCGACCGGCACAAGGAATAGCCGCTTACACTGTCAGCCACTGGGCGACCGCCGAACCGGTTTTCACGATCGTCTCGTGTCGATCCGAGCCGGTGGACACGATTGCGCACTCGACTCCGCTGACCTCCTCGAGCCGCTCGATATAGCGGCGCGCCTCCATAGGAAGTTCTTCCATGCGCGTGATGCCTCTGGTTGGCTTCGACCAGCCGGGCATCGATTCGTATACCGGCTGCGCATCCGCGAAGATTCTGAGATCCGCGGGAAATTCCGTCAGCGTCCCTTGTCGGGTCTTGTAGCCCGTGCACAGCTTCACGTCTGGAAGACCATCCAGTACGTCGAGTTTCGTGAGGGCCAACGCGTCGAGACCATTGATCCGCGCCGAATAGCGGACGACCACCGCGTCGTACCAGCCGCAGCGCCGCGGTCGACCCGTCGATGCGCCGTACTCCTGCCCGCTTTCGCGCAGGCGGTCGGCCAGCTGTCCCTCGAGCTCGGTGGGCAGCGGCCCCTCTCCAACCCGGGTGGTGTATGCCTTTGCCACTCCGAGCACCCCACCGATCGCGCGCGGCGGAATGCCGAGACCCGTGCAGATGCCTCCCACTGACGCGTTCGACGAGGTGACGAACGGATACGTGCCGTGATCGATGTCGAGCAGTGTCGCTTGCGCACCCTCGAACATGACCGGCTTCGCCTCGCGCATCATCTGCGCCAACACCAGCGACACGTCGGCGACCCATGGGCGGATCCGCTCGCCAAAATCCACGAGTTGCTCGTACAGCGGATGCCAGTCGAGCGTGGAGTCCTCGATGATGCGGTTGCGGGCGTTGACGTTTTCGCGCACTTCGGCCGCCAGCGCCTCACGTTCGCCCAGCAGGTCGCAGATTCGAATGCCTCGGCGGCCGATTTTGTCTTCGTACGCGGGCCCGATACCCCGGGACGTCGTGCCAATCTTCCGTTCGCCGCGCCTGGCTTCCGAGAGCACGTCGAACTCGCGATGGTACGGAAGAATCACGTGCGCCTTCTCGCTGATGATCAGCCGCCCGTCCACCGTAACACCCATCCGTGCGAGGTCGTCGATTTCCTTGAAGAGCGCCTGCGGATCGATGACAACCCCGTTTCCGATGATGCATCTAACGCCGGGATGCAGGATCCCGGACGGAATCAGATGAAGTACGAACTTCTTGCCTTGCACATAGACCGTGTGGCCGGCGTTGTGACCGCCTTGATACCGAGCCACCGCCGAAAAGCGCGGCGTCAGCATATCGACAATCTTGCCTTTGCCTTCGTCGCCCCACTGGGCGCCGAGCACTGCGATGTTCAACGACATCGGTTCTATCGTAACCTGCACCATGCCTTCCGCAATTCATCTGGATGGTGATTCGCTGACCTTGGAGCAGCTTGTCGCCATCGCGTGCGACTTCGCGCCGGTCGGCCTTGCCGACAGCGCACGCGCGCGCGTTCGAGCGGCACGCGCAGTTGTCGAGGAGTTTACACAGCGCGGCGAGCCGACTTACGGCATCAACACCGGCTTCGGCGACTTCGCTGAGGTTGCGATTCCTCCCGACTCGATCGCGGAGCTGCAGGTGAATCTCCTCCGCAGCCATGCCGCCGGCGTCGGCGATCCGCTGCCGGTCCCCGTCATGCGTGCGACGATGGCGTTGCGGGCAAATGTGCTCGCCAAGGGATTCTCAGGCATCAGGCTCGAGACGCTGGAACTCCTCGTCGCGCTCATCAATCACAGAATTCATCCGGTGGTTCCCTCACGCGGCTCGGTCGGTGCCAGCGGCGATCTGGCGCCGCTCGCGCATCTTGCGTTGGTGCTGATCGGCGAGGGCGAAGCGTGGCGAGGGCGCGAGATCCAGCCCGGCGCCGCCGCGTTGCGCGCGGCCGGTTTAACGCCGGCCACACTCGCGGCCAAGGAGGGGCTCGCTCTCATCAACGGCACTCAGGCATCAACCGCGCTGCTCGGTTTGACGCTCGATTACGCGGAGCGGCTCGCGCGTACGGCCGATATCGTAGCCGCCATGAGCATCGATGCGCTGCGCGGATCGACCCGGCCCTTCGACCCGAGGATTCATAGGGCGCGCGGCTTCGCCGGCCAGGAACAATCGGCCGAAAACCTCAGGACATTGCTCGCCGACAGCGCCATTAACGCCTCGCATGCCAACTGCGGCCGCGTACAGGACGCCTATTCGATGCGTTGCACGGCGCAGGTGCACGGCGCCGCACGTGAAGCGCTCGCGTTTGCCCGCAACGTGTTCGGTGTCGAGGCCAATGCCGCCACAGATAATCCGATGGTCTTCGCCAACGAACGTGAAATCGTGTCGGGTGGTAACTTTCACGGCGCGCCGGTCGGCCTTGCGAGCGACGTCGTGTGTCTTGCGCTCGCACAGCTCGCCACGATCAGCGAGCGACGCTGCGAACGGCTCGTCAATCCCACGCTCAGCGGCCTCCCGCCATTCCTCGCGCGGCATGGCGGATTGCAGTCTGGGCTGATGATCGTGCAGGTGACCGCCGCGGCACTGACCTCGGAGCTCAAAACGATGGCGCATCCGGCAAGTGCCGACAGCATTCCGACGTCGGGCAACCGCGAAGACCACGTCAGCATGAGCATGGCGGCTGGACTGAAGGCCGCGCGCGCCGCCGAGATCGCGTGTCACGTGATCGCGTGCGAGCTGCTGTGCGCGTGCGAAGCGATCGATCTGCTGCGGCCGCTCACCTCGTCGGCGCCGCTGATGCGCGTTCATGATTTCATTCGCACGCGCGTGCCCGCGGTCGAACGTGACCGTTCGCTCTCGCCCGATCTTCGTACAGTTTCCAACGCGATTGTGTCGGGCGACCTTGAACGCTCGTGCGCGCTGAAAGTCAACTGAAACTTTTTTCCAAATTTCATTTGACAAGCGCGCGCGCGCTTCTTAATTTCTGATCTTTCGTTTTCCGCTCCCCGCTCTTTCTCTGGCCGCTGATGACAACTGCCACGCGCATGATCCGAGCGCCTCGCGGCTCTGCACTGTCGTGCAAAGCCTGGCCTCAAGAGGCGGCGCTGCGCATGCTCATGAATAACCTCGACCCGGACGTCGCCGAACGTCCTGACGATCTGGTCGTGTATGGTGGATCCGGAAAGGCCGCACGCAACTGGCAGTCATACGACGCGATCGTCTCCGCACTGCGGCGTCTCGATCACGACGAAACACTGCTGATTCAGTCAGGAAAACCGGTTGGTGTGTTCCGTACGCACCCGGGTGCACCGCGCGTGCTCATCGCTAACGCACTGCTCGTGCCGGCGTGGGCGACCTGGGAAAACTTTCGCGATCTCGAGCATCGCGGGCTGACGATGTACGGTCAGATGACCGCAGGGAGCTGGATATATATCGGCACCCAGGGGATTTTGCAGGGCACGTACGAAACATTCGCGGCCGCGGCGCGTCGCCACTTCGGCGGGTCGCTCGAGGGACGCACTGTCGTCACCGCCGGGCTCGGCGGCATGGGTGGCGCGCAGCCGCTGGCGGCCACAATGAATGGCGGCGCAGCGCTTGTCATCGAGGTTGATCCCGATCGAATCGCACGCAGGCTTGCAACGGGATATCTCGACGAAGCCACGACGGATCTCGACGAAGCGCTCGACCGCATCGACAACTGG
>Ga0209382_10008946_pt1 | contig 12563 bp, 15 predicted proteins | sample SoiMetdeltSBSDD5_FD_187599 | JGI IMG/M metagenome (GOLD analysis project Ga0209382, IMG submission 187599) | Bulk soil microbial communities from a Populus tree surrounding site in Tennessee, USA - Soil MetaG P. deltoides SBSDD5 (SPAdes) (version 2) | ecosystem: Environmental > Terrestrial >... | reverse complement strand
GGGCGCGCCCCGCCGCGTAACGGCGCCGTTGGCCAAGCTCCCGATGGACGGGGTAAGAGTTCTTGATCCGACGCGCCCGCGCGGGGGGAGATACAACGAGCGCTGGATGGTGCAGGAGAACCTGAGCGCAGGAGGCGCCCGATGAAGCCGTTGCGGACGAGATTGCGCGAGGCGGCCCTCCGGATGCGGGTGTCACAGATGGTCGTCGAGAAGGATTACGCGCTCAGCTACCTGCTCGCCGGGATCGCCGCGAATCCTGATTTGAGTGGGACATTGATCTTCAAAGGCGGGACGGCGCTCAAGAAACTCTACTTCGGCGACTACCGTTTCTCCGAAGACGTTGAGTCGCGTTAGCAGAAGACGCGCGTCTTCTTTGCCCTTCCAGGACGTCGAAGACGATCTGCTATGCCGCGAGTGTGACAATGCTTTCGGCAGAACTCAACCCGACTAAGCGTCTCTCGAAAGAGAGCATCGTGAGCGTCAAACACGATGAGCTACGATCTTTGCGAATACAACAATAGTCACCCTGGGATGCGTTGCCAGTCGCAGGCTCTGAGGCTTGCGATTAAACAGGCGACGAACGCGAAGCCGGTGTCGCAAGCAAACAAACCGCAACGATCATTGTCCAGGCGAACATTACGTAACAGCGATGTTGCGTCGAAATCGAAAGGTTTCTTTGTCAATATGAGGGTAGCTGTTTTAGATACAACCAGAAAACCTTTAGCGCCGACGCCGCCGCGCCGCGCTCGATTGCTTTTGAAATCGGGCAAAGCGGCCGTCTTTCGTCGCTACCCATTCACACTCATTTTGAAAAGAGAGGTCGTTGGCGTTCAAACGCCCGATCTCCGATTGAAAGTCGATCCCGGTTCAAAAACGACTGGTGTCGCGATTGTTCATCAAGATACCGGTGAGGTCGTCTTCGCCGCCGAAATCGGACATCGCGGGCAGGCGATCAAAAAGAATCTCGACGCGCGGCGCGCAATTCGTCGTGGGCGTCGCAATCGAAAGACTCGCTATCGCGAACCTCGCTTCGACAACCGGCGACGGAGCGAAGGCTCCTTACCGCCTTCGCTCGAAAGTCGCGTTGAGAATGCTTTCACCTGGTCACGAAGGCTGATTCGTGTATATCCGATTAAAGGTCTTGGTCTGGAATTGGTCAAATTCGACATGCAGTTGATGCAAAATCCCGAAATCGAGGGGGTTGAATATCAACAAGGCGAGCTCGAGGGTTTTGAACTGCGCGAATATGTGTTGATCAAATTCAATCACAAATGCGCCTATTCCGGCGATGACAGCCCGTGTGATGAGATCTTGAACGTTGATCACGTCGTGCCTCGCTCTGGCGGCGGATCGAATCGGGTGAGTAATCTGGTGTGCGCCTGCCGCAAGCATAACGAAGAGAAAAACAATTTGTCGCTTGAAGAGTATGGACGCTTGCGGGGTAAAGACTTTGATCATGTGAAAGCGCAGGCGAAAGCGCCTTTAAAGGACGCCGCGGCTGTCAATGCGACCAGGTGGGCGCTTTTCCATCGTCTCAAAGGCACTGGTCTGGTGGTTGAGACCGGCTCAGGCGGATTGACAAAATTCAATCGTGCGCAAAGAGGCTTACCTAAAGCGCACTGGATCGATGCGGCGTGCGTGGGCAGAAGCACGCCTGAGAAAGTCGAGATCGCGAATGTGCAACCGCTTCGGATCAAAGCCACCGGGCGAGGAACACGACAAATGTGTTCGACGAACAAATATGGTTTTCCGATACGACATCGAACAAGGCGCAAAACTTTCCTGGGGTTTGAAACCGGCGACATCGTGAAGGCGGACATTCCGAGGGGCAAGTATGTAGGTAGATATGTTGGTCGGGTGACGATTCGTCAAAGGCCGTCTTTCATTTTAAACGGTGTCGATACGCATCCGAAGTATTTAAAGCGAATCCATCGAAGCGATGGATATGAATATCAAGGACAAATTAAGAATGGCTCGCGGGCTAACGCGAAGCAACGGAAAGCTGACGGTCACTCTACTTCGCTGCCGTGACCTGAGGCTCGTTCATCACCTCATTGGGGCAGATTCACTCGGAGGAGTTAGCTGTGAGCTTGCGCGGCTCTCTGGATGATTTCTTCACGGCCGAGTTAGAGGCGGAGGCTCGCCGGAACTGGGAGGGTAACCTAAGACCGTTCGTGCCCGAACTGCCTGCCTGTGACGATGTGCTGGCTGAATTGAAGCGACTCCTGCCGGATTTCTTTCCCGACCTGATCGATCGCGGATAACGCTTCAGTTGTTCATTTGAGTGATTGAGGGCTTAACTCCCACTTACCGCGATTGATCGGCAGTGTTTCATTCATTCATCCCACTATCAATACCGCGCTCACCTGCCATCTTGTTTTTACAACAACCTTGAAAAATCGGTAGTGTCCCTCAATTTATGTGATGAACTTATCGTTGAAAGGCCAGATATTGATGCCCTCAGAAATGAGGCACCATATGTTGTGCGCTCACTCAGAATTATGGGCAGATTTGTGAATCCATCAGTCGGCGCAAATCTTCCCCAAATATCGGACTGCAGGCGGGATCAATGATCCAACCGGCACAGTCAACTGGATTTTCGACTCTAAAACCGGCTTACTCATCACGTAAATTGAGGGACACTACCGCCGTCGTCCTAAAAGAGCCACACCCGACGGCGAAGACGAGTATCAGCGTAAATAGGTATGGCTCCCACCCATCGCTTGATCACATTGTGTTCGCCGACGTACTGACAAGTCGGGGCCGGCGGGATAGTTTGACGCGCAGAGCAGGGGTGAGAATGCCTGAAAGGATTACAGTGATGACGCGGTCAAACAGGCCGGGCGTCCTGAGCGGGGCTATGGTTGGGGTAATGCTGACGGCTTCGCTGATCGCCGTCTTTTATCTGGCGTGGCGACTGGCCGGATTGCCATTTGTCGCGTTTGACGTCTTCGATTGGATGGCGCGCACGCTGCCCGGTTACGTCATCGCCTTCGGCATTGATGCGATGGTGAGCGTCATTCGCGCGCTCCATCTCGGCCCAATTTCGGAGGTGGCCAAGACTGCGGAAAAGGCGATGGCGATCGTCGGCTTGCTGGTCACGGGCGCCATCGCCGGAGCTGTATTGTTCGCCCTTCTGCGCGCGTTTCGGGGAAATTACCCCTGCCTGTTCGGCGTTGTCGTTGGCGCTGCGGTTGGCGCGCCGGTTACGCTCATTAGCCACAGCGTTACTCAAACGGCGACCGCCGGCCCGATCATCAGCGCGGTCTGGATTCTTGCCGCTTTTCTGATCTGGGGCGCGGCTCTGGGTTGGTGTTATCGGCGGTTGAGCGAGCTTGGGACGGAGGATGTCGCAAGAATTGATCGCCGCCGATTCCTGATCCGGTTGGGAGGCGCAACCGCCGTCATCACCGTGGCCGGCGCAGTTGTCGGCAATCTCGTCGGCAGGCGCAGGCGTGAAGTCGTAAAGGGCGAACGCTGGTCGGCCAATCACGCTTTGCCGAACGCCGACGCCGCAGTGAAACCCGCTCCCGCCACGCGCTCGGAGTTCACGCCGCTCGAACGGCACTACCGGATTGACATCAACACGATTCCGCCGGCGATTAAAGAAGACGACTGGCGCTTAAAAATCAGCGGCCTGGTAGAAAGCCCTCTCGCGTTCACGCTCGACGATCTCCGCGGCAAGTACGAACCATTGCATCAGTTCATCACGCTCTCGTGCATCTCGAATCCGATCGGGGGCGACCTGATCGGCACGACGCGCTGGACAGGCGTCAGCCTGCAACGCCTCCTGCCGGACTTGAGACTGAAGCCTGAAGCCACGCATCTCAAGCTCAGATCGGCGGACGGCTTCTTTGAAGTGGTCCCGCTGGAGACGGTCAAAGCCGATGGGCGGGTGATGCTCACGTACGCGTGGGACGGCGTGCCTTTACTTGCTGAGCACGGCTTTCCGTTGCGCATCTACATCCCCGACCTTTACGGCATGAAACAACCCAAGTGGATTGAATCCATCGAAGCGACAAATCACTTGGAACCGGGTTATTGGGTGCAGCGTGGGTGGGACGCGCAAGCGCGGATGAAAGCGACTTCTGTAATAGATACGATCGCCGTTGATATGATGATCGTGCAGGCCGATGCGCGCACTCTTATACCGATCGGCGGCATCGCGCACGCGGGCGCGCGCGGCGTCTCGAAGGTCGAGGTTCAGGTGGACGGCGGCGAGTGGCGCGAAGCGCAGTTGCGCACGCCGCTGTCGGGCCTGACGTGGGTGATCTGGCGTTACGACTGGCCGTTTCAGAAGGGCCGGCATACGTTCACGGTGCGCTGCTACGACGGCGCCGGCGCGCCGCAGATTGTAAAAGAGGCTCCGCCGGAGCCTTCCGGCGCGAGCGGGTTGCAGAGCAAAAGCATGATGTTCTGACAGCGCGCGCGGAACGGTTTTTAGAGCCGATTTCAATCGGAGAGTAACTCGACGACACGCCGGTCAGACGGTCGTAGGGAATCCAGGTTTGCTTATGGAAGAAACTGCTTACCAGACCCGCCTTGAGCGCATTCTCGGCGTTCCACCGGCGGAGGATGCGTCGCGCCAGTGGCCGCAGAGTGGCGAGATCATTCGCGACAGGGCGCGTATCGCCGAGGTAGAGTCCCACTTCGAAGGACTGAGACTCGGCGTAGGGCGAAGGAGCGCCTGTGGAGAAATCCTCGTCGTTGAGTGGAGCGCTGATTATGGAGACGGCCGGGTATATTATTCAGACTTTCATTCTATGGTCAAGTACAGACATGTATTGTAATGTATAAGGCTCCATGTGCAATTGACTGACTCTGAACTTGCCCTCGCATTCCGAGCCTTTGCGCATCGAAGCGAATAACCGAAAAGATCATTGCGGATTTGACAGATGGTCAAGGCGCACGAAAGAAAAAATAGCGATTCGATGCGTCGCGCTTCACGCGTTTACCTCACCTCCGCCAATGTGGGCAAGGTCGCTCAGCTTCACCTCTTTCTGCTCCTCTACGTGAATGTCGTCAACTACTGGTAAATGCCCTACCAAGTGAGCGGATTTAGCCCTCAAACATGAGCACTTACCCTCAAATGTGAGCACTAGTACAAAATCTCCCGGAAAAACTGCTCTCCATCAGGTATACCTTCTCCCAAATGTTTAAATTGTGTTCCTCATCGAGAGATTGACGAACCGTTGGAGTGCGGAAGGCGGGGTTGCTCATGGTCGCACCGGCAGTCGAAAGCATTGATCTGTTCAAAATAGCGGGCCGCTCCATTTCAGGATGGATTCCGAGCCTCAAAACGGGCGCCGCTGTCAGGCAGCCGTTCTGTAGCCAGATCGAAGAACGCCTCATGCTCTGGCTCGAATATCATTCCCAGGTGAAAAGCTACTCACGTGGCGACATTGGCCCGCAGTTTGCCCCGACGTACCAGTTGCCGAAATAAAGGCATAGACCAAAGGCGGCGTCGCATGGAGGCGGGCCGTTTGAGGCCAAGGTTATAAAAACGTTATGGCTTCTGACAAAAATCAATCCTTCGATCCGATCGAAGACTTGTGGCAGGCCGGGTTGCGGTTACAAATTATACATTACCTGGCGATCGCGATATTCGTGGCTCTAATCGCGCGCTTGTGGTACCTGCAGGTGATGAATAGTCAGGAATTCGCCGAGCGCGCCGAGGCCAACCGCATACGCATTATCCCGATTCCGGCGCGGCGCGGCACTATATTCGACCGCAATGGGAAGGTCCTGGTCACCAGCAAGTCGTCCTATAATATTGTTATAAGCCGTAAGGACGTCAAAGATTCTGAACTCCCTCAGATAGCCGACCTGCTGGTCGAACACCTGGGTATCGACCGAGAATGGTTAGCCAAGCGCTTCGAGGATGCCAAGTACGGGGCGCAATACGAATCCATCGTGGTCAAAGAGTTGGCCTCTCAAAATGACATCGCCTGGGTCGAGGCGCATGGGTATGATTACCCGATGATCCGCGCCGAGATGGCGCCGCAGCGCCTTTATCTCTATGGCCAGTTGGCCGCCCACGCGCTCGGTTACGTCGGCGAAGTCAGCCCGGAAGAACTGAAGAATCCGAACAGCGCGTTCAGCAAAGAGAAGGGATACAAGTTGGGGGACATCATCGGCAAATTCGGCATCGAGCGCACCTACAACGACATCCTGATGGGCAAGGACGGCGAGAGTCATGTGCTCGTAGACAGTCGTGGCCGCATTCAACCCCAGGGGGAGATCGAACACTACGAGCCGGTTCCGGGGCGCGACTTGTACACGACGCTCGACCTGGACATTCAGAGAGTGGCCGAAGCGCAGGCCGACACGATGCCGGTGGGACGTGGCGCGATCGCGGTGATGGATCCGAATAACGGCGAGGTACTGGCGATGGTCAGCCATCCAGCGTTCGATCCCAATATCTTCTCGCAACGCGCCAAGACGCCGGAGGGCAAGGAGGAGATTCGTGAATTGTACGAAGACCCCGACAAGCCGCTCTACAATCGCGTCATTCAGGGCGCGTTCCCGCCGGGTTCAACCTGGAAGCTGCTGACCACGGTCGCCGCGCTGAACGAGGGCACGATCACCCCGGAACAATCGCGCATTCAGGACGGCGATCTCCAGGTCGGTAACTATTTGATGCACTCGATGTCACATCTCGGCCAACCGACGATTCACGACGCCATTGTGCATTCGTCCGACGGTTACTTCTACCGCCTGGGCATCAAGATGGGGATCGATAAGTTCGAAAAGTGGGTCAAGCAGTTCCACTTCGGTCAGCGGACGGGCATCGATCTGCCTAACGAACGCAGGGGCATCCCACCCATTCGTCAGACGAAGCTCCAGGAATTTGAAGTACCGATCAAAAAGACCGAGAAGCAATTGGAAGAGGCCACGGATAAGACGTTCAGGGCGCAGCTTGAGTTCAGGATCAAGCAATTACAGCATGAGGCGGAATGGACCGATTACGACATGGCCTCATCCGCTTTCGGTCAGGGCCGCAACGCTTCGACGCCGATCCAGCTATTGCGATATGTCGGCGCCCTTGCTAATGGCGGGCATCTGCATACGCCGCACCTCTTGCTGAGGGCGGTCGCCGGGATTGATCGCAACGGCGTCGAACACGCCGAGGTCCGCTATGAAGATAAGAATGCGTTCGACGTGCCGATGAGCGACGCGATTCATAAGGTCGTCATAGACGGCATGTACGGCGTGGTCAATGAGGGTGGCGGCACGGGCGGCAGCGCGCGTGTCGAGGGCTTCGATGTTTGCGGCAAAACCGGCACGGCCCAGGTGGCGTCGAGGGACAAGGCCGGGGCGAAGAATAAAGACCATGCCTGGTTCATCAGCTTCGCGCCGCGCGACAAACCCGAAATCTGCGCGGTGATTCTGACCGAGAACGCCGGTTTCGGCGCCACCTACTCCGCGCCGCGCGCGCAGGCGATTTATGAAGATTACTACCATCGCACTCGCGGGCTGCCCCCGAAGTCCGAAGAGTTGAAGGCTGAAAACAGCGGTCCGGGGCCTGCGGCCAGGAATCCGGCGGCGAAAATCAGTCCGCCGGGGGCCAAACGCCAGGCTCAAACTTGAGTTTTTTCTGTTCAGCGTTAACCGCAGATATATCGCCGATTTCGACTGGGCGCTGCTGAGCATGGTTGTGGGCTTGGCGGCTTTCGGCATGCTCGAAATCTGGAGCGTCCAGCCGACCCCGGATTGTGGCGCAGGCAGTTAGTCGGGGTCGGCATAGGTCTGGTGGTGATGTTTCTGACGACGCTCCATGATTACCGCCGCATCGTCAACGCCGCGCCCTATCTGTACGGGGTCGGCGTCGTGCTTCTGTTGCTGGTGCTGACGCCGCTCGGCAAAGAAAGGAGAAAGTCTATGGATGAAATACTTGTCAACGCAGCAACCTCTCCGCTTCCGCCGGCCATCACCAGCAGACGATGCGGCCTCGACAGAACAGAGGCCAGCCCTAAGAGGAGGTAAGGACGATGGCACGAGTCGCCGTAATCACGGGAGCCAGCCGGGGAATCGGCGCCGCAACCGCATTGGTACTGGCCGAACACGGGTACCGGGTGGTCGTCAACCACCGCGCCAGTGCGCCACAGGCCGAGGAGGTGGTGGCGACCATCGCCGCGGCCGGCGGCGAAGCCGTGGCGATTAAAGCCGACGTCACCGTGCCTAACGACGTCACCGCCATGGTCGATGAAATCGATCAGCGATGGGGTGGGACGGACGTGCTCGTGCACAGCGCGTTGACGCCGTTTGCCATCACCTCGTTCGCTGAGCTGAGCTGGGAGCAGCTCGGCGGCAAGCTGGACAGCGAACTGCGTGCCGCGTTCCTGACAACGAAGGCCGTTGTGCCGGGAATGGTTTCGCGCGGATACGGTCGGCTGATCTATCTGAGTACCGGGCTGTCACGTCGTCCGCGTGATGGGATGATCACGCTGGGTACCGCTAAGGCGGCCCTGGACCAGTTCGTGCGGTACGTCGCTTTGGAGCTGGCGCCACACGGGATCACCGCCAACCTCGTGGCGCCGGCCACGGTGGAGGGATCCAGGTCGACCGAGCGGTTCACAGCCGAGCAGATTCGCGAGTTCGCCGCGGCCACGCCGATGCGACGGCTGGTCCGTCCCGACGAAGTCGCCAAGACGGTGGCGTTCTTGGCAAGTGAGGATTCCGGTTTCACCACCGGCCACTACCTTCCGGTCAACGGTGGCCTTGAAATGGACTGAACGCAACGAGAGCGAGCGCACTGTCCGAGATTAGGAGAAAGGCTATTCCGCCGATGCACACGATCGACCTGACCTATGTTGGGCGTGGTATCCACGAAGAACTGATCGTATATGTGGCCGATCAGGAGGGATATTTCGAGGATGAAGGTGTCCACGTCGCCGTCCGCGACGGAACCAGGTGGGAGACCGAGCGCCTGCGCGGTGGCGCAACCATCGGTTTGGGCCGGGCCTTGTTGTCGCGGCTGACCGAGGGCATCCAATGGAATGTGATGGCCGTCAACACCCATCGTCCGTTGTTCTGGTTCCTCGGGCGTGGCGAAGTGAAATCCATGGATGATCTTCGCGGGCGCCGACTGGCGATCCACCCACCCCGCGCCGCACCCGGCTGTTTCGCGCGGATCGTGCTGCGCAGGCACGGTCTCGACCCCGATCGCGACCTGCAGTGCGTCGTACGAGCCCCGGGTGACTACCAGATGGATCTGCGGCGCCTTCGCGACGGTTCGATCGATGCGGCTTACGTGGGCAGCACATTAGCGCCCGAACAGGTAGCCGGCGAGGAGGGCTTTTCGGTCCTGTCCTGGGTCGGCGACCACTTCCAGATCCCCACCGTGGGAATCGCCGTGGACCCCGCTCGTATCCCGCTCGACAACCCGGCGCTGCAGGCGCTGGTGCGGGCCAACCAGCGAGCCCTTCTCACGATCGCCGAACAACCCCAGTTGGCCGTCGACTACATCGCCTCGTTCCTCGACCGGCTAACCCGTGATGAAGTTCAGCGATACTACGAGCGCTACATCGGCCCATACTTCACCTCCGACGGTCGGGTAGACCTCAACGTCGCCCAGCACGCGGTCGCCGCGGTCGCCGCCGAACTCGGCGGTGAGCTTTCGGCGAGTTGTCTGGATTTTTTTTCGGAAGCATGCAAAGACATCCTGACGAAAGCTCAGAGATTACAGCGGGCAACACGAAACGTCGATCTGGAGGGATGATGCGTATGACGGGGCGCATTTGAGCGGAAACGCGGCTTCCTTGCGCGTTTCGGGAGATGGCGCAAGTGGATACCCTTGAAACGAATGCAAGGCGATTCAAAAAAAGCTCTTCAGCAGTATTTTCCCAAGTCGATCACATCTTGCTCGTCATACATCGCTGCAATGAATTCTTCAATGACTAGGCCCCCGAATTCCTTCTTTTGGGGGATCTCACCAGTAAAGGGTTCCCAGCTGTTGACCATCGCTTCTGTGACTTGGAGTTGCAGCGCTCCCCCAATGGGCCATGAAATCCCATTAGCTAGCCAGTCGTAAAAGGCATCACCTGTAATTTGGACGAATCCGCGTTTCGTTCGACGAATGCGTTGGGCGATGATAACTAACCTCGTAACGTCGTCAGCTTCTCTTCCTTCGATTTGAAGTGTCATGGGGGTCTTGAATTTCACCTCAATGAGAGTCGGCTCCGGACCGGTAGCATCCATGTAGGTTGTCGATAGCTGTTTCGCAAACCAAGCGATGACAGGCTTTCCGTCTAGCGTGATAGAACGAATATCCGATACGCCAGTAGGCTCACCCTCCTCTTTCCTAAAAAGACCAAAGTTGAATGGTCCCCATTCATATCGGTGTGCATAGCACATGAGACCATCATAGAATCCCGCATCGATTGGGTCGTCAGGCAAAAGCGAAAGAGTGCCAACCCCCTCATGTTTAGCTGTCCGCAGTCCTGGTTCCGAGAATCCCATTCTAGATACCATCAAGACGAAGTTCGCGTTCACATACCGTGCCTTCATGACGAATGCCTCCACCTCAGGAGTCCCGACTTTGGTTGACCAGTCCTTGGCTTCGATAACACCGAGGTAATCTCTCCCTGCGGCTTGCCCCCGAATTACAACATCGAATTGGCGGCGGTGTCCTAAACGATCGATAATATACTCATTGTGGGTCACCACGGAGCCGGGATCGAGCATTTGCTGAATTCGAGCTGCGGCCTTTTCCAATGACTTGCCGGATTTATCCTTCGACATTGTTACTTACTCCATTTGCCTTCTGCTTATTTTGCGCGTTTTGCGCTCCGGCCGATCACTATTTCGCCATGGGGGCAACCGGCTTCTCGCCCCCTACATAGCGTTTGACTGCGCGCGGCATTCTATCCGCGCCATGATCCGCGTTCAACGTTCGCCGCGACGAAAAAAGCCAGGCATGAACCTGGCTCTTCTATTTCCACAGTGCGACGACCTGCAATCTCACAAACTCAGCGCCAATCGGAACTACATGCGTTTTTAGAAACCGTCACGCCCACAGCGAACCATTCAGTCTGGTATCGACGGAACACACTGCTTCCCCACGAACGCCGTCGATGCCGGGCTGGATACCCGTATGGGCGTGACGCAGGCGATTCCCCCTTTCGCCCGACCGATGAAGCGCAATTAAGGCGCCAAAATGAAGGTCTTGAATGTAGGGTATTTCGCGTAGGGACATGTTCTGAAACGTCACACAGGTATGTCCTGAAATCTCACAAAAGTAAAAAGCCGGACTTTGAAATCCGGCTTTTCAATGTTCCGACAGGTCGGAAAAAATTCCCTACCTGTCATGCTCGGGTATCCATTCCGAAATCGCCCGCTCCAACGCCGCGCCAATCGAAACCCTCGACACGGTATGATGATTGCTGAATGAATTTTGCGGCGGTGTAGCGGTCTTCCCGAGCGAGTGGCAAAAGATTTATTGATGGTTCGACAGTGCGCCGGAAGATGAGGTCGGAGTAGGAATGAGCATTCAGCTTCAGCTGGAACAAATGCCTGGTTATCTCGCCGCCAGGTTTATTGGCTCAGGCGCGCCGGAGGAAATCTGGCGGCAATTTGAATTGATTGCGGAACACTGCAAACGCGCGAATAAAATCAGACTTCTTCTCGATTTCACGGAATTTCACGCAGGGATATCTCTTGCGGATAGATACTTCTTAGTAACAAGCGCTCGAATCTTCGCGCAATACAAGTTAATCAAGACCGCATACTTCGCCAGACCGGAGCAAGTTGATTCGAAAAAGTTCGGCGAACTGGTGGCCAGGAATCGATGGATAAACGCCCGCGTGTTTACAAACATCGAGGACGCGGAAGAGTGGTTGTTGAAGTGCCCCCCGGAAGACGACTTTCGAGATGTGAAGCAAAAAGCCGGGCGGTGAACCCGCTTTCGTGTTTGTAGCAGAGCGAGGACCTGCACCTCACCAACTCAGCGCCAATCGGAGCCTGCAACGCTGGGAGACTCCACACGAAGAAAAAGCGTTGACCGAGAATCCACCGGGGGTTATAACTACCGTCAGCGAATAAATCGTCTCACTCGCCCCATTCTCCGCCCCAACGCGCAAGTCTTCCGCTACACGCCAGACCTATGGAAACGACAAGGAATCCCTACAATGACAGAAGAGACTCGCAAGGCCATAGATCGCATTTGCGAAGGCGAACTTATCGAATGTTCAGCCGAGGCCTACGGCTCGGAAATACGTGACGCGCTCGTCCGTTTCGCGCTTGCTTGCTTAGACATCAACGACAGGGTCCGAATGCGGACCGCGCTCGCAGAGGTGAATAGGCTGGACAGAAAGCATTGCTCTGGGCCGCCGGCTCAATACCCAGACAAACTCGCCTGAGATGAGGCGGATCAGGGCGAGGCGATCTGAATACCCTCGCCAAAACATAGGTCTATCTCGACAGTTTCGTCGGTGAGGCGCATGATGCGCGAAGCTGGCGGCTTTGAGATGCGGTGAGTTCAACTGAAGCTTGCCGCCGACGAGCTGAGGAAACGACGCTCCCCAAAAGCCGTTGACTGAAGGGCCGAGTCGGGCGCCTTATCG
>Ga0209382_10008945_pt1 | contig 12564 bp, 9 predicted proteins | sample SoiMetdeltSBSDD5_FD_187599 | JGI IMG/M metagenome (GOLD analysis project Ga0209382, IMG submission 187599) | Bulk soil microbial communities from a Populus tree surrounding site in Tennessee, USA - Soil MetaG P. deltoides SBSDD5 (SPAdes) (version 2) | ecosystem: Environmental > Terrestrial >... | reverse complement strand
CATGAATCCGTTGTCGAAGCGCGATCGCGTCGTCGACCCTTCCCTGCTTCTCCCGGATCGTGGCCAGTGCTTCGACGACAGGTAAACGGTCTGGCGTCTCTGCGATGCTCTGCTCGAGCACCGGCACGGCGCGAGGCCACTCCTTGCCGCGTGCGTAGTGGAGCGCCAGATAGACCCGAACATCAGCCGAGCGAGGCGCGATTGCGGCGGCTCGTTTGAACGCGGCGAGTGCCTGAGTGTCATGGCCGAGCGCGGAATGGGCTGTCGCGAGGCGGAGCGCCGCGTCGAGGTTGTAGGGGTCCTTGGCTTGCACCTGCTCGAGAAGCGGAATGACTTCCGCGTACCTTTGCTCAACGAACAACTCTGACGCGCGTTCGAGCGTCTCGAACAGGTGGACCATATCGACCGGCCGCGGCGCGTCCTTGCGGACGACAGGAGCGGCGGTCGCGCTGACGTAGCCGAGGCTCGCAAGACTTCGCCGCGCGTCTTCGCTCAGGTTCGCGGGAGTCTGCAGCGCCTCGGGTGACGGCACCGGATAGTCGTCGAGCGCCTTGCGGATGGTGGCCGGCAAATTGGCGCCCGATCCCAGATTCCGTGTCTCCTTCGGATCGGCCGCGAGATCGTAAATCTCGGTCGTGCCCGCAAAAATTGCCTTCTGCTTGCCGCCGATCGCCATGATCTGCGGCTGCCAGCTATATTCGAGAAAGGGCTTCATCCCTTCGCCGAGTACGACTTCGTCAGGCGGCACCGCGCGGAGGGACCCGGACGCATCGACGCCTGCCCAGTCGAGCACCGTGTGAAAGATCCTTCGAATGCTGACCGGTGAGTCGTAAGTCGACGCCGGCACGCCCGGGCCCGCCATCGCGAGCGGCACGTGCATGGTGGATTGATAGAGCAGGTGGCCGTGCTGCGCCTCACCGTGATCGCCCAGACCCTCACCGTGATCGCCAGCAATGATGATCGCTGCTGGAAGCCGATGGCGCGCTTGCCGCTTCTCGAACGCCTCGACCAGTCGGCCGAGCTGATGATCCATCGCCGCAACTTCACCAAGGTATGGCTTGCCGGCGAACTGCGAGCGTTGAGGCTCCGGTGGACTGTACGGCGTGTGCGGATCGAAATAGTGCACCCACATGAACACCGGCGCAGCTGAGCTCGACTCCAGATACGCCAGCGCGCGATCGGTCGTCTCAGACGATGAGCGCTCGACCTGGGCTCTGCCGAGCTCGTCGTCGTAGACCTCGAAGCCTCGTGACAGGCCGAACCGCCGGGCGAGGACGAATGACGACACGAATGCCGCGGTGCGATAGCCGGACTGCTGCAGTCGCTCGGCGACGACCGCGTGCGTACGCGCGAGAAATCGGCCGTTTTCGTGGATCCCGTGACCCGCTGGGTACAGGCCGGTCATCAGCGACGAGTGCGACGGCAGCGTCTCCGGCGCGGTGGCGTACGCGTGCGTGAATCGACGTCCGCGCGCGGCAATGGCGTCGAACGATGGCGTCACGCCGGGTGCGTCTGGCCCGACCGCATCCGCACGCGTTGTGTCGAGCGTGACCAGCAGGATGGAGGGGCGCTGAGCTGAAGGCGGGTTGACGGATCCGCTGGTACACGCCGCGCACAATATCAGCAGAGCGATGACCGTGATTACTCGTGCTCGCAGCGCTATGGTCATCGGGCCCCTTGGAATTATAGTGAGTCGTTTCGGAAGGTCGGAAGACCGGAAGACCGGAAGACCGGAGGTCCGGAAGCTCGGACTTCCGAACGTCCGAACTACCGGACTTCCGAACTTCCGACAAGAATTCCGACAATGAACATCGTCATCACCGGCGGCGCCGGATTCCTAGGTCAGCGTCTCGCGAAGCGATTGCTCGAGCGCGGAAGTCTTAGCGGGCCATCGGGCCGGGCGCAGCAGATCGATCGCATCACGCTCGTCGACGTCGTTCCACCGCCTGAATCTCGCGACCGTCGCGTCGCGACAGTCACGGGCGACATCGCCGACCGCGAGCTGCTCGAGCATGCCATCGACTCCTCGACCACTTCCGTCTTTCACCTCGCGGCAGTGGTGAGCGGCATGGCCGAAGCGGATTTCGATCTGGGCATGCGCGTCAACATCGATGCATCGCGCACGCTGCTCGACCTGTGCCGGTCGCGAGGCGAGCGGCCACGCGTCGTGTTCGCAAGCTCGGTCGCGGTCTACGGCGGCAAGCTGCCCGACCTGGTGCTCGATACGACCGCCGTACTTCCGCAGTCGTCGTACGGAGCTCAAAAAGCCATCGTCGAGCTGCTCATCAACGATTACACGCGGCGCGGGTTCATCGACGGCCGCGTGCTGCGGCTGCCAACGATCAGTGTGCGGCCCGGACGTCCGAACGCCGCTGCGTCATCGTTCGCGAGCGGCATCATCCGCGAACCCTTGAACGGCGAAACCGCCGTATGCCCTGTCGACCCCGATACGCGCATCTGGGTGCAGTCGCCCGGGACGGCCATTGACTGTTTCTTGCAGATGCATGAGGTCGCGTCGGACGCGCTTGGATCCAATCGTATCGTGAACGCCCCGGGCCTTTCAGTGACGGTTCGAGAAATGGTTGCGGCCCTCGAACGCGTTGCAGGACCGACTGTTGTCAGCCGGATTCGTTGGCAGCGCGACCAGCGCGTGGAAAGAATCGTTGCCACCTGGCCGGGGGCCTGGGACACGACGCGCGCGCGATCCCTGGGCCTTCCCCACGACGAAAACTTCGATGCCATCGTGCAGGCCTACCTTCGCGAGGTGCACCCGACCTGAACTTGACTTCACTGGCGCGTGGTGACAGGTTACGCGCAAGCGAGGACCAGCGATGACGAGATCCAGCCTTCCTGCAGCGATCGTCACGGCGCTTTGGTGTCTGGCAGCGTCTCCACTCCACGCGCAAGTCACGACGGGAACCATAGTCGGCACCATCAACGATGCAAGCGGCATCGTGCCCGGTGCGACGGTTGTCGTTCGTGAGATGAACAAGGGCACCACCACAACCTACGTGACGGATGAACGCGGAATCCTGTACGGCCCCGGGCACGTCAACTTCGACACGTCGCTCTCGAAGCGCGTCGCGATCGCGGGAGATGCCAACGTCGAATTCCGCTGGGATGCGTTCAATCTCTTCAACCATCCGGGATTCGGCTTCCCGAACCAGAACGTCGATGCACCAACGGCAGGCCGGATCACTTCAACGGCAGTCGACAACCGATCGATGCAGTTCTCGCTCAAGTTGAATTTCTGACGCTTGTCGCTGGCCGTTGGCCAGCGGCCAGCGGACCGCGGATAGCGGATAGCGGATAGCGGAGGACTAATGTCCCTAAACCAGCTGAGACGGCACGCGGTGGCGGCCTCTCTTGTGGTTGTCTGCGCACCTGCAGCTGCGACGGCGCAGCCTGCAGCACCGAAGACAGTCCAAGTCAACCGCGCGTCGAAGGACACGTGGACGCCCGTCATGGAGGTGCTGAAGGACAAACGAGGCACGGTCACGGAGGCGCAGCTACAGCGGCTGCGGGAACTGCCGATCGAAGCGTCGTGGGCGGCGCTGCAGTCGCGGCGCTATCTCCGCTCGTTCGAAGGCGGCTTTCAGCTCACCGTGCCGAATCCGAAGCTCGTGGGGCGCGCAGTGACAATGCGCTACTTGCCGGTGCGGCCGGACTTGATGGACGCCGTGCAGACGCTCGCGAAGGAAGGTGACTGGGATTACCAATACAACGTCCGGGCCGGTGAAGATCTCAAGCCCGGCGACGTCGTCGTCGTGGAACTTGGCGGCATGGTCGATCGCGCCACGTTCCTCGGCGATGTCACCGGTATAGGAATGCAGACGGCCGGCGCGCTCGGCGTGATCGTCGACGGCGGCATTCGCGACCTCTCCGAGTTCATCCCGATGAAGAACTTCCCGATTTTTTATCGCGGTGCACATGCATCCGCGATGGCCGATCAGGTTGGCGTGCAGTGGAACGGACCGATTCGCCTGGGCGGCATCACCGTGCTGCCCGGCGACATCATCGTTGCCGATGCGGAAGGTGTACTTGTCGTGCCTCCGCATCTCGTCGCGGACGTCATCAAGGACGCCGAGACGACCGTTTACACCGAAAACTTCAAGCGCGAGATGATGCGATCGAAGAAGTACCGCTCACGCGACATCTATCCGACGCTCAGCCCAGAGCTCGAAAAAGCCTTCGAGGAGTGGAAGAAGATTCACCCCATCGCAGGGGTTAAGCCGAACGGTTAAGAAAGGCAGAAGGCAGAAGGCAGATGGCAGAAGGCAGAAGGCAGATGGCAAAGGCTAGATGGTAGAAAACTTTGCCTTCTGCCTTCTGCCTTCTGCCTTCTGCCTTCTGCCTTGTCCCTCTTACAGCGCCAGTTCCCCCTGCGACGGCAGTCCGTGCACGCGCCGCGTTTCTTCCCCTTCGAACGCGGCCGAGATCTTGTACAGCTCCCAACGGCCGTCAGACGCCTGGTTCAGAAGACGATTGCGCAGCGCCTCGCGGGCGCGCTCCGCCATTGGCTGAAAGCCTCGCGCTATCGCCAGGTTCTGCTTCAAGACGCGCATGCTCTCGATGCCGCTGACGACGGTCGCGACCGGCAAACTGAGTGCGTAGGATAGAGCGTCTTGCGCCGAGACGATCTTGGCCTTCACGGCGCGTCCGTCGCCGCCGAGGCTCTTCATGCCGATAGGCGCGATGCCGCGTCGGTTCAACTCGGGCAACACATCGCGTTCGAAGCTGCGGAACGAGGCGTCGAAACAGTTCAGCGGCAGCTGGCACGAGTCCCATGCGTAGTCGCGGCCGAGCATCTCGAGATGAAGTGACGGCGACTTGTGGCCGGTGAACCCGACGTAGCGAACTTTGCCCTGCTGTCGCGCGCGATCCATCGCCTCGACTACTCCGCCCGGCGCAAAATGCTTCGCCGGTTCGTCGTCAAACACAACCTCGTGGATTTGCCACAGATCGAGGTGGTCGGTACGGAGCCGCTTCAGCGAATCCTCCAGCTGCCGCATCGCCACTCTCCCGTCGCGACCGTGCGTGCAGACCTTGGTCATCAGGAAGACCCGGTCGCGGCGATCCGCGATCCCTTTGCCCATGCGCTTCTCGCTGAGCCCGTCGTTGTAGTCCCAGGCGTTGTCGAGAAACGTGATGCCGGCATCAATCGCCGCATGCACGAGGCGGACGGCTTCCGCGTCGGTTTTCGGCAATCCCAGGTGAAATCCGCCAAGGCCCAGAATCGAGACGTGCTCACCCGTCCGGCCAAATGGCCGCTTCGGGATCGGATCGGCGCTGATCCTCGGTTGACGGCGTGTCGTTGACCTCGTCCGCATCTCGCCTCCACTTTTCTGTACTGTATATGGAATGGCAGATAAAAGGCGGGTGGTCGTCACTGGAGTAGGACTCGTGTCGCCGGTCGGTGTCGGGACCGAGGCAACGTGGGATGCAATTGTCGCGGGACGATCGGGTATTGGCCCGATCACGCTATTCGACGCAGCGCGATATCCGACCAGGTTTGCGGGCGAGGTGAAGACCTTCGATCCGCTCACGTGGTTGGAGAAGAAAGAAGTGAAGAAGTGCGGCCGGTTCATCCAGTTCGCGCTGGCCTGCGCCACGATGGCGATCGAGCAGAGTGGTTTGCAGATTGGCGCCGCGAACGGTAACCGCGTGGGCGTGACGATCGGCAGCGGCATCGGCGGTTTCGAGGTGATCGAGAAGGAGCACAAGGTCCTGCTCGAGCGCGGACCGGATCGCATCTCGCCGTTCTTCATACTGGCGTCGATCGTGAATCTGGCTGCCGGCCAGGTCTCGGTGCGGTTCGGCGCAAAGGGACCGAATTCGGCGGTGGCGACGGCGTGCACGACAGGAGCGCATTCCATTGGCGACGCGTTCCGCCTCATTCAGGGTGGCTACGCAGACGCGATGATCTGCGGGGGCACCGAGGCGGCGATCACGCCACTCGGCATCGCTGGTTTCGCGGCGATGCGCGCGTTGTCGACGCGCAACGACGCACCGGAATGCGCCAGCCGCCCGTGGGATGTCGACCGGGACGGCTTCGTGGTCGGCGAAGGCGCGGGGATCCTCGTGCTCGAGGAGAAGAACGCCGCCGAAAAGCGCGGAGGCCTGCCGCTCGCCGAACTGGTTGGCTACGGCATGAGCGCGGACGCGCACCACCCTTCGGCACCGCCGGATGACGGTGACGGCGTCGCGCGCGTCATGGCTGCCGCGCTCGAGGACGCGCAGCTGACGCCGGCGGACATTCACTACCTGAACGCGCATGCGACGTCGACGCCGCTCGGCGATCGTGCGGAAGCCGTCGCGATCGCCCGTGTCTTCGGCGAGGCGGCCACTCGGCTTGCGGTCAGCTCCACGAAATCGATGACCGGTCACCTGCTCGGTGGCGCTGGCGCGCTCGAAGCAGGGTTGACGGTCCTGGCGCTCCGCGATCAGATGGCACCGCCGACCACCAACCTCGCGCAACAGGACCCAGACAACTTGTTGAACCTCGTGCCCAACCGCGCCGCACGGATGACCATCTCGCACGCGATGACGAATTCGTTTGGCTTTGGCGGCACGAATGCATCCCTGATCTTCGCAAGGCCGTAGCGTTGGCGCGCGAGAAGCACGACCTCATGCGTCGCCGGCTGCACAATCAGCGCCTCGCCGGATCGGAGTTCACGACACCAGAACAGATCGTGGCGTGGCTTGGCGCCGTGCAGGCGCAAGACTATCCGGGCGCCAAGTGGGGCGTCGCGCTCCGCAGCGACGCGCTCACCAACACCGAGCTCGACGCCTCGTTCGATAACGGGCGCATTCTCCGGACGCACATCCTGCGGCCGACATGGCATTTCGTTGCCGCGCCGGACATCCGTTGGATGCTGGAGCTCTCCGCCCCGCGCGTGCACGCGTCGAACGCACACATGTATCGCAAACTCGAGCTCGACGATCGCGTATTCGCGCGGTGCCGAACGATCTTTCGCCGGACATTGAAGGGTGGGGGCGCGCTCACGCGTTCCGAGCTGGCCGCGGCGCTGACGAAGGGCGGCATCACGGCGTCCGGCCAGCGCCTGGCCTACATCGTGATGCACGAGGAGCTGGACCGCACCCTCACCAGCGGACCACGACGAGGAAAGCAGTTCACCTACATGCTGCTCGACGAGCGTGCCCCGACAGCGCGACGTCTCGCGCCCGATGCCGCGCTTGCCGAGCTGACGCGCCGATACTTCACAGGGCACGGACCCGCGACTGTTCGCGACTTCGTGTGGTGGTCGGGTTTGACGGTACGACAAGCCCGAGGCGGGATCGAGATGCTCGGACCGCAAGTGGTGCAAGAGACGGTCGGCGATCTCACGTACTGGAACGTGCCGTCGAAGGCTCCCGCGGCTTCCGATCCCGCGCGCCTGTATCTGCTTCCGAACTATGACGAGTACTTGATCGCATATCGCGATCGCGGTAACGTCGCTCGGCTGTTGACAACGGCGGATGCGCCGCGCGAGGTCGATATCTACGCCCACGTTCTGGTGCTGGACGGAGGGTTCGGCGGTACCTGGCGTCGTGCACAGTCGTCGGACGCTGTCGAGATCACCGTGCGGCCTGTCGATCGTCTCGGCCGAGAGCAGGCTCGAGCGCTGGCAACCGCGGCCGCTCGTCACGGCATGTTCCTTGGGGTAACGGCGTCAGTTCGCTCGCAATAGTGGTCGGATAAAGCCGGGTGCGAAACACGTCGCGAAGGAGGCCTCATGGTCAGCGGCCTTGTCCGGGATGTCAGATACGCGTTGCGGATCTTGCTGCAGCAGCCGATGTTCACGGCGATTGCCTTGCTCACACTCGCGCTCGGCATCGGCGCGACAACCGCCATCTTCAGCGTCGTCAACGCCGTCGTCTTGCGCCCGCTTCCCTACCCGCAGAGCGACCGCCTGGTGCTCCTCTTCGAGAACAACTTAGAACGAGGTTGGACGACGTTCTCTGTTGCACCTGCCAACTTTGCCGATTGGGCGCGAGAGTCACGCACGTTTCAATCCATGACCGCCTTCGGGACCGGCACGTCCTCAATCGTCATCGGCAACGAAGCGCTGCAGGTTCCCAGCACCAACGGGACTTCGGAATACTTCACCGTCGTTCGGGCGACGCCAGCGCTCGGCCGGACATTTGAGCCGTCGGACGACATCCCTGGAGCGGCGCCAATTGCCGTGATCGGTCATGGGTTCTGGCAGCGTCGATTTGGGGGGGACCGAAACGTCATTGGCCGCGTGGTCTCCATCAACGATCGACCGACGACGATCGTGGGGGTGATGAAGGACGGATTCGGCCGCGGCACCGAGGACATGGACATCTGGTTGCCCCTGACCATCAGCCGCTCCGGAGGCGAACGGGGGGGCCGCAGCCTTGGCGTGCTCGGCCGCCTGGCCGACGGGGTAACACTCGCTCAAGCGCAAAGCGAGATGGACGGTCTTGCCAAGCGGTTGGGAGAAGTGTATTCGTCGAACACCGGTTGGGGCGTCACGCTCTTGCCGCTCGAGCGCGCGATCGTCTCCGCCAATATCCGTCGCGCGCTTGCCGTGCTCTTCGGAGCGGTCGTATTCGTGCTGTTGATCGCCTGCGTGAATGTGGCCAGCCTCCTGTCCGCGCGTGGCGTCGCCCGTCGCCGCGAGTTGGCGATCCGGCGAGCCCTTGGCGCCAGCCACTGGCGCCTGGTGCGCCAACTGATTACCGAAAGCATGGTTCTCTCCATCGTTGGCTGCTGGGTCGGGATCCTCGTCGCTGTGTGGAGCGTTCAACTCCTCGCGGCGATCGCGCCGCCCAATCTTCCCCGCATCCACGAGGTCAACGTCGACATGAGGGTGTTTGGGATCGCGCTTCTGGCGGCAGTACTGGCGGCCCTGATTTTCGGCGTAGGCCCGGCACTCCAGGTGTTCGCTGCTCGCCCGCAGGAATCCTTGACTGAATCCTCGCGCGGCGATACGGCCAACCCGGGACGCCGCCGGCTCAATCAAGTGTTCGTGGTCGTCGAGATTGCAATGGCGGTGGTGCTGCTCGTGGGATCGGGCTTGCTGATTCGCAGCTTTATCAAGCTCGCCAATCAGCCGCTCGGGTTCGATCCCGATCGAACGCTCATCTTCAGGCTGAATCTCCCTGAGGCGCGCTATCCGTCGCCGGAGGTCGTCACACAGTTTTACCGCGATGCGTTCGATCGAATCCGGTCGATTCCCGGTGTCAGTGCCGTGGGAGCCACGCACGCGCTGCCGTTCTCCGGGATGAACAGCGTCCGACCATTCGTGCGGGAAGGTGAAACGGTAGCCGCAGAAGCCGCACCCACCGCGAACTATCGCATGGTCACGCCTGGCTATTTCACGGCCCTGGGTATTCCCGTCATCAAGGGTCGCGAGTTCAACGAGTCCGACAGGTTCGGCCAGCCTGGGGCTGCCATCGTGAACGAGGCGTTCGTGCGCCAGTTTCTAAGCGATCGTGAACCGATTGGCGCGCGCATCAAACAGGCCGGCGGCACGGATCAAGTTCCGTGGCTGACGATCGTCGGCGTCGTCGGTGACGTGCGTCACTTCGGTTTGAGAGGGGATATGGAGCCGGAGATGTTCTGGCCCGAAGCACAAGCGACATGGGGACCGACCCTGAACCGCCTGCGCCGTTCACTCTACGTTGCCGTGCGCACCGATGGCGAGCCGGTGAGCCTCATTCCAACGATCCGTGCCCAAGTCGCAGCCCTCGACCCGAGCCGGCCGATGATCGACGCGCGGCCGATGCGCGATCTCATCGCGCAATCCACCGGCGTCCCGCGGTTCAGCATGACCCTGATTACGTTCTTTGCGATTACGGGTCTCATCCTGGCGGTCGCGGGAGTGTATGGCCTGACGTCGTACGTCGTCGCCAGCCGCCGCCGCGAAATGGGGATCCGGCTCGCGCTCGGCGCCAAGCCCCTTACGCTGCTGCTGCACATCATGCGCGGCGCGCTGATCCTTGCCGCACTCGGTTCTGTGTTGGGCCTCATCGTCGCCTGGCAGCTCGACGAGTTCATACGAACACAGTTGTTCCAGGTGGCGCCACGCGATCCGCTCACGTTTGCCGTCGCCGCCATCCTGCTCGTCGCCACGGCGCTGCTGGCCAGCATCCTACCCGCCCGACGGGCTGCCCGAGTCGATCCGGTAGAGGCTTTACGCGAGTAGCCATGCGCGAAATCCTCATCGACACCATCGCCTACATCCCGCCCGCACGGGCGCTCGACAACTTAACCAGTGAGCAGGCAGAGCACCGCGTAGCGGGCGCGAATCATTCGATCGCCGAGATCGTTGCGCACCTCGAATTCTGGTTGACATGGTTCTGCTCGCGGTGCGAGGGAAAAGGCACGCCAATGGTTGCCACGGCCGCCGAGGGATGGCCTGCGGTTGCATCGGGATCGTGGCCCGAGCTTCATCGGCGATTCCTGCATGGCCTGGAACGCGCCGCGGAGTTCGGTGACGACCCAGCGCGCCTGAACGCACCGCTGTCGCCGCCGATCGAGTTTCCTCCGCTCGCAACCTACACGACGCGTGATGCGTTGGTCCACATCGGGACGCACAATGCCCATCACCTCGGCCAGATCATCGTCTTGCGCCAAATGGTGGGACTCTGGCCACCACCTTCTGGCAGTTGGACGTGGTGAGCGCCCGATCTACTCTTCAGCTTCAACCTCCTTCGGCTCGCGTCCAAAGGCACCATTTACTTTTCGAGACGACGGCGTAGAACGGTCCGGGTAGCGCCCATCGGCTTGTTTCTGAGCGATCGATCGACTGCTGGCCTTATGCGAGGTTTGCAGACCATCGGTGTTGCCTGGCGTCTCGTCGCCCTTTCGGCCGGAGGCATCTTCCGGTTGAGGTGAGTCCTCGGCCGGCGGGAACTCGTTACGTTCACGCTCTTCTTGCGCGGCTGTTTCCCGATTGCTGATACCGGTTGTTTTGTCCATGGCTGAATCGGATGCAAGACACGACCCGAGTCACGTTTGGATGAGTCGAGCGTTTTACATGAGTCATGGACGAGAACGGCGCCACTGAGTATCCTCGCCGCATGCATCGACGCGTTTCCGTCTGGCTGGAGGATTTCCCGCGCGACGTTCGAGTCGGCGTGCGAAACCTGCGTCGCTATCCTGGCGCGGCGGCGATCGCCATTGCATCGCTTGCCGCAGGCATCGGCGCGACGTCGGTGACGCTGACTATACGTAACGCCGTCTTCTACAAGCCGCCAGCCAGTTATCGCGAGCCATCGCAGCTGTCCCTGGTTCAAGTGGATCGGCGCGAGCAGCGGATTCGCCCGATGGGCAGCCCCGTCCCTGGCCCGCTTTTCGCCATCTGGAGCGACGCGTTTGGTTCGTCGATCGCCGCGTCGCCGGGCCCTCGCGGCGACCGCGATCTGCGCACGAGCGATCGCACCATCACCGTTCCATATCGCGCGGTCACGCCCAACTTGTTTCGCGTCCTCGGAGCGGAGCCAATTCTCGGACGCACGTTCGTCGATCCCGGCACGGCAGCGGAGACGTTGACGCCGGTGATCCTCAGTCATCACGTCTGGCGGCGAGCCTTCGACGGCAGACCGGACGCGATCGGCCAGACGATTTGGCTCGACCGTGAACCGCACACGGTGATTGGCGTGATGCCAGAACGCTTTTGGTTCCTGACGATGAACGCGCCGGTGTGGACGAGCATCGACGCGCGCCGGGCATCGGCAGAAGAAACCGTCGACGTCGTCGTGCGACGCGATGCGGCAACGACCCCGGCGATGCTGACGGCACAGCTCCAGCGTGGCTTGGACGAATACGAGCAGCGCGTGTCCGCCAACCTGCAGTTGAGGGTCTCTGGCGTTGCCGGTACTCCGCTTGCCAATCAGGTCGCCATCGTTCTGCCCTACGTGCTTGGAATGTCGGTTCTGCTCACGCTGCTCATCGCCTGCGCGAACGTCGCCACGCTCATGATTGCGCAGTGGACGTCGCGGGAGCACGAGATCGCGATCCGCGCCTCGATCGGCGCGAGCCGCTGGCGAATCGTTCGTTCGCTCCTAACTGAATCCGTACTGCTCTCATCTATCGCCGGCGTCCTTGGAGTGTGCGCCACCATTGCGTTGAGCGGGTGGATGCGCAGCCTCGGCGGAGAGGCGACGTTCATCGATCCCTCGGTCGATCCGCGGATCTTCATCCAGACGCTTGCGATCGCGGTGCTGACGGGAATCGTCGCTGGCGTCGCGCCTGCGCTGTACGAGACGCGTCGGCTCCAGACAAATCCGCTGCGCAGCATGGCTGGCGCAGATCGCGTGCGCCAGCGCTGGCGGCACGCGCTGGTCGTGTTCGAGATTGCGGTGACGATGGCGCTGCTGGTGACGGCGAGCGCCATGATCGACGGCTTTCAGCGGGCGATGCGTGCGCAAGTCGGGTTTTCATCGACACCACTGATGTCTGTGCGCATCGAGAACTCGAAAGGGGTTCCAACCACAAAGGTGCTCGATGTCTTGAACCGGCTACCCGGCGTGGCCGGCACCGCGGCCTCGACGAGTGTTCCGTTGAGCGGTGGCAGCAGTCGCGAACGCGTC
>Ga0209382_10008943_pt1 | contig 12566 bp, 13 predicted proteins | sample SoiMetdeltSBSDD5_FD_187599 | JGI IMG/M metagenome (GOLD analysis project Ga0209382, IMG submission 187599) | Bulk soil microbial communities from a Populus tree surrounding site in Tennessee, USA - Soil MetaG P. deltoides SBSDD5 (SPAdes) (version 2) | ecosystem: Environmental > Terrestrial >... | reverse complement strand
CGCACACCGGACGATACCTGCGCGACGTCCTGGCGATCGGCCGGTCGAATGCCTACGGGGCGTCACGACAGTCCGGCTAGAACCACCAGCAGAACAACGGTCCACGCCAGAATCACCGAGACCTGCACGACGATTCGTCGTGGGCTTTGGTCGGACGACTGATGGTTGTGGAAGCCGCACCACCAGACGACTGAGCACCAGGCGACGAGGACCGGCAGCCAGGTCACGCTCGGCGTCGTCACGAATCGCTGCCCAAACACGCGAACCGCGACGAGCCATATCAGCCACGCCGCGAACTGGACGAAGACAAAGAGGCCGATCGCGGCGGGCAAAGCTGCCACAAGCGCGCGTACTCCGCTCGACGACAGCGTGGAGACGTACAGCCCGATCGTGACCATCGTCAAGGACATCGCCAGGGTCTGAAACCACCAAATCACCACGAACGCCGGAACCATTGGTTCGTTCGTCGGACTCACGAAGGCGAGCGCTAGCGGCAGGATCGCGGCGAAGAGCACCGCCAGCGCCGTCGCGATTCCAGCCTTGACCAGCCACTGCTGCCACGCCGGTATCGGCAGGAGTCGCTGAGCATCGAGCGTGCCGTACTGGCGCTCCTCGGCACTCGACAAGGCGCCGATCAAAAGGCTCACCACAGCCGAGTACAAGAAAGACAGCATCTCGAGAGGAAAGGTGCGTGACGTCGGATCCGAGCGTTCGAACCATGAGAGCGTCAGCCAGGTCGCGACAAAGAGCGCGACGACAACGAACGAGATCTGTTGGAGCCGGATTTCCTTGCCGATCAGGAGCCGTATCGGATGACGCCGCCGGGGCACGAGGGCGGTGGCGCTGCCGGCGCTGATTTGCTGCGGCAACTGCAGGTCCGCACCGCGGCCTTCAATGGCTTCGAGCCGCATGAACCCGCGCCACCCCGCGATCAGAGCCACGGCACAAATGACGATCATGCCGCGCCACAGCACGAGGTACTTGAGTCGATCGATATCCGCGGCGCGATCGAAGCCGTACAAGATGCCGCCAGCGACATCGCCGGCGATCGCCAGTAGTCCTGGCACAGCAATCGTGAACACCGCGGCGGCAAGAACGCTGCGGCATACGAGCGCCAGCCACGGGGCAATGAATAGGCCGCATGCCGTCGCAAGCCAAATTAGCTGGGCTTCCCGCCAGTCGCGCGGGAACAACGTCGCGCCAACCCTCACCTGCCAGGCAAAGAGCGCGAGCATCAGCATCATCACGACGAGGACGCCGTACTTGATCACGAAGATTCGTCGTCGATCGACCGGCTGGGCCAGGAGCAGGGGCAGCGTCCGGTACGTGTAGTCGTGTCCAAACGATTGCGCCCCGAGTGTAATCAGCCCGAAATACGTCGCCATGGCGCCCGCCACCAGCGCGATCGTTTCTCCAAGAAGAACGGCGGCAGCAACAGTCAGGACGCACGCGCCCCAGATGTACAGCAGCGCTCGAACTTCTTTGGTGACGACAGGCAGATTGTGCGCGAGGGTGCTCACGCGACGGCTCCGGTGGGCTGCACCGTGGACACAAAGATCTCTTCGAGCGACAGGGCTTCGACTTCGAGCGTCTCGGGCGCATGCGCTCGAAGCCGGTCGATGACGTCCGCGGCGTCGCCGTTGACCACGATTTCGAGTTCGCGTCCGTCGCGACGAAGGACGCGCGAGCCGCCGAGCGCGAGCCCGGCAGGCTCCGCCGCAAACCGCGCGTAAATCTTGCGGTAACGATCGCGGGCGGCGTCAGCGTCGAGCGTCAGCACCTCCCGGCCGCGATCGATGATCGTGAATTCGTCGATGAGACCTTCGAACTCCGAGATGAGATGCGTCGACACGAACACCGTGCGCCGGCCGGGGTCACCCTCCTGATACGCGCCAATGACCGTCTGAATGAACTCACGCCGCACGATCGGGTCGAGACCTGACGTCGGTTCGTCGAGAATCAGCAACTCAGGATCTGGGCAGATGGCTGCGATGAGGCCGAGCTGCGTCCGCTGACCTTTTGACAGATGGCTCGTCTTCTGGCGTGGATCGAGCTGAAAGCGTTCGAGGAGGGTGGCTTCCGTCTGCTCGTTCCATCGCGGACGGAACGAGGCGAAGTAGTCGAGCGTCTGCCGTACGGTCATCCACGGATAGAACGCGACGTAGTCAGGGACGTAGGAGACGCGCGACTTGACCGCGACCTCGTTCGTTCCGGGATCGAGGCCGAAGATCCGTGCGTGGCCGCTCGTCGGTCGCAGCAGGTTCAACAGGCACTTGATCGTGGTGGTCTTGCCGGCGCCGTTACGTCCGAAGAACCCGTAGCATCGGCCCGGCCGCACGCGCAGGTTCAGCCCGTTGACCGCGTCGGTGCGTCCATAGCGCCGGACCAGCGCGGTCGTCTCAATCGCGTGAATGTTGTCATTCATATCTTTTCTTTATCGGGGGACTTCGTCCCCCGAACCCCCTTACTCGCTCACTCGCGGGGCCCCGGTTACCCCGCTCCGTTCGCGAGGCTCACTCGCTTTTGCTCGTTCGCGAAGGCACACTCGCTTTGCTCGTTCGCCCTAGGCCGTGTTGGCCGCGCGGGCGCGTTTGTGCTCCAGCGCATCAAAACGTTCTTCCGCGACGCGGAGGAACTCCAGCTTGTCGATTTGGAGGTGATGCGCGTGCACGACCGCGCCGTCCAGGGTCTCGCCGAGGAGCCGGCGGCGGACCTCCTTTTTGAACGGCGAACCAGCCGCGCGCAGGTAACAGCCTTTGCCGGCCACGGTTTCGATGACCCCCTGGCTCTCGAGCTCGGCGTATGCCTTGGCGACGGTGTTGCGATTGACGCGCAAGTGCTCGGCGAGCGGACGAATCGAGGGGAGCGGCTCGCCGACCCGCAGCGTTCCCGCCGCCGCCGCGAGCTTGACCTGGTCGACCAGCTGCAGGTAGACGGGTTTGCCCGATTTGAAGTTGACTTGGAGCAGCATGTAACTGTCATATGACAATATGACAGTGGCAGGACAGAGTGTCAACTTGACGCTGCTCGCGGCTCGCGGTCCGGGATCCGGGGTTCGGGACTCGGGGTTCGGGAACTCATGAAACGGCGAAGGGAAGATCTGTGCAGCGATGGTGCGAACCGTAAATCCAACAATCCCCGAACCGCGAGCAGCCAGCCGCGAACCGCGAGCCGCGACCAACGAATGACGTCGCTCTTCCGTATCATGCGGCGCTCAGCTAAAATGTTGTCGCCCCCCGATCGAGTTCCCATGTCCAGATCCGTACGGCTGTCGCTGTTGGTCCCGGCGATCGTTGCGACCGCGGCAGCTGCGTTCGCCCAACCCGCCAAGTTCGAGGACGTTGTCCGCAATCTTCGCAATCCTGACAAGAAGATCCGCGTGAGCGCAGTGCGGCTGCTGCGCGAAGCGGGATACGTCGAGGCCATCGGTCCGATGGCGCCGCTGGTGAACGATCCGATCAACGAGATTCAGCTCGAGGCGATTGCCTCGGAGCTGACCTTCTTCCTCGTCGAGCCCGTGCCGGGGAAGAAGCGCGTGGCCTTCGTGTTGGAGATGCCCACGGAAGGGCGAGGGGCTGCGGCGTTCGAGGCGGGGCCGCTCGCGACGTGGCCGAGGTCCGCGCCGCCGGAGTTGATTGATGCGCTCCTCACGGCAATGGACGATGACGACAAGGACGTCCGGCTGGAGGCGGTGTACACGCTGGGGGTCGTCGCTGGCGCCTCAGGCGCGCCGTTGTCGGACGCGGCAGCGGCACGTCTAATCAAGGCGCTGGATCACTCCGATCCAAGAGTTCGCGCCGGGGCGGCGGAGGTGATCGGGCGGTTACGCATCAAGTCCGCAAAGGACGGCCTGCTCAAGGCGGTGAACGACCCCAGCCCGGCCGTACGGTTCGGGTCGATTCGGGCGCTTGGCGAAATCGGCGACGAGACGCTCGTGCAGCCGATCACCGAACAGCTGAATTACTATGAGCGAGGTGATGGCGCACATGCCGCGCTCACGGCGCTCGCTCGCATCGCGCATCCCTCGAGTGTTCCGGTGTTCCAGTCGTACTTGAAGGACAAGGATCCACGGTTCCGCCGCGCAGCGGTCGAAGGCCTGGCCCATGTCGGCGATGCAAAGACGGTCGAGACCTTCGTGCAGAGCGTCAATCAGGACGAGGCCGAGATGGTCCGCGCCGCGATGGCCTTCGCGCTGCACAGAAAAGGATTCCGGAATTACCTCGGGCGCCTCATCGACTTCATGGATCACCACCAGTCGGCTGAACAGGTCCAGGGCTATCTTCTCGAGCTTGGCCCGTCGGTCGTGCCTCAACTCGTGCCGCGCCTCCAGGAACCCGACGAGGGTGTTCGCGCGCACCTCGCCGAGGTGCTGGGCGCGCTCGGCAATCAATCCACCGTCTCCGTTTTGACGCCGCTCCAGCACGATTCCGACCGTGACGTCGCGACCGCTGCAACGCACGCTATCGAGCGGATCAAGATGGCGCAGAAATAGCGGCCCACGCAGAAATCTTGGTGTAGCCACGGCACCCACGGACTACATCACGCTGCCGCGCGCGTTCTACGCGCGCCCGACGCTGGAGGTGGCCGAGGATCTGATTGGCAAAGTCCTCGTGCATGAAACTCGCGCTGGCGTCACCGCCGGCGCGATCGTCGAAGCCGAAGCGTACATCGGCGAGTCCGATCCGGCGTGCCACGCGGCGCCCGGTCCCACGGCCCGCAACGCGCCGCTTTATGGCCCGCCCGGTGTCGCCTATGTCTATCTGAATTACGGCATCCACTACCTGGTGAACGCGGTCACTGAGCCGAAGGGTTCGCCGGCAGCCGTCCTGATTCGCGCGCTCGAGCCGGTCGAAGGGGAAGTCTTGATGCGCCGCCGCCGCAGTCGCGGGACTGGACGAGCGCCCGCAACCTTTACCGCGCACGAATTATGTCGCGGCCCCGGCAATCTCACGCGCGCGCTCGGCATCACGCTGGCGCATAACCACTCCGATCTCACGAGTGGAATACTTCGAATCGAAGATCGGCACCTGCCGGAGCGGAAGGTCAGTTGGAGCCGCCGCATCGGGATCAACGTCGGCGTCGAAGCGGAGTGGCGCGTCTACGATCCGGAGAGTGCTGCGGTCTCTGGCCAAAAACGATGAGACACGACCGGGCCCGGGATCCGGGGGTCGGGATCCGGGGTTCGCCTAGCGGCCCCGCGCGCGGGTGCCGCCGGACTGCACGATCGGCACGCGGGCAGTGAGCGTGCGGCCGTCGCGATAAAGTCCGAGGGTGCAGGTTCCGCCGATCGGCGCTTCCGATAGGAGCCTCATGAAGCGGGAGGCGTCCGTCACTGGCGCGCCGTTGAAGGTGGTGACGATGTCGTACTGGCGGACGCCGGCGGCGTACGCATCGGACTCCTGCGAGATGGCGGACACGATGACGCCACTTGCACTCGGCGCACGGAACCGCTGAGCCAGCCGCTCCGTCAGCGGGTACAGATCGATACCGGTAATCGTGCCGCGTCGGACGGCGCCGTAGTTGATGATTTCTTGCATCACGTGCTTGGCAAGATTGCTCGGCACGGCGAAGCCCACGCCTTGATATCCACCTGACTGGCTGAAGATGGCGGTGTTGATGCCGACGAGCTCGCCGCGCGCGTTGATGAGCGCGCCGCCCGAGTTGCCCTGGTTGATCGCGGCATCGGTCTGGACGAAGTCCACGTACGCCCCAAGCTGCCCCTCGAGACTGCGACCGGTTGCGCTCACGATGCCGAGCGTCACGGTCTGACTGAGCACGCCGAACGGGTTGCCAATCGCGAGGACCCACTCGGCGACCTTGAGCTTGGACGAGTCTCCCCACGGCAGCACCGGTAGGTTGCGCGCGTCGATCTTCAGAACCGCGAGGTCGGTCGCCTCGTCCGTGCCGACGATCTTCGCGCGAAACTCGCGCTTGTCAGAGAGTGTGACGGACACTTCCGCGCGCTCGCCGCCGATGACGTGGTTGTTTGTCAGCACGTAACCGTCAGCCGACACGACGACCCCGGATCCGAGGCTCTGCTGCAGCCGTTCGCGATAGCCGAACGGGCTCTGGTTGCCGAAGAATTCCCGGAAGAATGGGTCGTTCATGAACGGCGAGTTGGGCGTTCGGACGACCTGCTGCGACGAAATGTTGGGGACGCTGGGAATCGCGGCTTCCGCTGCCTGCGTGAGGTCTGGGAGCCCGCCCAACGACGCAGCCGTGCGTGCGGGTGCCGGCTGAGTAGGCGCTGGACGGTTCTGCGACGTTTCGCCGACGCTCGCGCCCGCTTCTTCGGCGGTGCGCATCCGTCCGGTGAGTACCAGGCCGGCGACAAAGCCGGCGAGAACGAACACCACAACGAGCGTGATCCGTCTGATCGTGCTGAACATATGAAGCTACTTGACCTGGATGCGACGGGCAGGCGGCGGTGGCACTTTGGGTAGCGTGATCGTCAAGACGCCCTCGGCCAAATCGGCCGCGACTCGTTCGATGTCGATCTTCTGGCCGAATTCGAACGATCGCGCGAACGAACCGTGGCTGCGCTCGACCTGATGAAAGTGGAGAATCCCGCTGGTCGTGCGGTCCGTCCGCTGGCCGCGCAACGTCAGCCTCGACTCCTCGAGCGCAAGATCGATCTGCTCGCGGGTGACGCCGGGCACTTCGGCCGTGACCACGTAGGCAGTAGCCGTTTCGTAGACGTCGATCGCCGGCGCCCAGGAATCCGGGTGCGGGCTGGCTAGCCGCTCGAGCCGTTCCTGCCAGGCGCGCATGTCCCAAGACATATGAGCGATCGTAGCACTAGTGTGACAACTCCTCCACGCTTCTGCTACGATGCTGAGTTCCACACCATGAGCTCTATTCAAGCGACGCGACTCAAACGCGGCATGTTGATCAAGATGGGCGGCGACCTGTTCCGGGTGCTCGACCTTCAGCATTTCACGCCGGGCAACAAGCGGGGCTTTGTGCAGGCGAAGCTGCGCAACATCCGGACCGCCACCCTCTCCGACCACAAGTTCCGCTCGGAAGACGACGTCGAGCGGGCGATGCTCGACGAGCGGCAGATGCAGTATCTCTACAAGGACGGCGACTCGTTCCATTTCATGGACACGGCCACCTTCGAGCAGTTGCACATCGCGTCCGAGGCGCTGGGCGATTCCGTCAACTACATCATTCCGGACGCCACCATCACTGTCGAATTCTACGGAGAGGAACCGGTCGGCATCGAGCTGCCACAGACGGTCGATCTGAGGGTCGAAGACACGGTCCCCGGGATCAAAGGCGCGACCGCCAGCGCGCAGGTCAAGCCGGCGCGTCTCGAGACCGGCCTGGTCGTGCAGGTCCCGCCGTTCGTGAATACGGGAGACACGATTCGCGTCAACACCGAAACGGGGGAGTATCTGTCTCGGGTGTGATTGGCGAGTGGCGATTGCTAATCAAAAATCAGCGCTCAGCAATCAGCAATCTGCAATCGTCAATCTGCAATCTGCAATCTGCAATCTGCAATCGGTAATGGACAACCACCAGTCGCCAATCGCCAATCGCCAATCGGAAATCGATAGCGCCGCTCGTGCCGGCACGGGATGGATCGAAGTCATCACCGGCAGCATGTTCAGCGGCAAGAGCGAGGAGCTCATCCGGCGATTGCGGCGCGCGCAGATCGCTCGGCAGAAGGTGCAGATCTTCAAGCCGCGCATCGACAACCGCTACGCCGACGATCACATCACCTCGCACAGCGAGATGCGGATTGCGTCCGAGAACAGCACGTCGTCGCGGGATCTCCTGCGCGATGTGCAGCCGGATACGGAAGTGGTGGGGATCGACGAGGGCCAGTTCTTCGATGCCGAGCTGCCGGCCGTCTGCAACACCCTCGCCGACCAGGGCAAGCGCGTCATCGTCGCCGGACTCGACCAGGACTATCTCGGCAACCCGTTCGAGCCGATGCCGCAGTTGCTGGCGATTGCCGAGTACATCACCAAGACGCTCGCGATCTGCATGGTCTGCGGCGCTCCCGCCAACCACACCCAACGACTCGTCGCAAGCAGCGAGCGCGTGCTCGTCGGCGCGCAAGGCACGTACGAAGCCCGCTGCCGCCGCTGCTTCGATCCCCGACTCGGACAATAATATTTTCAATGTCGGTTCCCGGGTTCACCGGTTCCCGGGTTCCCAGGTTCTTGGTTCTTTGGTTCTTTGGTTCAGGTCCTTCGAACCGAGGACCCGGGAACCCGGGAACCTGTGAACCCGTGAACGACAAGGTTCATAAGGGCGCTCCATGGACACCCCGTCCCGCCTGCTGATCCTGCTCGGCGTTGGCTTTCTCTTCGCCAACGTGCGCCTGTTCGCGCAGTTCGTTCAGTTCCTGAAGCTGCGCTCGTCGGCGTTACTGACGTGGCCAGGCCGGCGGCCGCCGTTTTACCGGCTGCTGCTCGTGCTTGGCGCAGTGCTCGCCGCGCTGATCATTTACAAGCTCGCGCTCGGGAGACACCCGATCCAGGTGTTCGGAGAGACCATGATGCTCGTCTACTACGCCTATGCGCTGCCGCTCAGCCTTCGCATCGGCCGCGGCTTCTACCAGGACGGCATCTGGACCGACGGCGGCTTCATTCCCTACTCACGCATCGGCGGCATGAGCTGGCGGGAAGGGGAGCAGATAACGCTCGTGATGATCTACCGAATGCGGGCCTTCGCCCGCCGTCTGGTCGTTCCCGAGAAGTACTACTCCGCTGCCCGGCGGCTGCTACGCGACAAGATAGCCGCGCACGACATCCACTTTACCGGGAAGGCGCTGGACTTGGGGGTGCATGACGAACGAGAGGATGTCTGACTGCAGATTGCAGATTGCAGATTGCAGATTGCAGATTGCAGATTGCAGATTGCAGATTGCAGATTGCAGATTGCGGATTGCGGATTGCGGATTGCGAGATTGTCGATTGCGGGATTGTCGATTCGGGATTGTAGATTTGTGGATTGCGAGTTGCGGACCGGCAATCCTCAACCTGCAATCGTCAATCGTCAATCGACAATCGTCAATCGTCAATCGTCAATCGACAATCCTCAATCTGCAATCTGCAATCTGCAATCTGCAATCGGTCTACGGCCTCAGTCGCTCCAACAACCAACCCACCGGTCCCGAGCCTGACGCCATTGGATCGTTCAGCCAGTCAGGGGGCGTGAGCCACACGAACGCGAGGATGGCGATCACCATCAGGTCGTACTGCCAGGTCGCGCGCTCGTAGGTCCAGAAGAACGCGTTCCACAACACACGAAGCGGAACCGGGGTGTCGGGCTTCATGCGATGGCTTGCTTAGGGGCGTCTCGCAGCTCGCGATACGTGTAGATGATTCGATCGGCGACGGTGAAGACCGACAGCACCAGGATGACCCACATCACTGCCGCCATCCGGTTGGTGAAGGCCCCGATCATGAACAGCACGATCCGTTCGGGCCGCTCCATGAAGCCGACCTTGCACTTCTTGATGAGCGACTCGGCACGGGCGCGCGTGTAGCTGGTCATGATCGCGAACATCATCGCCAGCGCGGTGACGATCACGTACTCGGTCCGGTGCAGCGACGAGTACAGGTAGATCAAACCGATGAACAGCGCCAGGTCGGAAAAGCGGTCGATCACCGAATCCCAGAACCCACCGAAGGCGCTGACCGCGTTCATCTCGTGCGCGACCTTGCCGTCGATATAGTCGAAGATGTTCGCGACGAGCATGATGACGCCGGCGAGCACGAATTTGCCCAACCCCAGCGCCCATGCCGCGAGGATGTTGATGAGCACCCCGACGAAGGTCAGAACGTTGGGGTGAATCCGCAACGCCACGCAAGTCTTGATGATGAGCTCGAGCGGGTAGAGGCAGATCCGCCCGACGAGTCCGGTAAACGTCATACCTACTAATGCGAAAAGTCGTCCGGCTTCGGACGCAACCGACGCGCTACAATGTAAGGTTACGGAAACCCGCCAAAAGGCGCAGTGTATCGCATGCCGATTCGTGATCTCAAGGCCCAGATCGCTCGTCTCCCGGTCCAGCCGGGAGTGTACGTGTTCGAGAACGCGGCCCGCGAGACTCTGTACGTCGGCAAAGCGCGCGCGCTCCGGGACCGTGTTCGCAGCTATCTAGGCGCTCACGGCACCAGCCCAAGAATTGACGCGCTGCTCGACGATGCGCAGCACCTGTCGTTTATTGTGACCGACTCGGTCATGGAGGCGCTGGCGCTCGAAAACCACCTGATCAAGCAGCGGATGCCGCGATACAACATCCTGCTGCGCGACGACAAGAACTATCCGTACCTGCAGCTGACGACAGGCGAAGCGTTCCCGCGGGTGCTGGTTGCGCGGCGCGTGCAGCGGGACGAGCACTACTACGCCGGCCCGTTCCTGCCCGCCAAGCTCGGACGCCGCACGATGGAGCTGACCCATCGCCTGTTTGGCATCCGGTCCTGCAACGAAGTCATCACCGGCGAGCGCGGGCGGCCATGTCTCGAGTACGACATCAAGCGCTGCATCGCGCCATGCGTCCGCGAACTGTGCTCGCCCGAAATGTATCGCGAGGCCGTCGAGCATACGAAGCTGTTTCTCGAGGGGCGAAACGAGGAGCTGACCGAGACGCTGCGGGCTCGCATGGCCGACGCCGCCGAAGCCGAACGCTTCGAGCAGGCGGCGCAGTTGCGCGACGCCCTGCGAACCATCGAGACCTTCGGCACCCGTCAGCAGAAGATGGCCAGCGTCGAGTTCGGCGATCGCGATGCGTTCGGCCTCAAGGCTGGTCCCGCCGGCGCATCAGTCCAAGTCTTCCAGGTCCGCCACGGCCGCGTCGTCGAGCGCATTGAGCTGGTGACCGACAGCGGCGAGCGGGCGGCGGACCCCGCGAGCGCTGAGAGAAGCTCACTTGAGTTGGACGTTCTGCAGGCGGCCGTCCAGCAGTTTTATGAGGATCGCGAGCCGCCACCCGAGATCCACCTGCCGCTGGCGCTGGCGGAGCCGGAAGCGGCGATGCTCGAGGAATGGCTCTCGTCGCGCGCCGGCCGCCGGGTCCGGCTGCTCGTGCCCAAACGCGGTGAGAAGCGAGGCCTGCTCGATCTGGCCGCACGGAACGCCGAGGTGGCGTATCAACAGCGGTTCAACGAGAACGTCGCCGCCCACTACGACGCGCTGGAAACGCTGCGTGTCGTGCTTAACCTGCCCGCGGTCCCACGCCGCATCGAATGCTTCGACATTTCCACGATCCAGGGCAGCGACACCGTCGCATCGATGGTCGTGTGTGAGGATGGCCGGATGCGGAGGGGGGAATATCGGAAGTTCAGGATTCGGGGGATCGGAGGTGCGGAAGTTCGGAAGCTCGGACGTTCGGGTACGACAAGGGACCCTCTGGCGGTGCCGGGCAGTAGCGGATTAAGGGATCATGCGGAATCGGCAGCGCCTGCGGCCGTCGCGAGCGGCGAGTCTTCGAGCCGCGCAGCGACAGCGATTGGGGGTGGGGCCCCAATCGCATTGAATAACGACTTTGCGGCGATGCACGAAGTCGTGCTGCGGCGCTATCGCCGAGTGCTCGAGGCTGGCGGTCCGTTTCCGGATCTGGTTCTGATCGATGGCGGCAAGGGACAGCTCACGGCGGCGTACTTGGCGCTCGAGGAGCTGGGGTTGGGACGATTGATCGCTGTCGGGATCGCCAAGAAAGAAGAGCTGATCTACGCGCGCGATCAGGACCAGCCGATTGCGTTGGCGACAGAGAGTCCTGCGCTGTTGTTGATCACGCGGATTCGCGACGAGGCGCATCGCTTTGCGATCACGTTCCATCGTCAGCGCCGCGCCAGGCGAGACCTTCGATCCGACCTGGACACGATTTCCAGCATTGGACCGCGGCGCCGCAAGGCCCTCCTGACGGCATTTGGGAGCCTTGCCGGCGTGCGGCGCGCGACGCGTGAAGAGCTCGCGCGGGTGGTCGGCGCGAAGACGGCTGACGCCGTTCTGGCACACTTCGCCGCCCAGCGGTGATGCCGCGGAGGGCGACAAGTCCTTGATAATCCTCGAGCTTTACCGTACGCTTTTACCCGTCTCCTGCACGTTCGCTCTTCGGTGAATCAGCTGTCACCCGACATACTCTCAATCGTCGTTCCGATCCTGATCGTGTTGCTGTCGTTGACAGTTCACGAGGCGGCACACGCGTGGACGGCCGACCGGTTGGGTGATCCGACGGCGCGAAACCTCGGTCGCGTCTCGCTCAACCCGCTCGTGCACATCGACCTCATCGGCACCGTGCTGCTGCCGTTGATCAGCGCGATCGGCAACCTTCCGATCATCGGGTGGGCGAAGCCGGTTCCGGTCGACATGCGCCGGCTGCGCGATCCGCGGCGCGATTTCATGGTGATCGCCGCGGCCGGGCCGGCCAGCAACATTGCCCAGGCCCTCGTTTTCGCCGGCGCGTTCCACCTGCTGCCGCTCGAGGACTTGACGCTCCTCAATCTCAATTGGCCGAACGTGATGCGGCGAGCCGCCAGCATCAACGTGTTGCTGGCCGTCTTCAACATGATCCCGGTGCCGCCGTTGGACGGCGGGAATGTTCTTGC
>Ga0209382_10008942_pt1 | contig 12567 bp, 15 predicted proteins | sample SoiMetdeltSBSDD5_FD_187599 | JGI IMG/M metagenome (GOLD analysis project Ga0209382, IMG submission 187599) | Bulk soil microbial communities from a Populus tree surrounding site in Tennessee, USA - Soil MetaG P. deltoides SBSDD5 (SPAdes) (version 2) | ecosystem: Environmental > Terrestrial >... | reverse complement strand
AACAACTTCAGAAAGAGCCGGATGAATATGGATACTATTTGTGATATTCTCAATTGTACCGTCACCGTTATCATCAGTATAGCCTCTCATAGCTGCTAAAACCTCATGGATAAGTATTGATGCTTGACTTCCTATAATGTGGCATCCAAGTATTTTCCCGTCTTTTTTACCAATAAGAAATTTTACAAAGCCATCATGGTCCTTAATTGCTAAGCCCATTGCTGTATTTATATAACGATAAACAGATTTTCGATAATCTATTATGTTTTTGGTATTATTCTTATTATCATTCTGCTTATTATTTTCTTGCTGTTTTTTTGCCAACTCTTGTTCAGTGAATCCTACTCCTGCAACCTGTGGTGAGCTAAAAATAGCATGTGGCATTGCATAATAGCTGATTGGAATCATACGATCTGGATGTAATATGTTATAGAAAGCATACTGAGCTTCATAATTTGCACTATGCTTGAATAAGTATCGTCCGATTGCATCTCCCAATGCAAATATTCCTTTAACATTAGTTTCAAGGTATCTGTCTGTTATGATATAACCCTTTTTGTTAATCTTTATGCCAGTTTTTTCAAGATCTAGTCTATCTGAATTTGGAATTCTTCCTGCAGCAATAAGAAGCTCATCTGATTCAAGATCTATTTGTTTTCCAGAGGCGTTTTTAGCAATTACATAGAATTTACTAGAATTATTGTTATTGTTGTTTTCTTTTGAAACAAGCGTCGTATCATAGCCTAAGTAAACATTATATTTTTTTGAAAATATTTTTGTGAATTTCTTTGAAATCTCCTCATCTTCGTCTGGGATAAGTACCTCTCTTGTTTGTATAATATTGATCTTTGTCCCAAGAGCACCAAAGAAGTGAGCTAGTTCACAAGCTATGTATCCTCCACCTATAATGGTCAGAACTTTGGGCTGTTTCTTAAGACGTAAAGCTTCATCACTGGTGATATAGCCACTTTCTTTAAGACCATCTATTTCTGGAATTCTCGGCCTGGTACCAGTAGCTATCAATATTTTATCTGCAGTTATCATTATTGTTTTTTCATTATTTCCGTTATCATTGCTGTTATAAGGACCACTACCATCTCCTTCTATGGAGATTATTTTTTCTCCAACAAATTTGCACTCGTTTGCGAAGAGTTTGGGATTTTCTTTACCTTCAAATGATTTTCTTATTTTCTCAGATTGCAAATCTACTATACCATTAACTTGTTCAACAATTGAATGAAAATCAACAGAAAATCCTTCAACCTTTAGTCCAAAAATATGTGCACTCTTGATTGTTTCAGCTAAATCAGCACTATGTATGAGCAACTTTGATGGTATACATCCTCGATTGAGGCAAGTTCCGCCCATTTTTCCCTTTTCAATAACTGCAACTGTAAGTCCATGCTGGTATGCTGCATTAGCAACATCTAATCCAGAACCACTCCCCATAACTATAAGGTCAAATTTCTGCAATTTGGAAGAAAAATCTACCGTTGTTGCTTCAGTCACAAATAAAAAACAATTGCCAGATATATAATGGGTTCCTAAGCGCTGCTTATGATTCAAACTCTTAATTATAAACCGTATTCAAATTCGTATTACTACTAGTGCTACTTCTGCTTCCATCTGTTATCGGGTTCAACGTTAACCGTCACAGGAAATCCACGAGGATCAAACATAAGTAGTAGATTATTGAACCTACCAAGAAGACTTTGACCTCAGGAAAGTACTTCAATAGAGGAGTAATGGCGTTGAACTCTCCATATATTGGACATGTAGTAAGAGAAACAGATGACAAGATAGTGGTGTTTGGCGAAAAAAACGACAGATATGACATTCCAAAATCAGAGATCCAAACTACTGGAAGAAATGTACTTATTGGCTTAAAACTTGATGAAATAGCAAGAAAATACAAGGTAAAACATGATGATCCATTACCTACGACTATACCAGTACAACATTGGACTCAAGGCGAAAATCTAGATTTAGCTACTTATGAAAGGAAATATCCAAAAGGATTCTTTAACAAAGGAGTTAGGGTCCTAAATGAAGACCATGTAGGTCACATTATGAAAGAAACAGATGACAAGATAGTAATATTTGGTAGTTTTGGTTATAGGTTTGATGTATCTAAATCGAAAATAAAAGAAGGCAGAAATGTCATTTTGAATATGGATATTAATGAACTGATGAAATACAAGGTAGATAGAGATGCACCATTACCTAGTGGAGAACCAATAGAGAAACTAGCTGAAGCATAACAGTAAGAGTTTGTCCCAAAGAGGCAGAATATGAGCGAACAATTTCTGCAGTTTTTGGCTACTCAAAACCACTTGTATACTGCTGCATATGATATACAACAACTTGCCATCGTTATCTAATTACTCTCATTTAGAAAATTCATATTACAGAACAACTTCTTAGAATAGCTTTCTTTTATGCATCATTTTAATGAGCTTCTTTTTCTTTTTGAAGAGTATATCAATTTGCATATGTAGAACATTCTTTTCTTCTATGATTGCCACTATTCTGCTCATAGCAATTCTTAATGCTAATATAGATTTGCGAAGTGATCTATCTATTGCTAGAACTTCGTCGTGATATCCATTGTGGTGTTGGGTATGGTACCCAGAGTCATAAATACTATCTAGGATTTGAGAGCAATAGTTACCGGATTGATTTTTTGTGCTCTGTACTACCTTCCGAGCTTCTTTTGAACTAAGTTGCCTATCTACAATTAATTTTGCAAGTTCAGATTGTTTGGATTCGTCTCTAATTGGAAATAACTCCTCTGCAGCGCTTGGCGTTAACTGCCGGCTATTTATGAAATCAATTATATCTTGTGGCAAACCTAGTAACATAATACGTTTAATAATGTAACTATGGCTTCTTCCTAACACATATTTTTTAAATGCATTCGCCTCTTCTATAGGCTCAAGAGAGGATCTATGCATATTTTCTATAAGTGAGATTTCAAACGCCTCTCTATCATTTGCATCGATTACAATGCACGGGATCTTTTTCCATCTCAATGCTTTGCATGCAGTATATCTTCTACAACCACACACCAGTTGGAAGTGTTCATTACCATTTACTCTGACAACGATTGGATGTAGAAGGCCTACTTTTCTTATTGAATCAATGAGTTCCGTGATGTAATAGTTAGAGTCTTTTCTGAGTTGGTTTACCAAACTGATCTTGTTAATATTAACGTCCTCTGGAATGGACAAATAGTCCAGCAAGCTTACTAACCTCTAGCCACTGTGCTAGGATTTTGCATGAACAAGTACTCTTGAGCTATTCTGCCATCCTTCCAGTGCGAAGTGTAACCATAGTTAAGTTCCCTGGTAATGTACCAGTCCCTACTGTCCAATTTCCTGCAGCAATTTTGATTGGATGGGTAGCACTCTGCTTTCTGGTGCGGCTGAAATCGCTGCCATTGCCCATTGTACATGCTGCTCTATACCTTTTGTAGTATGGCCATTAAAGTCTACAACTAATACATCGGGTGCATGTAACTCTCTAAAGAGTGTCCAATTTCTGTTATTCCATGCTTGAAAATCAAGTTTATCAAATCTTTCAAGGTTAGCTTTTTCTATAGGGGTCTGGGCTACCACTATCGGGGATTGGTTAGATAATGGTTCTTGTGCCATAGTGTGTTCTTTCAAAGCACTAAATTGTATAAGGAATACCAATTCAATGACAGAAACTGCAACATATAGGAAACTATATTTGTACATTATATCAAAAATTTTTAGCTAAATATAGATCATTTTTGGTCATCTATCATTCTTTTTCATACTCTATTCTTTTTTATAACCTTATTTTTTTGATATACACAGTTTTTTGAATTATTTATTAAGCTAATTATTAATAAAATTAGCTTTATTGATCTTTTGTAATGTTAACATAACTATACACCCGCTAATTTAGGACATCATATCATACGAGCAGTTGATGTCTTATCATCATCCTCCTCCAATCAAATATCTGCTACAGTAAGATTAATCATTTGAGATAGAGAATATAGCATTCATGCAGGAGATTGTTGTGATCTTGCTCCCATTAGTTCTCTGTTTACGAAATTCTCAAAGGTAGATTCAACCATCCTCTGACGGTATTTGTTTCCATTGTTCACCTATAGTTCCATACTTAAAGCAATTTTTCATCCAATGTAGCCACCCTGTCCATTCGTCGTCATTGAGCACATTCCTTTCACGCATAGCGTATGCACGAGAACAAATAAACAAGATATAGTACACAAACGCTAATTCCTCTGATGGCTTTTCAAGTTTATATATTACCTTTTGCATTGTTGGTTTTTCAATTATAATCTCTGCCATCTTGCGAACCTTTTCATCTAGGTCATTGAGAACTCTAGTTTGTTGGTGGGTTGATAGACTCTATGTGTTTTTTTGAGAAAATCAGTGTCAATACCATTGTTCCTACTAATCCGATTGTTTGTGCTATACTCAGCATGTCAGAAAATCCTATTATTCCTTCAACCATTAGGCAAATGGAATACTTGTTTATAATAAGCATTATCTACAGAATAAAAATGCGATACATAATCAAATCCTCCCTTGAAACTTGATTAGTGGTTGTTGTTACTGCTGTTTTCCAGTTTCCTCTCCTTGCTCTTCTTTTAACTTATGCCTTACAATTTTAGATTATCTGATTTTTGTAAGTATGTTGTAATATAGGTTATACCACCTGATATAACTCCTATGCTAAGTAAGCCTGCAAATGCAGATATAGGTGGAATAAATCGCACCATTACTCCAACATCTGGTTGTAATTGAGAAACAGAAGAAGCACCAGGTCCGCTTGTAATGACTGAAAGTACACCAGAACCTATTAACCCAGCAAATATCATAGTTAGTGTTGTAGCAGCACCTCCTACATTCATTCCAACAAGATGAATCCATGCAAGTACAGATTTGAATCCACGAATACTTTTTCTCATATCAATCTCAAGGTGGTGGTAAAAAGTCGCTGTAACTGCGATTGCCACTACCAATATCATATAAAAAATATACCCAAGAAAGAACCATTTAGCTGGACCTTCAAATGACAAAGAGAGGAACTGAATAATATTGATTTTAGAAGAGAATAGTAGTTGAATTGAAACAATTGATATGGTGAGTCCTGTAATTATTGCGCCCTGAATTATTGCAGATATTATAAACCTGTTACCCCAGACTTCATGAAGAGACATATGATGACGATCTTGGTATAATTTAGAACATGCAAATAATAGTTTGTATGAAATACTAACAATTAGATAATAAAAAGAGTATCAGAAGATATAGTAATGTAACCTGTTAACGTTCTATTTCCACTCCTACTTTCGAGTTGCCAGTTTCGTCTGCGTCATATTCAAAAGACTTCAATGCCAGCATAGCGGCAGAGATAAAATAGAAGATAGCCGTTCACATGAGTTTATTAAATTAATTGATTCATTTGGCACATAGCAAAAATCTGACTTTATGTTTGACCTAAGCTCTGTACAGATGATATACCCCTTACGGTAAGGTAGAACTAGCTAATGAACTTAACAAGCTGAGAATTAACTCTCTTATGCTCCCATTCGAAAAGAACAATATTGACACTTTAGAATAATAGAACTGGACATTACATTGGTAATATGTGTACTCCTATGAACGTCGAATGGATTTCATTGCTTCGAGCAAAGCGGCCAAAATATAATATCGATTTACCTAGATAACTATAAGAAGATGGTGGAAATAGACATATATCCATGTCAAAAAGTTCTGAAGCAGCCGACGCTGAAGGTGCATCCTCTTCTAGCAAAGACGAAATAATTAGAGGATTGAATGAAGATCTGGCAAGAGAGTACAAAGCGATTATCCAATACGTGGTCTTCAGTTCTACGTTGAAAGGTGCAGAGTATGGAGACATTGCAGAACAGTTGAAAGTGCATGCATCACAGGAGTTAGCACACGCCTTAGAGGTCGCCAAGCAGATTGACTATCTAGGAGCAGATCCGACGGTAAAAGGCAAAGAGGCCGAGTATTCCCAGGATTCAAAGACGATGCTTGAGATTGACCTGAGAGCTGAACAGGAAACTATTAAAAACTATAGAGAGAGAATCCGTCAGGCAGAGCGCGCTGGTGAATTCGCTCTCTCCGAGGCATTAAGAGATATTATAGCACAGGAACAGGATCACGAAATAGATCTGAAAGATGCTCTAGGATTACGATGATTCTCTCTCAGAACAAAGATGTTGCAAAACATTCATTTTCATGAAACAATGGATGTTCATGGTCGCCTATATATGAAATCTTGTAGTTTTGAAACTCATAGTTAGATAGTCAAGAAAACAGAAAGCAACTAAAAATAAGAAATAACATAAACTATCTCTGTAATAATGTCAAATCTATATCGACTCCAATATTTTTCGAGTTGCCAGTTTCGTCTGCGTCATATTCAAAGACTCCAACTATGTTATTAAGGGAAGCAAGTTTATTGCCAGGTATATGATGTGCGACAAAATATAGAACCTAGGTCTCTTCTCCTTTGTTCTAAATGAAGTCCTATTCCATGTCCGGCTCATGTCACCATTTCACTACCATCATCTTTTGCTATGAAAACTCCTTTACAGGCAGGTAGTTAGGATTCCTAAAACTACCTCAGCGTTTTTTCATCACTTTGATAGAAAATGAGAAATCCTAAACAGAATACAGCTCAAGAAAAGATCCTTATTGGAAGGAAGTTCTATATTTATAAACTACAATTTGAATAAGATTAACAATGAGTGAACCAGGCCTGAATGTAATGGAGAAGTTCATACTATGAGTTCAAACAAGATCACCGCCAAGGACGGCACCGAAATCTACTACAAGGACTGGGGCAAAGGCCCGGTCGTAACGTTCTCGCATGGTTGGCCTCTGAGCTCTGACGCTTGGGACGGCCAAATGCTTTTCCTAGTGCAGAATGGCTTCCGTGTGGTCGCGCACGACCGTCGTGGCCATGGCCGGTCGAGTCAGGCCTCTTCGGGGAATGACATGGATGGCTATGCTGACGATCTCGCAGCTGTGATAGAGGCACTCGATCTCAAGGACGCCACGCTCGTAGGCCACTCCACCGGTGGCGGCGAAGTCGCTCGCTACATCGGGCGCCACGGGACAAAGCGGGTCGCCAAAGCGGTCCTAATCGCCGCCGTGCCGCCGATCATGTTGAAATCCGCAGTCAATCCGGAGGGGCTGCCGATAGAGGTCTTCGACAACATGCGGAGTGGCCTGATAAAGGACCACTCGCAATTCTACAAGGACCTGGCGACACAGTTTTACGGCGCCAACAGGCCGGGGGCCAAAGTCTCCCAGGGAATACTGGATCAGTTCTGGCTCTGGAGCATGCAGGCCGGCCTCAAGAACGCCTACGAAAGCATCAAGGCCTTCTCAGAGACCGATTTCACCGAGGACCTAAAGAAGATCGATGTCCCGACCCTTGTCATGCACGGCGAGGACGACCAAATCGTCCCCGTCAAAGACGCGGCGGTCAAATCAGCCAGACTCATCAAGGGCGCGAAGGAAATCTACTATCCGGGTGCACCGCACGGCCTTACAGCCACGCTCCAGGATCAAGTCAACGCTGACCTGCTGGCATTCCTGAGGTCCTAGACGCTGCAGTTGAACCCTATATAGCGGAGCATAAGTTCATTGGTGCCCAACCGGTATCTTTCTTTACCCAGATTTACTGCAGCCAGGATGGAGACAGATGCTTGTTAAGAAGAGACCACTGCCCAACATGGTGGTATCTAAGGCTCTTGTTACTGCCGCAGACGATGGATTGGCTGGAAGACCGGATACAAAAATTGCAGAGAATTTGTACATAGTAGGAGGCTGGGTAGGCAAGGAAGGATTATTGTCTAATGCGTCAGTTGCAAGCGCAAAGCGCGCATCTCAGCTAATTTTGAATGGGTGAACTATTTTATCTTGATTAGGATAATCCATATCAAAGCGATAATGCTTACGATATGATGGCAAATTTTTTCATAAGTAAATATTTTCTTCTTCAAAACAGTTAACATCATACTTCTTATCTGGAACCAAAATTTCTTATCCTCCAAATTCACAGGATCAGGATTTACTAGCAAATGATAAGCAATACCTTCAGGTAATGCAATGAGGGTAGATTATTTTCTGTAATATCTCCCTGTATATCAAATAAGCAAACATAGGTACTGTTTTACTAAACAGGGCTGATGCTTTTTAAGAATTGAGTGTAAACTTTGTAAGGCTTATCAGTTCCATAGTTGATATATTTCCATCTACCATCAGACATCGATAACTCGTGAAATTCTCTCTGTACTTTGCGATCTAATGATTCGTATACATTCTCTCCTATAGACACTTTATTTGCACCTGTTAGAGAAGTTATCTTTGATGCTATATTCATACTATATCCCAGTATGTCAATAGGCGAGAGCTGTTCATAACCGAACTGAACAATTGCGTTTTCTCCTGCGTCTATACCTATCTTGGCGGAGTTCAGGATACTTGTATATTTTATGTAATATTGCATTAATTTCCTCCTTGACTGCATTAATCATCAATTTCCCACATTCAACTGACATATCTGAAGCATGATATTTGTTCTTATTATTAACGCGACCTGGAAAAAATGAGATTACTGCATCACCTACGTATTTCAAGACATATCCACCATGACTATCTACAACGAGCGATATTTGATGGGCAAAAGCTCTAATTAATGTAACAAGGTTATCTACGGGTAGGGTCATGCTCATATTCGATGAGCCAACAAGATCGACATATGTGATAATGAGTGGAATCTTGGAACCGATGTGGTTAAGAAGAAAGTTTTGACCACGTCTTATTGAAGTATGAATCATCTTTGGCCATAGGTTGTCAAGTATCAAAGGCGTATGTATTTTGTACCAATATGCCATTGATTCTTCTTCCTGCATACTTTTTTCCAGTAAAGATATATTCTCTTGCTGTCGCGGTGTATCCGTCATTTGCATTGTCCGGATCAGCGAATCGTAAGCCACCAATTCATCATGTTTTAATGCGAAATCTCGCCTCATTTGCACTAATTCATATTCTTCCGGCATAGAATTTTCTAGACCGTTATCCCCTGTTTTTGATTTTACATTCTTTGGAAGATAATTTCCCCTAGGCATTGTAGTAGATACGAATGATAGTGATAAATCTGCTTTAGTATCAGTTGGCTTTCCGCCTAATCGTCTAATTATTCTTCTAAGCCTACTTTTTTGATTATGTGTTTCTTTCAAATGCTGCTTTAGTCTTTGTTTTACTTCTTCTATTGGGGTCTGACCTTATGATCGAGATTAAGTGTGTTGCCAAGATATAGAACCGAATGTTAATAGCATCAATGGCTCCTAAAGATCTTTAAAAATACTTGTCAATATTTAATAACAATTATTACTTTTTTGATTTGTTAATTTTTTGTGCAAAGTTCATTGAAATGGACGACCTAATTTATTATACTTGGCCCTTTCGTGTTTTGTAAGCCTGTGCAAAGCAGCAAAGGCAGCAAAAATGGGCATACCGCAGGTAATTAACCTTCTTAAGATTGCTAATAATTATCTACCATCAGTTCAACGTAGGTATGAAGTTCTTCAAAAACAAAATAACAATTTGGAGTCTAATCTAGAAACCAATCCAAAGAGTTTCAGAATCTAAGTAACCAGATAACATATATGAACAAAAGACTTGACAGTATTAAATCAGAATGTAGAACAGAGAATGCAACACTTGAATATTTACTACAACAAATAGCCAAAGTGGAGGCATTTGTGTATAATTTTAGAAATAGTGACGAAGCATACATCAAACTCGTAAAAACAATCGAAGAGGAGGTGCTTAGGATTTTGTTAAATAAAAAAGCATTACTAAAGTTAGCAGTATTATCTATAGCTGAGTCGATAAGAAATAACCCGGATAGATACAGTTCTTTAATCAGTAACCATAATGACAACTCTTATTCATCCTTAGTAACAGTAGCGTCAGATACAGGTCGATATATTGGCCCTAATGACTTTATACCACAGAATCACCGTGTTGAAATGCTTATAGAGGAAGCAGAAAAACTCTACAACTCACTAGCAGAGCTATTTGTCCGTGAAGTTGTAAACGAATGTGTTAGCAAACAATCAACTGGAACGTTACCTGCATTACCATTAGAAGAAGGAGGAGCTGATGATGATAAGCAAAACTAAGCATAATGATCAAAGAGAATCAGATGAAGAACACTATCAAACTGACCAACAATATGAACAAGAAAGATTTACCGATGACTATAGTGAATATTTTGAAGATGATGAGAATAAAGCTGAAAGGTTCACCGATGACTATAATGAAGATTTCAAAGATTAAAAACCTAAAGAGCTTTGGTACTTTGCTTGCAATTCTATAAAGATAACTTGTCTTCATAATTGTTCTCCGTAGCATTGTAATATGTGTGATAGGATAAAGGCTATACTTATGAGAACAAATCGACTAGTATGATTATAGTTTCGATCGTATCATAAAATATGATGGGTTATCAAGCTTCCTATATACAGATCAGCATGTTAACGAGCTGAAGAAGATTAGGCAGCAAAGGGGCACTAATTTAAAAATAAGATTGACGCATTGGGTAACTGAACGCAATAGAATGAAAAGAATTTTCAGATTTTTGTTTCTTAATATATACATGTATATCGTTATAAATAATACACACGTATTTCAAAGGAACTGATGTATCTAACACATATGCCGAAATTTCTTTAATGATTATTTTGATTGCATTATTTTTTTCTAACTTTATTATACTATCACTGCTACAACGACCTGTTTATAGTCAGGAAGGCGCATCGCAAACCACCACCACCAATAATAATCAGGGGTATGACAAAGTCTTCTTGTTTATTATTATTGGTGGTATAATATATTTAATTTACAAGGAATTTTCAAAGAGATACGGCAAACATAGAGAAAGACGATATTTTCCTGCATCAGTAAAAGAAGATGCAATACGAAAACAGCATCATAAATGTGCTATATGCAAAAGGAGTACCACTATATGGGATTTTGATCATAAAGATGGCAACAGATCTAATAATTGCCCTAGCAATTGTCAAGCATTATGTCCTACTTGTCATGCAAAGAAAACACGGGAATTACTGAAACAAGAAAAGAAGTTTCACTTGTCATGGCGTGTAGTAGTTGGTATAATATCATTTCTCATTTTCCTATACTTACTAGGCGTGATATAATCACAATGCAAATTATAATTTTATAAGAATAATAGTAATTCAATACAATAGCACAAATCCTATATTTTTGAGCACACTTTAAAGCTGACCTGAGCTTATGATCAAGATTAAGTGTGTATCCGAGTTATATAATGAGTTCTAATAGGTTCAATAGAATATATTCTAAATTACTTCAATGTTGCTTCCTAATGAGTTTGGATATGTTTCGCCGACCTTTATTGATTGCGTAGAATATACTTGGTATATGAGAGTAATTGGTAAAGAGAGTATTGCTACTGGATTGGATGTGGTGAACCCAAATATGGAAACACTGGAGACAGATCTTGATGTGGCCCAACTTTATCAGTTGTTATTCGGCCATTGGTTAATACATTTAGTTGAAAGTCTATTATGTCGTCAGTCAGCTTCCGTCCGTTAGGATAACCTTCGGAACTGGAGTAGTCGTAGTCTAGAATATCTGGCAGAAGACCAAGAGCTGTCTTTTGAGCACTCACAGGATTATGTCCAAATGATTCTAACACCTCTACGAACTTTTCGGTAAATAGTTCTCGATCGCGTATAGGTTCTATACGGTTAAACGTATTCTTGTCTTCTTCCTTAGTAAAAGCTACGTTGATCCATGGACGTCCCATTCGATCAATCTGGAAAAATGGATTGCCATCTTTAGGAATCAGAACGCGATACCAGACTCCCACTTTTGAGCTGCTACCCAAAGCGCTGTTAGGTATTTCCATGACGATACTAAATACATTCTTGTTCAGAAATGTATCAGCGCCAGTGAATTGCATGTTATTTTTCATACCCTCTACATCAAAGAAAAAAGGATCGCTTCGTATTCCGGCAAAGAGGCGATATTCGCCTGAATCTGCTATATTAATTTCATCTCCAAAGGAAACACACACATCCTTGAAAATGACCTCTCCATCGTTGCCATTGCCCTTGGCCTGTTGACCACTGGCCCGTAGGACTGTGACTTTTTGCACTCCGTCTTCTTTTGGAGAGAATGTAAAGCGATATGCTATATCTGTAACTGCATCTCCATTGGTATCAACTTTAAGTTCATATACAGCCTCTGATGCAAATGAATTAGCGAATGTAGGTGCAACAGGGTTAACGTCGAGCACAAAAACGGATTTATTAGAATCTTCTGGCTTCTTGAAAGCATAGATGTCGCATATATCTACGCGAGCATTCATGTTCGGTGACTTCAAACCAGGAGCATCAAGATGATCTGCCATAGTTATCCTTTCCCTTCATTCCTTGACCTTACATTCCAATTTACAAACCCTCGAACAATCATA
>Ga0209382_10008941_pt1 | contig 12567 bp, 12 predicted proteins | sample SoiMetdeltSBSDD5_FD_187599 | JGI IMG/M metagenome (GOLD analysis project Ga0209382, IMG submission 187599) | Bulk soil microbial communities from a Populus tree surrounding site in Tennessee, USA - Soil MetaG P. deltoides SBSDD5 (SPAdes) (version 2) | ecosystem: Environmental > Terrestrial >... | reverse complement strand
GATGTCCGCGCGCCCTTCCAGCAATGCGTCCATAAGCTCGCTCCGGACATCGCTGTGCGCGCACTGATCGGTTTCGAGAGCGACCTGATGGACGCATTGCTGGAAGGGCGCGCGGACATCGGAGTGATGTACACGCCACAGTCACGGCCTGGGCTCACGGTGGAACTGCTGCTCGAAGAACGGCTGGTCATGGTCTCGACACATCCCAGCCCTTCTCCGGAATTGCAGTCGGATTATGTGTTCGTAGATTGGGGCCCGGAGTTCTTCGCGCAGCATAGCCTGGCGTTTCCGGGCTTCGTGGGTGCCGCGCTCACAGTAAACATCGGCTGGCTCGGGTTGCAGCGAATATTGGCCGATGGCGGTAGCGGCTATTTCCCTTTGCGCATGCTGCATGAGCATGAGCTTGCCGGACGGTTGCATCGCGTCGAAGCCGCGCCTGAGTTTCGACTCCCCGCATATCTTTGCTTCCCTTCGAAAACGGATTCCGAGTCGCTGTCCCTGGCGTTGGACACGATTCGACGAGTGGCCGTCGACGCTCAATAACTGCGACTGCCCTGCTCGCGAGTTGCGGCGTGGATCAATCCCTTGGCGAGCAAGCTGGATCCCAACCCACAGAAGTACAGATAGCCGCGGCGATCTCCAAAGCGCTCGACAGCGCGTTCGATCGACTTCCGTGGACCCAGCTGCAGCAACGAACCGACGGCGCGCGCCGCGCCAACATCGCCCGGCGGAAATACATCGAGCCGTCCAAGGCCGCGCAGCAACACCAGCGCCGCACTCCATGGGCCAATGCCTGGCAGCTCCATCAAAGCGTGCAAGGCCTGCATCGATGGCATTTTGGACAGCTCCTCCTCGATGAAATCTCGTGCCTCGATCATGCGCGCGGCATTACGCAGTGTCTGTGCCTTCCCCCGACTCAGGCCGCACGCGCGCAGCTGATCGAGACGCGCAGCGGCAATAACCCGGGATCCGGGCGAGGCATAGTATTGCCTGCCGCCATGCTCCACCGACCGACCAAATCGCTGGACCAGACGGCCTACGATGCTGACGCCGGCATCGAGGCTCAGCTGCTGGAAGGGAACCACATTGAGTAACGACTCGAAGAGATTCGCGAAGCGCGGAGGACGCATGCCCCGCAGGGCAACAACAGTCGAGCGCAACGAGCCCTCGATCGGCACAGGAAAGTGAAGCAATGCGGGGACAACGTCCAGGCCGAGCACTCTCCTCAGCGGTGCAATGGCCGACGCTGAAGGCTCTCCACTACGGATACAGTAATGCACGTCAGGGACGTCGATCGTGCCGCGGTTCTCAACCTCGAGCAGGATCAGGCGCTCCTCGAGTTCGAGGACTCGCAGGTAGCGGTCGTCCTGCCATACGTCTACGGGGTTTGAGGGACGACGCTGCAGCACTCGCACAGTCGCCTCCAAATGGAATGGTGCTCGAGTCTGCAGCTGGTCAGACGTGACCGGTTCACCCAGGATACGTAACCTCTGTGCCTTCGACATGGGCGAACGAAGTCATCGCATGCAACTGCATTCGATTCGTGCTGATGATTTCCTCGACTCTGATACCTCGGACGACAAGAGCGTCCGCGATCAGCGAGCGATGACAACGCCATGGCACAGCCTCGGCGCACATCACCGCAAGGCGCGTGTGCTGCGCGCGGGCAACAAGCTTCTCGATGGCTGCAGCGAACACGGACGTTTGCATGTAGTCCGCGTAACCGCGGAACGAAGCATTCCGCCATCCGGCGTTCGTGGATTGCGAGCTTGGACGGCGGAAGCCGCCTAACGCTGCAACGTGTTCGTAGCCGATGCCGGCCGCTTCCAGAGATTCCGGTAAGGCCTCGCGATTGAACTGCGGATTGCGCCGCGAACGGGGCACGGTACGTACGTCGACGACAAGTTCGATGTGGTGCGCCGAAAGCAGGGCAATGAACTCCTGGACGGATCGGGTGGAATGGCCAATGGTGAATACCGCTTGTGCAGGAGACATGCGGCTACTCAGGCAACGTGTAGCGTGCGCCGACCAGCTCTCGGATCAGGTGGCGGCTCTGCAGCCATGTGAGATCTGTCCGCAGCTCGATACGCTCCGTCTGTTGTGCGAGGTATTCGTCCCTGATGGCCTTGCGGAACCAACGCGAATAGTCGCGGCGCCGCAGATGAAACATCCACGTCTGTTCGTCAAGACCCTCTGCTATCTGGCAAAACATCCAGAGGTTCTGTGCCCGAAGGTTGAGTCGTCCATCCGGACCGCGAAAGTAGAAGCTGTGGTATCGCAGATTGCCCTCTGCGTACTTGCGATGGTGACGGATGCGCTCTGCTCGACAGGGTTGGGGCTCAAACGCAAATGGCAACTGCTCGTCTCCAACTAACCAGGCGACCACTTTGCCCCGCTCGTACGCCAGACTCTGAGGCCAGGTGAGCGGTTGCGCGACGGCATCGGCAAACTTTTTCATCGTGCGCTCAGGCCCTTCGCCGACGGCCAGAACGAGATCGATCGGTGCCAAGACCGCCGGTGCGACGTGATCAGGGTGGACGGTCACGAGAATTGCTTCTCCGAGCTTGTGCGGCAGAACTGAAGACACGTGTCCCCACGACTCCGGAAGCATGTGATGGGCCTCATCAAGAACGATCCAATGCGGTCGTCCGGTCCGCGCTCGCAGAGCCTGCAGGCCTGCGATGAGCTGAGAAAAGAAGAGTGGCCGGTCCTCCAGGGGCAGCCCGAGCAGGTTCACGGCCAGATTGGTCGCCGGATCTTCCAAACTGGAAAGAACCTCGCCGACGCTCGGTGCGCGCTGCGGGTTGCCCAGGCACACCACTCCCTGCAGTGTGCTGTAGTCTCCCTCGGGATCGATGATGCAGACTTGGTAGGCCTTGTCGATGAGCCGCTCGATCAATCCCGCCGTCAGCGTCGACTTACCGCTTCCCGACGGCCCGGCAACGAGAACGTTGCGGCCATACGGCGGAATGCGCACAGCTGTGCCGTCGCCACGCTTGCCGACCAGCAGCAGGTGCTTCTCGATCTTGCCCTCCATGCGGTGGAGATCGTTCGCGATGAGCTCCTCGATCAATTCCGCGACCCCGTCCCCGTTCGCGCCTCTTGTGACGAACGCGGCGCGCTTCTTGAGAGAAGCAACTGCATTCTCGACGGCAACGCCGCACTCGCAACAGTCGAGCAGCGAATGGTCGTTCTCCGCATCTCCGATCGCTACGGCTTCGTGCTGCGAGAGACCGAGCTTGCGGAGTGCGACCTGTAACCCGGAGCCTTTGTTGACTCCCGGCGGCAACGCCATGATCGCGGACCGATTGAAGACAACCTGCACCTCAAGACCCAGCTCGCGGATCACCTCGAGCATGACCGCCCCGTGCGGCTCATGCGTCGCTACGATGACGCTGCCAAGTTCGAGCGGCGCTACGCCGCGCTGGCGCAGTCGCTCGGCAAATGCAGCGGGCAGCGAGGCAGCGAGGGGAATTTCATCGCGTTGACGGGGGTCATACAGCACCGCGCCATTCTCGGCTACGACGAGATCGAACAAGTCGAGCCTCGGACACACGCGCAACAGGTCGCTGACACGTCGTCCCGTAACGAGCACGGCGCGCCTCCCCGAGACCCGCAACCTTTCGATCGCTGTTGCGGCATTGTCGCTGAGTCGATCGTCGATCGCAGCTGTACCGTCATAATCGACTGCAAGGGCAAGGTAGCGCATCTATCCTCAGTGAACCTCCTACCAATGTCCCTGTCGCTCAACAATTCACTTGCAACACAGTTGTACTCGCTATGCGTGATTCGCTCCATTGGAAATATTCATGGCCACCGTTCGGGTATCTCTAACACTGGGCCTGTCGTTGCATGCGCTCGTGCTGAGCCGCGAGATTTGGATACGCAGAGCGGCGCGATACAGCAGCGGCATACTCACGCGTCGACAAACTCCGCAACGTCTCGCGCACCCGCCGAGGCGTACCAAGATCGCTCCACCCGCATGGAGGCGCGCGCATGACACGCAATGCCGACTCCTGTCCGGCAAGCACGTGCCGTGAGAAGTCGACCTCTGGCAGGCGCTCGTACTTCTTCGCCAGGTTCAGTTCACTGATGTCTGCGGATCCTGGGGGCTGATCTCCGGCCACGAGCGCTTGCATTTCGGTGACGAGCGAACCCCAATGCGGTTGAAACAGATCGATCAGGCCCTGGACCGCAGCGACGATGATGAACGTGTTCCAGAGTGCACCGTTCTCGATGAGCCAGCGCGCATCCGTGACGCTCGGCTTTTCGATGAACTGCCGCACGCGATAGCCACCCGAGGGATCGCGGGCCCCGGGCACGATGTAGCCCAATTCGGTATCCGCATTGCCCGGCTCCAGACCAAGGAGCACGGGCCCGCTTCGACGTCGACGCACCGCCTGGAGTGCCGCAACCAGTGATTCCCGCAGAACGGTCTCGTCAGCAACATGGTGATCCGACGGTAGGAGCACCACGGTGGCATCGGAATCCTTCGCCGCGATGTGCAACATTGCGTACAGAATGCCCACGGCGGTCCCGCGATTGCGCGGTTGCACGATCAGATTGGCAGATGGAAGTCGGCTCAGCGCAGCACTTTCCGACCACCAACGCCGATGCTCGGCAGCAACGATCGCACAGACTCGTTCCGTATCAACCAGAGCGGCGCCGCGGTTGATAGCCTCCTCGATGAGCGAGCGTTCGCCACCGAGTGAGCAGAACTGCTTCGGAACGGCGGTTCCACACGGCTCCGTCGTCAGGACACGCAGTCGTTTCCCTTCGCCGCCGGCGAGAATGAGGGCCCACACGCTTTCCGACGAGATCACGGTTACCCTCCTTTCACGCCGGCGGCAAGCGGTGGAACTTTTGCAACGGCAACGACCGGTGCCCGACCTGCTCCGGTACCCAGATTACGGTTGGCGAACTCCCAGTTCACCAGATGCGCCAGAAAGGCTGCGATGTAGTCGAGCCGGCGATGCTGATAGTCGAGGTAGTAAGCGTGCTCCCAGACGTCGATCGTCAGCAGCGGCATCAGATTCGTGACTAGCGGCGTTTCGGCATTCGGAGTCGCCACGATCCGCAACCGTGCCCCGTCCAGTACCAACCACGCCCAACCACTGCCGAACTGATCGCCCGCAACGGTAACGAACTGCTGGCAGAAGGCCGTGTGACCGCCGAAACTCTCATCTATCAAACTGGCGATGGCGCCGCGTGCCGCACCTCCTCCCCCTGGGCACATGCTGTGCCACAGGAACGTGTGATTCCACGCCTGAGCGGCAGCGTTGAAGAGCGGGCTCCCGATGGGGCTGGACAGCACGATCTCCTCGAGACTTGCACCTTCGATAGCAGTTCGTTGCACCAGCGCGCGGGTTTTCTCCACGTACGCAGCGTGGTGACGACCGTGATGCGTAGCCAGCGTGCGTCGAGAAACATGGGGCTCAAGGGCATCAAGGGCATAGGGCAAAGGCGGCAATGTCAGGCTCATGTGGATTCTCGGTGCTGCGGAGAAGATGCGCCGAGACTAGTGACCGACTACGTGCCTCACAAGCGATAAAAAGTGGAGCTGCGGATCGGCATTGCCGATGGATCGAAATGGGCCTGCGCCCAGCTGCTTGTATCGGCAGTTCCGATACGCACGACGAAAATTAATCGCTTGTCGGGTCCGGGGATGCCTTCTACCGTCTCTCTGCAATGAAAGAGACGTTCAGCGATTCGGAGGCATCATGCGCATTCACACAAGTTCCAGCCAAGGCTCTAACTCTTCCACACAGGGCAGCAATACGACTCCCGCCGCGCGCGGGCTCACGCTCAACCCGCTGTGGATGGTCACGTTCGCCGCAGGCCTTCTCTTCGGCATGCTGGCAGTGTTGCTGACATCCGGTTGATGCGATGGCCGACGCTGCTGATCCGCAGATCCGCATTCTTCCGCTCAGCTGTCGAAGCGAGGTCGCCGAGCGAACTTTGGAATTCAGGTTCGCGAGGCCTCGCTCGATGACGTTCAAGGCAGGGCAATTCATGGACCTGACACTCCTCGACCCGTCGGAGACGGACGCCGAAGGAAACACGCGCGGTTTTTCCATCAACAGCGCTCCGGATGATCCCGAGCTGATCTTCACAACGCGCTTGCGCGACACCGCCTTCAAGCGCGTGCTGCGCTCGCTGCCGCTGGGTACGGGAGTTCAGCTCGACGGACCGTTCGGGAATTTCACTCTGCACAAGAACGAGAGCCGTCCTGCAGTGCTGCTCGCAGGCGGTATCGGGATCACTCCGTTCCGCAGCTTCGTCAGGCGGGCAGCGCACGAGAACCTGGGCCCGCGCATCCTGCTCCTATACTCCAACCGGCGCCCCGAGGACGCGCCGTTCTTAGACGAGTTGTACGAGCTCGAACGTAAGAACCGTCGTTTCACATTCGTCCCGACAATGACGCGGATCAGTGATTCGCGGGCATCATGGACGGGCGAGACCGGACGAATCGATCCTGGAATGATCCTGAGACACACCAAACGTTCGGCCACTTTTGAGAATGCGATCTACTACATTGCCGGTCCGCCGCAGATGGTCACAGGCCTGCATATCATCGTAAACAGTCTTGGCATCGATGATGACGACGTCCGGACGGAGGATTTCGCCGGATACTGAGCGTCCCTACCCTACGCCGTACCTTCAGGATTGCGCAGTGCCGCCACGTATGGTGGAAGCACAAACGCCGCTTTATGCATCTCTGGCGTGTAGTAGCGCGTCAGGACGCCGCTCCCCGCATATCTCTCCGCGATGGTCTGGACATCGACGCTTTCTGCCTTCAAGTCTTCACTTGCCCACCCGAATGCCAGATGCCCTCCGAAGTAGCTTGGAGAGGCGACAAGATAGTTATCCACGAGCGCGAAAGCCTGCGCTAGTGAGCGCATGGTCGATCCGAACACCTGGGATTGCACGAATGGCACACCGGCCTGACAAACCAGCACTCCGCCAGGGCGCAATCGCTTCCTCGCGGCGGTATAGAAATCCGGCGTGAACAGCGAGCGCGCGGCGCCAACAGGGTCTGTCGAGTCGACGAGCACGACATCGAAGAACTGCTCGGTATCCCGCACGAATGCTGCGCCGTCCGCGTAATGAAGTTGAAAGCGGTTGTCCGAGAACACTGCCGCGTTGATCTGCGAGAAATACCTCCGTGAGAGTTCCACGACATCTGGATCGAGCTCGACCTGCGTAAGAGACTGCAGAGCGCGATGCTTTAGGACTTGCGCCGCCAATCCACAGTCGCCTCCGCCGATGATCAGAACATCGCGTGCGCTCCCGTGAGTGAGCAGGGGCACATGCGCGAGCATCTCGTGATAAACAAACTCGTCCTGCGTAGTCGTCTGGACCGCTCCGTCCAGCATCAGCACGCGACCGAATGTCTCGTTCTCGAGAATTACGACCTGCTGGTAGGCAGTCTTCAGTTCGGCGAGGACTCGAGAGGCCTTGTACGAGACCCGGACTGGGTGGATGACCGACTCGGCACACCATTGTGGCTTGCTCATGCGGCGCGTCCTCTCAGGATTTGCTCCATGACCGCTCGCTGCGGTTTGAACGCCTCCAGCAGTATCTCAATGCAACGCTCCGGCCTCGATTGCCCGCACATGAAGATGTCGAGAGCTGCGTACTCGACCTCCGGCCAGGTGTGAATCGAGATATGGCTTTCCGCAAGCACGACAACGCCGCTGATTCCACCGTTTGGCTCAAAACGATGCAAATGTAGGTGCAGCAATGTTGCGCCGGCGGCCTCGACGCAGCGTCGCAATGTGGTCTCCACGACCTCCATATCGGCCACATGCGCGGCGCCGAACAGATCCAGTATCAAGTGCACTCCGGCGCAGGGCACGCCCGATCGCAGTGGATTGAATTGCGTAGTGTGCTTATGCGTGGATGCTTCTTTGTGCACAAGCTCGATCCTGGAAGGGTGCGCTGCGTTCCACGCGCGGGCGCCTGCCGATGCAGTCATTTTGTGCAGTACCTCCTGGTCACTTGATCGCTTGCAAATGGTGCTTACACCGCCCCGCGGGCGAGGCTCGGGTCCGACGTGGCGCTATGAGCACGTCGGCGCTTCCGCTTCTCGCGAACAAGCCAGATACGCCGCATCGGAACAGCTCCGATACGCCTGGCCATCGGTCGACTTCCGTGACGACGACCTCCGGAGGTGTAGCGAGCAGTGCTTCGGCTGCTCTTCGAGCAGGCGACCTCCAGATCCTGCGTCGCGAGTGAGCTGGGTAGATCGTCTGCACTGGCGCGCCGCTCCTCAGGACATGCAGTCGATCAAGGTCGTTCTCCAGAGCGAACGCTTGGCAGCACGATGCAGCAACCACACCGGCACGTGAATAGGCGCCCGGCTCGTCTCGATTGACGACAAGTGCTGCGCAACGAACCTCGCCGGCTAGTCGTTCGGCAGTTGTCCCGCGGATGCGATCGGACACGCGCACTCTGGCTGCTCCCAGTACGACTAGGTCCGCGCGCCAGTCACGCGCGATTCGGATGATCGTCTGCTGGGGATTACCCACCCGCACGGATACTGCCGGCTGAAATTTGAACGCTGTGTCCCGCAAGCGCCACTCTAGTGCACTGCGCGCGAGATCCGCCTTGCGACCGACAATACGCAGCGGCAATTCGCCATCAACCACGTGCAGGAGCAACAGCTGAGCATCCGTCACTTCAGCGAGCCACAAGGCCTTTTGCAAGGCTCGATCGGACCGCGCCCAAAGATCGGTCGCGCACATCAACCTGAGATGCGTCCCCAGCGAAGAATCCGCGTGCACCTTGAATGCGACAGGGCCTTGCTTCGAGACGAGGCTCAAGCTGTGCATGTCGATCGCCGGCGTGCATGGAGGATCTTGTTTCCCATCTTGCACTCCTTCTGGGAGCCTCATTCCGCGGAAAGGAGCGGAATAGCTATAGGCCGTCCTTGTACCCGCTGCGGAAAATCTTATCCATTAGAATTATGTGGCGAGATAGTTAGGTTTTGGCGAATCTCTCAAGCGAGAGTTCCCACCGATAGAGCTCCTACAGAGCGAACCGAAAGACAGTGGAGCAGCAACCTCTCGATCAGGCGAACGCAAGGAACAGGTAGGCGGCGAGCAATGCCAGATGCACACCACCCTGCGGCAGTGTCGCGCGCGCAGGCATTATCGAGAGCATCATCACAAGGACCGTCAGCCCAAGCAGCACGATGTGCATGGGACCGAGCCCAAGCCTCAGCGGCACGGGCAACCAGATCGAAGCAACTGCCATTGCCGGGACTGTCAGCCCGATGCATGCCATCGCTGAACCGAACGCGATGTCGAGGCTCTTCTCAATGCGATTGCTCTGTGCAGCGCGCACCGCTGCGATAGCCGGTGACCACAAAACCAGCAATGCGGTGGCGATCCCCACGATAGAGATCGGCAGCCCTGCGGCAATTACGTCGCGTCCAAGCGTGGGCAAAACCAGATTCGCGCTACCGACTACAGCAACAAGCGCCAGCAGCAGCAGCACAAGGCTCACGAGCGTTTGCCGTGTGGTCGCAGGTGTTGCGCGCTCTCCTGAAGCGAACGGTCGGCTTGCAGAAGTCGTCGCCAGGAAGTGGCCACGAGGTCCGGCCGAGTGCAGCGTGACAAACAACCCATAGAGCACAAATGTGGCCACTGCCGCGAAGGCAATTGCCGCGGCGGAGAATTGCGCAGCGGGTGGACTTGCTATGAAAGCAGGAAGCACAAGGGCCAGTGCAGCGACCGTCACAACTGCGGCAAGTGACGCGCCCGCACCGTCCGCATTGAAGGAGATCGTAAGTGTACGGCAGGCACCAAACAGCACCGCTAAGCCCAAGATGCCGTTGCACGCAATCATCACTGCAGCGAACACTGTGTCTCGAGCGAGCGTTTCCGTACCGGGCAGTGAAGCAACAGTCACCGAGACGATCACCGCCACTTCAATCACGGTGACCACCACTGCACGCACAAGTGACCCGTATGGCTCGCGCATGCGATGAGCAAGCACGTCAGCGTGATGGATCGCGGCGAGTATGGACGCCGCCAGCAATGTGGCGATGAAGACGACGGGCCCGACTGGAAGGTCTCGGCCCCAGGCAAACCCAATGACCACAACTGCGAGCATCGGGACGACGCGCGCAGAAGCCGTTCCGACACTATTGATTGGTGAGCGTCGTTTCATCTCAGTGCATTGTAGCTAGCGGCGAACCAGCCAGCGGTGACCGAGCGCGTACCCAGCTCCGGGCGCCTATACATATATATGCGTGCGTCTGAGGTTGAAGCGTCCTTGTCCAAATCATCCTTACAGCGGCAAGTACAGACATGGATGGCGTCACTGCCATGACGCTTAGCTGCGCAGCTCTCCTCCCTTTGGGTGTTGCCATGGCTTGTTCCCTGTCGTTGTTGCCATCAGGATAGCGTGGACTCGCGTTTGGCACGCTCAATCAGAGAAGCCAGTCAATTGGCAGTACCGAGAGCACGGACACGACAATGGTCTGCCATTTTGAAACGCCTGGCTCCTCAGTGTGCACAACTTTCTCGCCACCTCGCCTTTCTATCCACTCTAACTCGTCCGTCGTGCTCAGCTTCACTTCATAACTTCGTTCGGGAATTTGAGAGGAGAACGCATCACTGATCGTCTGCGCCATCGCAGGACTTTCGATGATGAAGCCGTTTTCAGTGTTGAGCCTCGCGGAGCGTGGATCGAAATTGAAGGAACCAATGAAGACACGCGTGCGATCCGCCGTGAACGTCTTGGCGTGCAGACTGGAGGCTGAGCTGCCAAGCGGACCGACGCCAGTTGCCTCCGGCACGGACGAGTTGCGCTTCAGTTCAAACAACCTGACGCCTCCCTTGAGCAATTCCTTGCGCCATTTCGCGTAGCCTGCATGCACGGCTGCCACATCCGTAGCCTCGAGGGAGTTCGTCAGAATTGAAACCTGTATCCCGCGTCTGGCCGTATCGAGCAGAAAGTTGGCGCCCTCGACGTGGGGCACGACGTAGGGCGAAACAAGGCCCAACTCATTCTGTGGACTCAGCATCTGCCGGATCTCAGTCCACGGCGATTTCGAGGTGCTGCGTCCGAGGGACTTTTCCGGATCGTCGCTAACAAGGTGCGCCGTCACCGAATCCAGCAGAAGCTCTCCCCTCATTAGAGAACGCACCTGGGGCCGGTCGGTGAGGGCCATTCTGTACGCTACCGCGGCGCGTCCTGCTTCCAGCCGCACGGCGGCGGCGCGCAGTGCTGCGATAGCCGTAGCATCCGGTTTTGGCAACAGCAAATTGGCCGGATAAGACGAATCGCTCGCCCAATAGCGATCGAAGTCGTCGGACACCTGGCGCACAGCATCACCGATCGCCAGCGCGTCCAAGTCATACATCGTGCCTTCGTCGGCTGCTGCGAAATATTCGTCACCAATATTGCGCCCGCCAATCACGGTGACCTGGTTATCGACTGTAAATGACTTGTTGTGCATTCTCCGATTGATGCGACGGAAATCGGCGACGTATTCGAACACGCGCCAGTACCGAAACTTGAAGGGGTTAAAGAGCCTGACTTCAATGTTGGGATGCGCGTCGAGCGCTGCGAGCCGATCGTCCATGCCGAACGTGCGATTGTCATCGAGCAACACCCGCACGCGTACACCCCGGTCCGCGGCGCGTTGCAGAGCCTCGAAGAGCAGGATGCCCGAGAGATCTTCTTGCCAGATATAGTACTGCACGTCGATCGAGCGATCGGCAGCTTCGATCAACGAGGCACGCGCAGCAAACGCATCGAGCCCGTTTGGTAGCGCAATGACTCCTGACTGGCCGAATGGGATCTCGAAGCGTCTTGAAATGACTTGACCGAGACGAGTCCCTGCCGTGTCGTGGAACGCACTTGACGGCGGCCGATTGGCGAGTTCGGGCAAACGACCGCAACCTGCGAGGAGCAAACTGCCAACAAGGCAGCTCTGGAGCAGAGACCGCCGCGAATTGAGGGCTTGCTTCAGCTGCGCCATTGCCGGCCGCGCACGTTCTGCAGCTGCCATGGGCGATCTACGTCGAGGATTTCCTCGTACAGCTCGCCGCGGCCTTGCAACGGCGTCCAGTCGGTGTACTCGCCGACGAGGCGGCCCAGATACGGGGACGCGATCTTCAAGCAGAACTCGAAGTCGATATCGTCCGGCTCAACGAGCCCGGCACGCGGATTATGGATCGCCCACAACACTGCGGAGAGTGCGCCGGCCGCGACTTGCACGCTCGTCGCGTTCGCGTACGGCACGTGGCGGCGCGCTTCCTCGATCGTCAGTTGCGAGCCGAACCAGTACGCATTGCGCGAGTGTCCCGCGAGCAGCACGCCAAGTTCGTCCATGCCCGCGACGATGTCCAGCGACAATCGACGGCGATGCTGCTGCGGCGTCCAACCGCTGCCCTCGAGCTCTAGCAGAGACAGCATTGCATCATCGCAGGGGTGATATGCGTACATCACCGTCGGGCGGTACACGATGCTGCCAGCGTTGCGCAGGCAGAGCAGATCACCGATCGAGAACACTTCGTCATGAGTAACCATCAATCCCATGAATCCGCCCGA